>Ga0335072_10001125_pt1 | contig 45052 bp, 37 predicted proteins | sample Lox_Sample_21_FD_206725 | JGI IMG/M metagenome (GOLD analysis project Ga0335072, IMG submission 206725) | Soil microbial communities from Loxahatchee National Wildlife Refuge, Florida, United States - Lox_Sample_2.1 | ecosystem: Environmental > Terrestrial > Soil > Wetlands | place: USA... | reverse complement strand
AGACGCTGACCGACGTTGTGGTCACCGATCCGACGCTGGGGACCACGTTAGGGACGCTGGCATCGCTGGCGGTGGGTGCCAACGTCACTTACACGGCCGTGCAGACGGTGACGCAGGCGGAGATCGACAGCGGCAATGCGGTGCCGAACACTGCGGTGGTGACGGATACCCAGACGCCGTCGCAGACCTCGACGGTCAGCACGCCGGTGACGCAGTCGCCGTCGGTTTCGATTGTGAAGACGGTGACCTCGGTTGGTGGTGCGCCCGGCGATGTGGCGGCGACCTATGCGGGCGAGTTGATCGATTACCAGATCATCGTCACCAATACAGGTAACGAGACGCTGACCAATGTCCTGGTCACCGACCCGACGCTCGGCACCACATTGGGCAGTCTGGCATCATTGGCGCCCGGCGCTACGGAAACCTATACGGCGGTCGCCACCGTAACCCAGTCTGAGCTGAGCGGTAGCAACTCGATCCCCAACACTGCGGTTGTGACGGACACGCAGACGCCGTCGCAGACTTCCACGGTCACGACCCCGGTCAGCAACAGCCCGTCCGTCTCCATCGTCAAGACCGTGACCTCGGTCGGTGGCACACCCGGCGATCAGGCAGCGACCTACGCGGGCGAGGTGATCGATTACCAGATCGTCGTCACCAACACCGGCAACGAGACGCTGACGAATGTCGTGGTGAAGGACAGCACGCTCGGCACCACGCTTGGTACATTGGCAAGCCTGGCGGCCGGCGCCGCGGTTACTTACACCACATCGCAAACGGTCTCCCAGGCCGACCTCAACCAGATTCTCGGCACCACGACCGGCAGCGGGGGTTGCGTCACCCACACGGCGCCGAGCTCGGGCTGCGGGGCGGGCAGTACCGCGTGGATTTGTTCGACCTTCAATCCGACGTCGTGCGCGAACGGGGCGACCTACACCTTCTCTGGGATCACCTGCACCATCAGCGGCCAGGGTGTCGGCGGGACGATCACCGAGCAATGCGCGAACGCCGTCGTCACCTTCTCCGACGCCTGCAAGCAGGCGACGACGACTTATGACAGCAGCAGCAACTGCTGGGTGACGACACTGCCGGCGAACTGCGAGCCGGGCAGCGTGTTCCTGTGCGGCCTGCCCTACACGGTGCCGTCCGGCGGCAACCTGGATAACTGCAGCATCACCTGGTCGATCGGCAACGCCACGAACAACTGCGGCGCAGCCAACCTGTCATGGGACTTTACCTGCACTGGCTTCAACAGTTTCGATCAGAACGGCTGCAACGGGCTGACGAACTACAATCAGATCGGCGTGCAGTCCTGCGACAACCTGAATAACGGCAACTGCCAGACCTGGAGCGGAAACGGCTGGGGCGGGGGTGGGAGCTGGACCTCGATCACCACCTGCGCCGGCACGCCACAGAACCAGTACACGTCTGGCAACTGCGGCTCGAGCGGCTTCACGCAGGGCTGCGGCAGCAGCGGCAGTTGCGGCTCGACCGGCACTTGCTCTTGCACCACGCCGCCGACCAACACCAGCGGCGACTCGGTCATCAACACCGCGACGGTGACCGACAGCCAGGGGGTGACCGGCACATCGACGGTCAGCACGGGTGTTTCGTTCGCACCGGCCGTGTCGATCCTGAAGACGGTGACCTCGGTCGGTGGTGTGTCGGGCGATCCGGCCGCGACCTATGCTGGCGAGGTTATCGACTACCAGATCGTGGTCACCAATACCGGCGACGAGACACTGACCAACGTCCTGGTAACGGACCAGACTTTCGGGACCACATTGGGCAAGCTGGCCAGCCTGGCGGTGGGGGCCGCTGTCACGTACACCGCTGCGGCAACCGTCACGCAAGCCGAAATCAATAACGGCACGACGATAACCAATACGGCGGTTGTCACTGACACGCAGACGCCGTCGCAATCCTCGACGGTCACGACCACCACGGAGTCGCCCTCGGTCTCGATCGTCAAGTCCGTTACGTCGGTGGGCGGTGTGGCCGGCGATGCGGCGGCGACGTATGCGGGCGAGGTGATCGATTACCAGGTGGTCGTCACCAATACCGGCAGCGAGGGGCTGACCAATGTGGTGGTGAAGGACACCACGCTTGGGACCACACTCGGTACTCTCGCGAGCCTGGCAGCCGGTGCTGCCGTCACCTACACCGCATCGCAAACGGTGTCCCAGGCCGACCTCAACCAGATCCTCGGTACTACGAGCGGCACCGGTGGTTGCGTTACTCACACTGCCCCGAGTTCGGGCTGTGGATCAGGAAGCACCGCGTGGATTTGCTCGACCTTCAATCCGACGTCGTGCGCGAACGGCGCGACCTACACATTCTCTGGCATCACCTGCACGATCAGTGGCCAGGGCGTTGGCGGGGCGATCACCGAGCAATGCGCGAATGCCGTCATCACCTTCTCCAGTTCGTGCACGCAGGCGAGCACGACGTATGACAGCAGCACCAACTGTTGGGTGACGACGTTGCCGGCTAACTGCAATCCGGGCAGCGTGTTCCTCAGCGGGTTGCCGTACACGGTGCCGTCCGGGTCCAACCTGAACAACTGCAACATCACCTGGTCGATTGGGAGCGCCACGAACAATTGCGGTGCGTCCAACCTATCGTGGGACTTCAGCTGCAGCAGCTTCAACAGTTTCGACCAGAACGGCTGCAATGGGCTGACGAGCTACAATCAGATCGGCGTGCAGTCCTGCGACAACCTGAACAACAACAATTGCCAGACCTGGAGCGGGTATGGCTGGGGTGGGGGCTGGACCTCGATCACGACCTGCGCCGGCACGCCGCAGAACCAGTACACCTATGGCAACTGCGGATCGAACGGCTTCAGCCAGAGCGGCGGCGGCAGCGGCAGTTGCGGCAACAGCGGCTCGTGCGCCTGCACGCCGCCGCCGAGCAATGTCAGCGGCAACTCGATCATCAACACCGCGACGGTGACCGACAGCCAGGGTGTGACGGGCACGTCCACGGCCAGCACCGGCGTATCGCTGGCACCGGGCGTGGCGATCGCGAAGACGGTAACGTCGGTTGGCGGCGTCTGCGGGGACCCTGCCGCGACCTATGCCGGCGAAGCGATCGATTACCAAATCGTCGTCACCAATACCGGCGACGAGAACCTGACCAACGTTGTGGTCAAGGACACGACGCTTGGTACGACGCTGGGCACCATCGCGACGCTGGCGGTGGGTGCCTCTGTCACCTACACGGCCGCGATGACGGTGACACAGGCCGAGATCAACAGCGGCGCGACGATTGCCAATACGGCAACTGTCACCGACACCCAGACGCCGTCCCAGTCGTCCACCGCGACGACGACGGTAGCGCAGTCGCCATCGGTCTCGATCGTGAAGTCGGTGACTTCGGTCGGCGGCGTGGCGGGCGATCCAACCGCGACGCATGCCGGCGAGGTGATCGACTACAAGGTGGTCGTCACCAACACCGGCGATGAGACGCTGACCAACGTGGTGGTGATGGACACGACGCTCGGCACCACGCTGGGCACGCTTGCGAGCCTCGCGCCCGGCGCCAGCCAAACCTACACCACGTCCACAACGGTCACACAGTCGGAACTGAACTCTTTCAGCCCGGTCACCAACACCGCGACGGTGACCGACAGCCAGACGCCGGCTCAGTCCTCGACTGTCAGCACGAACGTAGGACTGCAGAACGGCATTTCGGTGATCAAGCTGCCGGACGAGGTGGTTGCCGGATCGTGCGGCCAGGTGACCTATACCTTCGAGGTGACCAACACCGGCAGCACATCGCTCACGCACGTGGTGCTGACCGACAATATCGGCACGGCGTCGAACCCGGACGACATCACGCCTGTCCTGCAAACGACCGGCACCAACGGCACGTTGGCGCCCGGCCAGACCTGGGTCTACACGGCGACGATCAACCAGGCGGGCGACTACAGCTCCAACGGCGGTTCACAGTCTTGCTCTGTCGGCGGGCGTGATCTGAGCAGTGGGTGCACGGCGTGGCTGAACTCCTCGTTCGACCCGACCTCGTGCGCCAACGGGGCGACCTACACGTTCCAGGACATTACCTGCACGATCAAGGGGCCGAACTGCGGCACCATCAACCTGCAGGTGCCGAACGCGGTCGTCACGTTCTCCGGTTCCTGCACGACTCCGACGAGCACCTTCGACGCGTCGCAGAACTGCTGGGTCACCACGCTGCCGGCGGGCAGCGACCCGGGCAACGTGTTCCTGAGCGGGTTGCCGTATCAGGTGCCGTCCGGCACCAACCTGTCGGGTGCAACCGTCACCTGGAACATCGGCGATAGCGCCAACAACTGTGGCGCCTCCAACGTGAGCTGGCAGACCGGGTGCTCTGGTTACAGCAGCTTCAATCAGAACAATAACAATGGTCTGACCGACTACAATCAGATCGGCGTGCAGGTCTGCGACAACTCCTCTGCCTGCGGCAGCAGCGGATCTAACGGCCCGAACGGCTACTGCGCGGGTACGCCGCAGAACCAGTACAGCAGCAGCAATTGCGGTAGCTACAACTACTGGGGCAACAACAGCAACAGCGGAACCTGCGGCAATGGCAGCGGCAGCGGCTCGGTGTCGTGCGGCCAACTCACCACCGGCTCGGAGGCCGATACCGCGACGGTCAGCGCCAACGTGGGGTCCACGTCAACCCAGGTGACAGCCAGCGACTCGACCGAAGTGCAGGTGCTGGCGAGCAATAGCTCGATCACCGTGGGCGGCACGACGCCGACCGGGAGCCTGACCAGTCTCTACGGCACGGCAGAGAAGCTGGAGTTCACGTATGACCCGGGCAACACGGTGTCGCTGGTGCAGAACCAGGCGGCGATGGCGTCGGTGACGGGGACGAACAGCAACTCCATGGCGTTCCTGGAGATCAGCAACAACAGCAACCCGAACGCTTCGAACGCGACGATCTACTTCGAAGGTGAGGTGCAGAGCGGCGAGCAAATCTTTGCCGACGCGACGCTGAACCAGTTGACGAACACGCCGGTGGGGGCGCCAAACAATCACTTCAGCACCACCGCGGGCGCCGATATCTATGCCTATGTGTTCTCCAGCCAGGCCGCGTTCCAGGCTGGTGCGGCGCCGATCCAGGAGATGGTGTACAACACGAGCGGCAGCCAGAACATGCACCTGGGCGACCAGATCGGCAGCCTGGCGCTGGTCGGCTATGTCGGCGCCAATGGCGGGCATTTGGTGCAGTAGGCTCTGCTGCGCGATGGGAGAGGTTTGGGTGCTGGGGGTGGAGGCGATCGGGTTGGCATGCTGCTTTTGACGGTTGGGTGCTGACCCGATCACCCTCACCGTCACCCTCACCCTGGGCGCTTCGCGCCTTGACCTCTCCCGCTTTGCGGGAGAGGTTTTTTTGTTAGCGGCGCACGATCGTGCCTGTGCCGCGCTCGGTGAACAATTCGAGCAAGCATGCATGCGGGGTGCGGCCGTCGAGGATCACGGCGCCACGTACCCCCAAGCGGACTGCGTCGATACAGTTTTCGACCTTTGGAATCATGCCGCCGGTGATCGTGCCATCGGCGATCGCTTCGCGCGCCTGTGCCACGGTCAGGTCGGAGATCAGCCGCTTCTCTTTGTCCAGCACCCCTGGGACGTCTGTCAGCATCAACAGCCGCGTCGCCGTTAGCGCGCCGGCGACCGCGGCGGCGACAGTGTCGGCGTTGATGTTGTAGGTCTGGCCGTCCTCGCCCACGCCGACCGGGGCGATCACCGGCACCAGGCCGCCGCCGGTGAGCGCATGGATCACGCGCACATCGATATTCTCCGGTTCGCCGACGAAGCCGAGATCCAGCGCGCGCTCGATATTGCTGTCGGGATCGCGCACCGTGCGCGTGAGTTTCTTTGCGCGAATCAGGTTGCCGTCCTTGCCGCAAATCCCCACGGCCAGGGCGCCGGCACGGGTGATCAGGCTGGCCACGTATTTGTTGACGGTGCCGGCCAGCACCATCTCCACCACCTCCACCATTGCCGCATCGGTGACGCGCAGGCCGTCGACGAAGGTGGACTGGATGGCGAGGCGCTTCAGCATGGCGTTGATTTGCGGGCCGCCGCCGTGCACGACCACCGGGTTGATGCCGACCTGCTTCAGCAGGGCGATGTCATTGGCGAATTGCTCGGCGAGCGATTCCTCGCCCATCGCGTGGCCGCCGTACTTGATCACAATCGTGGCGCCGGCATAGCGGCGCAGGAACGGCAGCGCCTGGGCCAGAACACGCGCGCGCTCGGTGGCGGCGGCGAGACCGGGTGACGCGGCGGAGGGGGTATCGTTCATGCGGCGCGTGTAAGGCGCAGTGGGGGAGGGGGTCAAGCGGCCGTTTGGGCTCGCGAACAGGACAGGGGCGGTGGCGGTTTTTGCCCCAGGGGCCGGGCCAGGGCCGGGCCTGGTACTCCGTGACACGGCTTATTGCCCACGCCACACTCGCTGACGTGCGCAACAAGCGAGAGCAACGCCGATGGCCGAGCCCATGCATCGCTTTGTCGAGACAAATGGCATCCGCATGCACATCGCCGAGCTTGGCAGTGGGCCGCTGGTTCTGCTGTGCCACGGGTTTCCGGAGTCCTGGTACTCCTGGCGGCATCAACTGCGGGGCCTCGCCGAGGGGGGCTACCACGCGGTTGCCCCCGACATGCGTGGCTACGGCCAGACCGACCGTCCCGATGCGATCGACCAGTACACGCTGCTGCATCTGGTTGGCGACATGGTAGGCTTGGTGGACGCGCTTGGAGAGCAAGCCGCAGTGATCGTGGGGCACGACTGGGGGGCGCCGGTCGCTTGGACCGCGGCCTTGCTGCGGCCGGACCGGTTCCGTGGCGTTGTCGGATTGTCGGTGCCGTTTCTCCCTCGCGGACCGGCCCGGCCGACATCGCTGATGCCGCAGACCGACGATGCGGTGTTCTATCAGCTCTATTTTCAGACTCCCGGCGTGGCGGAGGCCGACTATGCCCACGATGTGCGCGCCTTCATCCGTACCAACTTGTTCGTCAATTCGGGCGATGGTCCGATGCGGAGCCGTGTTCCCGGTAGCGGGCCGGTGGGCATGGTGCCGCGAGTCGGCGGTTTGCGCGCGCGATGGAGCAATTTCGCGGTGCCAGAGACGTTGCCAGCGTGGTGCAGCGAAGCCGATGTGGATTTCTATGCTGGCGAATTTTCCCGCAGCGGCTTCGGCGGAGGTCTCAACTATTATCGCAACATTGATCGGAACTGGGAATTGCTGGCGCCGTTAGCCGGCGCGCAGGTGCCGGTGCCGGCGCTTTATATCGTGGGGCAGTATGACCTTGTGCTGGCGTTCGACAATATGAGGAAGGTTGTTGCCAACCTGACGGCATTCGTTCCCTGTCTGCGAGCGACGATCGTGTTGCCTGGCTGCGGCCATTGGACGCAGCAGGAGAGGCCCGCCGAGGTCAATGCGGCGTTGCTGGGGTTTCTGCGCGCGGTTGGGCAGCGTGATCCTGACGCCGAATCCCGCAGGTCGTGTGAATAGTGATATCAACATTACCAAGCGCCTGCACGAGCGGATCACAGGACTTAAATGGGGATTCTAATCAGTCGCTGATAAGCTGAATCTTGCGGCCACCGTGCGCGCACAGCGTGCGAGAAACGGTACGCCGTGGCGCATGCCCACTCGCAGGCTGCGTGTATAAAACCCCTGTGGCGGCACCAGCCGAATCGCATCCCGCACACGTCCCGCGAAACCGATGCGTAACGCGCGGGCCAGCAACAGCCGCGTCAGAATGGTCTCATTGTCCACGGACAGCAGGTCGCGTCCGTTGCGCAATGCCTGTGCGATGAAGCGGCAATCCTCGGCATCCGGCTCGAACGGTCGATACATCGCCATCTCCACCAGCTTCGCGGAAATGGCGAGATCGAACCAGGGCTTTTCGTCTGCTGTGAGCATTGGTGACGCAAGGTCGCGCAGCGCGGCCAGCGAGGTCTGGCTATCTTGCCGTGCCATGAAGGCGCGTGTGAATACCGGCAGGTCGGCGCGGCCGCTGCGGCGGCGTTTCGCCGACATCGCGACCAGTTGCGAACACACCGCCATCACGCGGCCATGCCGGATCGAGCGGCTGGAAATACTGCCCGCATGCAGCCGGTAATCGCCGAGTACTTCCGGCAGGTTATGCAGGCGGCCGATTTCCTGGAGGCGCCAGCAGAGATCGCTGTCCTCGGCGACGTGCATGGGACGGAAGGCGCCGATGCGCAGCAGCGCCTGCCGCCGTGCCAGCAGGAATGGGCCTGGCACGTAAGGTTCCTGCGCCGGCAGGAAATCGACATTCGCGAGACCCGGGGGACGATAGTCGCTTCGCGTACCGACTGGCTGGCCGTCTGCGTCGATGTGCCGCACGTCGCAGCCGACGCCCACGCAATCCGGATGGGTGCGAAGATAGTAAATCTGACGCTCGAGTCGTTCCGGCCAGGCCACGTCATCGGCATCCTGGCGTGCGACGAACTCGGCGTCTGTCATGCGCAGGGCAAGGTTCAGTGCGGCGACCACGCCTTGTTCCGGGCCATGTACGACGTGGATGCGCGGGTCCGTTGAGGCCATTTCGGCGAGGATGGTGCCGGTCGCGTCCGAGGAACCGTCGTCCACCGCAATGAGGCGCCACGCGGTAAAAGTCTGGTGTTGCAGGCTCTCGATCGTGGTGCGCACGGTGGCGGCGGCGTTGCGCGCGGGAACGATGATGTCGACAGCCGGGCGCGCCATTATGGCCGTGCCTCGGTTGCTGCGCGTACTGCGCTGTGTGGCCGCCGCAGGAGCGGCAGCCGTTGTAACGCCTGGCGCGCCAGTTCGGCGAGCAAGGCGCGGCCGCGTGGGAAGACAGAGAGCGAGGCCATGAAAGTGGCATAGGCTAACATCAGGCTCACCGATAGCCGCGCCAGCGTGCCGGGCAGCCATGCGGTGATTTCCGATTGCACGGCGCAGGTCGATGCTATGCAAAACAGGAAAGGAGTCACTGACGCCCAGAAATCGCGCCCGCGTAGCGGCCCGGTGCGCGTTCCGATACGCCAGAGATAGCAGATCTCGCCGAAAGAGGCCGCGGCATAGCCGGCGGCGACGCCTGCCGGCCCCCAGCGCAGGCCGATGGCGAAAGCGCAAATGAACAGAATTGATGTCGGAACGCTCCAGTTGCGTAATTCGGCGGTACGTCCCTGGCTGACGAACAACCATCCCATGCTGTACGACAGCGGCGCGATGAAGGCGTCGAGTCCGAGCCATTGGAAGATCGGTGCGACGCCAGACCAGTGTGGGCCGAGCGCCACGTTTACCAGCGCGCGATTGCTCATCAACATGAAGATCAGGCCGGGGTAGAGAAGCAGCAGCAGCGATTCCAGCATCCGGCAGTAGGCTTTGCGATAGAAAGCGGGCTGGCCTTGGCTGCGCGACAGCAACGGCACGGCAACCTTGGTGAACGGGATGCAGAGTTGGGTAAAGGGCAGCAGCGTGATTTTGAATGCGCGATTGTACAGGCCCAACGCATACTCGCCGGAGAAGCGTCCGAGCAGGATGCTATCGGTGTTATGGGAGAAGAAATTCATGATTCTGAAGGCAGTGATGTTACCGCCGAAACGCAGTAGCGATTTCATCTCGGCAACGCGACCGGGGCGGCCGGGGACCCAGCCGGTGACGGTCCATGCGATGATAATGGCGACGACGGATGTCACCGCTTGCGCGGTCAGAATGGACCAGTAACCCGCGCCCAGGCGGGCCGCGGCGATGCCGGCGGGAAGTCCCACGGCGAAGCTGCCGAGATCCAGCATCGCCAGCGCTCGAAACCGCATGTGCCGCGTCAGCAACGCCTGGTGCTGGCTGTAGAGGCCGCCCAGGAGCAGTAACGATCCGGCAACGACCATCACGCCCTGAACGCGCGGTTCGTGATAGAACGAGGCGACGAATGGGGACGCGGCGATACAGATCGCGGCCAGTATCAATCCGGTCAAGAAATTCACCCAGAACAGGAAACTGAGTTGCGCGTGGGTTATGTGCTCGCGCTGGATGGTTGCCTCGGTGAGGCCGAGGTCGGCGAACATCTGTACAAACGCGATCGCAGGCGCCGCCATGGCGATCAGCCCGAAATCGGCCGGCAGCAGCAGCCGCACCATGATGATCTGGTAGACGAAACGAAGGCCGAATTTCCCCCCCTCCGCGCCGACGTTGACGATGACGCCGCGGACGGAGTCGGATTTCAAGCGGGTGTTCGCTGCAAGGTCAGGCTCGACCGGTGCTGCGGGGGCCGCCTGGGTGGAAGCTGCCGCTTGGGGTGGGGCGGCGATCGTTTCAATTTCCGGCATCGTCATCGGCATGGATCACAGTCGCGTTATCTGCCGCGGCAGGCGTGACGCCGGCGCGGCTGAACGATGTCTGGCGGCAGAAGAGCGCCCAACGCGGCATGACGCCGGATGCCCCGAGCGTGCGGCATTCCGAACCCAACCTCTACCTCCACGGATTTTTGTCACCTGGCAACCGCGGCATGAACGCCGCCGGATCAGTTCGGTTCACCGGATGCTGAACGGGATCGCCAGGGTGGCGGTCTGGCGCAGCGCCGTCGTCTCGGTCCGGCACAGCGCCGCCCGGTTTCCGGAACCTGCGGTGGAGTTGGCTGACCTCCGCGTCATCGCAGGAGGCCTGCCGTTCATGTCTCGTGGAACGCGGCGAGGTGACCGAGGATGATCCCCAGCGGCTATTCTGCGACCGTCTGCCCGGATCCGCCAAACTCCGCTGGGAAATCTTTCAGCTTTGGCAGCCCGTCGCGTATCGGCAACACCGTTTCGGCATAGTTCACGTGCACCTGCGGAACGAAGGCCAGATCGGGGATGGTCGCCGCGAAGACGTCGATCATGTTCAGCGGCGGATGCCGGGTCATCAAGTGTCCGCCGCACAGCCGGCAATATTGCCGATGGCTCATGTCGGTCTTGTGGTAGGTTGCGACATGCTCTGCGCCCTTGGTCACTTGCACCGCCTCGGGCGGCCATAACGTAAACGCATTGACCGGGCCGCCGGACCAGGAGCGGCAGGAACGGCAATGGCAATAGCCCATGGCATTGGGTTGGCCATTCACGCGGATCTCGACGGCACCGCAAAAGCATGCGCCAGAAACGGAATCGCTCATTGCGTGTCTCCCTGCCAGTGCATATGGGATCGGACCATGCGCGTTGCGATCGTGCAAGGCAACCGAAACTGCGAGTCCGGGCCGTGGCGAGGCGAAAAAATCTCACAGGCCGGTGCACTGCAAAGAGGAGTACCGAATTTGGTGAGAATCCTGTCCTTTCCTGTAATCTTCGATTTACCCGGCTTCATGGCTTACGCTAGGATTATACTACCGCGTGAGCAGCGGTGTGCAGCGCGGCAGAGTGGCTGGTCCGGGGCGGTCCAACAGACCTGCCATGCCGCAATTCGAATCAAGGGAGCGCAAAAATGTCCGATACCATTCGCTTGCATCCCGCCATCGACCAGGGTGTCCGGCCGGGCAACCCGAGCTTCAATGGCGGCACGCTGGTTTGCAAGTGCGCCGACCGGCCGGTGAAGGTCGCCATTTCGGGCAACGTGGCGTACGACCACGCCTGCGGCTGTACGAAGTGCTGGAAGCCGTCGGGAGCGATGTTGTCGGTTGTCGCCGTGGTGCCACGCGCCAACCTGACGGTGAAGGAAAATGGCGACAAGCTTGCCATTGTCGATCCTTCCGCCGCCATCCAGCGGTATGCCTGCAAGGGCTGTGGCGTTCACATGTACGGACGGATCGAGAATACCAAGCATCCGTTCTACGGCTTCGACTTCATCCACCCCGAATTGTTCCAGGAGTCCGGTTGGGCGCCGCCGGAGTTTGCTGCTTTCGTGTCGTCGGTGATCGAGTCCGGCGTGAGTCCCGACCGCATGGGCGGCGTCCGCGGCCGGCTCAAGGAGCTTCACCTTGAGCCGTATGACTGCCTGTCACCGCCGCTGATGGATGCGATTGCCACCCACGTCGCCAAGGCGTCGGGCGCGCTGCCAGCCTGAGGGCAATCGCGGCGAGGGTGTCAGTACGTTACCACGCTACGGATACTCTCGCCGCGCCGCATCAACTCGAAGCCCTCGTTGATCTTGTCGAACGGCAGCACGTGGGTGATCAGGTCGTCGATGTTGATGCGCTTCTCCATGTACCAATCGACGATCCGCGGCACATCGGTACGGCCGCGCGCGCCGCCGAATGCGGTGCCCTTCCACACCCGCCCGGTCACCAATTGGAACGGCCTTGTGCTGATCTCCTGCCCGGCGCCAGCAACGCCGATGATGATCGATTGTCCCCAGCCGCGATGCGCGCATTCCAGTGCCTGGCGCATCACTTTGACATTGCCGATGCATTCGAAACTGTAGTCGGCGCCGCCCTTGGTCAGGTCCACCAGATACGGCACCAGGTCCCCCTGCACCTCGCTCGGATTGACGAAATGCGTCATGCCGAATTTCTCGGCCATTTCCTTGCGCCGCGGATTCAAGTCAACGCCGACGATCATCTCGGCGCCGACCATGCGCAGGCCCTGGATCACGTTCAGCCCGATGCCGCCGAGGCCAAACACCACCGCGCGTGCGCCGGCTTCCACCTTGGCGGTGTACATCACCGCGCCGATGCCGGTGGTGACACCGCAACCGATATAGCAGACCTTCTCGAACGGCGCGTCCTCGCGGATCTTCGCCACCGCGATCTCCGGCAGCACCGTGAAGTTCGCAAATGTCGATGTGCCCATGTAGTGCATCACCGGCTTGCCGCCGGAGGAGAAGCGGCTGGTGCCGTCCGGCATCAGGCCGCGGCCCTGCGTGGCACGGATCGCGACGCAAAGATTGCTCTTGCGGCTGAGGCAGTATTCGCACTGCCGGCATTCCGGCGTGTAGAGCGGGATGACGTGGTCGCCTTTTTTCACGCTGGTCACGCCGGGGCCGATCTCGGCGACGATGCCCGCGCCTTCATGGCCCAGGATCGACGGGAAAATCCCTTCCGGATCGCCACCGGACAGGGTGAACTCATCGGTGTGGCAAATGCCGGTGGCCTTGATTTCCACCAGCACTTCGCCGGCGCGTGGGCCTTCCAGATCGACGGTCTCCAGACTCAGCGGCTTTCCGGCCTCGCGGGCCACCGCGGCGCGAACCTTCATGACGACTCCTCCCTGCGGCAAAGTGCGGCGACGGCGGGACGACGCGCGACCCACCGTGGCGCACTGATCGTTTCAACCACGGTCAGCTCTTCTCTTGCTCCTCGCCGGGCCACGCGCAATGCCAGCGAGCGATCCGCAAATTCGGATGGTCTTCGTTCCATTGTTCCAGCCGCGGCTCGGCCGCCATGGTGCAGGCGCGCAGCGAGCCCTGCCAGGGAAACACCAGATGGTAGTCCCGGCACGACGCCGGATTGGTGATGGTGCAGGCCACCACGATGAGATCGACGAGTGGCATCGCCGCCTTCTCTCCGGATATTTCGCCGCAACCGATACACCATGCGGATGGTGCTCATCAAAATCTCCGCTGCGTCCGCGCGACGGGCGTTGCAGGCTACTTCTTGAGTGACAGGATCCAGTCGACGATGGTCTTGATCTCGGAATCCGGCATGGTCGGGTGAGGTGGCATGGGGACCTGGCCCCAGGTTCCGACATGGCCGTTCTTCACCGCGTCGATCAGCGTTTGTTCGGCATTCGGCTGGCCGGCGAATTTGCTGGCGACATCCTCGTAGGACGGGCCGACAATTTTGTGGTCGATCGCATGGCAGGTCTTGCAGTCGTTCTTTTCGAACAATGCCTCGCCGGCCGGTTCGGCGGCCGATCTGGCTTTGGAAGCTGCGAGCGCGACCAAGGCGGCGAACATTGTTGCCGTTACCAGGCTTACGGCATTGCGCCGCCATCCACACGTCATCATCCCTCCTAGTGCGCCGCTGCCGCAGCCGTGCCATATCCGATCGCCGCCACGCCCCTGGCCGCGGTCTTCACATTTCCGTTCCCTGATGTCCCTGCGATTTGGTGGTTCTGGCTGGACTTCGCAAGGCGCATGCCATTCTCTGGTATTTTCGTAGTGGTTGCAATTCCATGGACTTAACGCAACATCGCCGAAACAATCGTGACGCCGCTGCCCCGGAGGCGTGACAGCGGCGGCAAAAAGGGGGACAACGTGTACCCAACACCAAGCACAACGGCGGTTGGTGTCGTTCACACCGACCAGCCGTGGCGATGGGAGGAGGTCCGACAATGCACGCCGAGGTATTGCGCGGCCAGACGAACCCGACGGGCCGCAAGGCAAAGACCCATGCCGATTTCGTCAGGCAAAGCTGTGCCGGCGACTGGCTTGGCGCGCCCGCCGAGCCCTATGTCATCGCGGCCTGGGAAAGGTGCCTGGGCGATTATCAATTGGAGCCCAGTGGCGATCCGCCGGGGGAGCGCGTCGATAACAGCGTTCTGGAAGAACGGCGCGCATTGCTCGGCCCGCTGGCGCAGATTGTCCGCGCCGAGATGCGCCGTTTGTTCGGCCAGATTGCCCCGTCGCACTACTTGCTGTTGTTCACCGATGCCGACGGGGTGATCCTGGAGCGGATGTGCGAGCCGGGGCACGAAGAGCTGCTGCACCGTGTCGATCTCGCGCCGGGTTTCATCTGGGACGAACGGCACGAGGGTGCCAATGGTCCCGGCACCTGCCTGCACGATCGCCGCCCGCGGCTGGTGCATCGCGCCGAGCATTTTTTCGCACGCAACGTTCGCATGACATGCTCTGCCGCGCCGCTGTGGGGACCCAATGGTCAGCTTCTTGGCGCGCTCGATACGTCGCATTTCGATTGTCCGGATAGCCGAGAAAGCCAGCTGCCGACGCTTGCCATGGTCACCACTTCGACCCGGCTCGTAGAGCAATCGTATTTCACCGGCAGTTTCAAGGATTGCTGGATCCTGCGGTTCCACGACCAGACCGACATGGTGAACCAGCTTCACGCCGGGATGCTGGCGGTGGACGAACATGGGATGGTGCGCGCGGCTGATAGTACAGCGCCGGCGCGGTTGGGACTCGATGGCTACGATTCGCTGGTTGGGCGCGGCATCGACGAGTTGTTCGATATTTCGATCAGCCGATTTTTCAATGATGCGCAGGTGCACCCCTATCAGGTGGGGCCGGCCGCCGGTCGCAATGGCAACATGCTTTATGTGGGAATCTGGCCGCCGCAGGAACCTCCGCCGGCTGCGCGGCACGGGAGAAGTCTCGCGCCGCCAGCGGTGCAGCAGGCCAGGGCACCTGTCCCGCATCTCGGCGATCCGGTCGTGGCGCACAACATGTGGTGCGCGGAGCAAGTTATGAATCGCGACATCCACATATTGCTGCAAGGTGAGACGGGAACAGGGAAGGATACGTTTGCGCGGATGATTCACCAGCGTGGCGAGCGGCGTGAGAAGACGTTCCTGGCGTTGAGTTGCGCTGCGATTCCTGAGACGCTGATTGAAAGCGAGTTGTTCGGCTACGATCCGGGTGCGTTTACCGGAGCGCGCGTGGGGGGCATGCGCGGCAAGGTCGTGGCGGCGCATGGAGGTACGTTGTTCCTGGACGAAATCGGCGACATGCCGTTGGGCCTGCAGGCGCGGCTGCTGCGGTTGCTGGAAGACAAAGAAGTGACGCCACTTGGCCGCAGCCGCCCGATTGCGGTGGACATCCGCGTGATCAGTGCCACCAATCGCGACCTGGGCCGCATGGTTCTGGAGGGGAATTTCCGCAAGGACCTGTATTATCGTTTGAGCGGACTCGCGCTGACGATGCCATCGCTGCGCGAGCGGCATGACATTGAGAAATTGATCCATGCGATTGCCGCCGAGGAAAACGGCGGTGTTGCCGTGGTTTTTGCGCCGGAAGCTTTTGCGGCGCTGCGCACGCATTCGTGGCCGGGAAATATCCGCGAATTGCGCAACACGCTTGCGACTGCGATTGCGCTGTCGGGCGGACGGCGGATCGAACGCGAGCATCTGGGCCCCGGCTTTGGCGGCAGGCCGTTGCCGGAGACGGTTGTGGTTGAAGACGCGAGTCCGCTGGCCGCTGCGGAACGGGATCGGCTGCTGCAGGAACTGAAGCGCCGGCATTGGAATGCCACCGCGACGGCGGGGGCGCTGGGGATCAGCCGCAACACTTTGTACCGCAAGCTGCGGAAACATGGCATCAGGGTTGGAGCAGAGGCTGACGCGGAGGAGTGAAGAAATAGCGGTGCCCGGATATTCGTGCGACTGCACGAAAGGGATTGCTTCGTCGCTTTGCTCCTCGCAATGACATGGGAGGGCAGGGGCTGCTGCCGGGGTGGTTGTTTTGGGCGCCGGGAGTATCAGCCGCCGGCGTAAATCAGGCGATTGCGGTCGTCGAGCAATGGTACACCATAGCTTTCCAGGATCTTCGTAATTTGCGATTGCTCTTGCGCAATCGCCGCGTTGAGCTGCCGCCGCCAGGCATCTTCGCCATGGCGTACGCCCATCACAATGCTGAACGTCATCGGCGGATCATTGTCCGATTCGTGCATTAGCGGCATGATTTTCAACTTACCATTGGAGCGGCTGGCAAAATAGCCGGCGATCGGCCCCCACAGCACGCCGACATCAATGTTGCCATGCTCCAGGTCCTCGACCATCTCTCGCGCCGGTGCGAAGAAGCGAAGATTGACCGAGAGTTGGTAGGAATGGACGTGGTCCAGCAGTCCGTTCTCGGCCAGGATCGTGGCGGGTGGTGTGCCGGCGATGATGCCGATGCGCTTGCCCTTCAGCCGTGGATCCTCAAGGTTTTGGATGCCGTCGAAACCGGTATGCGGACGATAGATCAGCGCATAGGCGGAACGGTAATAGGCGTTCGAGTTTTCCACTTCGCCGTTGCCCTGTGTGATTCCCATCACGACGTCACAGCGATAGGCGTCCAGCGTCAGGCGCATGAACCCGAAGACCTGGGGCTGCCACGTGAAACCTAGCCGCTTGCCGAGATCCTGGGCGAGCACGGCCGCGATCTTATTCTCGAAGCCCTGCTGCGCCTGGTTGGAATATGGCAAATCGCTCGGGTCCGCGCAGACGCGGAATACGTGCGGATCGACCAGTTCGGCGCCGATGCCGAGGCCTGGCGCCTGTGCCATCGCCGCGCGGCCGGCAAGCAGCACGACGAACATCGTGATGATCGCGCCGCGCAGCCATGGCACCGATCCGAACGCGGCGGTTATTGCGGAATGCCGAGGCATTTGTACGAGGCCTCATCGAATCCCTTCGGGTCGGGCACGGACTTTGCCGGGCGGCCGCGGCCCAGGGCACCGGTCGAACGCGCACGAAGATAGCTGTAGATCTCCTGGATGAAGCACATCACGTTCTTGTTGTCTGCGAAGGCCGGCATGACCAATTGCTGTGCTGTATTCACGGCCTTGATGCCGCCGGCCACGTCCGCGATGAACTGCGAATAGTCGATCTGCTTCAGTGCCTGGGCCAGATCGGGCGCATAGGAAGAGCCGGATCCGTCCGGTCCATGACATCGCAGGCAATTATCGGTGTAGCGCAGATAGCCGATGAATGTCCCCCAATCGACCGTGCCGTCCTTGCTGATGTTGTAAGTCGGTGCGCCGTCTTTGTCGGTCCACAGCCCGCCTGCTTGGGAAACCGCCTTCGGATTTCCTGGCGCGGCGGCGAACGTTGCGATGCCGCCGACGGCGACGAATGCGAGGGCGGTCAGGAGGATGCGTGAACGACGCGTCACTGCGAATTCCTTTGCGGGGCGGGAAAGGAAGGGCCGGCACCCGTTGCGGAGTGCCGGCCCGGCCAAGTTAGGCCAGGGAGAAACTTTCGAACTTCACTTTTCAGGCAGTGCGAACACTGTAAGCTGACCACCCAGCGTCGTGTAGTCCTTCAACGCCGCGTAGCCGCCGACAGCGCCCAACCCTGCATGCGGATCGGTCAGGCCCGCCGCGAGGCCGATGCCCGCCCAGCCGCCGACGCCCGACAGCACCGCGACGTACTGCTTGCCGTCATGCATGTAGGTCATGACGTTGCCGATGATGCCGGAGGGAGTCTTGAAGCTGTAGAGCAATTTGCCGGTCTTGGCATCGACTGCCTGCAGGTAGCCCTTCAACGTGCCGTAGAACACGACGTTGCCGGCCGTGGCCAGTGCGCCGCCCCAGTCGGAGAACTGGTCGTTAATGGACCACACCGTCTTTCCGGTCACCGGGTTGAAGGCGATGAACCGGCCCATATAACCGCCCGACCCGGGATACATCGACAGGGTCGCGCCGACATAGGGTTGACCGGCGGTGTAGGCCACCGGATAGGGCTCATAGTCCATGCAGACATGGTTCGTCGGCACGTAGAAGAGTTGCGTCTGTGGATCGAACGCCGCCGGTTGCTCGTCCTTGCTGCCGAGAGCGGCGGGGCAGATGCCGGTATAGTTGACGTTCACGCCCTTGGAACCGGGGGCGTATTTCTCAACCACCTTGGGGCGACCGTAGTCGGGGCTCGACTTGTTCATGTCGACGCCGGTGGTCCAGTTCACATCCGGATCGTACTTGTGCGCCGCGATCAGTTCACCATTCTCGCGGTTCAGCACGTACGCCAATCCGTTGCGGTCGAAATGCACGAGCGCCGGCACCTCACGTCCGTCGATCCTGAGGTTGGCCAGGATCATCTCGTTGACACCGTCGTAGTCCCATTGGTCGTGCGGCGTCATCTGGTAGACCCACTTGGCGACGCCGGTATCGATGTTGCGGGCGAAGATGGTCATCGACCATTTGTTGTCGCCCGGGCGCTGGTTAGGGTTCCAGGTGGAGGGGTTGCCCGACCCATAATAGACCAGGTGCAGTTTCGGATCGTAGGAATACCAGCCCCAGGTATCGCCACCGCCGATCTTCCATTCGTCACCCTTCCAGGTCTTCAGGCTGGAATCGGCGCCGACCGGCTTGCCGAGCGATGTGGTATCGGAATTGACAAGAATTTGGTTGTCGGGGCCTTCAGAGTACGCTTTCCAAATGATGTGGCCATCCTTGATGTCGAGCGCGGCGAGGAAGCCCTGCACGCCGAACTCGCCGCCCGAGACGCCGACCAGAACTTTGTTGCCCACTACGAGCGGCGCATCGGTGCCGGTGGCGCCGACCTTGTAGCTGGCGAGCGGGATCTTCCAGACGACCTTGCCGTCCTTTGCATCCAGCGCGACCACGGTGTTGTCGGCCTGGTGGAGGATGATCATGCCGTCGCCATAAGCGACGCCGCGATTGACCGTGTCGCAGCACATCACCGGAATCACGTCGGGATCCTGAGTGGGCGTGTACTGCCAGAGGATGCGTTCGTTGTTATTGAGATCGAGCGCGTATACGGTGTTGGGAAAGGGCGTGACCAGGTACATTGTGTTCCCGATCACCAGCGGCTGGCCTTCATGCCCGCGCAGCACGCCAGTGGAGAAGGTCCACGCGACCTGCAAGTGGTTGGCATTGCTGGCATTGATCTGATTCAGCGGCGAGTAGCGCGTGGCGGCATCATTCAGGCTCGGCATCGCCCAGTTATCGGGGTTTGCTGCTTCCTGCGCGGCCGATGGCCCGGTGACGTTCATTGCCGGGGCGCTGCTGGTGGCAGCGGGCGCCTTGGCTGCTTCATTGCCATTTGTCGCAGTCTGGGCGACGGCAGTCGTCCCTGCCAGCAACAGGCACGCCAGCACGCCCAGCGCCGCGCACCCAGTCCACGTTGTGGTACGTTTCATCCCGATCCTCCCCTTTGAGCCGTGGCATGATCCATGCCGACCAGGCACTTCTATGGATGATGCAAGCTACCGCGCATCATCCGTCTTCTTACGCAACCATCGAACTCCCATGCAGCGTGTATCCCGCCGATGCGCACGCGATCCCGGCGGGATGGCAGCGGCACTTGCGTTGGGGTCTAGGAGGCAAAGTCCATGCCAAGCTATTCAAGCGGCGAGCACCGTGGAATTTCAAAAGGATACGGGGAGGCTCGCCGGGGATTGCATGGTGAGTCGCATCAGGATCGTGACAGAGGTGTGCCTGGACGCAAGACAGTTTGTCACGCGGCGGAGACAGCCCGGCCCGTGGTTGGTTGGTATGGTGCACTGCAGCCTAGAAGCATCGCACTTCCCCTTCGGCCTCGGCTTCCCTCAGGCGCCGGACCATCAGCTTCGTCGCGGGGTTGTTGAATTCCATGGCAAGGAAGCTCTTCTCCTGTTGCATGCGGAGCACAGTGTCGGCGGAGACATAGTCCTTATAAGGCAGGATGGACGCGACCACATCGATGGCGCAGGAGCAGCGGTCGAGTGCTTCATGCGTCTGGCCGTTCACCGCCATGCAGCCGAAGACGTAGTCCGCGCGCGCCGATGTCGGATAGTCATTCGCGACATCACCACAGGACGGGGCAGCAGCGGCTGCCAGTGGCAGAGCGAGCAAGGCGAGCGTCAGCAGGTGTTTCATGTCTCCCCCAATGCGGCGTTGTCATGGCTGGCAGCGTCACGCTTCCGTGTCTATGGCGTCTGGGAATCCGCGCCCGGATCGCTTCGGCTCCATTGCTTCACGCTCTGGGGCCGCGCCGTCTCTGGGGCCGCGCCGTGACGTGTGAGCAAGCGCCGAGGCGCTTATGAAGCAGTGAGCATCGTGCGCGTTTGTCAAGTCGCTTGCCGTGTCGAAGGATTTGTTCTTCCATGCCGGCAACACGGACGGGCAATCCGTATTGTGGAGGAAGGTCGAATAGATGGTGGCCTTGCGGCAAGCGCCGGACGATACAGCGCATACCGGGCAATTGCCGAGCCGGCGCACCGTGATAGGCGGGCTTGCGGCAACGGTGGGTGCCGGGTTCGCACGATCGGCCGAGGCTGCCGTGGCGCCGTCCACATCGGCGCCTGATGTGCCGAGTCTGACCATCGGTTACGTGCATTGGCGGCACGATGTGGAGACTATTTCGCTGATCTTCACGCCTGCGCCCAATAACGGCCGGGCCGGCGCCGAAGTGGGCGTTGCCGATAACAACACAACCGGGCGCTTCCTGAACCAGAATTTCGCTCTGGAAACAGTCGAGGTTCGCACGGAGCAGGATCCGGTGGCGGGGCTGAATGCGCTGATTGGCAAAGGGATCCGCCTGGTCGTCACGGACCGCCCGGCACCCGACGTGGTGAAGCTCGCGGATGCGGGCGCGGCGCATGGCGTTATCGTCTTCAACGCGGGAGCCCCTGACGACTCGCTCCGGGAAGAAAACTGCCGTGCCAACCTGATCCATACCGCGCCGAGCAATAACATGCTGGCGGATGCACTGGCGCAGTACCTGATATGGAAGCGCTGGCCGCGCTGGTTGCTTGCCTATGGCGAAACTCCGGATGATTTATTGCTCGCCGACGCCTATCGCCGTGCGGCAAAAGTTTTCGGGGCACGCATCGTTGCGGACAGGCAATACAAGGGCAAAGCGGGGTCACGCGAGACCGATAGCGGGCTGATCGATTTGCAGAAGCAGCTTCCGGTGTTCACCCAGAACGCGCCGGACTACGACGTGCTGGTTTGCGCCGACCAGCATTCCGTGTTCGCCGATTATATGCCCTATCGCACCTGGGATGCGCGTCCTGTTGCCGGTTCGGCCGGACTGATCCCGACGAGTTGGGATCCGAACAGTACGGAGTTTGGCGGCAAGCAGATGCAGGACCGGTTTGTTGCCTATGCCCATCGCTTCATGACGGCGCTGGACATGAATGCATGGGTCGCGGTGCGCATGATCGGCACGGCTGCGAGTTACGCGCAGTCGCTCGATCCTGACAAGATCATGGCCTATATGCGTGGACCGGATTTCCAGCTTGGCGCGTATCGCGGGCTCAGCCTGTCGATCAGAAGCTGGAACGGTCAGGTGCGGCAGGCGATCCTGCTGTCGAATTCCGGCCGCACCGTTGTTTCGATGTCGCCGCAGCCTGGCTTCCTGCATGAAGTGACAGTGCTCGATACGCTTGGCACCGACAAGCCGGAAACCACGTGCAAGATGCCTTCGGACCAGAAGACATGAATTTGCACGTCATTGCGAGGCTTCGGAAGGGCCGAAGCAACCTCCTTCAGGAGGGTGCCCGTGGGTCCGTGCCCCTGCTCGACCGAAGTTGGTTCGCTGCGCTCCTCCCGACAAGAAACAAGGTCTCCCATCCCCCTGCCCCCCTCCCACAAGGGGAGGAGGAACGTTTCTGCCGTGCGCCATTTCATCCAGGGCGTGTCGGTCGCCAGGACGGTGGTCAGCTCGCAATCACATGTGGACGACTTGTCTTCGCCCTGGTCTTGGTCCTGTTGCTCTCGGCGGCGCCGGCGCACGCCTACATGGCCTATGCGTCGAACGAGAAGGACAATACGATCAGCGTCATCGATCTTGACAAAATGCAGGTGGTGAAAACGGTGCCGACCGGCCAACGTCCGCGCGGCATGGCGCTGACCAGCGATGGCAGGCGATTGCTCGTGTGCCTGGGCGATTCCAACCGTATTGACATCTTCGATACCAAGACGTGGCAGGTGGTCGGATCGATCAATACGCCCGACCCTGAATACGCCGCGCTGCGGAATCCGGAGAACAACCCGCTCTACGTTTCCAACGAGAACAACGCGCTGATTACAGTGTGGAACATCGATACCCAGAAGATGCTGGTGCAGATGCCGACCGGCGTGGAACCGGAAGGCATGGCCGTCAGCCCGGACGGGCAGCTTATCGTCAATACCACCGAGACGACCAACATGGCGCAGTTCTTCTCCTACGGTACGGGGAAGAACCTGGCCAATGTGCTGGTGCCGCCACGGCCGCGCTGGGCCGCCTTCACCCATGATGGAAGGCAGGTGTGGGTGTCGTCAGAACTCGGTGGCGCGGTCACTGTCATCGATACGAAGACGTTCAAGGTCCTTGATACGATCCATTTTGCGGTCGAGGGGCTGCGCAGCACCTTCATCCAGCCGGTCGGCATAGACATCACTGCTGACGACAAGCTTGCGTTCGTTGCGCTGGGCCCGGCCAATCGCGTCGCGGTGGTCAGCGTGCCGGAACACAAGGTGCTGTCGTACGTCGCCACGGGGCACTCGGAGTACAATGCCAAGGTGAAGAAATACCTGCTTGTTGGCCAGCGCCCCTGGCACATGGCCTTCACGCCAGACGGCAAATACTTGCTGACTGCCAATGGGCTTTCGAACGATGTGTCGGTGATTCGTGTCTCCGACCTTCGTGTGATCAACACTATTCCGGTCGGTCAACAACCATGGATGGTCCTGGTATCGCCACACTGACCAAGCCTGCGGCAGACGCAACGATCGCCGCACCCGAGTCCGAGCGCGGCGAACCGCCGGCGCTCGCGGTCGATCGCGTGGGTCACGCCTATGGCGAACGCAAGGCGCTGATCGATGTCAGCCTGACGGTGCCGCGCGGCGGTTTCGTTGCCTTGCTCGGCCTTAATGGGGCCGGCAAGACGACCCTGTTCTCGCTCATTACGCGATTGTTCGATACGCGGCATGGGCGCATCAGGGTGCAGGGCTTCGATGTGTCGCGCCAACCCAGCGCGGCGCTTGCCGAACTCGGCGTCGTCTTCCAGGCGCGCACTCTCGATCTGGATATCTCGGTGCGGGACAATCTGCTGTACCACGCGGCGCTGCATGGCATGCCGCGGCGGCAGGCCCGCGAACGTGCCGAAGCCGTACTGCGCGATGTCGGCCTGGCTGACCGCGCGCGCGACAAGGCGCGGCAACTGTCCGGCGGGCAGATGCGCCGCATCGAGATCGCGCGGGCCCTGATGCACGACCCCAGCATGCTGGTGCTGGATGAACCGACTGTGGGACTGGATGTCGCATCGAAATCGGCGATCACAGAGCATGTGCGCATGCTGTCGCGCAGCAACGGTGTCTCGGTATTGTGGGCGACGCATTTGCTTGATGAGATCGAGCCGGGCGACCGCGTGGTGGTGCTGCATCAGGGTAAGGTGCTGGCCAGCGGCGAGATGTCCGAAATCATCGCCGAAGCCGGCGCGAAGGACCTGCGCTCGGCGTTCCGTGCCCTGACCGGCATTCGCCCGGCCGTTGAGGAAGACGACGCATGAGCGCCGCAGTCGGCACGATCGGTTTGCGCCATCGCCTGACGCTGCGCGGCTATCTGATCTGCATGCGCGGGGTGATGTGGCGCGAGGCATTGCGCTTCGTGCATCAGCGCGGGCGGCTGATCTCCGCGCTGGTGCGGCCGCTGGTCTGGCTGGTGATCTTCGCCGCGGGCTGGCGCGAGGTGCTGGGCGTGTCGATCATGCCGCCCTATCACACCTACATTCTCTACAGCACCTATGTTGTTCCCGGTTTGCTCGCGATGGTGCAGTTTTTCTATGGCATGCAGTCGTCGCTGTCCATGGTCTATGACCGCGAGATGGGAAACATGCGCGTGTTGCTGGTCAGCCCGTTCCCTCGCTGGTTCCTGCTGGTGTCGCGGCTGACTGCCAGCACGGTGATCTCGATTCTGCAATGCTATGCCTTCATGCTGCTGGCCTGGCTGTGGGGCGTGGATATTCCCGACGCCGGCTGGATCACGGTGCTGCCGGCTCTGATGCTGGGCGGGTTCATGCTGGGGGCCATGGGCATGGTGCTGTCATCGATGGTGCGCCAGCTTGAGAATTTTGCCGGCGTGATGAATTTCGTAATATTCCCGATGTTCTTCGCGTCATCGGCGCTGTATCCGCTGTGGCAGGTGCAGCAATCCAGCCCGATCCTGTATCAGGCCTGCCTGCTGAATCCGTTTACCTACACGGTGGAACTGTCGCGCTTCTGCTTGTACTCGACGTTCAATCCGTTGGCGCTGGCGGTGGTAGCGGGCTGCACCGTCGTGTTCACAGCGGGGGCGATCCTCGCCTATGACCCGGCGCGCGGGGTGATGGCGCGACGCCCGGGAGCAGCGGCATGACACGCTTTGCCCCGGCCATAGCCACAGCCACGCTGGTATTGCTATGCGCCGCGGCGCCGGCGGCTCCGGAAGCGAATGCGCCGCCGCTGGATCCGGACTGGCCTTGCCAGCAGATCAAGATCGACCACATGTCGCTGGCCACCATGTGGGCCGGTCCCCCGCTGGGCACATTCGCGGACGATTGGCAGAACTATCCAAAGGCGGCGGCGCTCGCAGACCGACTGGCGGAGCGTCGGATTCCGGTGGATCAGGCGCAGGCTGAGATCAAGGCTTTTGCCGACGCCGCCGGCGTTCAACGCAAGACCGAGCTGTTGGCGTTCACCGCGGGCATCTTCTCGCTGTTGGACCAGGAGCGGTTCTCGGTGATCCAGGGGCTGGACCGGTTCGGCCGCCGGCAAAAGAGCTACGCGGCGCAGATTCGCGGCGAGATCACCGACTTGCACAATGAGCAAGACGCACCGCATCCGGACCAGCAGAAGATCGAGAAACTCTCACAGCAGGTCTATTGGGATACGCGCGTGTTCAAGGATCGCGACGGCATGGTCACCTACGCCTGCTTCGTACCGGACGAAATCGAGCACCGCATGTTCCAACTCGCGGGGACGGTGTCCAACCTGCTGCCCTGACAGACGGCATCATTTCACCGGACATACGCCCTTGGCGTTCTGGCCCGGATGCTGCCCTGGCACCGGCCCCAATTTAATGTTCGCAAATGACGGGTCATCCGCGGACGGGAACGGCTTGGTGCCTGCCGGATAGCAGCTTGAGGCGAGCAAGTAGGCCATCACGTCGGCTGAGTCGGTGGGGGACAAGGTTGCTGGCGCAGTGCGCGGCATCTGATCGAATACGATGTAGCGCATGATTTCGAGCGTCCAGCGGTTGCGTTGCGCTGTCACCAAGTAGTCGTTGCCGGCGACCGACGGCGCGGCGGTGCCTTGCAGGTTGGCGCCATGGCAGGCCACGCATCTGGTTTCGAAGATCTGCTTGCCTTGCTCGGCCTGCGCTTCGGTATAAAGCGCCGGAGGCGGTCCGTCTGATGAAGCAGCCGGCGGCTGCGTTACATGCGCCGCCACCTGCGTTGCCGGCGGATTGGGTAGATCGTTCTTCGCATGCCCAGCGCAGGAATCGGCGACCAGTTTCGCCGCGGCGGTGCGCAGCACGATCATGCCGTTCTGTACCGACACGCTGGTGATACCGGATTGCTCTGGCAGTTCGTGCGTGCCGTCGCCGCCCGGCAGGGCGACCCAAGCGATGTAGCCGCCATGCGTGCCATAGGATGGCGCAGCCGATGGCGCTTGGCAGGCGTTCTGCTGGTGCGCGCCGGCGGGAATGCCAAGCTCGGTATTGGCCAGCACGCCTTCCAATCCACCGAACACGCCAGTCTGATTCGGCCTGCCGCGTGCGACCTGCAGATAGTCCAGCGCGTGCGACGCGGCGACCGCGTATTCCATCAGTTCATCGGCCTTGGCGGCGTCTTGCAGATGGGCGACCGCTGCGCGGACATTGGCTTCCACGCCTTCCAGTGGACTCGTCCATACCAGCGTTGCCGAACGGTCGAGCAGCGAGTCGATATGGCCGATGGCGCCTGCCGCATCGCCCGGTGACCCCGCGCTTGCGACATAGTCCTCGCTGTGCGTACCCGCCAACGCGTTGATCGCGCGCTGGGCCGCGCTGTGATAGACTTTCGGATCGGCAATGTAACTTGCGTCCGCCCGCACCAGTTCGGCGACCGCGGCATTGACGTCGGTGAGCGCGGCGACGGCCTGGGCGTGATCATCCGCGGCTGCCGCGCCGGCCGTAGGCGCGCCAGCCGTCAGCAGCCACGCGAGCAAGCACGGAACGAGAAAAGCAGCCGGCCCGACAATGCGGGCCGGCCTGGCAGAGTCCGACGGGAGTTCACACATGCGGTCGGCTTAGTTCACCGTGAAGACGTTGATGGTATTCGGGCGCGGCGGATCGGTTGGCAGTTCCGGAATCTTGGCATTGCCGGCCTCACCTGACGCGACGACGATATACTCCTTGCCGTCCACCTCATAGGCCTCGGTGGGCGCCTGGATGTAGCCGCCGGTGTCATAACTCCACAGGATGTTGCCGGTCTTGGCATCGAAAGCATTCTCGTTACCGCCCAGATTGCCGGAGAACACCAAGCCGGACGCAGTCACCAGCGCGCCGCCGTAGTTCGGCAGGTTGAAGTGATGGCGCCACGCGAAGATGCCATTTGAGACGTCGACCGCATTCATCTGCCCGGTATCCGGACCAATCAGTGTCGGGAAGGCGCCGCCGATAAAGAACTCGCCGGCGATGTAGACCGCCTCCTTATCCGCTTTCCAGAAGCCGCATTCGTTCTGGCTGGGAACATAGAAAATATTCGTTGCCGGATCGTAGGCACCGCCCTGGTATTCGACACCACCCAGTGTGTTGGGGCAGGCGACGTTGCCGGTCAGGGTCGGCTGCGTCTCGTGCCCCTTCTGGAAGCTGACCGCGGTATGATCGATCAGCTTGCCGGTTTCGGCATCCAGGATCCAGAAATTGCCCGCCTTGTCGCCCGCCGCAACCAGCTTGCGAGGCTTGCCGTCGACTTCGCCGGTGAACAACACGGGCTGCATCGCCGGATCCCAGTCGTGTGTGTCGTGCGGGATGAACTGATGGTACCATTTCAGCGTCGGCTTCGCGCCGGAGATATCCAACGCCACCATTGTGTCGGTATAAAGGTTGGCCCCCTTGCGCACGCTGCCCAGGAAGTCCGGGCTGGGGTTGCCGAGGTCGAGATACATCGTGTGTGTTGCGGTATCGATCGTTACGCCGCCCCATGCCGCGGCGCCGCCACGCTTCCAGGAATCGCCGCTCCAGGTGTCGTGCCCGGGCTGGCCGGGACCAGGCACAGTGTCCCAGCGCCAGATCACGTCGCCATTCTGCGGATTATAGGCGGTCATGTTGCCGTTGCCGCCCCAGTCGCCGTCCGACACGCCGAGGAAAATCATGTCCTGGTTGGTCTCCGGATCGTGGTACGGAACCGGCGACATGGTGTAGAAGGAGTTGGCGGTGTCATCCACGGTCACCTTGTCCCACACCTTCTGCCCGGTCTTGGCGTTCAGCGCGATGAAATGGCCGTCGAGCGTGCCGATATAGACGTTACCGTCGAACAAGCCGATGCCGCGGTTGGCGGCGAAAGAGATCACATGCGGGTTGTCGGTGAACGACCACAAGACCTTGCCGGTCGCGGCATTCAATGCGTACACGTGATCGTGGGCCGTGGTGATGTACATCGTACCGTTATAAATAATCGGTGAGACCTCCATCGGGCCGGTGTCGTCCACGGTTAATTTCCATGCCAGGTGCAGGTTGCGGACATTGGTGGGATTTATCTGCGTGGCCGGGGTGTAATTGTTGGCGCTGTAGCTCTTGTGCGGCAGAATCCAGTTGGCGGTGTCGCCGGCGGCGTTGACGAAATCCTGGGCGCTCGGAGTGGTTTGTGCGGCGGCACTGGCCGTGATGCCGAACGCCGCGATGAGACCCAATGCCGCCGGCACACACAGCGCAGCAGTGGCTTGCAATGACTGTCTTAGTGTCATGGTCGTTCCCTCTTCCCGTTATTGATTAGGACGCCAGCGCCCGCCGGACCCTCACCGGTCGTTGCAGGGTACGGCGGACTCTTACGACCGTTGCGCACCATCAGCCCCATCACGTTCTTGTGAGTCGGCGCTGTCATTGTTAAATGCTGATGACCCGGAGCGGTCTGGATTTGGTAAATTGCAAATCGCATTCGTATCGCGAAGCATTGCCTCAGATCGCCACGGCTTCAAGCTGTTGGCCCGGTTCGATGCGCGGCAACAGCAGCGTGGTCCATTCACCGAAGCCCAGGATCACCGCAATAACCAGCCATGTGATCGTGGGCGTCGTCACGCTGATCAGGATGGTCCAAAGCGCGGTGCCGATGATGAGCCCGAGGGCGAACATCGACCCCAGCCAGCCGATCGCCGTGCCGCGTACGCGGGTTGGAAACGCCTCCGCCCAATACGCATAGCCGGCGCCGGACCATGTGCCGTTGGTTGCCTGATAAATCAGAAAATAGATGATCCAAACCGCTACAGGGTGATGTACGAACATGAAAATGAGATTCAGCGGGCCGGTGGCGAGACCGGTCCAGATCAGCACTTCGCGCCGTCCCCAGCGTTCTCCGATGGCTCCGCCGAGCACATAGAACAGGTAACCGATCCCGCCACAGATCAGTAGCAGGCGGCCCGCCTGGTCGCCTGTCCAATGGTCATATTGCGTCAGCCAGTAGGTGATGTAGACGTTGGTGGCGACCCATGAGGATGCATAGAACAACCAAACCACAGTCAGCAGGCCTAGCCGGTGACGCACTTCCCCGGCGGTATCGAACAGCTGGCGGATAGTGATTTTGGCGGCTTCGTCAACGTTCACGCTGTATTTCGAGAGCAGATCGTTCAGGCGGTGTTGGTCGCCTGCGGCGGAAGCGCGTTTGACTTCCTGTAAATGCAGGAAGCGATCGGATTCCTTGACCCAGATCCGCCCGATGATCACGGCGACGATGGGGATCACGCCGAACAGAAATACGGTTCGCCAGCCGAGCTGGTGGAACAGCAGATAGACGCCTGACGCGAGGAATACGCCGAGTGGCCAACCGCCTTGCACAATCGAATACAACAATCCCCGGCGGTGCGACGGCACCTGCTCATTCACCAAGGTGATGGAAATTGCCAATTCAGAAGAGGCGAAGCCAGAGGCGAGCGCGCGTACGACGGCGAGCTGCCAATAGGTTTGTACGAAATAGGTCAGGCCGGTGAAGATCGCGGCGGCGACGAGGCACCACATCCACATGGTCTTGCGACCGAAGCGATCCATCCCGTAACCGGCAAACAGCGTGATCAGGAACATCGCGGCGTAGATGATGAAACCGAGCAGGCCGACGAAACTCGCCGACAGGTGCAGGCCTTTCGAGATGTCGGGAAAGGTCAGGACCAGCAGGTTGAAGTCGTACGATGCCAGCGTCCAGCCGGACAACGCGATCAGCACCAGGAAGAGGGTGTATCGGCGGCTGCCCCCATCGACGTCCGGAGCGGACGGAGAAGCGGTATTGCTCATCCTGGTGTTCCTCCTGGTTGGCAGCTCTTCTTCTATCGTTTGCTGACGCTGCTGGAATTACGAACCTGGCGGCCGATTGCCGGACTATCGGCGGAAGCAATCAATCGCCGATTGCAGGGGGCTGCGAATCAATCCTGCGGGATCGCCAGCGCCGTCCCTGTGTCATTGTGAGTCGACCAACGGTCTGGCGGCCGACCCGCGACTTGATGAAAAGGTTTCCGCTCCCATTATGGGAGGGGGCGACACGCACGATTTTGACTGCCTCCCCCTGCCCCCTCCCACAAGGGGAGGGGGGACCCTGCCACCGCGCGCAGTTTCGTACGGTCGTGGGCCGCCGGCTTCATCCACCTGGGACGAAAGCGCCCGGCGGAATCATCCCCGGTTCGACATAGGCGAGGTGCAGCGCATCCAACATGGCCCACAGGATATCGCACTTGATGCGCAGCACCGCCTGCACCGCCGCCTGTTGCTCTGGCGTGCGCGCGTGGTCCTTGACATAGGCCAATGCGAACTCCGCATCCTGTGGCGCTTGGTCCAGGCGCGGCTTGAAATAGCCGAGCGTTTCCTCGGTGATGAAATCGTAATTCGCCAGCATGCCGCCGACGCGTTCCGCGATGATGGTGGGCGAGAACAACTCGGTGAGGCAGGACGCGATGCCTTCCAGGATCGGGCGGTCGCGCACGAGGTCCACATAGGCGTCCACAGCGAAACGTGTGATCGGCAGCAGGCCTTCGGTGGAGATGACGTAGTCGCGGTCGAGTCCGAGCCCGTCGGTCAGCTTCAGCCAGCGCGCGATACCGCCGGTGTTCGGCGCGTCGCCATCATGGTCGTGCAGCCGGCGCCGCCAGACCCGCCGTAATTCCGGCGTCGGCAGCCGCGCGATCAGTGTCGCGTCCTTTATCGGAATTCGACATTGGTAATAGTAGCGATTGAGCGCCCAGGCCTGGAGCTGACCTCGGTTCAGCTTGCCCTGGTACATCATCTTGTGGAACGGGTGATTCGAGTGGTACCGCTCGGCCCCGATCTGCCGCAGCGCAGTTTCCAGCTGGTCAGGGGACAGCACACGATCGCTCATAGGTCAATCTCCATTCCATCAAACGCGACCTCCCAACCCGCCGCCGCCACGGTGGCCCGTTCCCGCGAATCGTCCAGCAGGACCGGGTTGGAATTGTTGATGTGCAGCAGGATTTTGCGGCGGACGTCGATGGTGCGGAACGCCGCCATCGTGCCGTTTGGGCCGCTGACGCTCATGTGGCCCATGCGTTGGCCGGTCTTGCTGCCGACGCCAGAGCGCAGCATCTCGTCGTCGGTCCACAGCGTGCCGTCGAACAATACGGCATCCGCGCCTTGCAGGCGGCGGGCAAGCGATTCGCTCATGCGCGCGCAGCCGGGGATAAAGAACAGATGGCGCGCCGGGCCGTTGATCATGGCGGCGACGGTGGTATCGCTTTCGACGATTGGCGGTGCCGTGTCGCCCTCGAGATACAGCGGCACTTTGCCGGGCACCGCGAACAATTCTATCGAGAGGCCGCTTGGGGTGCCATCCGGAAGTGTCAGAGCGGTTTGCTCTCCCAGGGTCACGGATTGGCGCACGACGATGTCGCGCGCCAGCACCTCGAAGATCGGGTTGGTGTCGAGAACCTCAAGGATGGCGGTGGTCGCATAGATTGTGAATGCGTGCCGTTCGCGTAGCGTCAGCAGGCCGGCGATCGCGTCAACGTCTCCACCGGTCAGGACCACGCCTGTAATCGGCGACGAACGCAAGCCGTGACTCGGTTGCAGGCACGGCGTTGCTTCGATCTGCTGGCGTAGGTCGGGCGAGGCGTTGAACAGGAACCAGTGGTCGCCGTCGACGCTGACGGCAATCGAGGCCTGGGTACGCGGCTGGGCCTGCGGGTCGCCCGATCTGGCGCGCCGGCATGCCGGGGCATTGGAATTCCATTGCGGGAAACCGCCACCGGCCGCGGCACCAAGGACGCGTAGCTGCATCGTGTGGGAACCCGTTCTCGCTTGCGTCTCAGGCACGTCAGCGCGCCTGGGGCTGGGCCGGTGCGGTTTGCCGGGCCGGGCACGACAGCAATGTCGCTGAATCGCAAATCATCGGCGTTTCCTCCGGCGGTTACGGCGAATCGTATTGGCGGTAATGCCCCGACGGTCAAGCCGCGCGCCCGACCCGTGCACGCCCCCGAGAAAAGCGGTGGCGCCACCGGGGATGTTCCCCGCGTGCGCTCATCGCTGGCTGCGGGCGGCGCTGGCTTCGGGCGGTGCTGGACGCCATCGTCACTGTCTGCTAGAGCGGTATTGCCGGTGACGGAAACCGGCCTGCGAGTTCGCAGATCGTCTCAAGCGAGTGAGGAGACCTCCGATGGCCTGGACACGCCCGAAGCTGCGGGAAATCTGCATCGGCATGGAGATCAACGGCTACTTCGCCGGGAAGCTCTAAGTCACGATTTCGTGTTTGCGGCGGGCAGACCGATCGACATCGGGTCGAAGGTCCATCGCCCGCCGTGGGCACGACATCTTGGGCATCTTCACAAGCGTGGCGGAAATCCTCTCTTGGTCGAGGGGCGGCTGTTGGCGCCGTTGGGACGTGGTCGATGCCGGAGAGTGACGCAAAGGAACTGCCTGAGCGTCCGCGCCTCGCGCCAGGCGTGAGATTGCATTTCGACCGTGTGCGCAGCGCATGGGTGTTGCTCGGTCCGGAGCGCGTCATCGAGACCGAGGGGCCGGCAAGCGAGATCTTGCGGCGCTGCGACGGCAGCAGAACGGTTGCGCAGATCGTGGATGAACTGGCCGCGATCTATAATGCCGAGCGGACAGAGATCGCTGGCGACGTCACGGATATGCTTGCTGAACTGCTTGCCAAGCGAATGCTTGCGCCATGAGCGCGCCGTCCGCTGCGCCGCCTGTCACGGCGCCGCTGGGTATGCTGGCCGAGTTAACGCATCGTTGCCCGCTGGCCTGTCCGTATTGCTCTAATCCACTGGCACTGGAAGACCGCGCATCCGAACTGGACGCAGCGAGTTGGGCCCGCGTGTTCGATGAAGCGGCTGCCCTGGGCGTGCTGCAAGTGCATCTTTCCGGTGGTGAACCTGCGTCGCGGCGCGACCTGGTGGAGATCGCCGCTTCCGCACATGACGTGGGGTTGTACACCAATCTTATTACGTCCTCGGTCGGGATCGATGCGGCAAGGCTGACACGGCTGAAAGACGCGGGGGTGGACCATGTCCAACTCTCGCTACAGGACGTGGATGCTACGAGTGCGGACCATATCGCCGGCTATTCTGGCGGCCATGCACGCAAGCTGGCGTTTGCGCGCGCGGTGGTGGAGCAGGGGTTTGCGCTGACGGTGAATGCCGTGATCCATCGCGCGAACATTGCCCGCGTTGCATCCTTCGTCGAAGTCGCGGCGTCGCTTGGCGCGGGACGGGTCGAGATCGCCCATGCGCAATATTACGGATGGGCGTTGACGAACCGGGCGGCGCTGATGCCGACGCGCGTTCAGGTCGATCGCGCGATGCAGGAGGTCGAGCAAATCCGTCCTCGCTATGCGGGGCGGCTGGTGATCGATATGGTCGTGCCGGATTATTACGCGCGGCGACCAAAAGCGTGCGTGGGCGGCTGGGCGCGCCGGTCCCTGAACGTTACGCCATCCGGCCGTGTGCTGCCGTGTCACGCTGCGGAAACGATCCCTGGCATGACGTTCTGGTCGGTGCGCGACTATCCGTTGGCGACGATCTGGCAGGAGTCGCCGGCATTCGAGGCGTTTCGGGGGACCGACTGGATGTCCGAGCCGTGCCGGTCCTGCGCGTTGCGCGAGGTGGATTTCGGTGGTTGCCGTTGCCAGGCGCTGGCGCTGGCCGGCGATGCGACTGCCACCGATCCGGCCTGCGAACTGTCTCCGCATCACGGCCGGATCCTGGCGCTGGCAGAGCAGGATTCCGCGGGCGCAGATATTCAGTATGTGTATCGCGGTCGTTCCGTGCAACGATGATTGGGGCATTACGGTCGTGCGTCGATGCGGTGGAGGTGCCGCCGATTACCGATACAGCGTCTTCGATTCTTCTGTAATTTATAGGTAGAGATGCAAGAGTCATGCGAGCCAGGGCACCATACCGGCAGGTTGCCTGTGTGCCTCGCCAGGGGACATTTCGTATTCTGATAGGGGAACGAATTGTCAGCGGAATAGTCGCCAATCGCTTACCCGGGGCTTTCGCTTGATCCAGATCAAGGACGGGCGCCGGCTACAGTGCATTTGTATGAGCGGGACATGCGATCCACGGCGCCGGGGGGCCGAACGCACAGCGTGGCGCGATGCCGAGGCACTGCTTCGTCGAACATCCGCGCTGCGGCCGTCGGGCAGCATGGCTTGATGCTGTAATGAAGTCGGGGGCAACAATGTTCAAAGACTGGCAGCAGATGGAGAAGTCGCTCTCTGGGGATTTGCGATCGCTGCGGGCCGGGGCGCCCGAGGTGATGAAGGGGTTTGGCGCTTTGGCGCAGGCGGCGCTGAAGGCCGACGCTCTGGAGGGACGCACCAAGGAACTGATCGCGCTCGCCATCGCCGTGGCCACGCGTTGCGACGGCGCCATTGCATTCCATGCCGAAGCGGCGCTGAAGCGTGGTGCCTCGCGGGCCGAGGTGCTCGAGACGATGGGCATGGCGATCTATATGGGCGCGGGTCCGAACGTGCTCGCCGCGGCAGAGGCGTTGGAGGCGTTCGATCAGTTTGCCAAGCACGATGCAGCGAAGGCGACGTAGGCGCACGGAAACCGGCACGGCGCCGGTCAGGATGGATCCGCCTGAAACGTTTGATCCAGGACGGCTCGCACATGCCGGGCCAGGTCCGGCCCTGCAAACGGCTTCGTCAAGAGTTCGAGGCGGGGACCGATCCGATCCTGAGGGACATGCGTATCCTGCGCGTACGCGCTGGTAAAAAGCACTTTCAGGCCCGGCAGCGCGCGCAGTGCTGCGCCGGCGAGGTCGCGCCCGTTCATCGCGCCGGGTAATCCAATATCGGTAAACAGCAGTCGCACCGCGGGATGCCGATCCAATTGGTCCAGGGCCGATTTTGCATCATCCGCCTCCAGCACCTCGCAGCCCATGTCGCGCAGCGTGGCCACGGAGAGGGCGCGCACGCCAGCCTCATCTTCTACGCCTGGCCCCGAACCTGGAGGTGGCGCGCATCAATGCCTTCAGTTGGGCCATCTCGGCTCGCGGCTTCAATGTGGGCGACAACGCCAGCCTGTCGAACAAGCTGCTGGTGCTGGTTGACGGCCGCAGCGTCTATTCGCTGATGTTCGGCGGCGTGTATTGGGATATGCCGGACATTCTGCCGGAAGATATTGAGCGGATCGAGGTGATCAGCGGGCCCGGCGCTTCCTTGTGGGGCGCCAACGCGGTGAATGGTGTGATCAACATCATCACGCGGCCGTCGACTCAGACCCAGGGCGGATGGTTGACCCTGGGGGCCGGCAATTTCGAGCGCGATGCCGGCGTGCAGTATGGCGGCCAGATCAGTCCGGACCTGACCTATCGCGTGCACGGCGAATTCTCGGATTTCAGTTCCTTCAACCTGCCGGGCGGGACCAGCGCGAATGACGCCTGGCGCCAGCCGGGCGGCGGCTTCCGGTTGGACTGGACGCCGCTGAATGACACGGTCAGCGTGCAAGGCGACCTCGCGACAAAGACAGAAGGCCCGGACGGTTTCAACCGGGAATCGGATACGGAAGTGAGCTGGCAGCATCGGTTTGCCGATGGCTCGCGGTTCCAGCTTCTTGCCTATTACGACAGCAGCAATCGCGGGATCAACAGCGCGAGCTCGTTCACCGTGAACACCTATGACATCGAGTTTCAGCACAACTTCACCATCGCCGGCTGGAACAGTGTCGTCTGGGGCGCGGGAGAGCGCAGTTTCAATTATACATTCGAAAACACCGCGCTTGCTCTGGTCCCGCCAAACCAGACCCTGAACCTTGCGAACATCTTCGGGCAGGACACGATTGCACTATCGGACACCGTGAAGCTGACGCTTGGTTTGAAGCTGGAGGACGAGCCCTATGCCGGATGGCAGGCCATGCCCGACCTGCGCCTGGTGTGGAAGCCGGCCGATACGATATTGCTCTGGGCCGCCGTGTCGCGGGCGGTGCGTTCGCCGACCCCGGTGGATGTCAATCTGGAGGAATTCAGCGGGCCCGTGGATTTTCTCAACGGTTCGACTGCGTTCCGACCTGAGTCGCTGGTTGCGTACCAGATTGGAACGCGCGTGCAGGTCTCGTCGCGCGCCTCGTTCTCGATCACCGGGTATGACAGCGTTTATGACGATCTCCGCAGCATTGAACCCGGCACGACGGCCACGGGGTTGCCCCTGGTATTTGGAAACATGATGTCGGCGAATGTCTATGGGATCGAGGCGTGGGGCGACTTTCAGGTCACGCAGTGGTGGCGGCTTTCGCCGGGGATTAGCGCCCTGCACGAGGATTTAACCTTCCTGCCAGGCAGCCTGACCGTCGCTGGCCTCGCGTCCGTGGCCGACGATCCGCCGCACCAGGCATCGATACGCTCCACAATGGATTTCGGCCATGGCGTGGTACTGTGGGCCGATCTGCGCGAGGTGGGCGCGCTGCCGCATCCGGTGGTGCCCGGCTATTGTCGAGCTCGACGCCAACGTCTCCTGGGCGGTCACCAGCAAGCTTGAACTGTCGCTGGCGGGCTACAATCTGCTTCAACCGGAGCATGAGGAATTCGTCGAGCCAGGCGTTAGCACGGAGATTCCGCGCATGGTGCTGGCGCAAATGCGGGTTCATTTCTGACTGGCTGCGCGCAAATTGCCGATTGCTGGTGGGCCGGACCGCGGAGACGATGCCAAGGCCGATAGGTCTTATGGGCACGTAGGGGATTTGCATGACGTTGGATCCCGTGCATGCTGTCGCCATGAGCCCGCGTCAGGTCACCGTTTATAGCGACTATAAGAGTCCGTACGCCTATCTGGCCAAGGACCTGGCGTATCAGCTGGAACGCGACTTTCCGGTGCGCCTGCAATGGCTGCCGTACGTGCTGGATATTCCGAGCTTTCTGGGTTCAGCGCGCGTGGATGCTGCGGGGAATGTTCTGGAAGAGCAGCGAAATGGCCACCAGTGGCGGCGGGTGCGATACAGCTACATGGATTGCCGCCGGGCGGCGCGCAAACGCGGCCTGATCATCCGTGGGACGCAGAAGATCTGGGATTCCTCGCTGGCTGCCGCCGGCATGCTGTACGCGCAGCAGAGGGGCGATGCGGTGTTCCGGACTTACCACGACCTGGTGTTCGAGCGGTTCTGGAGGCGTGAACTTGATATCGAGGATGTGGCGGCGATCGCCGTGCTGCTGGACGAGGCCGGAGCATGTGGTGGGGCATTCGCAAGTTACGTAGAGGAAGGTCGCGCGGAGGTCGCACGGATCTGCCGGGCTGCGGAAGAGCAGGGCGTGTTTGGGGTCCCGACTTTCGTGGTTGATCGGGAGCTGTTTTGGGGAAGGGAGCATTTGACCGAGATTAGGGAAATCCTTGCTCATGAGGCGGGAGAGCTCGAGGTGCGAAGCACCACGTGTTAGGGTGATCGAGAGGGCAGGGGATTATAGCTCTTACTTTCTCTGGTCAGGCCGCGTCGGGCCTGACCACCGTTGGCCGCTGTTGCTGGCTCCCTCGCTCGTTGCGCATCAGCGCCCGGATCGCATCGGCGTCCATTTCCACACGCTGGCGCGGCAAGGCGCGCGGGTACTCCCGCTGCAGGAAAGCAACAAGCTTCTCGCGGACTTCGCAGCGCAAGTCCCAGGCCTGGCCGGAGTTGCGCGCGCTCACCAGCGCGCGAAGCTGTACCACGTTCTGGATGCTCTCCACCACCTGCAACACGACCACCTTGCCGTCCCACAGCTTGCTTTCGTGCACGATGCGGTTCAGTTCCTCGCGCAAGCGGTCTACCGGCACCGTCCAGTCCACGTTCAGATGCACCGAACCGAGCAGATCCGCACTGCGATGCGTCCAGTTCTGGAATGGCTTTTCGATGAAATAGGTCAGCGGCAAGATCAGCCGCCGCAGGTCCCAGATGCGCACCACGACGTAGGTGCTGTTGATTTCCTCGATCCAGCCCCACTCATTTTCCACCACGACCGCGTCTTCCACGCGGATCGGCTGGGCGAGAGCGATCTGAATGCCGGCCAACAGATTGCTGAGCACCGGCCGGGCCGCCAGGCCAACGACCAAGCCGGCGGCGCCGGCCGATGCGAACAAGCTGACGCCGAACTGGCGCACGGCGTTGATGGTCATCAGGGCCGTGCCGGCGGTGACGATCAGGATCAGAACCTGGATGGCGCGTTGCAGGATCCGCACCTGGGTGACGTGCTTGCGCGCCAGCAGGTTGTCGGCGAGGTCGACCCGAAAGCGCGAAAGATAGATCGTTGCCGACAGTGCCAATGCGGCGTTCAATCCCCAGCCGACCGCCAGCACGAATGCCACCAGTAACACGTGGCCCAACGCCAGGGTGACGGCATGGGAGAAATTGGCCGCTGGCAGTGCGGCGCCGAGCACCATCACGAGCAACACTGCGGCGACGGGGCCGCGGCCTTTATCGATCAGCAATTGCGGGAGCGTGCCGTAGCGCGCGCCGATACGGCCCAGCAAGCGCAGCGCCCAGTTGTACAGCAGCAGCGCGATCGCGGCAGACCCCACCAGAACAACGATGCCGGCCAACCAAGGCGGCGCCCAGGCCAGCGCGCTGTCGACCTTCTCCAGGACTACGGTCAGGCCATCGGTCCGCATCGTATTGCTCTCTGTCGCGGTGGATGGGTACAACTGTTGCCGGGCGACCCGGTTTGCTCATTGCGCACAGCCAGCACGGATAACAGACTTGCGCCGAGCCACGGGAAGTTGTTCGCTCCTGCGATTCGCGGAACAACATCGCAGGAGACGGCAGGATGATCACGGAACCTGATGCGGGTCGTTTCATGCATGTCATCACCTCGGTCGCCGCGCTGGAAGCGGTGCTGGGGCGGGCGAACGAACGAGTTGCGCACAAGGTGATAGATGTCGTGGACGTCCATTGCCGTCTCTTCATTGCGCGCTGCCCGTTCCTGCTGGTTGCCTCGTCGGATGCGGCGGGTGCGATCGACATTTCGCCGAAGGGCGATCCTCCCGGCTTCGTGCAGGTGCTGGACGACAAGACACTTGCCATCCCGGAACGGCCTGGCAATCGGCGCGCCGATACCTTCCGCAACGTGCTGCAAAACCCGTGCGTCGGCTTGATTTTCCTGATCCCGGGCAAGCGCGAAACGTTGCGCATCAGCGGACAGGCACAGATCGTACGCGATACCGCCTTGCGTGAGACCATGGCAATCGACGGCAAGCTGCCGGACCTGGCGTTGGTTGTGTCGGTGCAGGAAGCGTTCTTTCACTGCGCCAAGTGCATGATCCGTTCGGATATTTGGCAGCCGGACGCCTGGCCGCCGCTGGACGGGCTGCCCAGCCTGGCCGAGACGGTCATTGCGCACGCAAAGCTGAGCAACAGCGTTGCGGAGATCCAGGGCTTCGTCGATATCGATGAACGCACCCGGCTTTATTGACGGGCGCGAAGGCGATCAGTCCCGACGGCTGGGGCTATCCGCCGAACCTGGTGGTATGACTCTGACAGACCGCGCCTGCTTGTCATTGCGCGTTGATCGCCGGCCTGGTGCCGCCGCGAGAACGACATCCGCTGGGGATTGCTTCGCTTCGCTCGCAATGACATTTGCGGGAGGGCGCGGCCTGCGGGTTGTTAGTCGCGCTCCCCCTCGCGCTCCAATATGGGCCGGACGAAATGCAGCAAATTGCCGCCGGTAAAAAGGTGCCCCGCGACGCCGGCTGCCGCAGCCGCAGCCAGGTCAGTGGGTTGGTCGCCGATCAGCACGCAGCGTGCCGGGTCCAGTTCCCATATCGCGATCAGGTCCAGCAGCATTCCGGGCTCCGGCTTGCGCCAGGGATGGGCCTGGCGATAGGCGTCGACCACGGCGTCCTCATGATAGGGACAGTAACGGGCGTCATCGATCGTGCCGCCGGCGCGGCGCGCCTCGTCCGCCATCCAGTCGAGCAAGTCGCGTACTGCCGCCTCGTCATAATAGCCGCGGGCCACGCCGGATTGGTTCGTCACTACGAACACGTGCCAGCCCGCTTGCGTCGCGAAGCGGATCGTGTCCAGCGCGCCGGGCATCCATTCGAAGCGGTCGCGCGTGCCGACATGGCCGTGGTCGACATTCAGCACGCCGTCACGGTCCAGGAACAAGGCGCGGCGATGCAATAGCGCGGGCAGCTCGGTCTGGGCGCGGGCGAAATCGTCAGGGACGCCGATGTCGCGGAAATAGCCGCCACCGACCGTGCCGCGCAGCGTTCCGGCGGCGGCAAGAAGCGGCATGACATCGGCTTCCAACGAGCCGGATGGCGACAGCGCATCGATGAGCGTACGGCGGAACAGATAGATTCCGGCGTTGATCACACCGGGTGTGCCGGGCGGCGGACGTTCGCGGAACGCGGTTATGCGGTCACCTTGCAATTCTACCACGCCGAAGCGCGAGGCGTCTGACAGCGCGCGCAGCAACATGCGGCCGGTGACAGCGTTATCGTCGGTCGCTGCCGCCGACAGCAGGTTGGCCAGGTTGCAGTCCAGCAGCGAATCGCCGTTGCACAGCAGAAAGCGGTCGGCCAGCCGGTCGCGCGCATGAAAGACCGCGCCACCAGTGCCGGCCCGGAACGGCTCCTCCGCGATCGCTATGCGAGCCGCGCGCGGCAGGCTGGCCTCGATCGCCGCGGCGGCGTGCATCACCTGATCCGACAGATGGCCGGTCAGCAGCAGAAACTCGGTGACGCCGAAGCGGACCAGCTCGCGCAGCAGCCATGCCAGGAACGGCCGGTCACCACACGGCAGCAGCGGCTTCGGCGTGGTGGCGGTCAGGCTGCCCAAGCGTGTGCCGAGTCCGCCGGCCAGCACTGCACATTGTTTGACCGTTACGGCCTGCATGCGTGTCCCCACCCTTTGCCCTGCAGACAATCTCGCCCGACCGCGAGCGCCGGCCTCGGCTTGTCATTACGGGTATTTGGCAGACAGGCAAGCGTGGACCGATGGTCCGAACCAAACGTCATCATCCGCTTGGCGTGGTGACTTTGACAGATCGCGCCTGCTGTCATTGCCAGCGAGGCGAAGCGACCGCGAAATAGATCAGGTGGTTGCCACCAGGCCGCCGATCCGGGGGCACGCGGCGGGCTGCAGGCGCCGGGTAGCAAGGGGCTACCGGCCGTGACAGACTCCGCCGGCCACGACTGCAATCAGTCGCCGCACGAGTCGCCTGCCGCAAGGAACCACTGATGGACGTACGCCCCGCCACCACGGCTGACCTGCCGGAGATCCAATCGATCTACGCTCACCACGTACTGCACGGCACCGGAACGTTCGAGGAAGTCCCGCCCTCGGTCGAGGAGATGACCGAACGCTTCGCCAAGGTGACAGACCGCGGCTGGTCGTGGCTGGTGGCGACCGATGCGACGGGCGTGCTGGGCTACGCCTATTACACGCAGTTCCGTGACCGCACCGCCTATCGCTATTGCGTCGAGGACAGCGTGTATGTGCGCGAGGACGTCCGCGGCCAGGGCGTCGGCAAGGCGCTGGTGCTGAAACTGATCGAGCAAGCGACGGCGGCCGGCCTGCGGCAGATGATTGCGGTGATCGGCGATTCGGAGAATGTCGGCTCGATCGGCGTGCACGCCAGCCTGGGCTTCCGCAACATCGGCACGATGCGTGCGGTCGGGATCAAGTTCGGCCGCTGGCTGGACGTGGTTTCGATGCAGCGCGCGCTCGGCCGTGGCGACGCGGATGTCCCGTGACCAAAACCTCTCCCGCGAAGTGGGAGCGGCCTGGTAAAGCGGGGGCAGCCTGGTGTTGTGATCCTGACAGACCGTGGCCGCTCCACATGTCATTGGGAGCGAAGCGAAGCAATCCCCAATGGGGGATCGCACGTTCTCTCGGCGAAGGTGGTTTTGCTTCGCTCGCAAGAAGGTTCCCGTCATGGCCGGGCTTGACCCGGCCATCTTTCCCAACTGGTCGGACGCGCACAGAACGCGTTCCGCTTGTTAATACGTCGATGGCCGGGTCAAACCTGGCCGCGGCGAAAAACGTGTGGCGCGCTGCACTTTCGTCCAGCCGCGGGTCGGCGCGTCCGGCCGGTGGCAACCCGCGATGACAGCAGTCAAGATCCATCAGAATCACAGCACTCGACCTCTCCCACTCGGCGGGAGACGTTTATTGGCGCTGATGGCCACCTACGGCTTCGTCTCCGGACTGCCGCTGTCTCTCTCCGGATTCACGCTCCGCCTGTGGCTGTCCGACAGCGGCGTCTCCCTGGCGGCGATCGGCATCACGGCCAACATCAGCCTGGCCTACTCCCTGAAATTCCTCTGGGCTCCTTTGCTCGACCAGACCGCGCCCCCCGGCCCGCTGCGCCGCTTCGGCCGCCGCCGCGGTTGGTTGCTCGCCATCCAGCCAGCGCTGGTGGCAGCCGCGGCGCTGCTGGCCCTGTCCCACCCGGCCACCCTGCCGCTCGGATCGCTCGCAGCCGGCGCCCTGGTCGCCTTCCTGTCCGCCAGCCAGGACATCGTGATCGATGCCTGGCGCATCGAGACCTTTCCCGCGCGGCTGCAAGGCGCGGCGATGGCGGCCTATGTCTGGGGCTACCGCGTCGCGCTGCTGATCGCCACCACGGGTGTCATCGCCGCTGCTACGCGGATCGGCTGGCACATGTCGTTGCTCGGCGTCGCCGCGCTGCTGGGCCTTGGCGTTGGTGTCACGCTGCTCGCCCCCGAGCCGCGGACGGAAACAATCCGCGTCGCCTCTGCCTTCGCCGCGCGCATGCGCCATGCCGTGCTGGAACCGCTGACAGAATTCTTCGCGCGCCCCGGCGCATGGGGCATCGTCGCCTTCGTCGCCTTGTTCAAGCTGGGCGAAGCGATCGCCGGGATCATGACCGCGCCGTTCTATCGCGCCCTGGGCTTCGGCCAGAACGCGATCGCCGCGACGGGGCCGTTCTCGCTGGTCGCAACGCTGGCCGGCATTACGCTGGGAGGCTGGCTGGTATCGCGTCTCGGTGTGGGTCGCGCCTTGCTGTGCACCGGTTGGGCGCAGACGCTGGCGATGATCATGTACGTGGTCCTGTCGCGATCCGCGGGCCAGCATGGCGTGCTGTACGGCACGGTTGCCGTGGAAGCCTTCGCGCAGGGCATGGCCGACGCGGCGTTCATCACCTACCTGTCGGGGCTTTGCTCCGTTGCATTCACCGCGACGCACTACGCGCTGCTGTCGTCCCTGGCGGCGCTGACCGTTCACACGCTGGGCGGCTTTTCCGGCGTGCTGGCGGCAGCATTGGGGTGGACGCGGTTCTACGTCGCGTGCTGCTTCGCGGCGCTGCCCGCGATGCTGCTGATGCTATGGCTGCTGCGCCGCTATCCGCCGGCGGAGCAACGTGCCGGTTAAGCCCGGCGAGCATGCACCGTTCTGCCCCGCCCCGCCGCATGTCATAGCGAGGAGCGAAGCGACGAAGCAACCTCGGTCGTGCGGGCCCAAGGACGCCCCGGCAGCGTCGTGATATGCATCGCCCGATAGGCCAAACAAACGCTGATTCGCACAATTTCCGTCCGGTCCGGGATGTTACGTGACCTCACCGTCGCAGGAAGTGCCCGGTGTATCTGTCCCGGATGTTAACGCTGGATTCCGACCGTCTTGAGCGGCTTGCCGTCGCAGCGATCTGTCCGGGCATGCGCGGTCGGTCGAATGAGGGGCATGAGCATGGGAACTCCTGACACGCTTCGCGATACGAGGATTCCTCTCACCCACGGATCTGGGGCGATGCCTGCCGTCGGGTTTGGCACGCTGATCCCGGATCCGCTGGTGACCAGACAAGCGATGAAGATCGCATTGGACGTGGGATTTCGGCATTTCGACTGTGCAGAACGCTACCGCAATGAAGACGCGGTCGGCGATGCGATGCAGGCAGTGTTCAAGGCGGGGGCGATCCGGCGCCAGGACGTCTTCGTCACCACCAAGCTATGGAACACCAACCATCGCCCCGAACGGGTCAAACCCGCCTTCGACGAAAGTCTGCGGCGACTGCAACTCGATTATGTCGATTGCTATCTCACCCACACCCCCTTCGCTTTTCTGCCGGGCGACGATCAGGACCCGAGGGATGAGCAAGGTCAGGTGATCTATGACCGCGGCGTGACGCTGATCGAGACGTGGCAGGCGCTCGAGCGCCTCGTTGACGACGGTCGCTGCAAGGCGATCGGCCTGTCGGATGTCAATTTGGAAAAGCTGCGAGAAGTCGTGGCTGGCGCGCGGATCAAGCCCGCGGTGGTGCAAGTCGAATCCCATCCGTATCTCCCTGAGTGGGAACTCCTGGACTTCTGTCGCGAGCATGGGATTGTCCTGCTGGCGTTTGCAGCATTGGGACACGGCCTGAGTCCGAGAATGCTGGATGACCCGGTGATCACCAGCATTGCGCAGCGTGTCCACAAGACGCCGGCACAGGTTGCTTTGGCCTGGGCCGTGCAACGCGGCACCGCGTTCCTGACCACCTCGACCAAACCCGCCAACATCCAGGCGAACTTCGACATATCCGACCTGCCCGAAGACGCCATGCAGGAGATTCGAGAGCGCATTACGACGAACATCCGTTTCAACACCGTTGTGGAGACCGGCGTGCCCGGATTCATCCCCCGAACCAACGACCAGGAGCGGCAACATGCCTGAGGCTGCGATTCGAGAATCGCTCGACCGCCACTGGGCGGCGGCGGATGCCAACGACTTCGACCGGGAGCATGACATCTACCGGGACGATGCAGTGCTCGAGTACCCGCAATCCGGCGAGCGCATCAGGGGCCGCCACAACATCCAGGCCTCGCGCGCCGCACAGCCGAATGCGAAGCGCTTCACGGTGCGTCGTATTCTTGGCAGGGGCGATCTTTGGATCTCGGAATTCATCCTCACCTATGATGGCCAGCCGACCTGGT
>Ga0335072_10001124_pt1 | contig 45076 bp, 40 predicted proteins | sample Lox_Sample_21_FD_206725 | JGI IMG/M metagenome (GOLD analysis project Ga0335072, IMG submission 206725) | Soil microbial communities from Loxahatchee National Wildlife Refuge, Florida, United States - Lox_Sample_2.1 | ecosystem: Environmental > Terrestrial > Soil > Wetlands | place: USA... | reverse complement strand
TCACCAATCCGCCGCTGGACGCCATCAGGGAGGAACTGGTCACCTCGCTGGGGAGCGCCACTGGCCCAGAGCACAACCTGCTCGATCCCGGCCCGGCCTCATGCCGGCAGGTCGTGCTGCCGTACCCGGTGATCAGCGACAACGACCTGGCCAAGATCGTGCACATCAACGACGACCGGGACATGCAGGGCTTCGCCTCGTATGTGGTCGACGGCCGATATGAGGTCGCTGGCGGCGGGCCAGCGCTGCAAGCGAGGCTGGCTGAGATCAGGGCGGAGGTCTCGACGGCCATCGCGGCCGGGGCCAGGATCATCGTCCTCTCCGATCGTGGCGCCGAGGCGGGCGGCGGTCCGACCGGCGGCCAGGCACTGGACGCGGGAGCTGAGACTGAGCTGGCCCCGATCCCGTCCCTGCTGCTGACCGGGGCGGTCCACCATCACCTCATCGCCGAGCGCACCAGGACCAGAGCCGGCCTGATCGTGGAGTCTGGTGACGCGCGGGAGTGCCACCACATCGCCCTGCTGCTCGGCTATGGCGCGGCGGCTGTGTGCCCGTACCTGGCGATCGAGTCGGTAGAGGAGATGGTCCGCCGCGGCACGATCCGCGACGTGAGTGAGCGCGCGGCCGCCGCCAACCTGCTTAAGGCCCTTGGCAAGGGCGTCCTCAAGATCATGTCCAAGATGGGCGTGTCCACGGTCGCCTCGTATACCGGTGCGCAACTGTTCGAAGTCGTCGGGCTTGGTCCAGAGGTGATCAGCTCATGCTTCGCCGGTACTGCGTCACCGCTCGGCGGGATCGGCTTCACCGAGATCGCAGGCGAGGTTGCCCAGCGGCACGCGAGGGCTTACCCGGCCCGCGGCGGCAGGCCGCACCAGCGCCTGGAGACGGGCGGGGAGTACCAGTGGCGCCGCGATGGCGAGCCGCACCTGTTCAGTCCCGAGGCTGTGTTCAAGCTCCAGCACGCGACCCGCAGCGGCCAGGACAAGGTGTTCCGCGAGTACACCAAGCTCGTCGACGACCAGTCGGCGAAGCTGATGACATTGCGTGGTCTGCTGCGCATCCGCGGCGTGGACGACGCGCCGCCAGTCTTGCCGCCCGTTCCCCTCGAAGAGGTCGAGCCCGTTTCCAGCATCGTGAAGCGGTTCGCCACCGGGGCCATGTCCTACGGGTCGATCTCGGCTGAGGCGCACGAGACCATCGCGATCGCGATGAACCGGCTCGGCGCCAGGTCCAACACCGGCGAGGGCGGCGAGGATGCGCGCCGGTATGTGCCGGATCCTAATGGAGACCTCCGGCGGTCCTCGGTGAAGCAAGTCGCGAGCGGCCGGTTCGGGGTGACCAGCGAGTACCTGGTCAATGCCGATGATCTTCAGATCAAGATGGCCCAGGGGGCCAAGCCGGGAGAGGGCGGCCAGCTTCCAGGGCACAAGGTGTACCCATGGATCGCGGCCACGCGGCATTCCACGCCAGGTGTCGGGCTGATCTCGCCGCCACCGCATCACGACATCTACTCGATCGAGGATCTGGCCCAGCTGATCCACGACCTGAAAAACGCCAACCCGCTGGCAAGAGTCCATGTGAAGCTCGTCGCGGAGATGGGTGTGGGGACGGTGGCGGCCGGGGTGTCGAAGGCGCATGCCGACGTGGTGCTGATCTCCGGACACGACGGCGGCACCGGGGCATCCCCGCTGACCAGCATCAAGCGCGCCGGCGGGCCGTGGGAGCTCGGTCTCGCTGAGACGCAGCAGACCCTGCTGCGCAATGATCTGCGGGACCGGATCGTGGTGCAGGTGGACGGCCAGCTGAAGACCGGACGGGATGTGATCATTGCGGCGCTACTCGGCGCCGAGGAGTTCGGCTTCGCTACTGCGCCGCTGGTGGTGGCCGGCTGCGTGCTGATGCGGGTCTGTCACCTGGATACCTGCCCGGTCGGCGTCGCGACCCAGAACCCGGAACTGCGTGCCAGGTTCACCGGCCGGCCGGAGTTCATCGTTAACTTCTTCGAGTTCCTTGCCGAGGAGGTACGCGAGTACCTGGCCAGGCTCGGTTTCCGATCCCTGGCCGAGGCGGTCGGTCACACCGAGATGCTCGACACCACGGCGGCTGTCAGCCACTGGAAGGCGGCCGGCCTCGACCTGCGGCCGGTGCTGCACGTGCCCGAGCTGCCCGCAGATGCGGTCAGGCACTGTGTGGCCAGCCAGGACCATGGGCTGGACAAGGCGCTGGACAACACGCTGATCCTGCTGGCGGAAGGCGCTCTCACACAGGGCACGCCGGTGCGGCTGGAGCTGCCGGTACGTAACGTCAACCGGACCGTCGGCACCATGCTCGGCAGCGAGCTCACCAGGCGCTGGGGCGGAGACGGCTTGCCTGACGGCACGATCGAGGTCGACCTGACGGGCTCGGCCGGCCAATCACTCGGCGCGTTCCTGCCCAGAGGCATCACGCTGCGGCTGCACGGCGATGCCAACGACTATCTCGGCAAGGGCCTGTCCGGCGGCCGGATCATCGCTGCGCCCGATCCGGCATCGGTTCTCGCCGCCGAGCACAACGTGATAGCCGGCAACGTGATCGGCTACGGCGCCACCAGCGGCGAGATGCTGTTGCGCGGGGTCGTCGGCGAGCGGTTCTGCGTCCGCAACTCCGGCGCGACGGCGGTGGCCGAGGGGACCGGGGACCATGGCTGCGAGTACATGACCGGCGGCCGGGTGGTCGTGCTCGGCCCGGTCGGCCGGAACTTCGCAGCAGGCATGTCCGGCGGCATCGCCTACCTCCTCGACCCCGACCCAAGCCGGGTCAACACGGAGATGGCCGACCTGGAGCCGGTAACCGAGGAGGATGCCTGCTTCCTGCGCGAGCTGGTCGGACGGCACCAGGCCGAAACCGGCTCGGTTGTCGCGGCCAGCCTGCTGGCGGACTGGGACGCTTCGCTGTCCAGGTTCGGCCGGGTGATGCCGCGGGACTACAAGCGCGTGCTCGCCGCGGCGCGCCGCGCTGAGCTCGATGGCCGTGACATCAGTGCGGCCGTGATGGCCGCCGCGAACGGCTGAGGGAGCGGATATGGCTGACCCGAAGGGCTTCCTCACCACGCCGCGGCGGACGCCGGCCCGCCGCCCGGTGGATATCCGCATCAGCGACTGGCGAGAGGTCTACACCGAGTTCGGTACCGCCGACACCGAACGGCAGGCTGGCCGGTGCATGGACTGCGGCATCCCGTTCTGCCATTCCGGCTGCCCGCTTGGCAACCTGATACCGGAGTGGAACGACCTGGTGTACAGCGGGGACTGGCGCGCGGCGGCTGAGCGGCTGCATGCGACCAACAACTTCCCCGAGTTCACCGGCCGGCTCTGCCCGGCGCCCTGCGAGTCTGCTTGCGTGCTCGGCATCAGTTCCGATCCGGTGACGATTAAGCAGGTCGAAGTCGAGATCATCGACCGGGCCTGGGCCGAGGGCTGGGTGCCGCCACGGCGGCCGGCCCCGGTCGCGCTGGCGGCCGGCCGCAAGGTTGCGGTGATCGGCTCCGGTCCAGCCGGCCTGGCCGCCGCTCAGCAGCTGACCAGGGCCGGTCACGCGGTCACCGTGTTCGAGCGCGCGGATGCGCCGGGTGGCCTGCTGCGATACGGGATCCCCGAGTTCAAGATGGAGAAGCGGCACCTGGACCGGCGCCTGATCCAGATGCTGGCCGAGGGCACCGAGTTCCGGTGCGGAGTGCAGGCTGGTGTCGACGTCACGGCGAACGAGCTGCGCCGGGATTACGCCGCGATCGTGCTGGCCGGCGGCGCCACGGTCGCCAGGCAGCTGCCAGTGCCCGGGGCTGACCTGGCCGGGATCTATCAGGCCATGGATTACCTGCCGCTGGCGAATCGCGCGGTTGCTGCAGCGCACGGAGCCGGCGGAGGCCGGGCCGGGGACGGTCGGCAGCGCGCCAGGCGGCAGGCCGGGCTCGACCGGCCGCCTGCGTCGCCATCCTCCGGGCAGGTTCCGCAGACGGCGATCTCGGCGAAGGGCCGGAACGTGGTGATCATCGGCGGCGGCGACACCGGGGCGGACTGCCTCGGGACAGCCATCAGACAGGGCGCCGCCACGATCACCCAGCTGGAGATCCTGCCGAGGCCGCCGCTGGACCGGCCCGCCCGACAGCCGTGGCCGGTCCATCCGGCGATCTTCAGGGTCTCCAGCGCGCACGAGGAAGGCGGCGAGCGGGTCTACGCCGTGTCCACCGAGCGCTTCGTCGGCGACGAATCCGGTCGCGTCCGTGCACTCGCGCTGGTGGAGCTAGCGCCGGCTGGAAGCGGATTCCAGCCAGTCCCCGGCACTGAGCGAGAACTTGCCTGCGACCTGGTGCTGCTGGCCATGGGATTCACCGGCGCAGAGGCCGGGCCGCTGGTTACCGGGCTTGGCGTTGGGTTCGACAGCAGGGGAAACGTGGCCAGGGACGCTCAGTTCGCGACCAATGTGCCTGGCGTGTTCGTTGCCGGGGACATGGGCCGGGGCCAGTCGCTGATCGTCTGGGCAATCGCCGAGGGCCGCTCGGCTGCGGCCGCGGTCGATGCCTACCTGTGCGGCGGGACCTCACTGCCAGCCGCGATCAGCCCGGCGGCCACGCCGTTGCGCTGACTGTCTGCCGGGCTGACCGTTTTTTCCGGCCCGGTAACGCTTGGCCGAAAGCGGCGGCTGACGGGTAACGTCCAACTATGCCCGTGGCTTACCTCCCGAGCCCGGCCGTCTCGGTCTGGCACCTGAGCGCGATCCCGGTTCGCGCCTACGCGCTGTGCATGGTGGTCGGCGTGGTAGTGGCCCTCTGGCTGACCGACCGGCGGTACCGGCAGGCAACCGGGCGGCGCGGGGTCATACTCGACCTCGCTACGGTCGCGGTTCCGGTGGGCCTGGTCGGGGCGCGTGTCTACAGCGTGCTGGCCGACTCTGACTTGTATTTCGGGCCTGGCCGGGACTGGACCGACGTGTTTCGAGTCTGGCAAGGCGGTATGGGGGTGGCCGGTGCCGTCGCGGCCGGCGCGCTGGCCGCCTGGTTGTACTGCCGCCAGACAGGGATCGAAGTCGGCCCGGTGGCGCTCGCGGCCGCCCCGGCACTTGCCGTCGCTCAGGCGATCTCGATCTGGGGCAACTGGTTCAGCCAGACGCTGTACGGACCGCCGTCGGGGCTGCCATGGGCTGTGGCCATCGCCCCCCAGCACCGCGTGGGCGGGTACCAAGCGGCGGCCGCCTTCCAGCCGCTGTTCCTCTATGAATCTGCATTTGATCTGCTGGTCGCCGTCGCGGTCAGCTATGCGATCCACCGGTATGCCCTCAGCGGCGGACGCGCGTTCGCGCTGTACGCGGCCTTGTGGGCCGGTGCCGGTGCGGCTATCGAGGCCATGCGGATCGATTACTCGCCGACGCTGTACGGACTGCCCTCTAGCCTGCTCGCCATGATTGCCGTCGGCCTCCTGGCGGTCGTCTACCTGGCCTCTGAGCAGCACCGCAGCCGCCAGCGGGCGTTGCTCCACCGGGCGGAGCCGCCGAGGCAGAAAATGCTGAGGCCGCGGTCTAGCCGGGCCACCGCCGGGCAACTCGGGCTGACAGGTCCGGATGACGCGCCCGGTGATGCAGCGGGTCCGCAGTTGCAACCATGACCCATCTCGGCCCTGATTTGTCTGACTCGGCGGGTGGAGGCGCTGGTCAGCGGGCGGAGCCTGCCAGGTCGCGTAGCCTCGGTGAAGTGCAGTGGTCGGCGCCCGCTGGGGTCGGGAGCAGCACAGGGCTGACAGGCCGGCGCGCCGAGTGCGAGTATCACCTCAGCAAGGTCTTTGCCAAGCTCAGCATCGGCTCACGCGTACAGCTTGCGCAGATCCACGCCCTCCGGCCCAGAAACGCTGGGCTGCGGCCCGGCAAGCTAACCGGGGCTAGCGGGCGTAGCTCAATACTTGGGGCCGACATAGTCGTCGAGCATAGCTACGGCCTCGCGCCGGGCCACAGAGATTGTGTTCCGCCGGGAGAACCGCCAGCTAATCCCGAGCTGATCCAGCGCTTCTCCGCATAATCCGAGAATGTCGGCCGACTCATTGGTGAACATGTACCGCGGATATTCGTACCAGCGATCACCATCAGCGAGCGACCGCCGCACGCGGTTAGTGAATCGGCAGCCATCGGAATGGAAGAGTCCTCTCGCGAAACGGTCGGGATGCTGCTCGGTGATTAGCCGCTGCCACGGCTCTAGCCGGATGGGCCTGTTGTGCTTCTCGCCAGGGCCGTGCTGCGGGATCAGGCACGGCCAGTGCCGTGAATAGGCCGTGACGTAGCTGCACCCGTCACTTTGGACCGTTCCCACTTTGTTGTCGGGACGAATGGCCTTGACGGCCAGCTTGCACTCCGCGAGCAGGCCGGGCCAGGCATCTGCGCACGCAATTCGCAGCACCCAGATCCCCTTGGCGGGGTCGCCATTACGGCTGATGCAGCCATCGCCGAGGTATAAGCCCAGGAGGTACGCATACTGCCAAGTCGGCTCCGGCAGCGACGGCGGGTTTTCGCACCTTGCGCACAGCGCGCGATGGCACTCCCGGTCTGGATGGGCGCGCCAGTCGCGCAAGGTGGACCGTGAAACGCCGGTGGCCATGCTGATGGACCTCAGACTCTGGCCACGCTCGATCGAGGCGAGCACGCTGCGCCGGAGTTCGCGATCGTACATGGGCTGAGTGTGGCAGCTAGTGCCGACAATCCCGGTTCGAGTTTCCAGTGCTCCTAAGGTGCCCCGGGTGGGAGTCGAACCCACACTGCACGGATTTTGAGGCCGCGGACTCTGCCTGTTGGTCTACCGGGGCAGGCCTCACTGAGGAGGCACTGAACGTCAATGTACCGGGTTTTAGGTACTCTCTGCTCGTGAGTAAGACCCCCTTCAACGTGGTGATAGCCGAGGACGAGGCGCTGATCAGACTTGACCTGCGCGAAATGCTCGAGGAGGAAGGCTACGTAGTAGCCGGCGAGGCCAGCGATGGCGAGGCCGCCGTCAAGCTGGCCGAGGAACTCAAGCCCGACCTGGTGATCATGGACGTCAAGATGCCAGGCCTGGACGGGATCTCCGCCGCCCAGCGAATTACCGCCAACCTCGTCGCGCCGGTGATTATCCTGACCGCCTTCTCGCAGCGTGACCTCGTGCAGCGGGCCAGCGAGGCCGGTGCGATGGCCTATCTCATCAAGCCGTTCACCAAGGCCGACCTGGTGCCAGCGATCGAGGTCGCGGCCAGCCGGTTCGCCGAGATCGCAGCGCTGAACGCCGAAGCGGCGAGCCTGCGCGACCGGCTCGAGGTCCGCAAGCTGCTTGACCGCGCTAAGGGCGTTCTGCAGGACCGGCGCGGCATGACGGAGGCGCAGGCGTTCCGCTGGGTTCAGAAGACCTCGATGGACCGGCGCCAGACGATGCGCGCCGTGGCCGAGGAAGTCCTGGCCGAGGCCGAGAAGGCCGCCGCGGAAGCGGAGTCCGGTCAGTCGGGCGAGACTGCCACCGACGGTCCTAATCCCGCCTGACCACCAACAGGCAAGCAGGCGGGGCCGGCCACACAGCCCCCGTGGTAACCGGCACCCGCCGCTTGAGGCCGCCTAGCACCAGAGCGCCGACGGTCCTGAGCCAGTGAACCTTTGGTGCCATGTCGGCCTTCCCCGGGCCGGCACGTTCTCTACTCGGTCGCCTCGCTCTGCCACCACGTTAGCGACGGGCGGTGGCGGCGCGCAAAGACACTGCGATTCCCCTGACGGTATGAGGGAAACATCCCCTCCGCGAGGCGCTCGAGCGCCCGGCTATCGGCCAGTGCGCCGCGTTTCGGCGCGCACAGCAATCGCTTGCATGAAGATCTGGCGAACGCCGCAGACCCCAGCTATCTGGATCATGGCCGACGAGTCAGACAGGCTTGCCGCCGCCGGGCACTGCGTCGCGATGCAGGCAGCTCAGCCGTGCCGTGCACACTCGCCTGCCGTCCTCGTCGGTGATCACGATGTCGAACGTCGACATCGTGCGGCCGCCGTGCGACAGCGTCGCCACCCCGGTCACCAGCCCGGCGCGAGCCGCCCTGTGATGAGTTGCGTTGATCTCGATGCCTACGGTGACCCTGTCCGGGCCTGCCTGCAGTGCCGAACCAAGCGAGCCCAGTGACTCGGCGAGCACGCAGGAGGCGCCGCCGTGCAGGATTCCGTACGGCTGGGTGTTGCCTTCCACCGGCATAGTCCCGACGACCCGTTCCGGCGAGGCCTCAAGGATCCTGATGCCCATTCGCGCGGCCAGGTGTGTCCCCTGGCTGCTGAAGGCATCCTTGATCTGCTGCTCTCGCTCGGACGGCTCTGGCACCGATACCTCCTCGTTCCCGACTTTTGCGGCCGGCTGGTGCCAGCGTAGGGGTGGGCCGGGACGGGCCGGAATTCCGCCTGCCTGCGAGTCAACGCCCCCGATACTGACAGACCCGCGCACTAAACTCTGGGCGTGGCAACGAAGGACGCGGCAACCAAGGGTCCTGCAGCGAAAGACACCGCACCGGCGGGGACAGCGGGAGAAGGTCAGGGTCCGCCAGAACGGGCGCCTGCGCGCCGGGGCAGGCTGCTGCTGCTGGACGGGCACTCCCTGGCATACCGGGCGTTCTTCGCGCTCCCCCCGGAGAACTTCTCGACCACTACCGGCCAGCCGACGAACGCGGTCTACGGCTTCACCTCGATGCTGATCAACGTGCTCCGCGACGAGCAGCCGACACATGTCGCGGTGGCGTTCGACCGTGGTGAGCCGACCTTCCGGCACGAGCAGTACGTCGAGTACAAGGCCACCAGGAAAGAGACGCCCGCCGACTTCCGTAGCCAGCTGAGCCTGATCTTCGAGGTGCTCGACGTGCTCGGCGTCCGCCGGCTGTCCGTTCCGGGATTCGAGGCCGACGACCTGATCGCGACACTGGCTACGCAGGCCGCCGACGACATGGATGTGCTGATCGTCACCGGCGACCGGGATGTGCTGCAGCTAGTCACCCCGCACGTCACGGTGCTCTACACGATGCGTGGCATCAGCGAGATGGCGCGGTTCACCCCGGAGGCGGTGGAGGCGAAGTACGGTCTCACGCCGGCCCAGTACCCGGATTTCGCCGCGCTGCGCGGGGATCCGAGCGACAACCTGCCCGGCATTCCCGGCGTGGGCGAGAAGACCGCGACCAAGTGGATCACCGAGTTCGGTTCACTCGCAGAGCTTGTCGACCGCGTCGATGAGGTTAAGGGCAAGGCGGGCGACGCGCTCCGCGAGCACCTAGCCGGAGTTCTGCGCAACAGCCAGCTCACCAAGCTGGTCCGGGACGTGCCGCTCGAGGTCAGCCCGCCTGAGCTGAGCCCGGTGCCGTGGGATCGCGAGCAGATCCATCAGCTATTCGACACGTTGCAGTTCCGCGTGCTGCGGGACCGGCTGTACTCGACGCTGCCCAACGGGATCGTGGCCACAGCGGCCGCGGCCGCCGGTCCTGCAGGTGCCGCCTCCGCGTTCGATGTCGCTGCTGTCCTGCTCGGGCCGGATCAGGTCGCCGACTGGCTTGAGGGGAACGTGGCTGGACCGGGCCGGTCTGGTCTGGCAGTCAGCGGTCGCTGGGGGCGTGGCACCGGGACCCTTACCGGTCTCGCGATTGCCGCACCTGGCGGCGGCGCGGCGTTCATCGATCCGACTCAGCTGACCGAGGCCGATGACAAGGCGCTTGGTGCCTGGCTGGCCGATCCGGACCGGCCGAAGGCTCTGCATGACGCCAAGGGGCCGATGCACGCGCTTGCCGCGCGCGGCCTCGAACTGCGCGGGCTGACGAGCGACACAGCGCTGGCCGCATATCTCGCTCTGCCCGGCCAGCGCTCGTTCGACCTCGCTGACCTGGCCCTGCGGTACCTGAACCGGGAGCTGCGCGATGCCGAGCCCGCATCCGGCCAGCTCACACTCGATCTGCCCGATGAGTCGGAGGTGGCCGCCGCGCTAGCCCAGCGAGCGCAGGCAACGGCTGAGCTCGCGGACGCACTCGATCGCGATCTGGCCGATCGTGGTGCCACCGCCTTGCTGGCCAATGTCGAGCTGCCGCTAGTAGGCGTGCTTGCCGAGATGGAGCGAGCTGGAATCGGCGCTGACACCGAGCACTTCGCGGCCATGTCGGCGGAGCTTGGCGGCGAGGTCAAGGCAGCCGAGCAGGCCGCGTTTGCCGCAGTCGGGCATGAGTTCAACCTGGGCTCGCCCAAGCAGCTCCAGGAGGTGCTGTTCACCGAGCTGAGACTGCCGAAGACGAAGCGGATCAAGACCGGCTACACCACCGACTCCGAGGCGCTGACCAGCCTACTCGCGCAGACTGAGCACCCGGTGCTGCTGCACTTGCTCCGCCATCGGGACGTGGCCAAGCTCAAGAGCATCGTGGACTCGCTGATCCCGATGGCGGACACGGACGGCCGGATCCACACCACTTACAACCAGATGATCGCCGCCACCGGTCGGCTGTCCTCGACCGATCCGAACATGCAGAACATTCCGATTCGCACCGAGGAGGGCCGCCGGATCCGCCAGGGCTTTGTCGTCGGGACCGGCTATGAGTACCTGCTGACGGCGGACTACAGCCAGATCGAGCTGCGAATCATGGCGCATTTGTCAGGGGACGAGGCGCTGTCGGCGGCGTTCTCGTCTGGGCACGATTTCCACGCGGCGACGGCTGGCCGGGTGTTCGGGGTGGCGCCCCAGGATGTCACGCCGGAGCTACGCAGCAAGGTCAAGGCGATGAATTACGGCCTGGCCTACGGGCTGTCCGCGTACGGGCTCTCCCAGCAGCTGCGGATTACCCCAGACGAGGCCCGCGGCTACATGGATGAGTACTTCGAGCAGTTCGGCGGTGTGCGCGATTACCTGCGGGCAGTGGTGGCCCGGGCCAGGATGGAGGGCTACACCGAGACGATGCTGGGACGGCGCCGCTACCTGCCGGACCTGACCTCGGACAACCGGCAACGCCGGGAAATGGCCGAGCGGATGGCACTCAACGCACCGATTCAGGGCTCGGCTGCCGACATCATCAAGGTAGCGATGCTGACCGCGAGCTATGAGCTCAGGGCGGCTAACCTGCGCTCCAGGATGCTGCTGCAGGTCCACGACGAGTTGCTGTTCGAGGTGGCGCCGGGCGAGCTCGAGGCTGTCCAAGCGCTCGTGCGGGTGGCCATGGGAAGCGCCGCGGAGCTCAGCGTGCCGCTAGAGGTCTCGATGGGCTGGGGACATAGCTGGGCAGACGCCGCGCACTGAGGCCCCCCACGAAGGCCAGTCCAGCAAGGCCAGCCCAGTAAGGTCAGCCCAGTAAGGTCAGCCCAGTAAGGTCAGCACCGTCCCGCGGACTGGGATGCTTGGGCCATGGAACTGCGGCTGCGTGGCCTGGACGGACCGGTCGAGCTCACCCGGGACCGGTGGGGAGTGCCGCATTGCGCGGCAGCAACCGAGCACGACGCGTTCTTCGCTCAGGGCTTCGTGCACGCGCTCGACCGGCTCTGGCAGCTGAACTATGACCGGCGTCGCGGTCTCGGCCGCTGCGCCGAGGAACTCGGGCCGGCCGCGGTCGGGCCTGATGCGTTCTACCGAAGGCTGGACCTGGCCGCGGGGGCACTGCGCGACGTAGCCCGCCTGTCGGCGGCGGCGCGCGACATGCTGACCGCGTACACGGCAGGCGTGAATGCTGTGATCGACGGCGCGTCAGGCGCCAGCGGCCCGCTGCCGGTCGAGTTCGCCCACGCCGGTGCCCAGCCCGAGCCCTGGGAGCCGTGGCACTGCCTCGTCGTATACCGCGTCAGGCATCTCGCCATGGGATCCGCGGGAGCGAAGCTGTGGCGAGGGGTAGTCAGCGAAGCACTCGGTCCGGCCTTCGCAAAGAGCCTGGCAGCGGGCCCGTCCGAGTGGCAGCTTGCCTGCGTACCGCCGGGCATGCGCGCCCAGCGCTCGGTGCCATCCTGGCCAGGCATCGATGATGGCGGCAGTAACAACTGGGCCCTCGCTGGCGCCAGAACGGCTTCTGGCCTCCCGTTGCTCGCAGGGGACCCGCACCGGCCCCTTGAGGTGCCGAACGTCTATGCCCAGGGCCACGTGTCCTGCCCGGACTGGGACGTGCTCGGGCTCTCAATACCAGGCGTGCCGGGATTCAGCCACTTTGGCCACAACGCGCGGGTTGCCTGGTGCATCACCCACGCGATGGCCGATGACCAGGATCTATACCAGTTCCCTGGCTGGCCGCCTCAGGTGGGCGGCCGAGTCCGCAGCGAGATCATCGGGGTTCGCGACGGACAGCCGGTCGAGATCGAAGTCCGGCACAGCGACCGCGGGCCAGTGGTGACCGAGGATCTGGCGCTCGCCTGGACCGCTATAGCCGAGCCGAACGCGGGGTTCGACGCGCTGCCGGCGATGTTGCGCGCCCGATCTGTGGGCGAGCTGTTCGAGACCATGGCGCCCTGGGTGGAGCCAGTGAACAACCTGCTTGCCGCCGACACCGGCGGCAGCATCGGGTACCTCACCCGTGGGCAGGTGCCCGTCCGCTCCAGGCCCGACACGGCCTGGGTGCCGGTGCCGGCTGGCGACCCGTCCTACGGCTGGACCGGCCGGGTGGCTTTCGCTGACATGCCGCGAGCGCATGATCCGGACGGCGGATTCCTGTTCAGCGCCAACAACCAGATCCTCGCTGCGGCCGACGGGCCCTACATCGGAATGGACGTGGCTGCGCCGTGGCGGGCGCGGCGCATCGTCGCGACGCTGTCGGGACTGTCCGGCGCGACTGTCGAGGACATGGCGGCCCTCCATCGCGATGTGGTGTCGATACCGGCCACGCGGATCGCCCGGCTGCTTGGCGAGTGGGCGCCGCTGGCCGGGTGGGATGGCCAGATGGCAGCCAGCTCCACTGCGGCGGCGGCGTACTCGGTACTGCGCCGGGAGCTAGCTCTGCTGGTGCTGGAGCGCTCCGGCCTCGCAGCCTTCCTAGGGCATCGCTGGAACCGCCTGCTGCCGGGCATCAGGCCCGAGTCGGTGATCTGGCGTGTCGCCGGCGATCAGCTGCTGGCCGGCGACCAGACGCTGCTCGGCGGGTGGTCCTGGCGCCAGGCGCTGACCGAAGCGGTGCACCGGGCCGAGCGCGCGTGGGGCGGCGAGCCGTGGGGCGAGCTGCATGCCACCGGCCACCGGCACCCGCTCGGCCAGGCCGAGCTGGACCCGCCGTCGGTACCGTACGGCGGCGACATGGACACCGTGCAGGCCAGTTCTTACATCCCGGTCGAGGGTCTTCGTACCGCCTCGGCGTCGGTCGCCCGTTACGCCTTCGACCTGGCCGACTGGGACCGGTCCGGCTGGGTGGTGCCCCTCGGCACGGCCGGGGATGCGAGTCACATGCACGGTCATGACCAGCAGGAAGCCTGGCGCGCGGGTCAGCTGCTGCCCGCGCCCTACTCACCGCGAGCGGTGCAGCAAGCGGCGAGCGAGAAGATCACGCTGGTGCCGGGCTAGGGCCGCCGCACCACCTAGCAGCTGGCGACAAGCCGGCCGCTGGGCAGCCTTGCCGGGCGGCCTGATGCCGGCGGCAAAGGCCAGCAGGCTCTTTGTGCCGATCAGCAGATTGACCGGTCGGCCGGGCTCTCATATGCTGGACCTTGCACTGTGTTCAGGTGCAGTCCGCCAATGGTCAGGCAGCCCGCGGGGCAGTCTCACTGCAGGCCGCGGTCGGTCATGCTGGCCAGGCATGTCGCGCACACCATGGCTTTCCCTTGTCGGACTCGCCGCGCACGGTACAGTCCCGCATCCAATCCCTGTCCGTATCCGGAGTCCACCTACAAATGACGAGTAGCACTGAGGCCACCTCGACCCCCAAGGTAGCGGTCAACGACATCGGTTCCGAGGAGGCCTTCCTCGCCGCGATCGACGAGACCATCAAGTACTTCAACGACGGCGACATTGTCGAGGGCACTGTCGTCAAGGTCGATCGGGATGAGGTGCTGCTCGACATCGGCTACAAGACAGAGGGCGTCATCCCGTCCCGCGAGCTGTCGATCAAGCACGACGTTGACCCGCACGAGGTCGTCAAGACCGGGGAGCACATCGAGGCACTTGTCCTGCAGAAGGAGGACAAGGAGGGTCGCCTGATCCTGTCCAAGAAGCGCGCTCAGTACGAGCGGGCCTGGGGCACGATCGAGAAGGTCAAGGAGGAGGACGGCGTTGTCACTGGCACCGTCATCGAGGTCGTCAAGGGCGGCCTGATCCTCGACATCGGGCTACGCGGCTTCCTGCCCGCCTCGCTGGTGGAGATGCGCCGGGTCCGTGACCTGCAGCCCTATGTGGGCAAGGAGATCGAAGCCAAGATCATCGAGCTGGACCGGAACCGCAATAACGTGGTCCTGTCCCGCCGTGCGTGGCTCGAGCAGACCCAGTCTGAAGTCCGCCAGAACTTCCTGAACACGCTCCAGAAGGGCCAGATCCGCAAGGGCGTCGTGTCGTCCATCGTCAACTTCGGCGCGTTCGTCGACCTTGGCGGCGTCGACGGCCTGGTGCACGTGTCGGAGCTGTCCTGGAAGCACATTGACCACCCCGGTGAAGTCGTCGAGGTCGGCCAGGAAGTCACCGTCGAGGTCCTCGACGTCGACATGGACCGCGAGCGGGTGTCGCTGTCACTGAAGTCGACGCAGGAAGACCCGTGGCAGCAGTTCGCCCGGACGCACCAGATCGGTCAGGTCGTTCCCGGCCGGGTCACCAAGCTCGTCCCCTTCGGCGCGTTCGTTCGCGTCGAGGAGGGCATCGAGGGCCTGGTGCACATCTCCGAGCTGGCGGACCGCCACGTGGAGATCCCCGAGCAGGTCGTGCAGGTCGGCGATGAGATCTTCGTGAAGATCATCGACATCGACCTGGACCGCCGCCGCATCAGCCTGTCCCTCAAGCAGGCCAACGAAGGTGGCGGCGTCGACGTGTCCGGCGAGGACTTTGATCCGACTTTGTACGGTATGCCGGCCGCCTACGACGAGCAGGGCAACTACCTCTACCCGGAGGGCTTCGACCCAGAGTCGGGGGAGTGGCTGGAGGGCTTCGACAGCCAGCGCGAGGAGTGGGAACGGCAGTACGCCGAGGCCCGCGCCCGTTACGAGGCGCACCAGCAGCAGGTTGCCGAGGCCCGCAGCAAGGCCGATGCCGCCGCCGAGGAGGGCGGTGAGGAGGCCGGCGAGACCGGTCACCACACGTCCGCCAGCACGGACTCGGAGCGGGCCGGCACGCTGGCCTCGGATGAGGCGCTCGCGGCGCTGCGCGACAAGCTGTCCGGCGGTCAGAACTGACGGCGCTCGCGCCGGAGTACAAGACAGCGGCGGGGGCCGGGTGCGCTGCACCGGCCACCCGCCGCTGGCGTTTCAGCGGTGCGCGGCTACCACTCGCGATAGCTTGCTGACGTGCCATCCGCTGACGTGCTGAGAGTCGGACTGACTGGCGGAATCGGCGCCGGCAAAAGCGAAGTGTCCAGGCGCCTGGCGGCTCAGGGCGCGGTAATCATCGACGCTGACATCATCGCGCGCGAGGTAGTCGCGCCCGGCACCGACGGCCTCGCCGAGGTAGTCGCAGCGTTCGGCCCGGCTGTGCTCGGGCCTGACGGCGGACTTGACCGGGTCGCACTTGGCGACATCGTCTTCGCCGACGAGCAGAAGCTGGCGACACTGAACTCGATCGTGCACCCACGGGTCGCGGCGCGGATGCGCGAAGTCGAGGAGGCGGCCGGAATGGGGTCGGTGATCGTGCATGATGTGCCGCTGATCGCAGAGAACGGCCTGGCCAGCAGCTACGACGTGGTTGTCGTCGTAGACGTGCCGCCGCGAGCACAGCTAGACCGGCTGATGCGTCTGCGCGGCATGAGCCGGGAGCAAGCGCAGGCGCGGATGGCTGCGCAGGCAAGCAGGGAGGAGCGGCTGGCCATCGCCACCATCGTGGTGGACAACTCCGCCTCGCTGGCTGAACTCGACCGGCAGGTCGGCGAGCTGTGGACCGAGCTGCGCCGGCGGATGTCGCTGCGGGCAGCCGGAGCAAGCTGAGCCTACGGCAGGAGCAGCCGCTGCATTTGACGGTTCCGGTCCGCTTTTCTTCAGTTTCGTCCTGATATGAACAGTCTCCGGAAGCGTTAAACGTGGTGCGGATGAGGTTCGCGGCTGGCTCGGGGCCCTAACGGTCGGCCAGCTCGGAAGACCTCGCCTCGGCCGCTTGTTAGGACTGCGGAGCTGTTAGGACAGCGGAGCTGTAGCCGCCGTGCGTATCTCGCGCCGTAACTGTCGGCAGGTCGTCCTACAGTGGAATTCGTGCAGCAAGCCAAGGAGATACCATGCGCCCGGTGACCGATCTCCAGCGGCGGGTCGCCCCCTTTGAGGTAGTCACGGACATGATTCCGGCCGGAGACCAGCCGCGCGCGATCGCCGAGATGGAGAAACGAATTATTGGCGGTGCCAAGGACACCGTCCTGCTCGGCGCGACGGGCACCGGCAAGACTGCGACCGTCGCCTGGCTGGGCGAGCGCATTCAGCGACCCATGCTGGTGATGCTCCCGAATAAGACGCTCGCCGCGCAGTTCGCCAACGAACTGCGCGAGATGCTTCCCAGGAACGCGGTCGAGTACTTCGTCTCGTACTACGACTATTACCAGCCAGAGGCCTATGTCCCGCAGACCGATACCTACATCGAGAAGGACTCCTCCATCAACGATGAGGTGGACCGCCTCCGGCACTCCGCGACCAACTCACTGCTGACCAGGCGCGACACGATCGTCGTCGCATCCGTGTCGTGCATCTACGGACTCGGCACGCCGCAGGAGTATGTCGACCGGATGCTGAAGGTCAAGGTCGGCGACACGATCGAGCGGGACAAGCTCCTGCGTCAGCTGGTCGGCATGCACTATGCACGCAATGATCTGGCTTTCACCCGCGGTACCTTCCGTGTCCGTGGTGACACCATCGAGGTCATCCCGCAATATGAGGAGCTGGCCGTCCGGATCGAGATGTTTGGCGACGAGATTGAGCGGCTGATGACACTGCACCCGCTAACCGGCGAGGTGATGAGCGAGGACGACGAGCTCTACATCTTCCCGGCATCGCACTACGTCGCCGGACCAGAGCGAATGGAACGGGCCATTGCCGGCATCGAGGCCGAGCTCGAGCAGCGCCTCGGCGAGCTGGAGCGGGCTGGAAAGCTGCTGGAGGCACAGCGGCTTCGGATGCGCACCACTTACGACATTGAGATGATGCGCCAGGTCGGCAGCTGCTCAGGCATCGAGAACTACTCCCGCCACATCGACGGCCGCGCGGCTGGCAGCCCGCCTAACACGCTCCTGGACTACTTCCCCGAGGACTTCCTGCTCGTCGTCGACGAGTCGCACAACACCGTGCCGCAGATCGGCGCCATGTACGAGGGCGATGTGTCCCGCAAGCGGGTCCTGGTCGAGCACGGCTTCCGGCTGCCAAGCGCGATCGACAACCGCCCGCTGACCTGGGACGAGTTCGGCGACCGTATTGGCCAGACGCTGTACCTTTCGGCCACCCCCGGACCATATGAGCTCCGCCAGACCGGCGGCGAGATCATCGAGCAGGTCATCAGGCCGACTGGCCTGGTCGACCCCGAGGTGATCATCAAGCCGACCAAGGGCCAGATCGACGATTTGGTCGGGGAGATCAGGGAACGGGCCGAGAAGTCCGAGCGGGTGCTGGTCACGACACTCACGAAGAAGATGGCCGAGGACCTGACCGATTACCTGCTTGAGCTTGGCATCAGGGCCCGGTACCTGCACAGCGAGGTCGACACGCTGCGCCGGGTGGAGCTGCTGCGCGAGCTTCGCCTCGGCGAGTACGACGTGCTGGTCGGCATCAACCTGCTGCGTGAGGGACTCGACCTGCCAGAGGTGTCTCTGGTCGCGATCCTGGATGCGGATAAGGAGGGCTTCCTGCGCTCCGGCACCTCGCTGATCCAGACAATCGGGCGGGCAGCCAGGAACGTATCTGGGCAGGTCCACATGTATGCCGACAAGGTCACGCCGTCCATGCAGCGCGCGATTGACGAGACGAACCGGCGCCGGGACCGCCAGATTGCCTACAACACCGAGCATGGCGTCGATCCGCAGCCGTTGCGGAAGCGGATAGCGGACATCCTCGATCAGCTGGCCAGGGAGGACGCCGACACTGCACAGCTGCTCGGCGGATCGGGGCGGCAGCAGAGCCGCGGCAAGGCGCCGGTTCCTGGCGTGTCGTCTAGGGCGCGGGCTGCCGCGACCGCTGCGGGAGAGAAGGGCGGCGGTCCGGCCCGCGCCGACCTCGCCGCTCTGATCGCCGAGCTGACCGAGCAGATGCACGCCGCGGCCGCGGAGCTGCAGTTCGAAGTGGCCGCCCGCATCAGGGACGAGGTGCGCGAGCTCAAGCACGAATTGCGCGGCATGCAGGCAGCCGGGGTCTGATGTGTTGCTGCACCGTGGTTTGCTGCACCGTGGTTTGCTGCACCGTGGTTTGCTGCACCGTGGTTTGCTGCACCGTGGTTTGCTGCACCGTGGGTGACGCGCGAATCAGCGGCCAGCCCTAGGCTGATGTCAAGCGAAGGCTCAGGTTAGGCGTCGGCGTAGGGTCGACTTATGCTCGCGAGCCTGCTAGCCGCTCTCGCGTCGGCCTTCTGCTACGGCATCGCGTCCGTGATGCAGGCCATCGCGGTACGCGCGGCCAGCCGCCGCACGGCCGCGCTGGCGGGCGAGTCCGGCCAGGGTGTTGACCCTGGCCTGCTGGTCCGGATGCTTCGCCAGGGTCTTTTCCTGGCCAGCATCGCGATCGACCTGCTGGGATTCATCGCCCAGCTCATCGCTCTGCGACGCTTGCCGATCTTCGCCGTTCAGGCGATCATGGCGGCGAACCTTGCCGTGACAGCGGTATTCGCGGCCTGGCTCATGAGGGTCCGCCTTCAACTGCGCGAGTGGCTGGCGGTGGCCGGTGTGGTGGCGGGCGTCGCGCTGCTCGGGCTGTCGGCTGGCGCCCAGGGCGCCGCCCGGGTCGGCGCGGACTTCGAACTCGGGCTCATCCTGGCCGTTGTGGGAGTCGGGCTTGCCGGGTTCGCTGTGGCGCGGCTGCCCAATCCGGTCCGCACTCCCGCCCTCGGCGCGATCGCTGGCCTCGGATACGGGGTGCTCGCGGTTTCCGCTCGGATCCTGCCGGGATTCGGTGCTCTTCAGCTGATCAAGAGTCCAGCCACCTACACCCTTATTGCAGCCGGGATTGTCTCTTTCCTGCTCTATGCGACTGCGCTCGAGGGCGGCAGCGTGACGACCGCCACAGCGGCCGTAGTCCTCGCCGAGACGATGCCGCCAGCGATCATCGGCGTAGTGTTCCTGGGCGACACCACCCGGCACGGGCTAACCGCGGTCGCAGGACTCGGCTTCGCGCTCGCGGTGGCCTGTGCGCTTGCCCTGGCGAGGTTCGGTGAGGCGAGCGACACTCCTGCGGCTGCCCGGCAGGGGTCCCAAGCGGGGCAATTCGGCGAACCAGCCAGCCGCCGGGCCGCATTAGCCCGGCCCGAACTGCCAGACCACCCCTAACGGTTGAGCTACGGCCTTTCTGGCAGAACCGCCGCTAGTCACGGAAATCTGGCAGCTAGCCGGCCGCGTCGCTGCTCGATCCGGCCAGCAACCAGGGCCCGGCCTGATATCCTGAGATCCCGTGGGTGAGCGGGTTTCCGCTGAAACTGACCACGGGAGTGTCATTGGCGCTATCAGCGTATGGGTCGCGGCCAGCGACAACTAGACATCTTTTCGTCACCGGAGGCGTTGCCTCCAGCCTCGGCAAGGGACTGACCGCGTCCAGCCTCGGCAGGCTGCTGAAGCTGCGCGGACTGCGGGTGAGCATGCAGAAGCTCGACCCCTACCTGAATGTCGATCCGGGCACCATGAATCCGTTTCAGCACGGCGAGGTTTTCGTCACCGACGACGGCACGGAGACTGACCTTGATGTCGGGCACTATGAGCGATTCCTTGACATCAGGCTGCCGGGCTCAGCCAACGTCACGACCGGGCAAATCTACTCTCGGGTGATCGCGAAGGAACGCCGCGGCGATTATCTCGGTGACACTGTCCAGGTCATCCCGCACATCACGAACGAGATCAAGGCACGGATTCTGGAGATGGCAGGCCCCGAAACCGACGTCGTCATCACCGAGGTCGGTGGCACGGTCGGCGACATAGAGTCGCAGCCGTTCCTGGAGGCCATCCGCCAGATCAGGCACGAGATAGGCCGGGACAGGTGCTTCTTCCTGCACGTCTCCCTGCTGCCCTACATCGCGCCGTCAGGCGAGCTCAAGACCAAGCCGACCCAGCATTCGGTGGCGGCACTGCGCAGCATCGGTATCCAGCCAGACGCGATTGTCTGCCGGTCTGACCGACCGATCAGCGACGGCCTGAAGCGCAAGATCAGTCTGATGTGCGACGTGGATGAGGAGGCCGTTGTCTCCGCTCCGGATGCCCCGTCCATCTACGACATTCCGAAGGTGCTGCACGCCGAGGGCCTGGATGCCTACGTCGTGCGCAAGCTGGGCCTGCCGTTCAGGGACGTCGACTGGAGCGACTGGGACGACCTGCTGCGCCGGGTGCACCGGCCGGCCAGAACCGTCACGATCGCGCTTGTCGGCAAGTACGTGGACCTGCACGACGCTTACCTCTCCCCGATGGAGGCACTGCGCGCCGGTGGATTCGCCCACGACGTGCGCGTCAACATCCGGTGGGTATCGAGCGATGACTGTCAGACCGCCGAAGGTGCGGCCCGGCAGCTAGGCGATGTCGACGGGATCCTGGTGCCTGGCGGCTTCGGCGTCCGCGGTATCGAGGGCAAGATCGGCGCGGTCCGGCACGCGCGGGAGAACGGCATCCCGATTCTTGGCCTGTGCCTGGGTCTTCAGTGCATGGCCATCGAGGTCGCCCGTGACCTGGCCGGGCTGGAGAACGCCAACAGCGCTGAGTTCGACCCGGAGACGCCATATCCCGTCATCGCGACGATGGCCGACCAGGAAGATGTCGTAGCGGGCGAGCGCGATATGGGCGGCACGATGCGCCTGGGCCTGTACCCGGCTCTGCTGGCCGAGGGCTCGGTAGTGCGGGAGCTTTACGGGGAGCCGGTTGTTCAGGAACGGCATCGGCACCGGTACGAGGTCAACAACGCTTACCGGGAGCGGCTGGAGGAGGCGGGCCTGGTCATTTCGGGGCTGTCTCCCGATGGCCGCCTAGTCGAGTTCGTGGAGCTGCCGCCGGAGGAGCACCCCTTCTTCGTGGCAACGCAGGCTCATCCCGAGCTGCTGTCCCGGCCGACCCGGCCGCATCCGCTATTCAGCGGGCTGGTGGCAGCAGCGCTGGAGCGCAGCCGCACGGCACCGGTAGCCGAGGCCGTAGTGGCGGGCGCGGTACGACCCGTTGCCAGTGCCTGACCGGCGGTCCTGTGGCTGAGCTTACGGACGAGGCTGCCAGCTGGCCGGTCCTCCAGTCGTGCGTGCTGGCCGAGGGCCGGATCGTGACGCTGCGCAAGGACGCGATGGAGCTGCCGGACGGCCAGATCGTCCAGCGGGAGGTAGTCGAGCACCCGGGTGCCGTGGCGATCGTCGCCCTGGACGGCCGCGATCGGGTGCTGATGATCCAGCAGTACCGGCACCCGGCCCGAGCGATGTTGTGGGAGATCCCGGCCGGACTGCGGGATATTGCGGGCGAGCCGCTGCTGGCGACAGCTCAGCGTGAGCTGCTTGAGGAAGCTGGCTACCGGGCCATGCAGTGGCACGTGCTGTCGGATTACCTCTCGTCGCCCGGCATTAGCACCGAGCGGCTACGGGTGTACCTGGCCCGTGATCTGACCATGGTTCCGGCCGGAGAGCGCGAGTATGTTCGGCACGACGAGGAGGCTTACCTGACGGTGGCATGGGTGCCCTTGGCGGCCGCCGTCCAGCAGGTTCTGTCCGGGGACCTGCACAACGGCGTCGCAATCGTGGGTATCTTGTCCGCGTATGTAGCTCAACAGGAAGACTTCCGGGCCCTACGCCCGGCTGATGATCCAGAGAGCCTATGACTGCTGGCACTATTCACCGTCAGCCGAGACTGCTGGCGTCACCGTCCGGCACCGGGCCGGGCAGTTCGGCACGCAAGGAAGGACACAAGGCCAATGAAGGTCGGCGTTCCTAAGGAAGTCAAGAATCACGAATACCGCGTGGCGATAACGCCTGCCGGCGTGCACGAGCTGGTCCGGGACGGGCACGAGGTCTACGTTCAGCAGGGCGCCGGCCTCGGCTCGTCTATCCCCGATGAGGACTTCGTGGCTGCCGGCGCCATCATCCTGCCGTCGGCGGACGACGTCTGGCAGGCCGGCGAGCTGATCTTGAAGGTCAAGGAGCCCGTCGCCGAGGAATACCACCGGATGCGCAAGGACCAGGTGCTGTTCACATATCTGCACCTGGCCGCGAGCCGGGCATGCACCGATGCGCTGCTCGAGTCTGGCATAACCGCGATCGCGTATGAGACCGTGCAGCTGCCTGACGGCTCGCTGCCGCTGCTCGCGCCTATGTCCGAAGTCGCGGGCCGGATGGCTCCGCAGGTCGGCGCGCACCATCTGCAGCGTGACGGTGGCGGCCGCGGTGTGCTGATGGGCGGCGTTTCCGGTGTATATGCGGCGAAGGTCGTCGTGCTGGGCGCAGGAGTATCCGGCATGAGCGCGGCGGTGATCGCACTCGGCATGCAGGCTGAGGTCCTGCTGGTAGACAAGAACATCGCCAGGCTGCGCCAGGCGGACGCAATCTACCAGGGCCACTGCCAGACGGTGGCGTCCAATTCCTACGAGATCGAGCGCGCCGTCATCGATGCCGACCTGGTCATAGGCGCGGTACTGGTGCCTGGGGCGAAGGCGCCGATGTTGATCTCCAACGAGCTGGTCTCGCGGATGAAGCCCGGATCGGTGCTTGTGGACATCTCGATTGACCAGGGCGGGTGCTTCGAGGACAGCCACCCCACGACGCACGCGGACCCGACCTACCTGGTCCACAACTCGGTCTTCTACTGCGTGGCTAACATGCCCGGTGCGGTACCGCACACCTCGACATACGCGCTCACCAACGTCACCCTGCCCTACGTGGGCGAGATCGCCAACCGGGGCTGGCGCGAGGCGCTGCGCCGAGACCCGTCCTTCGCGCCCGGCCTGAACACCCACGAGGGCAGCCTCACCTGCGCGCCGGTGGCCGAGGCACACGGGCTGCCCGTGCTGACCCTCGCGGAGGTGCTCAGCTGACCACAATCGCCCGAGCTATCGGGCGCTATCTCGACCACCTGGCCGTGGAACGGGGACTCGCAGAGCACACGCTGCAGGCCTATCGGCGCGACCTCCAGCGGTACGCGCGCTCCCTGACCGCGGCCGGGCGGACCGAGATCGAGCAGGTCAGTACTCAGGACGTGGCCGACTTCCTGGCCGGGCTGCGCGAGGGCGACGAGACTCATCCGCCGCTGGCGGCCAGCTCGGCCGGGCGCGCGGTGGTCGCCGTCCGCGGTCTGCACGCCTTCGCGCTAGCCGAGGGCCTGACCGCCGACGATCCGGCGAAACTGGTCCGGCCGCCTGCTCCGCCTCGACGGCTGCCGAAAGCCATCTCCGTCTCCGAGGTGGAACGCCTGCTGGATGCTGCCGGAGTCGGCCAGGCAGCGCTACGCGACCGGGCACTGCTCGAACTGCTGTACGGCACTGGTGCTCGCATCTCCGAGGCAGTCGGGCTGGACGTCGACGACCTTGAGCTCTCGGGCGAGTCCCGGTCGGCATCTGTGGCCGCGATCGTCCGGCTGAACGGCAAGGGCGGCAAGCAGCGGCTGGTCCCTGTCGGCAGATTTGCCAGGGACGCGGTCGACGCTTATCTGGTCCGGGCACGGCCGGCCCTGGCAGCCGCGTCTGGCCGAGGCCAGCCAAGCTCAGCGCTTTTCCTGAATGCCCGCGGTGGCCGGCTCACCCGGCAGGGCGCCTGGGGTACGCTCCGCGCCGCCGCGACCAGGGCTGGTCTGACCGAGGTGTCGCCGCATGTACTGCGGCATTCATTCGCCACTCATCTGCTCGACGGCGGCGCCGACGTTCGCGTTGTGCAGGAATTGCTCGGGCACGCGTCAGTGACGACCACGCAGGTGTACACGCTGGTCACAGTCGACAAGCTGCGTGAGGTGTACGCCGCCGCCCATCCGCGCGCGTTCGGTTAAGGACGCGTCGGGGCTAGCCCAGGCTGACAGGGACGTCGATGTGGCGCGCAACACACTCCGAGCGGGCAGTGAGTCGGGAACTCTCCGACGCCGACCGGACAGGGCAGAGCGTGGAGCTGAGCCTGCGCACGCGCGTGCGCGCCGGGGATCAGGACGCTTTCGGGGCGCTCTTTGAGCAGAATGCTCGAGCCGTGTACAACCATGCGTTCCGACTGACCGGCAGTTGGTCGGCGGCCGAGGACGTCGTCTCGCTGACGTTCCTCGAAGCGTGGAGGCTGCGCGGAACAATCCGTCCAGAGGGTGATTCACTTTTGCCGTGGCTGCTTGGCATCGCCGTCAACGTGGCGCGCAATGTTTCACGGGCGACGCGCCGACATCAAGCCGCGATGAACAGGTTGCCGGCGCCGCCACACGTGCCCGACTTCTCAGAAGAGCTAGCCGGCCGGCTTGATGACATGGCGCGACTTGAGATGGTGCGGGCAGCGCTAGGCAGGCTGCGGCGCGGCGAGCGGGACGTGATCGCGCTGTGCGTCTGGGCTGACCTGAGCTACGCCGAGGCAGCGGAGGCACTGGGGGTACCGGTCGGCACGGTGCGCTCGCGGCTGTCGCGAGCACGGCGTCGGCTGCAGGAGGTTGCATTCTCCGGCGGCCAGCTGATCGACAGGGAACTCGGTTCTGCGAGCGAACAGGTACCTGTTGATCGCAAGACCGCGATTCGGCCAGTGCGGGGAGGAGCCCGATGAATGACCACGGCGCCCGCGAGCGGGATATCGCTGAGCTAGCCGGGCTTCTGCCGGCACCGCGCGCACGGGACATCCCGGCAGGCCGCCAGCAGATCCTGAAGGAGCACCTGATGACCCAGGTCCGCCGAACAGACGCACCTGACGTAAGCCAGCGGACGAAGCGCTCCCGGGGCCTCGTCGCCGTCGCAGGGGCCAGCGTCGCGGCAGTGGCGCTCGCCGCCTTCGTGGCAGCGAATGCCCTGCCAGCGCGCTCCAGGCCACCTGCAGCTGAGAGGCAATCGGCTAACGGCGCGACCCACACGACTGCTGCCGAGCTTCTCGCGAAGATAGCCAGGGCGGCCGCAAGCGAGCCGAGCCCGGTTGTCCGCAATAGCGAGTTCATGTACATCCGCAGCGAAGTCGCCTGGCAGGTCGACACGATCGTCAATGGCCGGGAGACATCGGCCATGGAAAAGCTGCATGAGAGGCAGATCTGGCTGCCGGTCGCGAACGTGTGCGCGTCGGGCTTGCTGATCGAGCAGGGTGCCCGTACGCCGCTGTCTGGGCTTCCGAGGGTGGCCAGCAGGGTCGCCGGCTCGCAGCCGAGCGGAAACGAGCCGAAGCTCGCGTTCAGGTGCCCCAGTGAGGGTCATCTTGGTGACGCCTCGTATCGTCTGATGCAGGCCATGCCGACCAAGCCGGCCGCGCTGCTGAAGTACCTCAAGGCCGGGAAGCGATGGACGAATGATGACCCGGCCACGGAGATCGGTGACCTGATCAGCGAATCGATCATTCCGCCCGCAGTCGCGGCGGCCCTGTACCGAGTGGCGGAGCATCTGCCCGGCGCGACAGTGGTGCCCGACGCGACGAACGCAGTTGGGCAGCCGGGAGTCGGAATCGCCTGGACCGATCCTGCCCAGCCTCAGTACCGGACGATGTGGATCTTCAACAAGAAGACCCTGCAGTACGTCGGCACGCGAGACTACAACGTCAGGACCGGCGTCGTGAATGGCGAGAGTGCCATTGTGCAGCGAGCCTTCGTGGCCAAGGCTGGGCAGCTGCCCTAGCTCCGGGTCACCGATACAGCCTGGCTGCCGCCGAACAGGCGGCAGCCAGTGTTATTGGCCCAGCTCAGCGAACACTCTGCAGTTTCGGTGCGCTCCGGAGGCATTTTTGCGCGGCAGATCGAGGCCAAGTCTGCGACTGCCGTCGGCCTATTCCTTGCCGTCAAAACGTCCGCGCGGCTGGGTTTACCTGCGTTCGCTGTTCCGGCCGTCCTGCCTCGCTGTCTCTGCATTGCCGCCGCCTGGCTGCGCAGTGCGGGCATGGCTGACCTCGACGTAGACATCGTTGGGTCTACCTATGTAGAGTTTCTGGTCGTGGCACCTCGCTCCAGCTTCTCGGCGCAGACGCTCTCCGTACTGGCGGTTCTGTGCTCACATCCGTCGCAGTGGCAGCACGGCTACGCGCTTGCCAAGCAGACGGGCCTGAAGTCAGGCACGCTGTACCCGATCCTGATCCGACTGGCCGACCGCGGGCTAGTCGAGGCGTGCTGGGAAGACGAGCCGCGGCCGGGCAGGCCGCGGCGGCATCTGTACCGGCTGACGGCCGAGGGGCTGGCTACGGCTAATGCAGCCCTGGCCAGCGTGGCAGTGGTGCGGCGGCAAGGTCCGCGACCCCGGTCCGCCAGGGCTCCGGGCATGACGGCGTCACCGCGATGGGCAGGCTGAGCCGCGCGGCCGGCCGGGGCGTCGCGTGGCTGGTGCCCGCTGAACGACGCGACTGGGCGGAAGCGATCTGGGCCGAAGCGCACGAGGTGCCGCCGGGTCTGCGGCGGCTGGCCTGGCGCTCAGGCGGTATCCGGCTGATAGCAACGGGGGCGTTCATGGAGCGCAGGGTGCGGAACTCAGTGTTGTTCGCGGTCGCAGCGGCGTACTTGGCATGGACTGCAGTGCCGGGAACGCCGTCGGCCATCCTCACGTCATATATGTGGCTGCGGACGATCGGCACAATCGTGGTGCTAGCTGGGTTGCCCTGGCTCATCCGCAGACGACTGGGACCGGTCATCGACAGCCGGCTGGCCCGATGGCTGCGCGTCGCTACGTTCGCGGCGCTGATGGCCCTGATCGTGGCCCTGGCGGAAGTCGACCACATCAAGGACACGCCGAGAAAGCTGGCGGCGCTCGGGCCGCACAATCAGCCGTCAATCGGACTGCTGCTGGCCTGGCTGACGTTCCTGGTCCTGCTCGCTGGCTACGCAGCAACCGCCCTGATCGTCACCGCGCAGCGGTCGTGGGTGACCCCGGCAAGCCTCTCGATCGGAACTGGCACGGGCATCGCCCTCGGCATCGTCATTTACGTGATCATGCCGCTGGGCGTCGGGAGTGACGCCACTGCGCCGTGGCTCCGAGGGTCGGCCATGGACCCCCTTGTGGTGATTGCGTGGGTCCTTTTGCTCGGCGGACCGCTGACAGCGGCGCTGCGAGCGGGATGGCGCTGCCGGCGATCTGTCGGCCCGCTCGTGCCGGCCGAATCCAAGATCCGCCAGGGACTTGCCGCCGGAACACTGGCGACGGTCGTCGGCTCGCTACTGGTGTGCACTCTCGGCCCTGTGACAATGGCGCTGATGCCCAGCGCAGGGTGGCTGGTGCACCTGCTTTACCCAGGTCGGCACCTGACCGCAGCGGCTGTGGCAAACCTGGTGAACGGCTATTTCCCTGCTGGTTACTTCCTGATCTGGCTTTTCTTCCCCATCATCGGGATTGGCGTCGGATCGCTGACCGTGCTGGGCGCGTGGGGTGACAAAGCCGTCCGGCAGCGAGACCAGGGGCCTGACGGGGGCGGCGGTGGCCGACCGGGGCCCGAACCCGTGCCACCCTCGGGCGGCGGAACCTGGGACGCCGAAGATGAGCCGAGCAGCGTTGCCATTGGCGTGTATGCCGGGACACGAGGCTCTTAGCCGGTCACAGTGCGCATGCGGTTCATTTACCACCGGTACGGTGAGCCGACTTGCCGGCCATTGACGCAGGCCATAGAGTCCGTGTTCCAGTGAGCGCATTTCTGCGCTAGCCGCCGGGAGGTGCGGTAGCTGTGTCAGCATCCCAAATCCTCGAGGTTAGGCCCGGTCTGATGGGACCGACCGGGCGACCGGTGCCGGTGTTCCCTGAACCTGAGCCCCTGCTGGTGCACGGGCCGGCCCGGATCGCCGCGGTCTGTAACCAGAAGGGCGGCGTGGGCAAGACCACGACGACCATCAACCTCGGCGCCGCGCTGGCCGAGCGCGGCCGCCGGGTTCTGCTGGTCGATTTCGACCCCCAGGGCGCGCTGTCGGTGGGCCTCGGCATACAGCCGCACGAGCTGGACGCGACCGTCTACAACCTGCTGATGGAACGCGGGCTGACGGCGCATGACGTGATCATCAAGACCCGTGTCGACGGCATGGACCTGATGCCGAGCAATATCGACCTGTCCGGGGCCGAGGTGCAGCTCGTGCACGAGGTTGGCCGCGAATTCGTGCTCGGTCGCGTGCTGCAGCCGGTGATGCCGGACTACGACGTGATCCTGATCGACTGCCAGCCGTCGCTCGGCCTGCTCACTGTCAACGCTCTCGCCTGCGCCGACGGCGTCATCGTCCCGCTGGAGTGCGAGTACTTTGCGCTCCGCGGCGTGGCGCTGCTGATGGAGACCATCGACAAGGTGTCCAGTCGGCTGAGTCCCAAGCTTGCCATCGACGGCCTGCTGGCAACCATGTACGACTCCCGTACCTTGCACACCAGGGAAGTCCTGGCCGGGGTGGTGGCGGGCTTTGGCGAGCGTGTGTTCCACACTGTTATCAGCCGGACGGTGCGATTCCCTGACGCTACCGTGGCTGGAGAGCCGATAACCAGGTTCGATCCTGCGTGCAACGGCGCCAGCTCGTACCGTGAGCTGGCCAAGGAGGTACTGGAAAGGTGGCGTCAGGGCGTTCCCGCGGGTCCCGTTCACGCCGGGTAAGCCTGCCTGGAGTCGCAGAGCTGTTGCGACCTCCGGCAAGAACGCCAGGGGCACAAAGTGAACGGCAAGCGAGCGGCAGGGAAAGCCACCCTCAGAAGATCACGGTTTACCTGTCCGGCCCTGAGCTGATTGACCTGGAGAGGGCGCGGCTGGCACTGCGGTCCTACGGCATCTCCGTCGATCGGGGCCGAGTAGTGCGAGAGGCAATAGCGGTCCTAATCGCCGACCTCGACGCGGCGGGGGAGAACAGCCTGCTCGCGCAGCGGCTGCGCGAGACAACGGAAGGGTTCGGGTAATCTCCTCGACAACTATCATGACGACCGGCGAATCGAGCGATGTTGCGCCTGGTATGGGCGCAGGCAGCTTTGAGGTGCACCTCGATGTCTTCGAGGGCCCATTCGACCTTCTGCTGGCGCTTATCTCTAAGCACAAGCTGGACATCACGGAGATAGCGCTGTCCACCGTGACCGATGAGTTCATCAGCTATATCCGTGCGCTGGCGGACGGCTGGGACCTGGACCAGGCCAGCTATTTCCTGGTGGTGGCGGCGACGCTGCTGGACCTGAAAGCGGCCCGGCTGCTCCCATCGGGCGAGGTTGACGACGAGGAGGACCTGGCGCTGCTCGAGGCCAGGGATCTGCTCTTCGCCCGGCTGCTGCAGTACCGGGCATACAAGGAGGCGGCAGGGGAGTTCGCCGGGCGTCTCGCTGCTGAGGGGCGCCGGTACCCGCGCCGGGTCGCGATGGAGCCGCGATTCGCCGAGCTGCTGCCTGAGGTGCTGATCGGCATAGGTGCGGCCGAGTTCGCCGCGATCGCCGCCCGAGTGCTGGCGCCGCGCAAGCCGCCGCTGGTCTCCACCGCGCATCTGCACGTCCCGCGGACGTCGGTGCGCGAGCAAGCTGAGATACTGCTAGCGAGGTTGCGTTCCCTGCGCCGAGCCACCTTCCGGCAGCTCATCGCTGACTGTGCCGGAACCTATGAGGTCGTGGCGCGCTTCCTGGCAGTACTAGAGCTGTACCGGGACGGGCTCGTCAACCTGGATCAGGTGGCGCCGCTTGGCGACTTGTACCTCACCTGGACAGACCATGGCGAGCACGGCGTTCGTCACGAGCACGAGGAATACGATGGATAGCGGGTCAGCTGCGTTCGGCTTGGATCTACCTGAGCCTGAGCCTGAACCTGAACCCCAGCCGGAACCTGAACCCCAGCCCGAGCCAGGGCCGGGACTGCGAATGAGCCTCGAGGCTGTCCTTCTCGTTGCCGACGAGCCGGTGCCAGAAGAGCTGCTAGCCGAGGTTACCCAGCAGCCCGCCGCGACGGTCGTGGCCGCGTTGCGCGAGCTTGCCAGCACCTATACGGCCGAGCGACGCGGCTTCGACCTGCGCGAGGTGGCGGGCGGCTGGCGCCTGTATACCAGGGTCGAGTGCGCTGACGTGGTCGAGCGGTTCGTCAGCGGCGGGCAGGAGATCAGGCTCACCCAGGCTGCGCTGGAAACGCTGGCCGTCGTGGCCTACCGGCAGCCGGTGAGCCGCGCCAGGGTGTCCGCTGTCCGCGGGGTTAACTGCGACGGGGTCATGCGGACGCTGGTGCTGCGCGGGCTGGTCGAGGAGGCAGGCACCGATCCGGAGTCCGGGGCGACCCTGTTCCAGACGACCCGGTACTTCCTGGAGCGGCTAGGGCTGGCCCGGTTGTCCGACCTCCCCGACCTAGTGCCGTTCCTGCCGGACCACCTTGACGACGAGCTGGACCTGGGCCATGACGCGGCCAGGTAGCAGGCCGCGTCCGGCCGGCCAGGGACTCAGCGCCGCCGACCTGGCCCGTGCCCGGGCAGCTGCCGCCAGCCTCGCTGGCGGCGACCTCGACGAGGACTGGGATGCCGAGAACCACGGTGAGCGTGACTCACTGACCGACGTGCCCGGTGGCGTCCGGCTGCAGAAAGTCCTCGCCTCGGCGGGCGTGGGCAGCAGGCGGTACTGCGAGGAGCTGATCGGCGCTGGCCGGGTCGAGGTCGACGGTGAGATCGTGCGCCGGTTTGGTGCCCGGGTTGACCCGCAGCACCAGGTCATCAGGGTCGACGGCCGCCGCATCCCGGCGCGCGAGGACCTCGTCTACCTGGCGCTGAACAAGCCGGCCGGGGTACTCACCTCAATGTCGGACAGCCGCGGCCGGAAGACCATGACCGACCTGCTCGGTGATACCGCCGAGCGCCTCTTTCACGTCGGTCGGCTGGACTACGACACCGAGGGGCTGATGCTGCTCATGAACGATGGCGAGCTGGCCCACCGGCTTGCGCATCCTCGGTTCGGCGTGCCGAAGACTTACCTGGCAGAGGTGCCAGGGCCGGTGCCGCGGGACCTAGGCCGTCAGCTCATCGCCGGGATTGAGCTGGAAGATGGCGCAGCCAGCGCCGACAAGTTCCGTGTAGTGGAGCAGGTGAGTGGTCGGGCGCTGGTGGAGATTACGCTGCATGAAGGGCGCAAGCGCATTGTCAAGCGGATGCTAGCGGCCGTCGGCCACCCTGTGAGCAGGCTGGTCCGCACGCAGGTAGGACCGGTCTCGCTCGGCTCGCTCCGACCTGGCGCAACCAGGCACCTGTCAGCGAAGGAAATTGGCGACTTGTACGCTGCGGTCGGCCTGTAGCAGCAGCGGGCTGCGCGGCCGGACACCGCGATGAGGAAGAGGAATGGGAGGAAGGCAAGTGGCTGTCCGTGCAGTCCGGGGCGCGGTCCAGGTAGGCGGGAACGACCGGGCCGAGATCCTGGCCGGTACTGCTGAGCTGGTAACGGAGGTCATGAACCGCAATGACCTCAGCACCGACCATGTCATCAGCGTCATCTTTACCGCGACACCGGACCTGACCGCGGAGTTTCCGGCTCTGGCCGCCCGCAAGCTCGGCTTTCAGGAAGTGCCGTTGCTCTGCGCGTCCGAGATTGACGTGCCGGGCGCCATGCCGCGCGTCGTGCGGCTGATGATGCACATCGAGACGAGCAAGCCCAGGTCGGCCATGCAGCACGTTTACCTGCACGGCGCCGCAGCTCTCCGGCTGGACATCGCGCAGTGACGGAACGTCAGCTGACCACCGTGGTCGTGATCGGAACAGGGCTCATCGGCACCTCGGTGGCGCTGGCGCTGCGCGAGCGTGACATCACCGTATGGCTGGCCGATCAAGATCCCGCAGCCGTGCAGCTCGCCGCGGACCTTGGGGCCGGCCAGCCCCTGCCGGCTGGCGGCGTGCCCGGCGGCCCGGCGGACGTCGCAGTGCTGGCTATGCCGCCGGCTGTGGTCGCTGCCGAGCTGCGTGCCGCGCAGTCGCGCGGCCTCGCACACAGCTACACAGATGTGGCCAGCGTGAAAGACCTGCCGCTGCTCGGTGCGCGCGAGCTTGGCTGCGACCTGGCTAGCTATCTGCCAGGCCATCCATTGTCCGGCCGGGAACGGTCCGGGCCCGCAGCTGCAAAGGCTGACCTGTTCGTGGGTCGGCCGTGGGTGCTTTGCCCGCAACCGGACAACGATCAGGACACCATTGGTGCGGTAACGCAGCTTGCTCAGGCTTGTGGAGCCCTTCCGCTGTCGGTATCGGCAGCCGAGCACGACCAGTGGGTGGCGCTGGTGTCGCACGCCCCGCATGTCGTTGCAGCGGCGATGGCGGCCAGGCTGGCGTCGGCGCCGGAGACGGCGCTCGCGCTGGCAGGGCAGGGTCTGCGGGACGTGACCAGGATTGCGGCGTCCGGCGCGGGCATGTGGGTGCAGATCCTGGCAGCGAACGCGGGGTCGGCTGCCGGAGTACTCCGGGCGGTCGCCGCCGATGTCGCGATGGTCGCCGACGCGCTGGAGTCCATTGCGGCCGGGGATGAGCAGGCCATGAAGCAGATCTCCGACCTGCTGGAGCGCGGGATCGACGGCGTCGGGCGGATTCCGGGCAAGCACGGCGGACCCGCCCGCGGATTCGCGCCGGTTCAGGTGGTCATCCCGGACCGGCCCGGTGAGCTCGCCAGGCTGTTCCAGGCGGCGGGCGCGGCGGCGGTCAATATCGAGGATCTGACTATTGAGCACTCACCCGGGCTGCCGGTCGGCGTCGCCGAGCTTTGGGTCAGGCCGGACGTAGTTTCGCGCCTGTCTGACGTGCTGGCTGCCGGAGGCTGGCCAGTCCGCCGGTAGCATCACCTAGTGACCCAATCAGCGGCCCGGATGGTATCTGCCGGCGTGGACGAAATACAGCGTTATGTCGGCCAGCACGGCCTGGTTATCGCCATGGACGGCCCGGCCGGCTCCGGCAAGTCGACGGTGGCCCGCCGGGTCGCTGCCATACTGGGCTTGCGCTACCTCGATACCGGCGCCATGTACCGCGCGCTGACCTGGTGGCTGCTGGGTCGGCGGGTTGACCTTGCCGACACCGCCGCAGTCATCTCGCGGCTGAGCGAACCGCAGATCGTGATTGGCACGGACCCTGCGGCTCCGGAGATCTCGGTCGACGGCCAGGACGTTTCCGGCCCGATCAGGACGCGCGAAGTATCGAATTCGGTGAGCACCGTGGCGGCGATCCCGCAGGTTCGCCAGCGACTGATCGCCATGCAGCGTGACATCATCGCTAGCGCCACGGCGGCTGGCGAAGGGATCGTGGCGGAAGGCCGTGACATCGGCACCGTGGTAGCTCCAGACGCCCCGGTTAAGGTCTACCTCACCGCGAGCGCGGACGTGCGAGCTGAGCGGCGCAGCGCTGACCTGGCAGCGGATCCGGGCGCCACGGTTGACACCACCAGGCGCGAGCAGGCGCGGCGCGACCAGCGTGACGCTGCCCAGATGGAGCCGGCGGAGGACGCGGTAGAGATCGACACCAGCGCGCTTGGCCTGGATGAGGTGGTCCGGCGGGTGGTGGAGATGGCCAGGGCCCGGTCGGCGGTATGGCATGGCTGAGCCCGATGAGCGGGCCGCCTCCGCTGAGGCACCTGCGCCGGTGCTGGCCGTCGTCGGCCGCCCGAACGTAGGGAAGTCGACGCTGGTCAACCGGATACTCGGTAGCAGGCAAGCCGTTGTCGAGGACACGCCGGGTGTGACCAGGGATCGGGTTAGCTATGACGCCACCTGGCGCGGCCGTGCCTTCACCCTGGTGGACACCGGCGGCTGGGAGCCGTCGGTGGAAGGCACTCCGGCGCTCGCCGCCCGGGTAGCTGCGCAGGCACGGGTCGCGGTTGACGCCGCGGATGCCGTGCTGTTCGTGGTCGACGCGGTAGTCGGCGTCACCGACGCGGACGCGGCGGTGGCGGCGGTGTTGCGGCGGTCCAGGAAGCCGGTCGTGCTTGCGGCTAACAAAGTCGATGACGCGCCGGGCGAGCCGGACGTCCATGCCCTGTGGTCGCTTGGACTGGGCGAGCCGGTACCGGTCAGCGCGCTGCACGGCCGCGGTAGCGGTGATCTGCTGGACGCCGTCCTTGGCGCGCTACCGGAAGCACCCGCCGAGCGGGACCAGGGCGAGGGTGGCCCGCGACGGGTAGCGCTGATTGGCCGGCCGAATGTCGGAAAGTCCAGCCTGCTGAACAAGCTGGCTGGCGCCGAGCGGGTGCTAGTCGACGCGGTCGCCGGCACCACCAGGGACCCGGTCGACGAGCTCATCGAGCTGGGCGGGAAGACCTGGCGGTTCGTCGATACGGCCGGCATCAGGCGTCGGGTACGGGAGACTCAGGGCGCCGATTTCTTCGCTGCGCTGCGGACTGAGCGTGCGCTGGAACGGGCTGAGATTGCGGTCGTGCTGGTGGACGCGAGCGAGCCGCTCGCCGAGCAGGATCTGCGGATCATCTCGATGGTGATCGAGGCCGGCCGAGCCCTGGTCATTGCCTACAACAAATGGGACCTCGTCGATGCCGAACGGCGGGAGTACCTCGACAAGGAGATTGACCGGCAGCTGCACAACGCTCGCTGGGCACCGCGGGTCAATATCTCGGCCAAGACCGGATGGCATGTCGATCGGCTCGTTCCTGCCCTCGAGGAGGCGCTGGACAGCTGGGAGACACGCGTCCCGACCGGTCGGCTGAATGCCTGGCTGACCGCGCTGATCGCGGCAACGCCGCCGCCGGTGCGCGGCGGCAAGCAGCCGAAGATCATGTTCGCGACCCAGGCGGGTACCAGGCCGCCGCACTTCGTGTTGTTCACCAGCGGTTTTCTCCAGGCCGGCTATCGGCGCTTCATCGAGCGCAAGCTGCGGGATGAGTTCGGGTTCGCCGGGACCCCGGTGCACGTGAGCATGCGGCTGCGGGAGAAGAAATCTGGTCCGTCGGGCCGGGCTGCGCGCGGACCGGGTCGTAGCTGACGGTGCTGGCACCGGGTGGCTAGCCTGGGCGATCGCTTGTCGCTCTCAGCAGAAACCAGACCGTCGTGCCCTTGCCGTGCCGGGTATAGCCCCACTGATCGGAGAGCGTCTGTACGAGGAACAGGCCGTGCCCGTCAGACGCGTAGACGTCACCGCGCACGATCGGCGTACTCAGGTCCGAGCCTTCGTCAGCGACCTCGATCCGTACGTCACCCGCCGCTTCTGTGATCAACACTGTGATCATGCCGCCCTGGCAGCGGGAGTTGCTGTGCATGACAGCATTCGTCACCAGTTCAGAGGTGAGCAGAACGGCGTTGTCAATGTGGGGGTGTAACTCGCCCAGGGCCTTGGCGATGAAGCCGCGCGCTTCGCAAACGTGCTCAGGCAGGCCGGGGATGATGAGGGAACCCACGACCTCCGCTCCCGCCATGACAGCCAGGTCCTGAGCGGCATCGTCCGGCCGAGCGGTGGTGGATGCCATCCCGGTCGCCCCCTCCCGCGCGGTGCCCGAGAAGCAATGAGCCAAAGAGCGCCGTTTCGTCGATATTGGCGCATGGCCCGGCAGCCTGACAACACGGCGCGGGTAACGGCGCCCTTTTCACGACAATGATGATGTGACGCCGCACACCATGCAAGTGCATGACACAAATAACGGCAGCGAAATTTCACTTGAGATCTCAGCGTTCCTGACGGCTCGTGTATCGTGATCGATAAGTGAGCGCGAGAGGCAGCCAATCTTCTCCCAGTCCGGATTGGCTGTGAGCTTCCGGCAGAGGGGGCGAGTGCCAGTGTCGGTTGGCCCAACCGTCCGCCGCCGCCGCCTTGGCAGTGAGTTACGGCGGCTCAGAGAGTCGCAGTCAATCAAGCTCGAAGAGGTCGCTGAGCGACTCGGGCTTGCGCCATCCACGCTATCGCGGATAGAGACTGGCAAGGCGCCCACGCGGACCGCGTACCTGACCTCGATGCTGGAGCTTTACGGCGTCGACGATCCGGGGCAGCGGCAGGTGCTGCTGGAGATGGCTAGGGAGGGTCACCGCAAGGGCTGGTGGGCGGTCTGGGACGGCGTGCTTCCGACCGGGTTCGGCATCTACGTCGGGCTCGAGGCAGAGGCGGCGTCACTGCGGGTTTACGAGGCCCAGGTTGTACACGGACTGCTGCAGACCGAGGACTACGCGAGGGCTGTGATGTCGACGGTTCGTCGGCGCCAGACGCCGGACGAGATCGACCGGCTGGTAAAGCTGCGGATGCAACGGCAGGAGGTCCTGCTACGTGCCGATCCGCTGGAACTGTGGATCATCCTTGATGAGGCCGTCCTGAGGCGGATGGTGGGGCCCTCGCCGATCATGCGCGAGCAGCTCGAGCATCTCTATGAGGCGAGCCAGTGGCCGAATATCACCTTGCAAGTGCTGAGTTTCGGCAGTGGACTGCACCCCGGCCTCGGCGGCCCGTTCGCCATTATCGAGTTCCCCGAGCGTTTCGACCCTGACGTCGTCTATACCGAAGGGGTAACTGGCCAGGCGTACATCGAAGAGCGGGACAGAGAGGTCCGAGCTCGTTCGGAGGCATTCGATCTCCTCCGGGCTACTGCGCTTCCGCCAGCCGACTCGGCGCTTCTGATCCGATCTGTTTCCGAGGGACCAGAAGAAGAATCCACCTGAAAGGAACCCGCATGTCCGAATATGACCTTTCAAATGCAGCGTGGATCAGCAGCCGCGCCTGCAACAACTCAGCCTGCGTCCAGGTAGCCCACCTGCCTGGCGGCATGGTGGGCCTCAGGGACTCTAAGGACATGTCCAAGCCCGCGCACATATTCGACAGTGCGGAATGGACCGCGTTCATTACTGGCGTCAAGGCTGGCGAGTTCGATTTGCCGGTGAGCTGAATCCCGGGCGGGGCAGAGAGCGACGGCCCCCGGAGCGCTGCGCGATCCTAGGGGGCGACCCCTGGAACCCGCAGTGCGTTCCGGGGGCCGTCCGCTGCTACTGGGGATTCGAGTGCTGCTCGGGCTCGATGGCGTCCGGGTCGATCAGGGGCTGGGCGAATACGTGCCCGAGTGGCTCGGGCCCGACGTATTGCTGGCAGCGGCAGTCTTCCTCGGCGCAAGCACCGGTACGCGGGTTATGAAAGCTCAGATGATGGCCGCAGCCGCAGATCGGCTGGGGCTCTGGCGGCGGCTTGAGCGCCGCATTTCGCTTCTCAGCGAGCTCACCCTTCGCGGCAATGATCCGCAGTCGGCGGGCGTGATGCTGCTGCACAGCGCCGCCCGCCATCGGACCCAGAATGAAGATGAGCCACCAGTAGCTGGACACGAAGCTCGTGATGCCATGCACGTCCGCATTCTCGCGCAGTTACCCGGCCGGTGCCAATCCGTGCGGAAGCTAGTTTCCGGTGCACTTCGGGCTGGCCTGCACCAGCATCACCTGCAGCTGGAAACTGTTCGCCGCCCCTGGGGTCCCTGAGGTCCAGATCTGGAGTCCGGCCCCGGCCGGCACTGCGGAGGGCTGAATGACCAGGGCGTATGGCGTGGTGTACGCGTCCTTCGGGTGGTGAATGAAAGCGTACGAGCCCAGTGGGCCGGCCTTCGGGCCGAAGGGCCAGAAGGCCGGGCTGCCGCTGGCGTTGTAGGGCTGGCATGCGGGGTTCTGCTGGCCGGTGAAGGTGACGCTGGCCGGGACGCCGTCAGCGCGCAGCGTGCGCTCCAGCCCGGCCGCGTCGGCCGCTTGGCGGAAGGTGACCCGGATGCTGCCGTCGGCCTGCTGGGTGACGGTCCAGGCCGCCAGCCTGACACGAGGACTGCTGGCAGCGTGGCTTGCCGTCGGCTGGCTGGTGGCTAGGTGGGTAGCGGCCGGGTGGCTGGCGGCCAGTGCCGCGCTCACCGCCACGGCTGCCGCGGCTGCCCCGCCCGCGCCCGCGGCCACGCCCGCGACGCGGCGCTGGGCGCGGACTGCGCGGCTGCGACTGACGATTCGATCCACTGGGGTGGCCGAATCTACGCCGGCGAAGGACTCTCGCACTGCGGTCAGCAATTCGTCGTTATTCATGAGTGGTTCTCCCGCTTTCCGAAGGGACAAGGTCATCGCGAAGGGCGCCGATAGCACGGGCCAGGTGAGCCTTGACCGTGCTGGGCGCGACGCCGAGCACATCCGCGGTGCGATCGGTGTCCAGGTCCAGGAAGACCCGCAGGACGACGACCTGCCGTTGTCGGGCGGGCAGCCGCAGCAAGGCAGCCATGATCCCTGGATCGACCGCACTACCGATGGCGCCGTCCGCGCCGGGCACGTCCGCGAACTTGCCAGGGTCTGGAACTGCTACTTCCCTGCGGCGCCGCCGCCACCGTGAAATGTTCTCGTTCAGCGCGGTGCGGACGACCCATGCCGCCGGCGCCGGATGCTTGCTGACCTTCCGCCACGACGCGCACGCGCGGGCGAAAGCCTCGTCGACCAGGTCCTGCGCCATGTCCTGGTCACCGACGGTCGCCAGGACAGCACGGAGGCAGTCATTCCGGGCTCTGCGGTAGAACTCCGCGAAGTCCAGGCTCACCGATCCCATGCCCACTCAACGCACAACGCCTGCCCTGGGACTACAAGGTCGGCGCCTGGCGCGAATCCGGAGTCTGCCGGGTCAACCAGGAAGGCCGAATTCGCCATCGCGCGCGCCGTCGAGGAATGCATCCCACTCGGCGCTGGTGAAGATGAGCGCCGGTCCGTCTGGGTAGCGGGAACAGCGCACGGCTACGTCACCGCCAGCAAGGAACGCCACCTCCACGCAATTCCCGCCGGTCGGGCCGCTGTAGCTGCTCTTGATCCAGGGCGCGGTGATGTGGCGGGCGCTCCCGCTGCTGCTAATGCTGCTCACTGGATGCCTCCAACTCCGCGAGCATTGAACAAAGGAGATCGGTTGTCTGCTCCGGCGTCGTACTAGACGCGCTGATGTGGTTCATCGCCTCGATATAGCGGTCGACGTCCCCGCGCTTGTCCAGGTAAACAGCACTGGTCAGCTGCTCGACGTAGACCACCTCGGGGAGGTCGTCGGCCGCGAATTGGAGAATGCTAAAGCTGCACGGTGCCGCGTAAGAGGTTCCGGTAAGGAATGGCGATATCTGGATGGTGAGGCCGGGCCGGTCGGAGATGCCCAGCAGGTGCTCAAGTTGCCGGCGCATCAACGACTGGCACACTAGCGGTCGGCGAAGGGCTACTTCATCAATGATGGCCCACAGCCGAAGGCCGCCAGAAACAAATCGCCGCTGGCGCTCCCTTCGCAGGTAAACCATGCGGTCCGTCTCGTCGCGCGAGTAACGGCCCAGCTGGATGACCGCGGCCGAATATTCCTCGGTCTGCAGGAGCCCGGGTACGAATTGTGTGTCAAAGCTCCGAATGGACTCCGCGGACTCCTCTAGCCCGATGTAGGACTGAAACCACACCGGAAGCACATCCTGGTAGCGGTGCCACCAGCCCTGCTGGTTTGCCTGGCTGGCTAAGGTCAGCAGTTGCTCGCGCTCGATAGCGTCGGTGATCCCGTAGAGGTTCAGCAGGTCAGCGATATCGACTTCGCGAACTGCGTTTCGGCCAAGCTCGATTCTGCTGATCTTCGACTCCGAGCCGCGGATAGCCCTGGCTGCCTCCTGGGCGGAGATGTTCCTGGACTCGCGAAGTCGCCTTAACTGGGTGCCAAGCAGAATGCGCAGCACGGTAGGAGCGCTGGTGCTGTGCATGCTGCTACTGGGCTCAGACATCAGCCAGCTCCCTCCCAACGCGCCGCATGGATCTTACGATCGTGGCACGGACATATACGCTGGCACCATAACGGTTCAAGTGCTCGCGCTTTCATGCGACATTGCATAATGCTCACGCGTAATGGGCGCGCTATACAACGGCACTAAGCTCATGATAACGCAGCCGCCATTTCGCGCTAGCCCTGCCGAGCCAGATATATGCTCGTCATTCCACCGGCTGGCCAGCCAAGACGCCGGCCACGCGATAACAGGCTCCGTTGCGGCCGGGCCAGGGCGCCGGTCGTCGGCGCGCCTCGATACGATCGCGAAAACGGACGTCGCGAGCTTCTTCACTGAAGCGTTAGGCGAGGGTGGGTGCATGCGCTACAGACCGCTAGGTAACTCGGGGCTCCAGGTATCCGTTGTCGGACTTGGCTGCAACAACTTCGGCCGTCGGCTGAACATAGAGCAGACGCGGGCAGTCGTTGATGCGGCAATCGATTCGGGCGTCACGCTGCTGGACACTGCGGAGACCTACGGCGGCCGCGGCCGATCAGAGGAACTGCTCGGCGAGGTGCTTGCTGGTCGGCGGGATCAGGTCGTGCTGGCTACCAAGTTCGGGTCGCAGGGCTCGGACATGGGCTACGGGCCGGCGGCTGGGGCCAAGGGCGGGCGCTCGTATGTCAGGCGTGCGGTCGAGCAGTCATTGCGGCGGCTAAGGACGGACTACATCGACCTGTACCAGATTCACACGCCCGACCCGGTCACTCCGATTGAGGAGACACTGGCGGTCCTCAGTGAGCTGGTCCGGGCCGGACTGGTCCGGTACGTCGGCCACTCCAACTTCTCCGGCGCTCAGCTAGCCGCGGCCGCTGCGGCCGCCAGCGAGATGAACGCCGTCCCGTTTATCTCAGCCCAGAACCACTGGTCGCTGCTTGAGCGCCAGGCGGAACTCGACGTGGTGCCGGCTGCCGTCAAGTTCGGCGTTGGCGTGCTGCCGTTCTTCCCGCTCGCGAACGGGCTGCTGACCGGGAAGATCCGGCGCGGGGTGGGCCCGGCCCAGGGCACCAGGCTGGCCGAGCGTGCCGATTACATCACCGACGCGAAACTGGACAAGGTCGAGGCACTCGCCGAGTGGGGGGAGCAGCACGGCCGGTCGCTGCTGGAGGTTGCGATCGGCGGCCTAGCCGGTCGTCCTGGCTGCGCTTCGGTGATCGCTGGCGCCACCTCAGCCGAGCAGGTGCGGGCGAACGTCGCGGCCGGGGAGTGGGAGCCGACTGAGGAAGAGCTCGCCGAGATTGACAAGATCGTGCCGGTGGTTAGCTGACGGCTAGGAGGCCAGCGGATGAGCGCTCCGGTGATGAAGGCAGCGATATACGAGGGGCATGGGTCGGCGTCCGAAGTCCTGCGGGTCGAGGAGGTCGAGCGGCCGGAGCCGGGGCCGGGGCAGGTCCGGGTCAGGATGCGCCTGTCTGGCGTTAATCCGACGGACTGGAAAGCGCGGGCAGGGGCCACACCGCGGCCCATCGACGACTTCCAGATCCCGCAGCACGACGGCGTCGGCGTCATCGATGCGGTCGGCGACGGCGTGGACGCTGGCCGGGTCGGGCAGCGCGTCTGGACCTTCCTGGCGGCGTCGGGCAACCGCTGGGGCACTGCGGCGCAATGGAGCGTGCTGCCATCGCGCCAGGCGGTTCAACTGCCGGAGGGTGCGTCCGACGAACTCGGCGCCTGCCTGGGCGTGCCCGCCATGACCGCCCACCGGTGCTTGTTCGCCGACGGACCGGTCGCCGGCAAGAACGCGCTGGTGGCAGGCGGAGCCGGTGCGGTCGGCCACTTCGCAATCGAGCTGGCCAAATTCTCCGGTGCGCGAGTAGCCAGCACCGTCAGCGGACCACAGAAGGCCGAGCTGGCCAGGCAGGCAGGCGCGGACTTGGTGGTCAACTACCACGATGCAGATGCGGCTAGTCAGCTGCGGGGGTTTGCGGCCGAGATGGACAGGATCGTCGAGGTCGCGCTCGGTGCCAACCTCGAGCTCGACCTCGCCCTGTCCGGCCCGCGTACGCACATCGTCGACTACGCGGCTGAGTCGACCGATCCGGTACTGCCGGTCCGCAAGTGCATGAACGCTAACGTCGCGCTCCGATTCATCCTGCTGTACGGCGTGCCAGCCGAGGCTCTCGATCAGGCGGCCGCGGACATCACCAGGGCGCTGCAAGCCGGCGCGCTCACGGCGCTGCCGGTCACTAGGTTCGCGCTCGAGCAGATCGCCGCGGCCCACGAGGCTGTCGAGCACGGCGCGGTCGGCAAGGTGGTCGTCGAGATTCCCTGACGAGAGGCTCGCCAGGCCGGGTGCGGTCCTAGCCCAAACCTGAGCCCGCCTTTGCGCTGCCCGTTGTTGCACCGCGGCCGGATAACCGTTATGGTCTAGCTAACCGTTATCTGGATACCCGTTAGGTGGTGTGCGGCCGTGCAACAGGAAGTCGTCCTTGCACTGCTTGCGAAGGAGCCGTCGTACGGCTACCAGCTACGAGCGCGGCTGCGCGACGCGCTCGGGCCGCTCGGCGAGGCGATGAACGACGGGCAGGTCTACGTCACGCTTACCCGGCTGGAGAAGGCGGGCCAGGTGGCCGTCGAGCGTGCCGCCGGAATGCCGGATAGGCCAGATCGGAAGATGTATGCGCTCACCGCCACCGGGCAGGAGCGGGTGACGGAGTGGCTGGCGGAGGTGAGCTGGCCGAAGCCGGACCTCGCTGAGTTTCACCTCAAGCTGCTGGCGGCAGCCGCGGCGCATCTCGCGGATCCGGTTGCGATCGTGGACGCTCAGCGGCGGGAACTGCTGCGCCGGCTACGCGACGCGCAGCGTGCCGCGATGGCCGAGCCGCGCGACTCGGGGGCCGCGCTGCTCCTGGAAGGAATCGTGTTGCGGCTGCAGGCCGACCTGCGATGGCTTGAGGCATGCGAGCGGACGTGGACGAAGCGGAAGGCTAGCCCGCGAGGAGAGCGATGAGCAAGACCGGGAACCAATCGATGCTGCGCACGCGCGGGCTTCGTAAGGAGTACGGCCGGGAAGCCAGCCTGGTACGCGCGGTGGATGGAGTGGACCTTGACGTGCCGGCCGGCGAGACGCTGGCGGTGATGGGCCCGAGCGGCTGCGGCAAGTCGACGCTGCTGCATCTGCTGGGCGGCCTGGACCGGCCGTCGGCAGGCGAGATCTGGCTCGCGGGCCAGCGGATCGACCAGATGAGCGAGCGCGGCATGGCTGCGCTGCGCCGCGACGCGGTTGGCTTCGTGTTCCAGGCGTTCCACTTGATGGATGAGCTCACGGCGGTGGAGAACGTCGAGCTGCCGGCGCTGCTGGCCGGTCGCTCACCGCGAGCGGCTCGCCGTCGGGCGAACGAGCTGCTCGAGCAGGTCGGACTGGCAGACCGGGCCCGGCATCTGCCATCCCAGCTTTCTGGCGGGCAGCGCCAGCGGGTCGCGATCGCTCGCGCACTGGCCAACTCGCCGCTGATCGTGCTGGCCGACGAGCCGACCGGCAACCTGGACAGCGAGGCGACTCTCGAAGTGCTGCAGCTCCTCGAGAGCCTGCACCGGGCTGGGCAGACGGTCGTCATCGTCACGCACGACTCCCGGATCGCAGCGACCGCGGACCGGCTCATTTCGATGCGCGATGGCGCATTTATCGACGAGACCAGGCTGACGGGCGGCACGACCGGCGTGCTCAGCGCGCTGGTCGACCTGGACGGCTAGGTTCCGGAGGAACGGTCCAATGAGTCGTGCTGTCCTGATCGGCCGCCTGGTGGCGCGCGACCTGCGCTACCGGTCGGCCCAGGCCATCCTCATGTTGCTGGCTATCACTGCGGCCACCACCGTCCTTAGCCTTGCGCTCGGTCTGCACGGCGTGACCAACCGGCCCTACCAGCAGACCAGGGCCGCGACCCGCGGCCCGGACGTGGTCGCCCAGCTTGGTGGCCCGATAGGAATGGGGCATCTCCCTGGCCACGCGCCGCAGGACTTCGGCGTGCCGCCGCTGCAACAAATCCGAGCGGAGGCGAGGTCGCTGATCAGCGCGCCGGGCATCGTCGGCCACAGCGGCCCCTATCCGGTGGCCTCGGTGATCCTCCGGCTGCGCAACGAGGCTGCTCCGGTCGAGGCGGAAGGCCGTGACCAGGCGCCCGCGGCCCTCGACCAGCCGGACGTGACGGCCGGAAGCTGGGTGCGACCGGGCGGCATTGTGCTCGAGCGCACGTTCGCAGAAGCACTCGGTGCGAGTGTCGGCGACCGGGTGACGCTGAACGGACGGCCCTACACGGTTGTCGGCATCGCCGTCACCGCAGCCAGCGCGCCGTACCCCAACATGTGCTTTCCGCCCGGCGGCAATTGCAACTTCGACCTTCCGACCAGCTCAGCGCTATCAACCGCGAACCCCGGACTGGCCTGGACCACCGTGCCGGACGCTCGTGCACTGGCCTCGGCCGCTGCACCGCTGACATATCTGCTCGACCTGAAGCTCAAGTACGCCGCCACAGCGCAGCGTTTCGTCAGCGCGTATAGCGGCGCACATCGGCTGGCCGGCGCGGGCCAGGTGGTCTCCTGGCAGAGCATTGCTTACGACGACGGCCTCCTCGTTCAGGACGAGCAGCAGGTTCTAACGCCCGGCGCGTGGCTACTCGCGCTGCTGGCGATGGCCAGCGTGGCAGTACTGGCGGGCGGCCGGATGTCAGAGCAGACCAGGAGGGTGGGACTGCTCAAGGCCGTCGGCGCCACTCCAGGACTGGTCGCGCTGGCCCTGCTCGCCGAGAACCTGGTGCTGGCGCTCGGCGCAGCCGCCCTGGGCCTGTGTGCTGGCTGGCTGGCTGCGCCGCTGATTACCAGTCCCGGTGCAGCACTGGTCGGCGCGCCGGGTGCGCCTTCCATCACAGTCGCGAATGCCGGGCTAGTGGCTGCGGTTGCCCTCGTACTCGCATTGGCCTCGACCTTCGTCCCCGGCATCCGCGCCGCCAGGGTCAGTACCGTGGCCGCACTGGCGGAGCAGGTCCGTCCGCCGCGCCGGAGGGCGATGCTCATCGCGATTTCAAGGCGGCTGCCCGCGGCCCTGCTGCTCGGCGTTCGT
>Ga0335072_10001123_pt1 | contig 45087 bp, 40 predicted proteins | sample Lox_Sample_21_FD_206725 | JGI IMG/M metagenome (GOLD analysis project Ga0335072, IMG submission 206725) | Soil microbial communities from Loxahatchee National Wildlife Refuge, Florida, United States - Lox_Sample_2.1 | ecosystem: Environmental > Terrestrial > Soil > Wetlands | place: USA... | reverse complement strand
GTCCTTGAGGGCGCTGAGGTGCGCCAGGCGATCAAGAACGTCAAGTACATCCCCTACCCGGAGCAGGTGTACCTGGAGATCATCGCCCTGATCTTCCGGGCTCCTGATGACGACTGAGGGCGCGCGGCCGCGCCGGCCCTCAGAAGCGCGCGCCTCGCACCGGGCGGACCGGAGCCATCAGGTAGACGGCAAGCAGGCAGGCCGGGAAGCCAGCGAACAGCGCGACCCACAGCGCGTCAGCGCCCAGCGCGGTACCCATCCGTGCCAGTTCCGTGCGGCCGAAGGAGACCGTCAGGTCGCGCGGCAATGCCCAGACGTCAGCGACCCCGCCAAGGACAGCGGCCGCTGGCGTCACCGCGAGCAGCCACCTGTGCGCCTTGTCCGAGGTGGCCACGAGCAGGGCGACGACGGCCAAGGGCAGCAGGCAGTCGCTCAGGACCAGCCCGGCCCGCGCCTCGGATGACGCCGCGTTGCCATGGGGATGGGCCGCCAGCCACACCACCGCCCCGCTCCACGTGGCCAGGAGCAGCCCGACGACGACAAGCAGGAACCGGGCCGTGCGGGTTGGCCGTTCCGCTCGCACCGCCGAGAACCGGTCGAGACGCCCGAATACGGCCAGCGCGGCCCGGTACAGCAGGTAGGCGCCCGCCACCGACCCGATCAGCAGGGCGATCCCGTTCCACGAGCGGCTGAACTGCGCGAGACCCCGCGCCAGTCCCGCTACCTTCGACGTCACCAGGAAGGAGGGCGGGGCGAAGTCAAGCGCGCCCAGCGCCGCTGCCGCCACCGTCGCCCCGCGGAAGGCCGTGGCGTACCCGGTCGGTGTGAGCAGCAGCAGAGCCGCCCACACCGCGAGCACGGCCACCAGGCCTGCCTCATACTGGCCTGCCCGCATGGCGGCATTGGCCAGGGCCGCCCCGTCCAGGGTCCGGAACCCGCTCCACCCCGACCCGAGCACCGCGCGGGCGAAAGCCGCGATCCAGGCGGTGAGGACCATCGATCCCCAGGTGCACGCGACCGCCCCCAGCCTGACCAGGAAGTCCCCGCCCAGCGCCCCAGCCACCGCCGCCGGTGTCCTGCGGTACAGTCTCCGCGTCAGCGCGCGGGACGGCCTCCGGGCGGCAAGGGTCCTTTCGGCCATGCCCACGAGGCTAGCGGTTCGGCGCCCGGACAGAAACCTCGCGCGCGGTGGCCCCCTGGCTCAGGCCAGGGCTGCGTCGATGAAGGCGCGGGTGACTTCCTCCAGCTGCTGGCGGGTGGCCTCAGGGGCGTCACGCAGGGGGCCTTGCCCGCTGAGCATGGCCAGCCCGTGCACGGTGGACCAGATGGGGTACTCGATCCCGGTGCGGCGCTGCCGGCTGAGGACGCCGGCGTCGGCCAGTTCGTCCAGGACGGCGCGGAGCTGGTCAAGCGGCAGGGGATGATCCTGCCCGGTACCGTCGCCTTGCCCGTCATAGGCGTGCTGATGAGGCCGGGCGAAGGCGGTCGCGAACAATCCGGGCTCCTCGCGGGCGAACTCCAGGTAGGCCTGCCCGATCGCGTGCAGCCGGCGGCGGGCAGCGGCGGCCTCGCCGTGCCGGCCGCGCACGCGGCTGGTGCCGGCGGCCATGCGGGCGGCGAGTTCGCGCATGGCCGCCGTGCCGACCGCGGCGAGCAGCTGGTCCCGGCCGGCGAAGTGCCGGTAGGCGGCGTTGGGCACCACTCCGACCATCCGGGCCGCCTCGCGGAGCACGACGGCATCCGGGCCGCTGGCCCGGGCCAGCTCGACCCCGGCCGCGACCAGCCCGGCGCGGACGGCGCCGCGCGGACGACGCTGTCTCGCCCCGTTTACCGCGCCAGCTGTCTCGTCGCTCCTCACGGCCACAAGCTAGTGGACGGCGTCCACTCGAGCAAGTATGGTGTACAGCGTCCACTAACTAGTGGACGCTGTACACAAAACCCGGACCCGGAGGAGCTGAGCCCCGATGACGAGCAGGATGACTCCGCTGCTTGAGCGCAATGAGCAGTTCGCCCGCACCTACGCCCCCGTGCCGCTCGGCCTGCCCGCCGCGCGACTGATCGTCATCACCTGCCTCGATCACCGGGTCGACCCCGCGATTACGCTCGGGCTCAGGCTCGGCGAGGCCCCCGTCCTGCGCAATGCGGGGGGACGCGTCACGCCGCCCGTCATCGAGGAAATCGCCTACCTCGGCTTCCTCGGCCGGCGGCTGTTTGGCGGCCAGCTCGCCGGCGACGCGAGCGTCGAGGTCGCGGTCATTCACCACACGCAGTGCGGGACTGGCTTCCTCTCCGACCCGGGCTTCCGGCGCGAGGCCGCGGCGGCGACCGGCGTGGACGAGGCGACCCTGGCGGCCTCCGCCGTCGGCGACCCGCACGCTACCGTCTCCGCCGACGTCGCGCGCCTGCTCGCCTCGCCCCTGCTCCCGCCGGGGATGGACGTCTCCGGCCACGTGTACGACATCGAGACCGGGCGCGTCACCACCGTCGTCGACACCGCCTATCCCGAGCCAGCCTGACCGCGCACCGAGGCATACCCGCCCCACCTGCGGGAACGCTATCGTCAGCCGGGCTAGGGCCGATACTTAGGGGCGAGTGAGACATAAAATGTGCGGAATCGCCGGTTGCCTGGCCTTGGCCCGTGGGGCGGACCCGGATCCCGAGCGGGTGCGGGTCGCCGCCGCGCGCATCGGCCATCGAGGGCCGGACGACGAGGGCTTTTACTCCGATCCCGATATCGCGCTGGGATTCAAGCGCCTCGCGATCATTGACCTGACGGCCGGCGGTCATCAGCCGGCCCGTTCCGCCGATGGACGCTACTGCATGGTCTTCAACGGCGAGATCTACAATTACGTCGCGCTCGGGAACGAGCTGCGAAGCCAGGGCGTGACGCTGCGGACCAGTTCCGACTCCGAGGTTCTCCTCGAGGCGTACGTCAAGTACGGCCGGGACGTCGTGCACCGGCTGCGGGGCATGTACGCGTTCGCCATCTGGGACACCCGCGACCGTGAGCTGTTCTGCGCGCGGGACCCGTTCGGCATCAAGCCGTTCTACTACGTCATCGACGAGGAGCAGGGGCACCCGCGCCTGCTGCGCTTCGCCTCGGAAAGAAAGGCCCTGGCCGACGCGGGCGAGCTGGGCGCGCTTGATCGCGACGCGTTGCGGCGCTACCTCAGCTTCCAGTACGTGCCGGCCCCGCAGACCGCGGCCCTTCCCTTCCGTGTCCTCCCGCCCGGGCACGCGATGATCGCCCGGCCCGGCGAGGACGTGCGGGTGTACCGGCACTGGCGTGCGGACCTGCACCCCGCGCCGGCACCTGAGCAGGACACCGCCGCCTGCATCCTGGATGCCATGCGCGACTCGGTCGCCGCCCACCTGTGCAGCGACGCGCCGCTCGGCGCGTTCCTTTCCGGCGGGATCGATTCGGCCGCGATCTGTGCCCTCGCCGCGGAGCACCAGCCCGACCTGCTCACCTTTACCGTTGGATTCGAGCGTGAAGGCTACAGCGAGATCGACCACGCCCAGGAGACCGCGGCGGCGCTTGGCCTGCGGTCGTTGCCCTACGTGATCACCGCCGAGGAGTTCTTCGCTAACCTTCCCCACATCATCTGGCATCTGGACGATCCGATGGCCGACGCGGCCGCGGTCCCGCTCTGGTTCGTGGCCCGCGAGGCCAGCAGGCACGTCAAGGTCGTGCTGTCCGGCGAGGGCTCCGATGAGCTGTTCGGCGGCTACATGATCTACCACGAGCCGGCTCTCGTCCGCGCGGGCGAACGCCTGCCCGAGTGGGGCCGGGTACCGCTCCAGCGGGCCGCCGCCCTGCTCCCCGCCGGGCTGAAGGGCAAGTCCTTCCTGCAGCGGCTGTCCACCCGGCTGCGCTCTCGCTACATCGGGAACGCCCACGTGTACGCCGACCGGGAGGTGGACGCCATTACCCCGGACGGCGACGCCTCCGGCCGGGATCAGGGCGATGCCACCGCTTACCGTGTCACCGACCCGATCTACGCGCAGGCCGACGAGGCCAGCCTGGACGACGTGTCGGCCAAGCAACTGGTGGACATCAACACCTGGCTCGCCGGGGACATCTTGGTCAAGGCGGACCGGATGACGATGGCGCACGGCCTCGAACTGCGGGTGCCGTTCCTGGACCGTGAGGTGATGACGGTGGCCGCCCGGCTCGCCCGCCAGGAAAAAGTCGGGTCGGGCACGACCAAGGTCGCGCTGCGGCAGGCGATGAGCACGGTCTTGCCCCAGGCCGTGGCTCAGCGGCAGAAGCTGGGCTTCCCGGTCCCCATCGGCCACTGGCTAACGGGGGAGGAGGGCGAGTTCGCGCGCCAGGTCCTGCTCGAGGCGCAAACCGAGGAGTGGATCGACCGGGCGGCGGCGCTGGACCTGTTCCAGCGCTTCCGGGCCGGGCGACCCGAGGTGACCTGGCGGCAGGTCTGGGTGCTCGTGGTGTTCTCGCTCTGGCACCAGATCTACGTGGAGCGCGTCTACGACCCGGTGGCGCTCGGCTGGGAGGAGCGTTCCGCCGCCGAGCGCAGGCAGGCCTGAGCGCGGCTAGCGGCGGGTGAACGTGACATGGGTGACACCGCTGGGGGAGCTGACCGACTCGGTCGCGAAGCGCTCCTCCAGGCCCTCGAGGCCGCCCCAGAGGGACTGGCCCCGGCCCAGGAGGATCGGCACAAGCGCGATGTGCATGTGGTCAATCAGGTCGGCGGCGAGGAACTGGCGGACGGTGGCCGGGCCGCCGCCGATGCGGACGTCGAGGCCACCCCGGCCTGCCTGGCCGCCGCCAGCGCCTGCGCCGGACTGGCGTCGATGAAGTGGAAGGTGGTGCCGCCCTTCATCTCGATCGAGGGCCTGACGTGATGGGTGAGCACGAAGATCGGGGTGTGGAACGGCGGCTCCTCACCCCACCAGCCCTTCCATTCCTCGTCGGTCCACGGCCCCCGCTGCGGGCCGAACTTGTTGCGGCCCATGATCTCCGCGCCGATGCCCGGCCCCCAGGTGCTCGCGAAGGCGTCGTCGATGCCGGTGCTCCCGCCTTCCTGGCCCTGCATGGCGTGAAATGAACGCGTGCCCATGAACCATCGCATCAGCCGGTCGCCCGCATGGCCGAAGGGTGCCTCCAGGCCCTGGCCGGCGCCGGTGCTGAAGCCATCGAGCGAGACGGACATGTTGTGAACCCGCACAAGTGACATGACGGCTGGACCTCTCCGGTTGACGCTGAGTTCATCGTTGCTCATCAGCTGGTCGTAGCCAGGATCGATTCCTTGACACCTGGGCGCGGCGCCCACGTCCGGCCGGCCGGCCGGCCCGACGCTAAGGCTTCCGCCCCACTCCGGCATAAATGGCCAGGTCGCGGTCGTCGTCCGGGCCCAGCGACCCGGCCCGCCACCGGTGCACCTGCACCACGCCCGGCTCGACCAGGTCAAGGCCAGCGAAAAACCGGCCCACCTCGGCGTGCGTGCGCGCCACCACCGGCATGGCGACCTGGTCGTTGTACCGCTGCACGCCCTCGGCCACCTCGACGGTGGCGACGTCGCCCGCGATTTGCGTGATGGCCAGGTAGCTGCCCGCCGGCACGGCATCCATGAGCCGGGCAATGATCTTGGCCGGCTCCTCCTGGTCGGGAATTCCCTGCAGGATGCCAAGCAGCATGACGGCGACTGGCTCGCCGAAGTCCAGGACGTCAGCCGCCCGCTCCAGGATCGTGCCGGTATCGCGCAGGTCGGCCTCGATGTAGGAAGTCGCCCCCTCCGGGCCGCTGGCCAGCAGGGCCCGGGCGTGGCTGAGCACGATCGGATCGTTGTCCACGTACACCACCCGCGACCGCGGCGCCGCCTCCTGGGCGACCTGGTGGGTGTTGTTCGCCGAGGGCAGCCCGGTCCCGATGTCAAGGAACTGCCGGACACCGGCCTGGGTGACCAGGAAGTGCACCGCCCGGGCCAGGAACGCCCGCTGCGCCCGGACGGCGATCCGTATATCCGGGTACGCGGCGGCCACCCGTTCAGCGACCGCCCGGTCGGCTGCGAAATTGTCCTTGCCGTCCAGCCAGAAGTCGTAAACGCGCGCCATGTGCGCCCTGGTGGTGTCGAACGGGACCGGCCCGCCCGCTTGCTCATGACCGTGCGTCATCCGGCCTGCCCTTTCCCGCCGAGCTTCCATCCTTGGTCATCCTTCCGTTGCCCGCCGGTCCGCGCAACGGGCAGCGGCCGTTTCGACGGCGGATGTGGACTTCGGACCGGTGGGTCAGTCATTGTTAGTTGAAGACAAGCAAGCACCCGATTAATGGCGGATGGGGAGCTCAACGACCATGACGGTTAATTCCGAGGTGGCAGGCACGCTCCCAGGATCTGGCTGGACGCCGGGGCCGCGCTACAAGTGGATCGCGCTGTCGAATACGACGCTGGGCATGCTGATGGCGACGGTCAACCAGTCGATCGTGCTGATCGCGCTGCCCCAGGTGTTTCGCGGCATCGGGCTGAATCCGCTGACCCCCGGCAATACCAGCTACCTGCTGTGGATGTTCATGGGGTTCCTGGTGGTCTCGGCCGTCCTGGTCGTGTCCTTTGGCCGCCTCGGCGACATGTTCGGCCGGGTGCGGATGTACACCCTGGGCTTCGCGGTCTTCAGCGTGGCCTCGATCTTCCTGACCGTCACCTGGATGCACGGAAGCCCCGGCGCGCTGTGGCTGATCATCTGGCGGGTTGTCCAGGGCATCGGCGGCGCGTTCCTGTTCGCCAACTCCGCCGCCATCGTCACCGACGCGTTCCCCGCCAACCAGCGGGGCACCGCGCTCAGCGTGAACTCGATCGCGGCCATCGCCGGGTCGTTCATCGGGCTGATCCTCGGCGGCGTTCTGGCCCCGGTGAACTGGCACCTTATCTTCCTGGTCTCGGCGCCGATCGGCGTGTTCGGCACGGTCTGGGCCTACTTCATGCTGCACGACATCGGGCTGCGCAAGCACGCGCGGATGGACTGGTGGGGCAACCTGCTGTTCGCCGCCGGCCTGATCGCGATCCTTGTCGGCATCACCTACGGCCTGCTGCCCTACGGCGGGCACCCGATGGGCTGGACCAACCCGTGGGTGCTCACCGCGCTCTTCGGCGGCCTGGCCCTGCTGGTCGTCTTCGTCTACGTCGAGACCAAGGTCGCCGAGCCACTGTTCCAGATCTCGCTGTTCCGGATCCGGCCGTTCGCCGCTGGGAACATCGCCAGCCTGATGCTGGCGATGGGCCGAGGCGGCATGCAGTTCATGCTGATCATCTGGCTGCAGGGCATCTGGCTGCCGCTGCATGGCTACAGCTACGACCAGACCCCGCTATGGGCCGGCATTTACCTGGTACCGCTGACGATCGGCTTCCTCGCGTCAGCGCCGCTGTCCGGCGTGCTATCGGACAAGTTCGGGGCCAAGGCCTTCACCGTGGGCGGCGCGCTGCTGACCGGAGTCACCTTCCTGCTGCTGATATTCGTCCCGGTGGAATTCGCCTACTGGCAGTTCGCGATCGTCATCGCCTTCAACGGCTTTGGCTCCGGCCTGTTCGTCTCACCGAACTGGGCCGAGATGATGAACTCCGTCCCGCCCAGCCGGCGCGGAGTGGGCGGCGGCATGATCGCCACCTTCCAGAATTCCGCGTTCGTGCTGTCGATCGGCATCTTCTTCACCCTCATGGTGAGCGGGCTGGCCAGCAAGCTGCCGTCGGCCATGTTCAGCGGCCTCACCGCGCAGGGCATACCCGCCGCGAGGGCCACGTCGATCTCGCACCTGCCGCCGATCGGCGTGCTGTTCGCCTCCTTCCTCGGGGACAACCCGATGCAGCAACTGCTCGGCCCGCTGCTGGGGCACCTGCCCGCCTCGAATGCCTCCTACGTGGTCGGGCGGGAGTTCTTCCCGCACCTCATCTCCGGACCGTTCCACGATGGTCTGGGCGTGGCCTTCGGGTTCGCCATCGCGGCCTGCGTGATCGCGGCCACCGCCTCGGCGCTGACCGGTCGGCGCCCGCCGGCCCCGGCTGGGCCGCCCGCGTCGGCCCCGGCCGCGCCCGAGTCAGTGGGCTATGAGCTGGCCGCCGTGGTCGGCGAAGGCGGCTTCGATCCAACCGAGCTGGTCGTCCCGGAGGTCAAGAACGAGGTCCCGGAGCCGCCCGACAACCAGGGCCAGTGATCGGGCACCGGCGCCGGCGTCGCTAGGCCAGCGTGGGGAGGTAGTCCTCGAGCCGGTCCCAGCCCACCTGGCCGCCCTCGTGCGCGTGCACCCCGTCGGTCGCGGTCCAGATGAAGGTGTCGCGGGCCGCCTGGCTCCTGAAGGCCAGGGTGTCCGCCAGCGTGGTGACGCCACCGTCCTCGCGCAGTTCCATCGTGTCCACGGCGTCGGCCTCCGGCTTTCCGTCGAACACCCAGGTCGACACCAGCCGCCCCGGCCGCTCGATCTCCAGGTAGGTGCCGCGGAAGGAGCAGGTGACGGTGTCGCCCTCCATTACGAAGCCCACGAAGTGGTACTTACCGCCCACGTGCAGGTCGATCTCGCAGACCTCGAGCTCCTTGGCCCCGAACCACCAGCGCACGTGCTCAGGCTTCGTCAGCGCGTCGAAGACGAGCTCGGCCGGCGCGTCGAACTGCCGGGTGACCAGGACTTCACGGTCGGTGGGAAACTCGATCGTGGCCGAGCCATGTCGCGTGCCCTTCATCGCACTAATCCCTTTCCCTTTCTTGCAGGTGGTTGAGGTAGTCATCCAGCCGGTCCAGCCGGTCATTGATCGCCCGCTCGTACCGGGCCAGCCACTCGTGCATCGGCCGCAGGGGCGCGGCCTCCAGCCGGTAAAGCCGCTGGCGCCCCTCCGCCCGCGATGTCACCAGGCCCACCTCGCTCAGCACCCGCAGGTGCTTAGAGACCTGAGGCTGGGACAGGGACAGGGCGGTCACGATCGCCCCGACCGGCTTCTCGCCCGAGATCAGCGCGTCCAGGATGTCGCGGCGGTGCTCATCGGCCACCGCGTTGAAGACGTCCGACGTCGTGGAAGCCCGGGCCATGGCCCCATCATATTCCGATATTGGAATATGTCGAGCGCTTCCAGAGACCAAAAGCCGCCTAGCGGGCCGCCAGGCTGCTGTCATACCTCAATGCCGCTTACCTTGTCCGCCACTTTGACCTCATCGGCATCTGCGGCCCGGCGTTCCCGCCCGATCGCCCCGTGACCCCAGTCCCATGGCCCCCACAGCGGGACGCTCATCCCTGGCACCTCACCTATCGCGGGATTTAGCGGAAGATAACCCGGTTGCGAAAGAATTTTCCCATGAGAGCGTAGCGAATCCTTCGCACCCGGAAAATATTTCACAATAACGCCGGGGTGAGGTCCCTGCGGCTGCGTCCCCTGAGTCCCTGGGGATGCCAGTGAGCCAGGCCGGCGCATGGCATGAGGCCGGGGCCCATCCCTCCGCGGGGCGGGCCGCCAGGCTGCTGTCATACCTGCACCGCCATGCGCTGTTCAGTTGGCGTTCAGCCTCCGATTGTCCTTACCAAAACCGAAGGGCGAATCATTCGGGATGGCACGCTCTGTCCGGTTATCAGCCAGGAGGCAAGCCCATGTCCGACGTGACCCGTAGAGGCTTTATCGGCAGCGCCGCCGTGATCGCCGGCGCCGCCGCCGTCGGTGCCGGGGCCACGGCAGCCGAGGCGCAGGCAGCCAAGGGGCTCCCGGCCGGCGAGCGGTTCGGCGACATCCGTGACATCAAGCACGTGGTCGTCGTCATGCAGGAGAATCGCAGCTTCGACCACTACTTCGGCTCACTGCGCGGGGTGCGCGGCTTCAGCGACCGCTCGACGATCACCCTGCCCGGCGGCAACTCGGTCTTTGAGCAGCCGGACAGCCCGACGGTCGGCGCGGCGGCGCAGTACCCCTGGCACCTGAGCGGCACCGACGAGTGGAAGGGCAGCGTCCCGCCGAGTCCCGGGATCGGCGCGGCCAACTACGGGGGCACCGACCACAGCTGGCTCACCCAGCACGGCGCCTGGTACGGCGGCCTGATGAACGGCTGGATCTACGCCAAGGGCGGCCCCACGACGATGGGCTACCTGAATCGCTCCGACCTGCCGTTTCACTACGCCCTTGCCGACGCTTACACGATCGGTGACGACTACCACTGCTCGGTGCTCAGCGCGACCGGCCCGAACCGCATCTACCTGATGAGCGGCACCATCAACGCCGACCAGGTGCACCCGGGCTACAACGGCACCGCGCCGCACGTCGCCTACGACGGCGGTGGCAACCTGCAGCGCAACTTCCTCACCTGGCAGACCTACGTAGAGACGCTGCAGAACGCAGGCGTGACCTGGCGGACCTACCACTGCGCTGACGACTATGGCGACAACGCCCCGCCGTACTTCGCCGTCTTCGCCAAGATGGACCCAACGCAGATCGACCCGGAGACCGGCAAGCCCGGGGTGCCGGAGCCGTCCAGCCCGCTGTATGCCAACGGTGTCGCGAACGTGACCACGGACACCGGCATCCAGACGCAGAACGCCGACAACCTCGCGACCGCGATCAAGGCGGACATCCTGGCCGGAACCTTCGCGCAGGTCACCTATGTCGTGGACAACCAGTTCTTCTCCGAGCACCCGGTGACCGCCCCCGCCAACGGCGCGTACTTCCTGAACGCCGTCATCGACGCGATCGCCACCGACCCGGATGTCTTCAACTCCACGCTGATCATCGTCAACTACGACGAGAACGACGGCCAGTTCGACCACGTACCGCCGCCCGTGCCCGCGCCCGGCGAGACGGACGAGTTCATCAGCGGCACCGACCTGACCGAGTACGGGCTGACCGCCCCCGCGCCAGTCGGCCTGGGCTTCCGGGTGCCGCTCATCCTCGTCTCCCCCTGGACCCGCGGCGGCTGGGTGACCTCAGAGACCGCCGACCACACCTCGGTGATCCAATTCCTTGAGAAGTGGACCACGGCCCTCGGCCAGCCCGCGATCTCCCCGAACATCAGCGCCTGGCGCCGCAAGGTCGCCGGTGACCTGACCGACGCCTTCGACTTCGCGCACCCCGTGTACGGGCTGCCCGACCTGCCGGCCACCGGGCCGCTGGTCCCCGAGACGCCGTACACCCCGCTGCCCGACGACGACGTGGCACCGGCGCAGGAGCCGGGCGCCAAGCCGGCCCGGCCCATCCCTGTTCAGCCCAACGCCGTCCTGACCGGCTTCACCACGGCGTCCGACGGGACCGTCACCGCCAGCCTGGCGCTGAGCAACAATGGCCCGTTCGTGCGCAAGGCGTCCCACTTCTCCGTGTACAACAACCTGGCGGGTGTCCCGTCGCTCGCCAGCTACCCGGCCGGGTTCCCCGGACAGTACACGGTTGACCCGTCGCGCTCGGCCTGGAACGCGGCGACGCCAGGCACGGCGGAGGTCGGGGCCGCCAGCGGTGATACCAGCTACGACATCACCGTGACCGGGCCGAACCGGTTCCTGCGCCGCTTCATCGGCGACACCGCGAAGGCCGGCGAGAAGCTGTCCGTCCGGACCGAGTACTTCGAGGGCGGCTTCGGCCCGCGGCCCCGGCTGCTCCTGACGCTGGTCAACGACGGCGACAGCGGGGTGACCTTCACGGTGACCACCAACGCCTACCGCAAGGACCGGCCGCGCACCTACCGGGTGCCGCCGGGCCGCACCGCGGTGGACTCCGCCGACCCGCTGCTGACCTCAGGCGGCTGGTATGACCTGACGGTCACCGCCAGCAGCGACGCCTCCTGGTCGCAGCGGTTCGTGGGCCACCTGGAGAACGGCGAGGCCAGCGTCACAGGCGTCTGATCCACGGTGACGACGGCGGCTGCCGCAACTTCAGCCGTATGAGAGATGTTGGGTCTTGCTGCCTTTGCGTCGCTGAAGTACAACGATGTCAGCGCTGACATCGTTGTCAGACGACGGAAGGGATCACGATGAGCCGCAGCCACCCCACGTCACGCCGCCAGTTTCTCGCCGCGACAGCCGCGACAGCCGCGACAGCCGCGACGACCGCGGGGACTGCCGCGGGCTTGCTAGCGGTCGGCGCCCGGCCCGCGAGGGCCGCCACGGGCGCGCCGCCGCCCGCTGAGCCAGGAATCAGCTGGCCGCCCGGCCAGGCCCTGCCGAGGTTCGCGACGCCGTCGCACCTTGACGTCGCCGACATGACCGCGGTGGCGGCGGACGAGCAACTGCTCCTCACCACGCTGCAAGGCGTGGTGAACCGAAGCAGGCCACGAATCTACCTGTTGCAACCGCAGAATGAGCCGCTCTACGCGTGGCTGGACGCCCTGGCCGTTCCGTATGGGATTGCTGATGATCCGCTCCGCCTGCTCAGCGACTACCGCGGCGAGATCACCGGCGCGGTGCTGTACGACGAGAACATGCCGGGCACGGTGAACGTGGCCACCACGCTCGCGGGCCTGCACGACGCGGTGGCGACGTCGGCGGCACTGGCGGCGAGCGCGGGGCTGCCCGTCGTCGCCGACTTGCGCGGCCGGTTCGCCGCTGATCTTGACGCCTACACGTGGGCGGCGGCGAACCTGTGGCCTAAGACGACGCACCGCATGCTGATCGGCCTCGACCCTGGTATCTCGGGCTACCTGCGGGATTACGCGGTGGCGAACCGCAGCCTCGTGGTGTTCCTTGATCCCAGCGTGACGGCCGAGCTTGCGCTGCTGGAGCAGTTGCTCAGCGAGATCCCGGCGGGCTCGCCCTACATGGGCTGGTGGCCGTCGGATCTCACCGGGGAGAGCGACGGGACGCAGGTGACGTCCCAGCACGGGCTGATCGTGGTCGCCAGCGACTACAGCGCCAACCTCACGGTGTTCAGCGGCGCGCGGGCGCCGGTCAGCGGGGCGCAGCGGCCTGCGCCCGCACCACCGCTGCGGAACAAGGTCTACGTGACGTTCACCGTGACCGACGGTGACAACATCCAGTATGCCCAGCACCGGATGCGGCAGCTCTGGGATGACCCCGACCGCGGCAAGGTCCCGATCAACTGGACGGTCCAGCCGCTGGCGGCTGATGCCGCGCCGACCTTCCTGTCGTACTACCAGCGGACCGCGACGGACAACGACTACCTGATGGCCGGGCCGTCCGGCGCTGGCTATGCGTACCCCGGTGACTGGCCGGCCGCCGAGCTCGGCGTGTTCACGCGGATGACCCGCCACTACATGGACCGGACCGGGATCGACGCGGTGGCCATCCTCAACCGGGTGGGCGGCCAGGACGTGCCCCTGGACGCGGCAACCGCGCGGCGCTACGTGGCCGACGTGCGGCCGCTCGGGCTGCTGGAGTCCTGGACGAATTACACGTGGACATCGTTCATAACGGGAACGACCCCGGTATCAGTCAGCTGGCAGGCCACGACGGTCGCCGAAGCGCAGCAGGCGATCGCGGTGGCATCGGCGGGCTGGGACGGTTCCGCGCCGCTGTTCGTCTCGATCGGGATCCTGGCCTGGAATCTCGCGCCCTCCGACGTGCTGACGGTCGCCAGCTCGCTCGGCGACAGCTACGTGGTCGTCCGTGGCGACCAGTACTTCGAGCTGATCAGGCAGCTGGTCCTGCTACCGAGCGGCCCGGACCTCCTGGGCAGCGCGCCGACCGGGCAGCTGGACTGGCAGGGACCGGTCGAGAACGGCGTCGGCTCCATCCCGGGGACGCTCACCCCGGGCGTCACCACCCCGCAGGGCGCCAGCGCCGTGCGGTGGACCGAGACCAGCGCCGCTCCTGACAGCTGGATCTGGGTCGACCCGCCGTCCCAGCTCGCGGGCGGCCACTACTACCAGGTCTCGATCACCGTCCAGGGCACGGGCGATGTCTACCTGGACTTCTGGAACGGGCAGTGGGACCTCACCACCGGCGCTGTCCAGCTCACCTCCACGCCGCAGGCCCTCACCCTCCAGGCGTGGGTGCCGGCGACCGCGGACACGCACCTGCAGGTCCGCACCGCGTCGACCGGCCCGGTCGACCTGGACGCCAGCGCCGCGAGCATCCGGCTCCTGACCCAAGCCCACGGCAGCTGAACCGCTCATCGGCGGGCGCCCGGCCCGGCTAGCGCCCGCCCGGCCAGCTCCCCGCTGAAGGTCCCGCTGCTGATCGTGACCTTGCCGTTGACCAGAACCTCACTCACCCCCGCCGAGAGCTGATGCGGATCGCCGAACGTCGCCCGGTCGGCCACGGTTGCCGGGTCGAACACGACGACGTCGGCGAAAAAGCCTGCCCGTAGCACCCCGCGCTCTCGCAGGCCGAGCGTGGCGGCGGGCAGGGAGCTCATCCGGCGGATCGCCTCGGCCAGCGGCAGCACCTTCTCGTCCCGCGCGTAGTGGCCCAGGACCCGGGCAAAGCTGCCGTACGCCCGTGGATGGGTCGGTGCTCGAAGGAACGCGCCCTCCGGTGCCATCGACGTGCCGTCGGAGCTGATCGCTACCCACGGGCGTGCGAGCGCCGCGCGGAGGTTCTCCTCGGACATGGAGAAGAAGGCGACCTGTATCCGAGTTCGGTCGGAGGCGATGAGGTCCATCGCCGCCTCGATCGGGTCGGCGGACGTCGCCGCCGCGATCTCGGCCAGCGTCCGGCCCTGCCACCGCCGGTTCTCTTCCCGCCCGGTCTGCAGGATCAGCACGTTCTCCGCCTCGGTCTCGTCGCCCCACCGGCCGGACGACGACAGTTCGGCCCGGATCTCCGCGCGGACCCGAGGGTCGCCAAGCCGGCCGTACAGCGCGTCCGTCCCGCCCTCGTGGTACCGGCCGGGAATGATGCTGGTCAGGCCGGTCGAGCTGGCCGTGTACGGGTAGACGTCCGCGGTCACGGGCACCCCGGCCGCCCGGGAGCGCTCGATCAGCTCGATGGCCCCGTTCATCCGGTGCCAGCTCGGCCGTCCGGACGCCTTGAGGTGGAACACTTCCCCGCGCAGCCCGGCGTCCCGCACGATCCCCAGGAACTCGGTGATCGCCTCCTGCAGGGTTTCCCCCTCGCCGCGGACGTGCGAGGCGTAGCAGCCGTCGTACTCAGCCGCGACCTTGCACAGTTCGGTAAGCTCTGCCGTGCCGGCGTAGCTGCCCGGGGGGTAGATCAGCGCCGACGCGATGCCGAGCGCGCCGTCGGCCATCTCCTCGGCCACCAGCGCCCGCATCCGCTCCAGTTCGCCCTGCGTCGCGGGCCGGTCGTCGTAGCCGACGGCGTTGGCGCGGAGCGTGCCGCCCCCGATGAACGACGCGACGTTCTGCGCGGCCCCGCGCCGCTCCACGTGGCGGAGGTACTCGCAAAGCCGGGTCCAGGTCACCTCGTAGTCCAGATCGCCCCGCCCGCGCAGCTCGGCCTTCATCCGCGGGGTCAGGGGACCCATCGACATGCCTTCACCGAACACCTCGGTGGTGACTCCCTGGGTCAGCTCCCCCAGCGACCGGGGGTCGTGCAGGATGCTAAGGTACGAATGGCTGAGGATGTTGATGAACCCCGGGCACACGGCCTTGCCGGTAGCGTCGATGACAGCGCCCGCTCCAGGCGCCAGATCCCGCCCGATGAGCGCGAGCCGGTCGCCGAGGACGCCGACATCGGCGCGCACCGGTTCTCCTCCGGTCCCGTCATACACGTCACCACCCGCGATCACGACATCGAACATTGCCTGCCTCCGTCTCGTCGTGCACCTTCATTATCGACAGCGAGGCGAAGGTGGGCCAGCCGGAAGCGGCCCGCGGGCTACTGGCAGGATTACCCGCAGCCAGACAGGAGGCAGACATGGATATCGGACTACATATCGCGAAGTTCAACTGGCCGGGCCGCCCTGACAGCATCGGGCCGGCCCTGGCGCGCGTCGCCGCCACGGCGGATGAGGCCGGGTTCGCCATGCTGTCGGTGATGGACCATCTGTGGCAGCTCGACTGGAACGGCGAGCCCGAGGAGGAAATGCTGGAGGCGTACACCACGCTCGGGTTCCTCGCCGGCCATACCTCGCGGATCACGCTGCTGGCCTGGGTCACCGCCGTGACCTACCGGGAGCCTGGGCTGCTCGCCAAGGCGGTGACCACCCTGGACGTGCTGTCCGGCGGCCGGGCCTGGCTCGGGATCGGCGCGGGCTTCTACGAGGCGGAGGCGAGCGGGCTGGGGCTTCCGCTGCCGCCTGCGGGCGAGCGGTTGGAGCGGCTGGAGGAGGCGCTGCAGGTCTGCGTGCAGATGTGGTCGGGCCGCGACGCCGCCTACCAGGGCCGCCACTACCGCCTGGCGCGCACTCTCAACTCACCGCAGTCGCTGACCCGCCCCCATCCCCCGATCCTGGTGGCTGGCGGGGGCGAGAGGAAGACCCTCCGCCTCGTCGCCAAGTACGCGCACGCCTGCAACGTCGGCGCGACCCCCGAGCTTGAGCACAAGCTGGACGTGCTGCGCCAGCACTGCGAGGACGTCGGCCGCGACTACGACGACATCAAGAAGACCGTCATCACGCGCCTTGACCCCGGGCCGCGCGGCGAGCGGGCCGACGAGGTCCTAGAGCAGCTCGCGGGCCTGGCCGCCCTCGGCGTCAGCCACGTCCAGACCCAGGTCCCCGGCGTCGAGGAGATCACGCCGCTCGCCGTGTTCGCCGAGCGCATCATCCCGGCCGCCGCGGAACTCTGAAGCTAGACGGTCAACCGCGGGTGGCCCAGGCGTGCAGGCCCTCGTCGGTGAGCAGCCGGGTGAACGCCTCGTCGGCCGCGCCCACGAGCGGGCCGTCCGCGCCGAGCCGGGCCCCCGTGATGGGCGGGGGCGGCATCACGCGGAAGGCCATCAGCCCCTCGTGGTAGGCGGCGGTGATCTCGTCCGTGGCGATGCGGAGCAGCTCAGGCCCGAGGCCGCCGACCACCACGAGGTGCGGGTCCGTGCCGTTCACCAGCCCGGCGACGCCCCGCCCGATGATGGCGCCCGCGGCCCGGATCGCGGGCAGCGCGCCGGGATCGCCGGCTTGCGCCGAGGCGAGCAGGTGACGCAGGAAGTCGTCGCCGTCGCCAGGGATGTTGCCGGGCAGGAAGCGGGCCAGCGCCGGGCCCTCGAGGCTGGTGTTCCAGCAGCCAGTGGCACCGCAGCGGCAGCGCCGGCCGGGATCACCGAACGGCATGTGCCCGAACTCCCCGGCGGCACCCGTCGCGCCCATGACCGCCCGGCCGGCTTGGACAACTGCCCCGCCGATGCCGTCCCCGACGTGCAGGTACAGCATCGTGCCCGAGCCGGAGCCCGGGGCACGCCGCGACTCGGCGACGCCGGCCAGGGTCGCGTCGTTGCCGGCGACGAACTCGCTGCCCGGCTCGTAGTGCGGCCATAGCCCCGACAGGTCCACGCCGTGCCAGGACAGGCCGGGGGCAAGCATCAGCCGGCTGCCGGCCACCGTGCCCGGCACGGCCACCGCCGCTGCCCGGACCCGCGGACCGAACCGCTCGCGAATCCGCTCCAGCCCGGCGGCCACCGCGCCAAGCACGCGGTCCTGGTCACCGTCGTGCGGGCGGGAGGTCGCGGCCATCATCGTCCCGTCCAGCCCAACCGCGGCGACCTGCCAGGTCTCCTGCCCGATGGCAGCGGCGGCCACCAGCGGACCGTCCGGATGAGCGCCAAGTACCGTAGTCGGCCTGCCGCGCCGGCCCGAGGCCGGGGCCGGACGCTCGGCGATGAGCTCCGCCGCGACGAGGCGGGCCACGGTCTCAGCCGCGAATCCGCTTGGTATCCCGATCTCGGCGGCCACCTGGGCGCGCGTCATGCTGGGGTGGTCGTGGACCGCGCGCAGCACCGCGGCCTGAGCGGATGTCCGGAATCCTGGCTTCATCTTCCCCTCATTATGCTCGCCCAACGATGATAAGCTCATAATATCCTCGCCGAACGAGTAAACCATGAGGGAGCCTGCGCCGATGGTCAAGAACGCGGCGAGCGATCCTGCGGAGCCCGGATTCAGCGGCGCGCGGGCCGGCCTCATCATCTTGTCGCTGACGGCGTTCGCGGCCGTGACGACGGAGATGGTGCCGGTCGGGCTGCTGCCCGCGATCGGCCACACCTTCGGCGTAGCCGCGTCGACCACGGGTCTCCTGGTCAGCCTGTACGCGGTGATGGTGGCGGCACTGGCGGTCCCGCTCACCCTTGCCACCAGGCGGGTACCCGGCAAGCGCCTCCTTCTCGTGGCCATGAGCTGCTACGCGCTGAGCAATGTCATCTCCGCGCTGGCGCCGACCCTCGCGGTGCTGGCCGTCGGGCGGGCGATCGGGGGCGTGACGCACGCGCTGTTCTTCTCCGTCTTCATCGGCTACGTCAGCCGGCTGGTGCCTCCCGCGCAGACAGGGCGGGCGTTCGCGCTTGCCTCGGTCGGCATTCCGGCCGGATTCGTTCTCGGCGTGCCGCTCGCGACAGCGCTGGGGAACGCCGCTGGCTGGCGCGCCGCGTTTGCCGTACTTGCGGCGGTGATGCTCGTCGTGCTCGTGCTTGTCGCCCTCATGCTGCCGGATGTGAGGTCGCAGGTGGACGAGCTCCGCCCCGAGCCAGGGCGCCTGCGGCAGATGGCCACGGTCATCGGGGCCAACACCCTGGCCCTCCTGGGCCACTACGCGCTTTATACCTACGTGAGCGTGCTATTGCTGCGCTCCGGCGCACGCTCGGCGGCGGTCGGCCCGATACTCCTGGTCTTCGGCATCTTCGGGCTGCTTGGGGTCTGGTCTGCGGGTCCGCGACTCGACCGTCACCTGCGCCGCAGTGCCCTGGTGATCCTCGCGGTCCTGGGCGCGGGGATTGCCGGCGCCGGCGCCGCCTTTCCCGTGCTGGCCCTGGTGATCGTCGCGGGCGCTGTCTGGAACTGCGCCTTCGGAGCCGTGCCTTCTCTCTTCCAGACCGCGGCGGTACGGGCGCGGGCCACGTCGCCGGAGCTAGCCGGGGCGTGGATCAACGCATCCTCCAACGCCGGCATCGCGGCCGGCGCCGCCCTGGGCGGCATTGTCCTTGCCAGTACCGGCATCCGCGCGGTCACATGGCTAGCCGCGGCTCTCGTCATCATCGCCGTCTTGATAGTGCTTCTCGCCCGCCGCGCCTTTCCGCGGGCCTAGCGATCGCATCCCGCCAGCGGCGCGTGGCCGACCGAGTGCTCTCACCTCAGTCGGCCACGAAACCGTGGGGGGTCCTGCTGGCCAGGTCAGGACGGCTGCGGGACGATCCGGATGTAGGGCTTGGGCTCGCTCCAGGTGCCGAAGATGTCCTTGGCCTGGTCGTTGGAGACCGAGCCGGCGATGACGACGTCCTGGCCCTGCTTCCAGTTCGCCGGCGTGGCGACCTTGTGCCGCGCGGTCAGCTGCAGGGAGTCGATCACCCGGAGGATCTCGTCGAAGTTGCGGCCGGTCGTCATCGGGTAGAGCATGATCAGCTTGATCTTCTTGTCCGGGCCGATCACGAAGACGCTGCGAACGGTCTGGTTGTCGGCGGCGGTACGGTCGGCCGGGTCGCCGCTGACGTCGGCGCCGAGCATCCCGTAGGCCTTAGAGACAGTGAAGTCGACGTCGCCGATCATCGGGAAGTTCGGCGCGGTGCCCTGGGTCTCCTCGATGTCCGCCGCCCACGCGGCATGCTTGTCAAGCGGGTCGACCGACAGGGCGATGATCTTCACGCCGCGGCGGTCGAACTCCGACTTGACCGAGGCCATGTAGCCAAGCTCGGTCGTGCAGATCGGCGTGAAGTCCTTCGGGTGCGAGAAGAGCACGGCCCAGGAATCGCCGATCCAGTCGTGGAAGCTGATGGTCCCCTCAGTGGTCGTGGCGGTAAAGTCCGGGGCGGTGTCACCGATCGTCAAGCCCATGACGGAGTCTCCGTTCGAAGTGGGGGATCCGGCCCTGGCTGGTACGCGGATCCGCAGTCACCCGAGACGTTACCTTGCCGCCTTATCCGCTGGTCAGCCGGATATGATCACGCTGTGGCTGTTGTGCTCGGCATCGACATCGGGGGCACGAGGAGCCGGGCCCGGTTGTGGTCAGCCGGGGAGGTCATGGCCGAGAGCGAGGCTGCCAGCGCGAGCCTGGCCGCGGCCGGTCCGCGGCAGGCGGAAAAGGCTCTCCAGGAGCTGCTGGCCAGGCTGCCGCTGGGCCGCTGGGTGCCGCTTGACGCGGTCTGCGTGGGATCGGCTGGGCTGAGCCTTCCTGGCGCGGCGGAATTCCTGCGCGACCGGCTGTCACCGCTGGCCCGGGCGGAGAAAGTGATCATCGTCAGTGACGGCCTGCTCGCGCTGGCGGCGGCGGGGGTCGACGAGGGAGTCGCGGTGATCTGCGGGACTGGCTCGGTGGCGGTCGGCAGCTACCGCGACCGCACCACGCAGGGCGGCGGGTGGGGATACCTGCTGGGCGACGAGGGCGGCGGCTACTGGGTCGTGCGGGAGGCGATCAGGGTACTGCTGCGGCGCCGCGAGTCCCGGCAGCCGCTCGGTGACCTCGGTGCCCGGCTGCTGGCCGACGCGGGGGCAGCCGACCTGGCTGAGCTGCACCGGCGGTACTACGCCCAGCCGCACCTGCCGCGGGGCTGGGCCGCGCACGCGCGGGTCGTGCTCAGCGCGGCCGACCCGGCCGTCGCCGGCATCCTCGCGGCTGCGGGGGAGGCGGTGGCGTCGCTGGCCGCCGGCGTGATCGGGGAGCTAGGCGCGCCCGTTGCCCTGCCCGTGGTGCTCGCCGGAGGGCTATCGGACAGCGCCAGCTTCGTCGCCGCGGTCCGCCGGGCCGTCGCGAGGACGCTGCCGGGGGCCGAACTGCGTGTCCTTGCTGACGCCCCGGTGGCCGGGGCGGTCCGCCTGGCCCGTCGAGCAGCCGAGCCGTAGCGGTAGGACAACCCAGGCGCTTTCGGCTGCAACAGTGCTTGGCGGTCATGGCGTCACTGGGATATGAGACGAGCTTACGGACTGAGCGCCCTGGTCATGGTGGCGGTGGGCCTTGGTATTGGCGGCTGCACCGCGACGGGCAGTCATCCAGCTGCCCTTCCCCCCGTGCCAGCCCAGGCGGCGACGCTGACGTCGTTCCGGAGTTGCGCCGACGCGCTGGCCGAGCTGCGCACGGCGACCGAGAAGTACGGCGCCAGCTACGGCGCGTCGCCGAAGTTCGCGGCTAATGGTAGCGCTCCCCTGGCCCAGTCGGCCGCGGGCTCCGCGGCGGCGGCCGCGCCGGCCGCCGCTTCGGACGGCTCTGCTGCTTCCGGGGCGGCACCGGCTTACTCGGGCACGAACGTAGCCACGCCGGGGGTCGACGAGCCCGACATGATCAAGACGGACGGACGGCGCATCGTCACGCTCGAGGGCGGCGTCCTGACCGTCGTGGACGCGGCGACCCGCCACGTCACCGGGCGGCTCCGGCTACCCGCGAGCGGCTCCGGCCTGTACCCGGGCGGCTACGGCGGTGCGCCCGGTGCGGGTCCCGCCGTCGGCATCGCCGCGCCCGCCGACATCAACTCGGGCAGCCTGCTGCTCAGCGGCGACCACGCGCTCGTGCTCGAGGACGGCTACCCGGCCGGCGTTCAGCCGGACACGGGCTTCTCACCGACGCTGCTGTACCTGGTCGACCTGACCGGCGAGCCAGCGATCATCTCCACCTACTCGATCGGCGGCAACATGCTCGACGCCCGTCAGGTCGGCTCGGTGGTCCGGGTGGTCACGCAGGCGCAGCCGCGCATCCCTTACCCGCTCACGATGGCGCGGATCGCCAGCACGCCGGTCAGCGCGTGGCTGCCCCAGTACTCGTCCACGGGCGGCGGCGCCACCGTCACCGGTGAGCTGCCGTGCACGTCGGTGAGCCGCCCGGACGTCTTCTCCGGCACCAGCCTGCTGTCGGTGGAGACGTTCGACCTTTCCTCCACGGTGCTGGGAAGCGGGGATCCGGTGGGCATCGAGGCCGACGGTGACACCGTTTACGGAACCGCTGACAGCCTCTACATCGCCAGCGGGAACCAGTGGGCATGGAACGGGGGCAGTGCCGGGGCCGCTAGGACTGAGGGCGGGGCCGCGTCGGGCATCCGGCCGGAGAGCCAGATCTACCGCTTCGCCCTCCAGGGCTCCGCGCCGCCGCGGTTCGTCGGCAGCGGAACGGTCCCTGGTTACCTGGTGGACCAGTACGCGCTGTCGGAATGGAACGGGTACCTGCGGGTGGCGACGACCACCGGGCTGTCCTGGGCGATTGCCGACGGAGTGCCTTCTGGGGCCGCCGCCTCGGCCCCCGCGTCCTCGGGAGTCTACGTGCTGTCCACCGGCGGCCCCATGATGCGGGTCGTCGGCAAGCTCACCGGGCTGGGATCGAGCGAGCGCATCTACTCGGTGCGCTACGAGGGTCCCGTGGGCTACGTGGTCACCTTCCGCCAGACGGACCCGCTCTACACCGTGGACCTCTCCGATCCGGTCCACCCGCGGCTGGTAGGGCAGCTGGCGCTGACCGGGTACTCGGCCTACCTGCACCCCGCGTCGCCGACGGAGCTCATCGGGATCGGCCAGGCGGCCGACAGCGTGGGGCACGTGGAGGGCTTGCAGGTCTCGCTGTTTGACGTGTCCGACCCGGCCGCCCCGTCAAGGCTGGCCACCTATGCGCTGGCCGGGGCCAGTTCGGCCGCCGAGTTCGACCCGCACGCGTTCCTGTACTGGCCCGCCTCCGGCCTCGTTGTCGTCCCGCTCGACAACTCCGGTTGCCTGGCCCTGCGGATCAACGGCTCGGGCTTCACCAAGGTAGGCCTTCTCACCCAGCCGGGCTCGCCCTACGCGACCATGGAACGCTCGCTGGTCATCGGCCAGACGCTGTGGACGCTGTCCACGACAGGGCTGATGGCCAGCGACCTGACCACCCTTCACGAGCAGGCCCTGATTCCCCAGTGAGCGGCGCGGCGCTCCGGCCCGGGATCAGCCGCATGTCGCGCGGGCGGCCGAGGCGGCGATCGCGCTGCCCTGGCCGGGCCCAGGGCCGGGTCCGGAACCCGGCCCCAGGCCGGGCGCAGGCGGCGCCGCCGGGTCCGGGCTGATCTTGACATCCAGTTGTGGCCCGTTCACCTGGTAGCTGCGAAGAACCAGGTGAGGTTCGAGGGAACGGGCTGATGGCCGGTCGGGTTCATCGTCCATACCGAGCCGCCATTGCATCCGTTGCCCGTCCAGCCGTCGTCGGCGACCGCCCAGCCTGGGCCGATGAGGGCGTTGCCCATGATGACGCCCTTACCGGCTCCTTGCGGGCAGCCGAACCCGGTGACCTGCGGCCCGGTCACGACCGCGGAACCCGGCCCGGTCGACCGGGCCCGGCGGGGCCTGGAGGGCGCGGTCGGGCGCGTGGTTGCCACTGGGGCAGAAGCGGAAGGCCGGGCGGTAACGTGCCCGGGCGTCTTCGGGGCCGCCTCGTGGCTGGCGGGCCGCAGCACGAGGAGCGTGCTGCCTCCCGCGGCCACTGCCACGATCCCCGCCGCCAGCGCCAGCTGAGCGAGCGGTCGTCGCCCGCCTGTCCGGCCGAGGCGAGTGATCGTGAACTCGGCCGGGAGAGCCCGCCACCGGTCTTCCCACGGGCCTGGTTCCTGTCCGCAGGCGCGGACATACGCCTCGACCACGGGCAGCGCGGGCCGCCGGGGACCCGCCTCCGCCACCTCGAGGGTCTCCGCCGGGAAGTGCGTGCGCAGGGCGAGATCTGCGATGCTCAGACCTTGCCGTTCACGAAGCGCACGCAAATCGTCGAGGAAGGCCTCCAGGCTTGGCGCCTGTTCCCTGGGTGATCCGTCCTGAGCCGCCATCGACTCCACGGGATCCTGACGAATGGCACCGGGAACCCGGCGGCGGGTGCGCGAGTTACCATCACATGGCTGCTCATGGGATCAAGGGGGAGAATACGGGCGCACACGTATTCACGAGGATCCTCTTCGTCCGGATATGGGCCGTCATCATGCCGGTCGCGCTGTGCCTCGTCGTCGGGGCAGTCCTCCTTTCGCCGGCGATGTCCGGGTCGTGGCTGGACCATCTCACGTTCGGCGGCGGTTTCATCGTCGGCGCTGTCCTCGTGGCTGCTCTGGCGGTAGTCCCCGACATCCTGGCGAACCGCGACCACATAACGGTGACCGGGGACGCCATTACCTTCGAGGACTGGGCCGACGGCTCGCGCGTGACGATGGCCCATGCGGAGGGCGACCTGTTGCTCGTCGTCCCCGGCTACGTCGACGGCAGGCAGAGCAACGGCCGGCGCCTGACGCAACTCGGTACGGGCCGCACGATCGGCGTGTCCTGGTTCTTCCCTAAGCGCGCCATCTGGCGTGCCTGCGAGCGGTCTGGCTGGCGCTTCGGCTACGACCCCGACCTGGCCGAGCGGCACCTGCGGCGCTGGCGGGCCTGGGGCTGGCGCGCGTCCGCGTCCAGCTTCATCGGCCTGCACGGCCCGTTCACCATGCCCGATGACCCTGGCGGCCGCCTGTCGCTCGGCGCGGCGATCCTGGAGGAATACGGCGACTGGATCATCGAGGCCGCCCGCGAGGTGGCCCCGTCCCACGTGCTCGTCCCCGCGGCCGGGCGCGACGCGGCCCGGGCCTACCGCCGGGCGGCCAGCGAGCAGCGCGCCTACGCGGCCCTGCCCGTCACGGCCAGCGAGCGCGCGACCCGGACGGCCGAGGCCGACCGGCTCGCGGCCAGGGCAACGGAGGTAGGACCCCCGAGCTACTGGTGAAGGCGAGTCCAGGTGCCGACGTCGTGCCCCCCGAGGCCTTCCGCCGGGACGGGCCGACTCGGCTGTGCTACGGGACGCTGGCCGCCTACGCGTTCTGGCTGTACGCGTTCGGGCCAGCGCTGGCCTTGCTCCAGGGTGAGCTGCATTTCTCCTACACGGTGCTCGGCGCGTACTCGGCCCTGTGGCCGGCCGGTGCGGTCCTGGCTGGGCTGAGCTTCGCGCCGACCGCGCGCCGGCTGTCCCGTGCGGCGCTGCTATGGTCCTCGGCCGTGCTGGCCACGGCCGGCGCGGGCCTGTTCACCGCAGGCCGGACCGTCGTGCTCACCCTGCCTGGCGTCGCGCTACTTGGCTTCGCCGGCACGATGTTGGTTACCTGCATCCAGGCCGTGCTGTCCGATCGGCACGGCGAACGCCGCGACCGTGCGCTGACCGAGGCCAATGTCCTCGCGGCCGGCTGCGCGGTGCTCGCACCGCTCCTGCTCGGCCTGCTTCCCGCGGCCCCTGGGGGCTGGCGGGTGGCGATGGGCCTGCCCGTGCCCCTCCTAGCCGGCCTCTACCTGCGCTACCAGCACCAGCCGCTGCCGCGAGGACCCGCCCGGCCGACCGCCCGCGGCCGGTCCCGGCTGCCGCTGTCGTGCTGGCTGCTGGCCGGGCTCGTCGCGGCGGGCGTCGCCGTCGAGTTCTGCCCGATCTACTTCGGGGCCGAGCTGCTCACCACCACCGGCCTGCGCACCGCCGAGGCGGCCGCCGCGCTGAGCACCTTCTACCTGGGCATCCTGGTCGGCCGGGTCGGCGGGGCCTGGCTCACCCGCCGCGCCGGGCGCGCCAGCCGGGTGCTGTACACGTCCCTGGCCGTCACGGCGGCCGGATTTCTGCTGTTCTGGCTGGCTGGCCTGCCCGCCGTCGCCATCGCCGGGCTGTTCACCTGCGGGCTGGGCGTGGCCAACCTCTACCCGCTCTCCCTCGCGCTCGCCATGGCCGCCGCCCCCGGCAGCAGCGACCGCGCCAACGCCACTACCCAGGTACTCGGCGGCATCCTCGTCGTCGTCGCCCCCTACCTGCTCGGCAGCCTCGCCGACCACCTCGGCCTGCGCGCCGCGTTCACCCTCGAGCCCGCGCTCATCGCGGTCGGCGCGCTCCTGCTACTGGCCGGGTCCAGGCTCAAGTCCTAACGATCTTCCATTGCGGGGGTTACAGACAGAGGCAAGGGCCGCTGGGCTGCCAGCTGCTTGGCAGGAAAGTGTGACGTTCGGCCGCCATTTTGGGTGGCAAACGTCGCGGGATCATGAGGGGTAACGTCCGTCGACCACCACAGCCTGTAACCTCAGTCGTTGATGATCCTTAGGCATGACGCCGGACCCGCCGACAGCGGTGGTGGCTAGACCAGGCTCGCCTTCAGCGCCAGCCGAAATGCGTCTCGCGACGATACGCGTTATCGGGCCGAGCGCGACAAGGGTCAGGCCGAAGGCCGCCCATGTCCACCCCGGGCCCACGTGCGCAAGCAGCAATGTTCCCGCCAGCGGCGCCACTATGCCGCCAACACTCCAGCTGAGGCCATAGAACGCCATTCCAGAGGCCATGTTCTCGGCCGGAATTACCATGCTGGCAATGGCCTGTGCGCATCCAAATGCCAGGATCTCTCCCGTGCCCCAGACCACGGCTGCCCCGACAAATTCAGGCAGTGACCGGGACATTCCCGTCAGCACGAACCCCAGGCCCATGACCACGTAGGCCCAGCTGAGTACCTTCCGGTCGGACCTGCCCTTCTTCGCGCGGAGCATGATCGGCACAAGACCGATGCTTATGAGCGAGCCTACGGTCACGACGACGCCAATGCCCTGCGGGGCGACATGGGCCAGCGTCATGGTGAGGGGCAGGACCGACATCACGGTGAAGTAGCAGCTGGTGAAGAGACACGCCAGCAGCGTCAGCACGAGTAGCCGGGAGTCCAGGAAACGCGGCTTCGCGCCGCCCTCACGCCTGCTCCGGCTGGCGCGATCTCGAGCCGGGCCGCCCGCAACGGCGATGACTGCGGCCCCCAGCAGGGAACTGCTCGCGTCCGCCAGGAATAGCCACCGGACTCCGAACCCGACCAGGGCCACGGCGAGCAGGCCTGTCATAACCGAGCCGATCTGAATGAATACACTCAGCAGGCTGTAGCCTCCGGACCGGTTTGCGGCCGTGGTGGTCCTCTCGACGAGAGCGGCGGAGCCGGGTTCGTATATCTCGAACGCGAGGCCAAGCAGTATCGCCGCGCCCACGAGGGCTGCCGTCGAAGTCACCGCGAACAAGGCAAGTTGAGCCGCGCTAGTAAGCAGCAGCCCCAGGATCACGCTGCCGCGCTGACTCCACGAGTCCGCCAGCCGGCCGCCAAGAAGACGTGACGGGAATGTCGCCAGACTGAACGCTGCCATCACCAGGCCGGCTTGCGGCACGCTCAGATGTCCTCGCTGGATCATCAGAAGCGTAAGAAAGGTGAGGGTGAACGCGCCTATCTGGTTAGATAGGCGGCCAATGCAGAGCGCCCAGAAGGCGCGGCCATAGTTGTCGCGTGTCACTATCTGTTGCTGCGGGCGGTGATCTGACCGTGCAGCGCGGTCAGCGCCGCGACGTAGATCTCGGAGAAGGTGGGGAAGGGCTGGATGACGTCACGCAGGACGTCGATCGGCACGTGGGCGCGGATGGCCAGCGTGGCCTGCTGTAGCCACTCGCCGGCCTCGGGGCCGAGCGCGTAGGCGCCGGTCAGCCGCTGGCCGTCGCTGAGCAGGGTCAAGAAGCCGTTCGATTCGGCGTAGGCGTGCGTGTACGTGGCCGTCTTGGCCACCTCAGCCAGCCGCGCGGTCGCGCTGAACTCGGCCTCGAAGCTTCCCACCGAGGCGGCCTGCGGGTCGGTGTAGACGACGCTCGGGATGGCCTCGTAGTTGGCCTCCCGGGACTCGCCCAGGATGTTCGCGGCCACGACCTCGCCCTGGTACTTGCCTACGTGGGTCAGCAGGCGCACGCCGGTGACGTCGCCCACCGCCCATAGCCGCTCCCCGGCCCGCAGCTGCGCGTCGACCGCGAGGCCCTGCGGGCCTGCCTGGGCGCCGACGGTCTCAAGCCCGGCCGGAACACGCGGTCGCCGGCCGGTGGCGACGAGCAGGCGGTCCCCGCGCAGCTCGCGGCCATCCTCGATCGTCAGCACATAGTCCTCGCCCTCGCGCCGCGCCGCGGTCGCGTGCACGCCGAGGATCAGCTCGATGCCGTCGCGGCGCAGCACCTCGCCGAGCGCCTCACCGAGCGGCGCGGGCTCGTGGACGAGCAGGTGATCACCGCCGTCAACCAGGGCGACCTCGCCGCCGAGGCGGCGTACTGCCTGGGCCATCTCGGCCCCGACCGGGCCGCCGCCGAGGATCAGCAGCCGCCGCGGTACGGCCTTCATGCCGGTTGCCTCGCGGTTGGTCCAGACGCCGTCGAGCTCGCGCAGGCCGGGAACGGGCGGCGTGACCGGATCGGCGCCGGTCGCCACGACCACGTGGCGGGCGGTGTGGCGCACGCCGTTGACCTCGACGACACCGGGCCCGGCCAGTCGGCCCGTCCCGCGCAGCAGGTCGATGCCCGCGTTGGCCAGCCAGCGTTCCTGCCCGGCATCGGAGTAGCTCGAGACCATGAAGTCGCGGTAGGCCAGCGCCGCCTCGGCGCTCACCTCCGCGCTGGCCCCGGCGTCCCGCGCGGCCTGGACCGCCTCGCCCGGGCGCAGCAGCGTCTTGGACGGGATGCACGCCCAGTACGAGCACTCACCTCCCACCAGCTCGCGCTCGACCAGGGCAACCCGCAGGCCGCCCTGGGCCAGTGCCCCGGCGCAGTGCTCGCCCGGCGACCCGCCGCCCACCACGATGACGTCGTAATCGGCGGGCCCGTCCGCCGTCGGCTTAGCGTTGCTCACCCGGACCAGTCTTCCGTAAACGACTGGCCCCGGCCATGGGATCGTGGGTTCCCGCGCGGCGGAAGTGTGGGCACGGGAGCCGCCGGGCAGGCCTACCGGCAAATCGCCAGAGGAGAGGCGGGTCATCCCGTGCGTTCCGACATCGTCCCCGGCGGCATCTTCCCCGATTACGCGCTGCCTGACCATACGGGCAAGGTCCGCTCGCTCAGCGAGATCCAGGGCGGGGACCCCCTGATCCTCACGCTCGCCCGCGGCAATTACTGTCCGAAGGAGCACCGGCAGCATCTCGAGCTGGCCCAGCACTATCCGGAGATCGCGGTCGCTTACACGCAGGTGGCCACGATCGCCACCGACGACCATCACACACTGCAGGAGTTCCGCAACTCGGTCGGCGCCCAGTGGCCCTTCCTGGCCGACCCCGAGCGGACCGTTCAGAAGGACCTGGACATCCAGGAGTACACCGACCCCGACAACGACCCGATGATCCCGTACACGCTGGTGCTCAAGCCGGGGCTGGTCGTCCACAGCCTCTACAACGGCTACTGGTTCTGGGGCCGCCCGTCGTTCTACGACCTCTGGCGTGACCTGCGTGCCGCCATGGCCGAGATCCGCTCGGACTGGGATCTGAGCACTCCGGGGCTGCGCGAGGCCTGGCAGGCCGGTGACCACGCCAAGTTTCACGGATGGAACCGGCGCTGATGCCAAGCCAGGCAATGCAGGACGTGATCGGCGTCCTCAGGGACCGGCAGCGGGCCAGCGCCAGCTCGGACCCGCCCCCGCTGGATCTCCACCCCGGCCATGCTTCACCAGTTTGCCTCCGACTACCTGGCCGGGGCCGACCCGAAGACGCCCCTGGCGTCGCCGCTGTTCGGCTCGCTGGCCGGGCTCCCACCGCTTCTCATGCAGGTCGGGACGGCCGACCTGCTGTTTAGCGATTCAGAACGCCTGGCGACAGCGGCGGTCAAAGCCGGGGTCGACGTCACCTTCGAGGTCGGCGCCGGGCTGCCCCACGTCTACCAGCTCCTGCTCGGCACCCCCGAGGCCGCCGAGGCCACCGGGCGAATCGGGACCTTCCTGCGCACTCGGGTTCACTAGCCCGGCCCCACGGGTATCGCACTGAGTGTCCATACGGATGCGGATCGTAACACGATTGCCGATCCCGCCGTGCCCGGGCGCGAGACCCAACCAGTGGAGGTACCAAGTGGCCGAGCTCCCACCGCCCGCAGAAGGAATCTTGCTAACCCACTTCATCGTCACGGCGGATAAAGACCGCTCTCGGCGCTTTTACACCGAAGTGCTCGGCGGCCGGGTGATCTTCGCCACCGGAGACGTGACCTATGTCGCGCTCGCCAACAGCTGGATCATCATCAACATCGCCGGAGGCCCGACCGACGACAAGCCGACGGTAACCCTGGAGACGCCACAAGACCTCGACCGGGTCAGCAGCTTCCTCAACATCAGGGTCAAGGACATCCACGCCGTGTACGCCGAATGGAGCGCCCGGGGTGCCCAGTTCCTGACCCCGCCCAAAGAGCACGCCTACGAGATCCGCTGCTACATGCGCGACCCCGACGGGCACCTGATCGAAGTGGGGCAAACCACCGACCCGAACGGGGACTGGATACCCCCGCACTGGCCAACGAATGAGCCCGGCGCGAAGTCCCAGTGAACCTGCAATGCCGCTCACCTTATGCACCTCTGTTGCCTCAGCGGCACCAGCAGCCAGTCCGGTAACGAGGGCCGCTCCGGGGCTGGCCCGGAACGGCCCGAATAGCCGCTTCCTGCCATGAATGTTGTTGATTAGACCGCGTTTTGCGGCACAATCGCCAGCGTTGGCCGCTGCCGACCATGTTGGCGGGCATCTCCTGAGACGTGACGGACCCTTGGTGGCAATGAGAGAACTGAGCTGACCGGCATTGAGTGAACCTGGGTCGATTACAGCGGTCTCCTGGGGGTCCCCGGCCGCAAGGCGCGCGGCCCAGCGCGCCGGTTGTTCTACGGCTTGCCGTGGATTTTCGCCGTGATCCGCTTCAGGGCACGGGTTATCCGGGGACCGTCGACCCCAAACTCGGTGACGGACCTGCTCGCGGCGGTTACCGCGTGTCGCAGGGCGGTGGCTTCGACGATACCTTGAGCTCTCAGGCCAAGGAAGACTCCAGCCAGGATCTCGCCGGCACCAACGGTATCCACCGCCCGCACCCGGGGTGCGCTGGCATGCTGCTGTTTCATGCCGTCCCGAACTAGGTCCGCTCCGCGTGGCCCGTTCTTCAGCACCAGCGTGGCCTTCGGGTAGGAGCCAGTTCGGTACAGGCCCTCGTACTCGATCCGGTTGAGGAATACAAGGTCAGCCTGATCGCAGGCCTCCCGGGAGGCGGCAGCCTCGGTGCTGATGAAATGCTCGAACATGTCCACCGAGATCGTCGCGTTGATCGCCTTCCGGCGCAGGAAGTCAAGCCAGGCGAGCTGCTGTCGCGGTGGCATCGTGCCGAGATGCACCCAGGAGGCCCGCAGATACGACGCTGGGAACAGGTCAGGGCGCGCATGGGCGGCGACGCCCAACGCCGATTCGAACGAGCGCTTGTCAGCCGGCAACTCACGGATGCTGAACTTGGCCGAAGCACCGGACAAGACCGTGACCCCGTCCACGTTGAGGTTCAGCCGTCGCAACACGGCCTGATCGAAGTCCGGTCCGATCTGGGCGACCAGGCCGACCCCAGTGGGGAAGACGGTAGCCGCCGCGGTGGCGACCGCATACCCCGAACCGCCCGCCGACGAGAAGGTACCCCGTTTGGTGTGGTCGGTGGCGTGGCCGACATGACCTATCACCACGAGAGCGGGGCGAGAGGCACCGCCGTTCGTCTCGGGGGAGTGGCCAGCGGCGTTGCCTTCTGTAGCGGGCATCGGGTCCTGTTCCGGTGGTAATCAGCGAGCGCTAGTCGAGGATTGACAGCCAGCGCTTATTGGCGACGATCGCCGAGCGGGTGGGCATCGTGCTCCAGATCTCATCGAGTGGAGTCTGCAGGCAGTTACCCCGCCGCACGTAACCGGGGCCGTCCGGCTGTAGTACATCCCCGTTTGGATCGACGATCAGGCAGCCTTGGGTCTCGGATTCGGACGACCGCGCTGTCGGCACCGGCAACGCCAGTGCGCTCGCCTCGTCGGCCAGCCGCTGGAACTCCTGCTCTGGCAACGCGTGCCGCTGCTGGCCTATGTTCTGATCCCCGCGGGAACTGTACTGATACAGCCGCCAGATATCCGGTCGGAGATCCTGGATGAGCCCGGCCAGGGACGGCAGGTCGTGCCGGTTCACCTGGCTCACCACGGTGCCAATCTTCAAGCTGACACCGTGTTCCTTGGCGATCTTGGCCGCCGCGATCGCCTCCCCCAGATCCGCGCCGGGACCCCGCATGGCGCCGTGCACCGCTTGAGCGGAACCTTCGATGGAGATGCCAACCATGGTGAACGCCAGCTTGAAGCCCTGGTCGACTCGCTTGCGCAGCAGCGCCCCGTTGGTGTTGAGCACGGTGGCCTTGCCCCGCTCCTGGAAGCCCGCCGCATGGCGGTCGAGCATCTTGACCAGCAGCGGTTCTCCGCCGCAGAACGTGACGACGGCGGCGGAAGAGGCCGCTATCGCGTCATAGACCGCGCCTCGGAGTTCGACCGGATCCCGGGTCGGTGCTGGCCCGTAGCAGAAGTCGCAGGTCAGATTGCACCGGCTGGTGATCCACCAGTCAACCGACGGTATCTCAGTGCTGCCAAGCTCCACGAGGATCCTTCCCCACCACATGAAAGCCCGCCGCGCCCGCCGGGCGAGCGCAGCGAACGGCCTGGCTCATACAGTCGGCGAACTAGCTACCTAGCCAACGGAGCTGGGACAGCCAGACAGGCAAGCCAAAGAGCGTCAATAGCGTCAAATGTCATCCAACTGGGGAACTCGCCGTTGTCCCACTTCCACAGCCCGACCGCATTGCCGGCATAACTGTTCCATAGATGTGCGACTGCTGCGGTTACTGTGGGATGTGAGGCGGGCACCCCCGCCGATATTAGCGCTCGGGCCACCCAGGCAGCAGCGAAGTGCCGGGTAAACACTGACTCCACTCCTCCGTCGGCCTGGGGCCGGTCGATGACATCCCCGATGTTGCCAAAGTCCCGCTGCTCAAGCAGCCAGGCCACCCCTTGATCCACCGCCATGCTGACCCGGTCGTCCGGTCGCACCAGTCGCGCCAGGGACAGCGCCCGCACGGCCCTCGCCGTGTGCGCGACGGACGGGGCCGGCTCGAAGAGGAGCGGATTGCTCTTCTCGGGCCAGAGCAGCAGGTTGCCCGAAGGCCGACGGGCGGTCAGCAGGCTGTCGATGAGTAGTTCCCTCAGCTCTCCGCTGCCGTTCAGCTGCAGGCTGGCCTCGAGCATGGTGGTCAGGATGAAAGGGCGGGATCGCTCGAACTCCTGCAGGTCCCGCTCCATCTGGCCTATCTCGTCCGCGAAGCTGTCGGTGCCATCGATCATGTGCAGGGCGTGCAGCACCGTGGCGGTGATCTCGGGCCGCGGCCCCGCCTGCTCCCGCGTCCGGTACCCCCCGCGAGACGACATGCTCCTGAGGTTCTCCACCACGGGCACGAGATCCGCTGCCAGGTGGCCCTCCAGCAGCAGCATCGTTCGGAGCGCGTACGCGGTCGACACCGGGGACACCCGGGTCGACACCTGCTGCAGATCGTGCGGCCACCCGACCGGGGTGCCGTCTTCGGATCGCGATAGCCGGTCGCGCAGGGCCGCCGCCACCCGCCGGAACACCTCGAGCAGCGTCATGGCGGGCTCGCTGGCCATGCGAGCGGGGAGCGGGCCGGACCGGGGCAGGGCCGGCTGCGTCCGGATGCCCACCACCAGGCTGGCTATTGCCCCGCGGGCAGTGAGGTACTCGTCCAGCGCCCGGGCCTCTGCGTCCGTCGGCAGCTCGGCCCCCGCCACCCAACGGGAGACCTGCACGGAAGGCACGGAAAGGTGCTGCGCGACACCCTCGATGCTGACGCCGCGCCAGCTCAGGGCCTCGCGCAGCGCCGTTCCCAGGACCTGCATCTGCGCGCTGCCCGGCAGCGGGGCCGGGGCCGCCTGGGCGCTGTCGCCGGTACCAGCGGCGGGCAAGTCCGCTGGCGGCGGCGCGCTGGGAGTCGTGCCACGGGTCAGGGCGGCCGCCAGCACGGCAAGCGCTGCCGCCTCCACCTCAAGTCGCAGCGCCCGGGGCGATGGCGGCTTGGCCGGGGCGACTAGCCGCGCTCGGTGCAAGCGTTCCCAGTTCCGCAGCAGCGCCTTGCGGCGCAGCCCTAGGTCTCTGGCGTACAGGTCGGCATCATCGACAATTGTCGCTGACAGCTCCAGGCCCAGGCTGGCATCGACCACGATGCTCATCGTCGGATCCAGCGTGCTGGCGGCCGCGCGGACCGCGCGCACTATCGCCCGTTCGGCCGGCTCGCCTGCCGCGATGAACTCTTGCACGCGGTTCAGGGCGGTGAGCGGGTTGAGCGCGACCTCGGTGTCAGAGAGCCGGTCCTCCCGCAGTCCCGCCCGCGTCCGCAGGCTTTTCAGCGTGGAGGCAACACCGACGACGACAGGATCGAGCGGCTCCGTCATCTCCTGTTCCCTCGCGAAAGAGACGCACGGACGATCATGGGACCAGCCTACCGACGAAAGTTCAGTCTGTCTGCATGGCAGTTGTCGCCTTGGGAATAATTTGTGACAACAGTCGGACAGCTATTTCGACAGTTGGTGAGACCATTGGAAACAGTTGTCGCAAGCCCGGCCATCGGGTCGGCGGGCGCTTGGGGATCGCTGGATCAGGGGCACGCGCACGCGACGCGCGTACCTGTCTACTTCAGTCATAGCTACCGACGGGAAGACCGCGAAGTCAACGACTACTTCTGGCGTGCCTTCTACGATGCCGGGTTCTCCCTCACGGTCGATCCCGCGACCCCGTCGCTGCACACCACCCGCCTGGAGCTCATGATGGCCCGCAGTGTGGGCTTCGCGACTGTCGTTCCCTTCCGCGAGGCGGAGGAGCGCTACCAGTGCTCGCCGTTCATCCTTTACGAGTACGGCCTCGCGGCCCAGGCGCATCAGCCGTTGCTGGTGCTGCGCGACCGGCGGGTACCGCCGCGTTATTTCCGTGCGGCGGGCACGCTGGAGGTCGAGTATGACCTCGCGGTCCTGGACCGCTGCTCTGCTGACCTCGACCATAAGCTCGCTAGCTTCCACGCCATGACGGTCGGCCGCAACACTGAGTTCCGGTTCCGCAAGGGAAAGGTCGGGATCGCCTTGGCTGCCCGGGAAGACCCGACCACCGAAGGCCGTCGCCGGTTCCTCGAGGACGCACTCGACAAAGAGGGCAACGAGGTGGTCGACCTCGTCGCCCGGGACGGAGACCCGTCCCGGCTGGCCCAGACCGCCGACAGCTGCGATTTCGTCATCGTTGATCTGGACGATCCCAGAACCTCGCGGATCGCCGACTTCCTCTTGGGGCGCGGCACGCCACTGCTGAAGCTCGCGCGTCGCGGCACCAGCCCGATCGTGCCCGAGCGACTCCTCGGCAGCGCCTCGCTGCGGCGCGCGGCGGCAGCGGACGAGTTGGTGACGTACTGGAGCGACACGGACGAATTCGAGTCCCGCGTCCGCCTGCAGATCAGGGAGGCAGCCGCGATCCGCACCGAGTTGATCGACCTCCCCACCGGGCACCGGTACTTCCGCAGTCTCGGCCGGGAGGCCCGGCCGGTTTTCATCAGCAACGCCGACCCGGCCAACGACTTGGCCCGCGATCTCACCCAGGCTCTCTACCTGGAAAACATCCCGTTCTTCCACTACCGGTTCCAGAACCCGATCGGCTGGGGCGAGCGGTGGAACGATCAGCTTGACCGGATCGTCGCGGCGAGCAAGGTCTTCATCCCGCTCATCGACGATTCGTACTGGACCAGGGAGTACTGCCAGAAGGAATACGACATCGCGGTCAAGCTGGAGAAAGAAGGCAGCCTCACCATTGTCCCCATGCTGCTCAGCGGCTACGATTCCGGTCGCGAAATCCCCTACCAGGGCTCGGACCTGCGCAACCGGTCGCGCCAGGAGCAGACGCACATCATCGTCAGCCGCCTGGATGACCTGCTCTCCCCGCCGGAAGCGTCCGTCACCGGCTCCCGCCCGATCGAACCCGGGCAAATCCCGGTCGATGTCGCCATCATTACGATCCTGAAAGAGGAGTACGAAGCCGTCTACCGGCTGCTGAAGCGGCCGCGCCGGGTCACCGGTTCTCCCGAGATGGGTAACCAGCACGCCTGGGTCACCGGGGAGATAGACGCGCCCGATTTCGACGTGCCCTACACCGCCGTACTGGCGATGTCGCCCCGCCCCGGGAGCAATGCCGCCGTCATCGTCACCAAGAACACGTTGCAGAGCTTCGACCCGCGTTGCGTCCTCGTGGTCGGAATCGCCGGCGGTCTCGGCGACCTGCGACTGGGCGACGTCGTCGTAGCCGACCGGATCTGCGCCTACGAGTACGGGAAGATCGGTGCCCAGTTCTTGCCTCGCCACGACCTTGACAGTCCAACGGATGCCAGCATCTACTCGGCCGCGAAGACGCTCGCCGAACGGCATCCGCGCTGGTTTAACGAGCTCGAGCGCTCGCAACAGACCCGCCACCACGCACCCCGGATCGTTGTCGGTCATGTCGCCTCGGGTGACAAGGTCGTCGACGACCCGGCCAACGACTTTTTCGCCAGCGTTGTCCGCAGCCGGCCCAGCGTGCTGGCAGTCGAGATGGAAGGTGCCGGCGCGGCCACCGCGATACAGGACGTCCGAGACATGCAGCGCGGCGCCACCTTCGGGATGATCCGTGGTATCTCCGACCTCCCGCACCAAGGCGGGGCGACCTCGGGCCGCCAGTCCGGCCCCTCGGCCCAATCCCAGACCCGCGATTCGTGGAAGGTCCCCGCGTCGGCCGCCGCCGCCGCGGCGGCTGTCCAGCTCATCCGCCTGTCCTGGCCTCGACCGCCCCGGCGAGCTAGGTGACCCGGGTGCCCGGAGCTTGCCTAGTGGCCGCGCGAACGCGGACGGTAGCATAGGCCGCGGACCCCGTCGCGAACGAGCATGAGATCCAACCAGTGGAGGTGCCCGGTGGCCGACATCCCATCGCCGCCCGAGGGAATTGTCCTAGCCCACTTCATAGTCTCTGACGATGTAGACCGCTCTCGCCGCTTTTACACGGAAGTGCTCGGCGGCAAGCTGGTCTTCTCAGGAGACGTGACCTATGTCGCCCTGGCCAACAGCTGGATCATCATCAACGTCGGCGGCGGCCCGACCGACGACAAGCCGACGGTTACTTTGGAGACGCCACGCGATCCCGACCGGGTCAGCAGCTTCCTCAACATCAGGGTCAGGGACATCCATGCCGTGTACTCCGAATGGAGCGCGCGCGGCGCGCAATTCCTGACGCCGCCGAAACAGCACCAGTACGAAATCCGCTGCTATATGCGCGATCCCGACGGTTATATTATCGAAGTCGGGCAAACCACGGACCCGAACGGGGACTGGGTGCCCGCGCACTGGCCATCGAGTGACCGCGCCGGGGATTCCGAGTGAACGCCTTTGCTACTGGCTGACGTGCTCGATGCCGGAGCGGACGGTGTCCAGGATGCTCGCCAGCTTCGCCGTCGACATGGTCGGAGATACCAGCGTCCCGAAGGTGTCGTTGTCGAACCACGCGCACATCGCGACGGTCCCGTTGATCATTGCGTCCTTCGCGCACGCCGCTTCGCCACCAAGCGACCCAGCCTGTATCACCTGCGTGTGGGGAAACGCCCGCTCGAAGCTTGCTATCGACGCCGCGGGATCATCGTTGGCTAGGTGACCGCCGACGAACATGAAGAGGTTGCCGCCCGCGCCCGGCGCCACGTTGCCCTGCGCGTACACGGCGGACAAGACGCCAGTTGCCCGCGCGGAACCGCCCGCGACGACCTGCTTGCTCAGCTCGCTAACGTCCATCGCCTTCTCCAGGCCGGGATTACGCGTATAGGAGCCAAGCTGCGCCGGGGTCGAGATCGTGTGCGCTGGCCCGGGGCCAGGCGCCGCCGCTAGCCCGCTGGCCGTGGCACCCACCGCGGCCGTCGTACCTCCCGCGGCCGACGAGCTTGTGCTGCCCAACGCGCAGCCCGTGAGCGCGAGCAGGGCCGCCATTCCGCCGGCCGCCACCGCCGCCCCGGCCCCAGCCATTCCCCGGTTGTTGATCATTGTGCCCTTCCGTCCAGCATGTCCGTCAGGAAGAGCATGGCCCGTTTGTCCGGCGGTGGCGCCGCAATCGGCGAGAAACGCGCCCGGACCGGATGACGGCCACGGCTTTTCCCGTCTCCGGGCCTTCGTCGAGACCAAGACCGTCTGGCACCCGATCGGCATCTGAGTCAAGCCGTGCACGCCTTGGTCGCCGCCCCTTTACGGGCAGTTCAGTCAGGTTCGCTTGACTTAGCCGGAGGTTCGTCAAGTACCTGACCAGGGTCCCCGGTGGTACCCGTGAGAAGGAGGAACGATGCCTCTCCCCGCGCGCGGGCGGCGGCGGGTCAGGCGCCTGCTGGGAGCCGGTGCCCTGGCCGCCTGCGGTGCGATCGGCGTCGGCGGCCTGGCTGCCTGCGGCGGGAGCGCCGTGAGTACCGCCGCTAGCGCCGCCGCGCAGGCCCCGGGGCCCGCCACGACAGCGGCCGGGAAGGGAAAGGTCTCAGCGCCGGTGGTCGCCGCCCGGGCAACCCTGAGCGAGCCCGCCCTGCCGACTCCTAACACGTTGGCTAACCGGGCTGAGCCGCCGGATACGACGCCTGCGGCCGATCCGGTGCAGCCGGCGAGCCCGACCCATTCAACCGATGCGACGCATTCAGCCAAGCCGGTGATCGCCGCGCCGCCGAGCCCGCCGACGCCCTCGAATGGTGGCCAGGGCAGCAGCCCTGGCCCCACCGAGCAGAGCCCGTTGACCGCACTGCCTGATTTCACCCCTAGCTACGTCCAGGAGTTCGACGGCGACTCGATTCCGCCTGGCTGGGACGCGTACTCCGGCGTGCCCGGTGGGGAGAGCGCGCAGGTGGCCCACTGGGAGCCCAGCATGTGCACGTTCAGCGGCGGCGAAGCGCACTTCATGGCCTCCGGCATCGACTCGTGCGGCCTGCAGTTCTACGGCGCCCCTCAAGAGTACGGAGCGTGGTTCGCCCGCTTGAAGGGCGATGACGAGCCGTCCGGCCTGTTCTTCTCTGACATTTTCCTGCTCTGGCCGGCCAACAACCAGTGGCCGCCGGAGATCGACATCTACGAGGACAGCGGCGGGAACCGTTCGGGTACCAGTGCCACGGTCCACAACACGGTGGGCGATGCCTGCGGCTCAGCCCCGACCGGATCGTGCCTGGCCGCGTACGAGCAGACCAACGGGCGCAACGGCGGGGTCTCCAACGACGGCACCGAGTGGCACACCTACGGCGTGGAGTGGACGCCCTCTGGCGTGACCTGGCTCATCGACGGCCACGTCGTCTTCACCGCCCCGGCCAGCCAGGTGAAATCGCCGGCCCAGCAGCCAGCCCTGCCGATGTACATGGACTTGCAGTCCCAGAACCTGCGGGGCGTCGGCACGCCCACGCCGCGCGAGACCATGACGGTGGACTGGGTCGAGGAATTCAGCTGGGACGGCTAAGCCCGTAACGTAATGGGTTAAGTTCCGCGTATGGACCCTACGGTCGTAGCCGCGTGGATCGCCGCCGGCGTCAGCCTGCTGACCCTGGCCGGCACCCTGGCCGCCCAGTACTACGGTTACCGGGCCAGCAGTAGGGATGCCGAGAAGACGGCCGCTGAGCAGCGCCTGCAACTAGACAGGACCCTGGCGGAACAGCGCGACCAGCTAGACAGAACCCTGTCCGAGCAAAACCAGCAACTGGACCGGACCCTCGCCGAGCAGCGCACTCGAACGCTGAACGAGCGGTTCGCCACTGCGGCCGAGCAGCTGGGCAGCGACAAGCCCGCCGTCAGGCTAGCGGGGGTGTACGCCATGACGGGCCTGGCCGATGACTGGCAGGAAAACCGGCAGACGTGCGTCGACGTACTCTGCGCCTACCTGCGCATGCCTTACGAGCCCGAGCCTCCCGAGGCTGCTCCCGAGGCACAGCGGCTCGCCTTCCTGGCCAGCCGCGAAGTCCGCCACACCGTCATCCGCGTCATCACCGCCCACCTCAAGAAAGATGCTGCGACACCCTGGCCGGGCCTGCACTTCGACTTCGGCGGCGTCGTCTTCGATGGCGGTGACTTCCGCGATGCTGAGTTCTCCAGCGGCACGGTCAACTTCGACGGCGCCCAGTTCTCCGCCGCAACCACTAGCTTCCGTCGTGCCGAGTTCTCCGGCGCCGGGGTCGACTTCCGCGGCGCCGAGTTCTCTGGCGGGACGGTCGACTTCAGCCATGCCCACTTCTCCCGCGGGAAAGTGGACTTCCGCGGCGCCCGGTTCTCCGGCGGTACGATCCTCTTCGAGTCCCGGTTTTCTGGCGGAACGGTGTTCTTCTACGACGCTCAGTTCTCGGGCGCCGCGGTCAACTTCCGCTTTGCCCTCTTCTCTGGCGCCGGGGTTGACTTCATCGGCGCCGGGTTCACCGGTGGCGCCGTCTCCTTCAGCAACGCCCGGTTCTCCGGCGGAACGATCCTCTTCAAGCGGGCGGAGTTCTCCGGGACTAGGGTCGACTTCGCCCAAGCCGAGTTTTCCGGGGCCACGGTCGACTTCGACGGCGTCAAGGTGGCTGGCGGCACGGTCGACTTCAGCGGCGCCAGCGACTGGTCAGTCCCGCCCGCCTTCCCTTGGACCGGCTCGCCGCCCCCCGGCATGAAGCTTCCCAGGAAGGCGGTGTCAGGCGGCTAGTTCCATCAGGCCGGACACGACCGCGACGATGTCGGTGGCCTCATCGTTGACGAGGACGGCCAGCGTGACCTGCTCATCGGGGAGCCAGCCGCTGACTGAGAGGTAGCCGGGGTTGTCGCCGGTGTGGAAGTAGGCCCGGCGGCGAGCCACGGTGCCAATCCGCCAGCCGTAGCCGTAGCTGGCGCATGCCCAGCCTTCCGGTGCCGGGACCGAGTCGGTCAAGACCTGCGGGGTGAGCATCGCCTCCCGCAGCCCGGCCGGCAGCAGTTCACCGCGGGCGACCGCCTCGTTCCAGCGCAGCAGGTCCGCGGCGGTGGACCAGACGTCGCCCGCGCCGATTCCCACGGTGGCGAGCTCGAAGGAGGGCACCGGTTTCCCGTGGTCGTACCCGCGGGCCATCCCGCTGCCGCCGGGCGGGTCGCCCGCGCTGGTCGCTGGCATGCCGAGCGGGCCGAAGACCTGGTCGGCCAGGAAGCTGGCGTAGGGCTGGCCGCCGGCCTTCTCGACGATCCAGGCGAGTAGCACGTATCCCGGGCTGCTGTAGTGGTAGCGGCCGCCGGGCGCGGAAAGCAGCGGCTGCTGCCGGAAGATGCCCAGTTCCTGTTCCGGGTCCATCGGCCGGCCCGGGTCCAGGGCGGGGAAGCCGTCCCAGTGGCCGAGGCCCGAGGTGTGGGTCAGCAGATGGCGGACCGTGATCGCCTGCCACTCGTGCGGGCAGCCGTCCAGCCAGCGGCTGGCCGGGTCGTCGAGCGACAGCCGCGACTGGCCGGCCAGCAGGAGGACGGCGGCCGCCGTGAACTGCTTGCTCACCGAGGCGATCTGGAACCGTGTCGCCGGGGTGCAGGGCAGGCCGAGGTCCCGGTCCGCCATCCCGCCGACCCGCTCCGCCACCACCACGCCGCCACGCTGGGCGACCGCGACCCCGCTGATGCCATCGTCGTCCATGGTGTAAGGCTACGAGATGACTTGCCCAGGTCTGGCGGCGTGTTCGCTGCCCGACCTGAATTTACCTATATGCGCGGGGCGTCGCGGCTTGGCAAGATGAAGGAATGGACGTGACCGGCAAGGCCATCATCGGGTGCGTCCCGCTGCCGGGTCCCGGCCTCGTGGCCCGGCGAGGGAACCTCGTCGTAGTGACCGATGGCCAGGCTGGCCAGCCGGACCCGCTGCTCCGAGCACTTGAGGAGGTCGAGGAGCGTGGTGGCGCCGCCCTCGTGCTCGCGGCGGCCCGGGGGCTGCTGACGGACCTGGGGCAGCTGTCCGGCGCGTGCGCGGGCGTCACCGCCAGTGGCGAGGTCGCGGTTCTCGTCCACGGGAAAGCCACGGTGACTGTCGTGGTGGACGATGGCCCCGAGGAGCAACTCGACGCCCGAGGCTCCATGCTCCCGGTCAGCCGGACCTTCAGCGGCGCCACGGTCCGGGTCTGGCTCCGCTCCGGAGGTCCCGTAGGGTCCGATCCCCGACTCCGGCTCGACGGCGGCATCGTGGGCGGCGGTGGCCTGGCGCTGACGGTTGGATCGGTTTCCGGCCTCCCCAACGTCGACCGTGCCGATGCGTCCGCCCCGCCGTCCGCCGCCCCGCCGTCTCCCGCCCCGCCGTCTCCCGCCCCGCCGTCCCCTGCCCCGCTGTTCTCCAGCGGGTCGGGGGCGCAGCCAGTCGGAGCATCCGGCCCGGCTAGCTTCTGGTCCGCGGACGACCCCGACTATGCCGAGCAGGCCTTTTCGTTTGACTATGCGCCTACCCAGCCACCGGCCCAGGACCGCTACCTCAAGGGACAGTGCCCGGACAGCGTGCGGGTCGGAGTGCCGTTCAGCGTGCTGGCCAGCGTCGTCCTCGATAACTCCGGCAACGCCCCGCTGAAGTCATTTCCTGTGAACCCGCAGGGGCAGGATGTCCTGCTGATCTTGCATGCTCCCCGGCTCCAGGTGCTGGGTGAACAGCGCCTGATGGTGCGGGTGCCGTTCGCGGGGGATTCCGAGCCGGTGATGTTCGAGTTGCGCGCCACGTCCCCGGGTCCCTGCCCGCTGGAGATCACGGCCTGGATTGGCGGGACTTACCTGGGCCAGCTGAACCTGGAGACGACGGCGTCGGTGTCTGCTGGCCAGCCGGGCACGCACCGCGATTTCATCGCCGACATCAATGCCACGGCGACTGAGGGCGCGGTAAGCCTGTCGGTCCGCTATGACCCGCGGCAGAACCTGTACCGGTTTGAGTTCCGGGACGAGGACAACCCCGACGAGGTCCCGGGAACCCTGGCCTACGAGCCCGGCCCTCGAGTCGAGCAGCTGGTCGCCGAGTTGGACCGGCTGGCCAAGGGCCGGTCGGGCTACAACGCCTCCGAGACCCGGGATTACCTGAGGGAAGCAGGCGCGGGGCTTTGGCGGGAACTGCTCCCGATGCAGCTGCGCGAGCAGTTCTGGGAACGCCAGCAGCGGATCAGCCAGCTGACGATCCTGGCGGATAAGGACACGGTGCCCTGGGAGCTGCTGTACCCGATAGACCCGGGGCATGACGCCGGGTTCCTGGTCGAGCAGTTCCCGGTGACCCGCATGGTGTTCAACCGCCGCCCGTCCCGCTCGCTGAGCCTGGCCCCGGCCTGGTTCGTGCTGCCGGACGGGTCTCCAGCTCGTGCTCATGACGAGGTTGGCGCTCTCCTGCGACTACTTCAGGGCCAGCCGCCGGCGGGGCTGGGGCCGGTTATTCGCGAGCTGACCCCACTCCTTGAGCTGATTAGGGCGGGGGACTTCGGGCTGCTGCATTTTGCCTGCCATAACGGATTCGATCCCGGTAGCGGATCAGCGATCTCGCTCGACCGGCGCCAGTTCACCCCGACTCAGCTGAACACCGCCGCCATCGGCCGGCTATTGGCTAGGTCCACGCCGACCGTGTTCATCAACTCCTGCCGCAGCGCCGGGGCCATCCCCTCCTACCAGCAGCTGGACGGCTGGGCCAGCAAGTTCATCGAGGCTGGAGCCGGAGCCTTCGTCGGGACGCTGTGGGCGGTCCGGGATTCAACGGCCAGGGAGTTCGCCGGCCAGCTGTATACCCGCCTACGGGCGGGAACACCTCTCGGCCGCGCGGTCATGCAGGCCCGCCTCGGTGCCGCCACCGAACCGGGCGACCCGACGTGGCTGGCCTACACGGTGTACGGAGACCCTCGTGCCACTGTCCGGTAACCGGCTTCCGGCCGATGACGGCCTGCCGGTCAATGACCTCATCGCCGAGATCAAGCACGCGATCAAGGCGGCGAACATATCGGTTAGGGACCCCGGCCGTGACCTCGCGGTCACCTCCGTCTACCTCCGGCTCCACACGGTGGCGACCCTCAAGGCGGGGGGCGGCCTGGACTTCCGCATCCCCTTCATCGGGATGAAGGTGAGGATCGGCGGGTCCGTCACCCGGGAGAACACCCACCTGATGGAGATGACCCTCATCCCGGACGCCGCCCCGGTCATCGAGACCCGGGACACGCCGGTCGAGGCCGTCCTGGTGGACGCGATCGAGACCGTGCGCGCGGTCATGGCCCGCGCCGCCGCCGACGACGACCCCTTCACCCTGCGAGATAGCGCGGTTGAGCTGTCCTTCGGCCTGGCCGCCGATGGGACGATCTCGCTCGGCCTTGACGGCGAGCTGAGGGATGAGGTCACCCACACCATGCGCGTGACGATCGCCCCACCGGGCCTGGCGCCTGAGTAGTGACCGGGCAGGACTTGTCCGGGCGCCTGCTTAGGTGTGGCCGTTCTCGCTGAGCACGGTCCGCAGCGCTTGCCTAAGCCCGGCCGCTCCAGCGTCGCCTAGCGTCGCCGTGAAGTCCCGCTCGGTCTCGGAGTACCGGCTCTCTGCCTGCTGGAATACCTGCCAGCCGTGGTCGGTGAGCGTGATGACGTTGCGTCGCCGGTCTTGCTCCGAGGGCCTGCGCGCGATGATTCCCTTGCTCTCGAGCGTGTCCAGGAGCGCGACCATCGAGGTGCGGTCGACGCCCAGCACGGCCGCGGCTTCCTGTTGTGACTGCGCTTCCCCGCTCGCGATGACCCTGAGCACGCCGAGGTCGCGAACGGTCACCCCGACGCCGGCGAGAGCGGCCTGCGCCCGGTGCTCCAGCGCGAGGTGCGCATGCTTGAGGAGATAGCCGAGCACATCGTCACGCGCGCGGACCTGGCCCGCTGCCTCAGAACCCGGCCTCGACACCTCTCGATAATATCAGTAGACTGACCGTCAGTACTACTGATGATTTGTCATTCTGACGAAAGGAACGCAATGATTCTCGTCACCGGAGGGTCCGGGTTCATCGGCTCCCACACCGTCCGCGCGCTGCACGGCCTCGGCCAGCCGAGCGTCGTGCTGCAGCGCCGCAGCGGCCAGGTCCCCCCGCATCTCGCGGACCTGCCCGTGGTCGCAGAGCAGGCCGACGTCGCCGACCTGGGCGCACTGCGGGCGGTCGGCGAGCGCCACGAGATCACCGGCATCGTGCACCTTGCGGGCTACCCCGCGCCGCGGGGCACGGCCGGGGGCATCGAGGCCACCCAGGGCCTGCTCGACGGGCTCCTCAACATCGCCCGCGTCGCCGCGGAATGGGGCGTGCGCCGCGTCAGCCTCGCCAGCA
>Ga0335072_10001122_pt1 | contig 45090 bp, 44 predicted proteins | sample Lox_Sample_21_FD_206725 | JGI IMG/M metagenome (GOLD analysis project Ga0335072, IMG submission 206725) | Soil microbial communities from Loxahatchee National Wildlife Refuge, Florida, United States - Lox_Sample_2.1 | ecosystem: Environmental > Terrestrial > Soil > Wetlands | place: USA... | reverse complement strand
GGCGCTGCTGCGAGCCCGGCGCGCGGCGGAAGCGGCGGAACAGGATGACCGGCGCATGGAGGAGCGGCGGCGACAATGGCAGCGTGACGCCGCCTACCTGAGCCGGGCTGAGCTGGAGGCGGGCGAGCCATGCCGGGGGTGTGGCCTGCCCCTCCTGGACGGGCTAGGAGACTGGCCTCCGCTGAACCAGCTCACCCCAGAGCGGCGCGGCGACTACGAACAGGCCGATGCGCGGTTCCGGGAACGCCATCGTGATTGCCGGTCCCACCGGTGGAGCATGGCGGGCCACCAGTCCACGCATTGCGGGTACTGCTGCCCGCCGCCGCCGCTCAGTGACCGGCAGGTCAAGCAGATAGCCCAGATCCTGTCCGCCGCCCCCGCGCGCACCGAGGACCTGGATGCCTGGGACCTGACACTCACCTGCGGGCACGTCGTCCGCCGCACCCAGCATCGCGATCACGACCGCTACGCCATTGGGGTCACCGACTGCCCGGAGTGCGGTAGCCGCCGCGGCGTCGTCACCTCCGAACGGACAGGGCCGGCCGGCAAGCCCGGTCAGGCGACCGAAGATCGACTGGCCGCCGCCCTTGCAGCCGCGAAGGCGAAGCTCGACCGCCAGCGTGCTGCCATCCAAGCCAGCGAACGAGCCGTTGTGGATCTAAGCGAGAAGCTCAATAACGCCGGGACATAGCTTCCATCCGCGCTCCAGGCAGCGAACAGAAACTGAGAGACGGCTGCCATGATGCTGGGTCGTTGCTCTGACGCCAACTCTGGTCGCCCTAACAGGCCTTCTCGCACGTAGCCTGCCGTAGCCGTCGGCTCTGACGGCGGGCGTCTGCCTGCTAAACCAGCCGTAGCTGCGGCCGGATGTCGGCCGTTTCTTGACCCAGCAGCAGCCGCAGCCGGGGCAATCGGTAACTCAGCTCCTGCGCGAGCGCGGGCATGGTCAGTCCGTGTTCTTCGGCAAGGGCGTAGGCGCGGGTTATCAGCGCCGGTACCTCGCCGGGATACTTGTCGACCGGCTCCGCCTGGAAGAGGCCCAGGTTACGCAGCTGGGCCAAGCGCTGGTACGCGCGCCGGTAGGCCGGGTCGGAGACCGTGCCGACCTCGCGGCAGCGGTACACCAGCGAATCTACGGAAACGCCCCACTGCTGGCCAAGCCGCTCCAGCGCCTTCAAGTCCATGCGGGTCGGCAGTTGCGGCCGGATGACGGCGCCCGGCGTCAGGAACTCCGCGGCGAAGGCGTCAGCCTCCTTCTCCTGGAGCAGGTCACCGGGAACGGCATCACCATGCAAGAGCAAGTGGGCCAATTCGTGCGCGGCAGTAAATCTGTGCCGGTACACATCGTTGGCGCGGTCGGGCGTCAGCACAACGATCGGGCGCGGCAGGTGTGAGGTGGAGAACGCGTCCACGGTGGCTGTCGCGTTGCCGGCAAACGGCACCAGCGTCACGATGATGCCGTGCGCCTCCATAACCCGCACCATCCGGGGGATCGGCTCGGTGCCGAGCCTCCAGTGACGGCGCAGCGTCTGGGCAGCCTGAAGCGGGTCGCCGCCGACCGCTCCCTTCGACACCTCGCCGGCCGAGAAACCCGGCAGGTCCACTGGCGGCAACTGCACCCGCCTCTCCAGCGCATACACCAGTTCCCACACCTGCTCGGCAAAGGCGATGGCCTTGGCCCGCTGGTGGGCCGGGGTATGCCTCAAGCTGCGGAAGTGCGCAGCTGAGTCATCCAGGCGCGCGTACGGCCGGCCGGCCGCCAGGAAGCTTGGCGGCACGTCGAGCACTTCGGCCAGCACCCCGATGTGATCAGGCCGCGGCGGGTGCGTGCCGGCTTCCCACTGGCCAACGGCAACAGCCGAGACGCCAAGTTGCTCGGCAACGGCGCGTTTCGTGAGACCAGCCAGTCGACGGGCCTGCGTCAGGCGGTCCGGATCGAAGGCGGCGGCTACGGACACCAGAACGGAGCCGGTGCTCGCCTGAGGCTGACTGGCTCGGCGCACGTTGGCGGGAGGGAGATCAGTCATTGCACTGCCGTCAATCTTCAGGTTTGCTGCTGGCGGTGGGTTGCGGCGGTGCTTCCGGTTCGCTAATCGGCGGCTCGGCAAGCGGCAGCCGTGGGCTCAGACCGAAGTCATCATCGGCCGCGGCGGAGTCGAAGCGGCTGGCCCGGTCGCCGTCACGCTGTGCCAGCGGCGAACGGATTGCCGGTGAGAAGGCATCGCTTCCCGCTTCGGGCGGTGGCAGCTGCTCCCAGTAGGACCACTTCACCGTGCCCCTGTCCTGGTCGACCAGCTCGGCGATGCCCCAGCCGAGGTCGAACAGGCCATCCGGGCTGCTGGCGAACCCGATGATGACCACCTGCCCAAACTCCCGCAGTTGCGTCAGGACGAGTTCTTCCTCGGCGAACTGGGCATCCAGCTCCTCCGCGCTCAGGGCAGCATGCTCGAACGTCAACTGCCTGGAGATCGTGTTCGCCGTCAGCGACAGCAGAGTCTTACGCAGCTCGGAGACCGGCGGCCGCATGCGGGCATCTTCGCGGCGGGTTGCCCGGTCAACGGCATAACGCCACGGGTACAAGACCACCATCTGCTCGTCCAGCACCACCAGCTCGAACCGGCAGCTGACATCTACCGGTCGGCGGATCGAGACACCGGTTATGTCGCGGGTCATATCGACCAACTGCTCGTACTGCGCGACGTGCAGGGTCGCGCCATAGGTGTCGTTGGAACGAAGCCCGCCGCTCACGTGCGCATCCAGCGCCTGGCCGTGCGCCTGGTAAATCGCCCTGCTGACCGCACCCAGCAGCTCAGCCGGGTTGGCGCCGAAGCACTCCTGTGCCTGCGGCGACGGCTTCAGTTCAGTCACGTCAGTGGCCCGTCTAACTTTACAGCTTGCTGCAGAGACGGAAGTCTATGCTTTACTTCCGCGCAGCAGTTGGAGGCTTAATCCGCCGGCGTGTCGCGACGAGGTGACAGCCTTGTTCGCTAGCGTGCGCCTGCGCGAGGGCGGGCGCGTTTCGCTTGGCTTGTTCTGCGCGGCGCTAGCCGGGAACCCGGCCTGGGGAGGTTGGCTACGAGATGACCGCGGCTGCAAGCGAACCGGGGCTCAGCCCGGCCCTGATTGAAGCGAAGCCGAGGCCTTCGACTGGAGTGCTCCGGCTCTACAAGCCGTATTACGAAGACCTGCTGCGCTACAACTTTTCGAGCCGGGACTTCATCGAGCGGCGCGACGCACCGGAACAGTGCTTCCGGTGGCTGATCGAACTGGACTGCGGCTGCGTGACCGACGCAGTGACGAGCGGGCACCAGGCTGCCCACGTCCAGATGGAAGAGCTGTCCCCGGCTGACTGTGTCTTCGAGCGGTTCCTCGAGAGCGGCAAGAGCGGCGCCAGCAAGGAGAACCTCCTGCTGTTCAGCTGGGGCGTTAGCTGGAAGTACTCGAACTGGGACAACGGCTATGCCTGGTGTGCCGGGCATCGTGATGACCTGCCCGTGCGCGAGATAACTGAGTGGGTAGAGCGCACGCAGCGGCCAGGGCACTACTCGGAGTACCTGGGGAAGGAACTAGGCCCCTACGCCAGCTGGGTCGTCAAGCTCTCATGCGGCCACTACGAGTATCACGCCATGAGCGAGGTTAACTGGCGGCCCGAGCAGGGCTACGCGGAGCAGGCCGACTTGGTGGCAAAGATCAGCCGCGACCTAGTGTCGGAGGACCTCGACGCCAAGACGAAGAAGGCGCTTGAGCGGATGCTCGTCATGCGCAGTACCGAACCGCAGTCGCGTGAGGAGTGCCGTTACTGCGTCTACATGCGCCGGGTTGTCGGTTGTCGGCCGGTCGGGCAGCTAGCGAAACCAAAGCCGCACGCCAAGCCGGAGGAGTCGCCGCAGCCGCCTTCACGCCGCACCCTGACCCGACGGCTCAATGCCGCTGAAGCCAACATCACCAGACTGCGGGACCAGCTCGCACAGGCGGAGCATGCCGCTGCCCGCCTGAGAGAAGAGCGCGACAAGGCGAGCTCGGCTCCCGACGGAACGAACTAGATCCGCGTTACCCGGTGCAACAGGCTCGATCCGCTGGCTCCAGCGGCGCTGAACAAGAGCCGCTGCCCAGATGTCACCGCCGCCGGTCGTCGCACGCTTCAGTCAGTCCGCCGAGTTGGCTGCCAGAGTTTCGGGGCTGCGCGAATCCTGGCAGCCTGGCGGCATGTCTGAACCTGTCGCCGACTCGCGATACACGGTGGTGCTGAGGAGTCGCTCGGGCTGCCGAGTCCGGCTGGGCAACTACATCGATCTCAGGGTTCCCGATGGCCGTGGCGGCCACGCAGATGTCCGTATCTCAACCCGCTGGGAGGACCTTGGCCTTGAGGCGCCGATCCCGCGGGAACTGTGGATGGCCATCACTCTGCACGCTGCGGACATCGATGCTGCAGTCGGCGGCGCCAGTGCACTCGCTTCGACTCTCGCCATCATCGTGAGCTTCTGCGCAAATGCGGTCGTGGAGCCACCTGCGCTGCATGTGGCATTCAACTCAACGCCAGGACTGGCACGTCGCGAGTTCACGGAGGTGTTCCTGCCCGATGAGGCCGGTCATCCGCGGCCAGGCCGATGGATCGACGTTGAGGGCCTGCTTGCGTTCGGTCAGGCCGCCTATGCCAGTCCCGAGGCCCCGCGCCTGTTCCGCGCACTCGCCCAGTATCAGGCGGCATTGCGCTATTGGAACAACGGATCACGGGTACTGGTCCTGGCGCATTTGTACATCGCATGCGAGGTGCTGACCAAAGCCGTGCAGCGCATGCACCAGGCACGTCTTGACGTGACGGAAGAGGAGCACGCCCAGCTTCTGGGCGTGGACGTAACGAAGCCCAACTGGAAGATGATGGCCGGGGCCTTCGCGCGCCGCGAGTACATTTTTGAGGGCGACAAGGCCATCTACGATGCCGCCAGAAATGCCAGTGACGAGTTCGAGCACGGCACAGCTGACCTCGGGAACGTGCGGCAAGCAGCTGACACGGTCACCACGCAACTATTCGATCTCGTCCGCTCAGCGATGCTGACGCTCGTTCCCGCTCTGGATCCGGCCTCTTCCGACGCCATCATGGCCAAGGCGCCCATCGACGTTTCGCCTTTCTACAAGCAGATAGCCGGCTACATCGTCAGCGACCAGCCGTCTGACCCAGGCAACCTGGGCAGTTCGGGCGAGCTGTTCCCGGCTCTGAGGTGGCGCTCCGACATCCGGGCCTGCAGGCTTGACGGAGACAAGCTGACCTTCGATCCGGTGGAAACGATCACAGTTCAGTTCGCCGATGGCCTCCGATTTGAAGGCCGGGGGTACGCCATCTACGGCGGGTTGAACCCCGCGCCGAGCATCGATCAGATCGGAGGTCCCCGAAATGGCGAACCGGCCGCCTGGGCGGCGCGGGAGCTGTCTGCAGGCGCTGAAGGCTTGCAGGTGGTCAGGCGCGACTTCGCCGGCGACGTGATGCCGCTAGTGGACGCCGCCACAGCGAGCGGCACCAGCACCGCGCAGGAGTTCCCTAGAATCCTGGCCTTCAACCTCTTTGGTCAGGGCGTCGCCTTCTACCAGGCCATCCAAGCCCTGATTGCCGCCGGACAGCCCGTCGAGGCCCTGCCGCTGCTCCACGAGCTTGTCATCATCACTGCCCGCTTCGAGCAGATCGCCGATGCCGGAACCCTTGGGCTTGTAGTCCGCCTCGCCCTCGACACTCTTCGTGATGGCTCTCCAGCGGTTCCCGCGACTGGAGCATCAGCTGCCAGGGAAAGCCTCATCCAGCAGGCATCCAGTGCCGATGTGCGGATTCCCGAGACCCTACCGCCGCGCGAGGGCACGGCGATCTGGCACACACTTGCAGCGGAGATGCGACTGGCCCAGGCGATGGCAGAGTCAAGCCTGGCCGGAGCAGGACTGCACGTCAGTTTCGCCAGCGAAGATCGGGCCGACTTCCGCACACGCTTGCAGCCCGGGCCAATCAGCGAGTTGATCACGTCCGCCTCTGTCATCGCTCAACTGCAGTTGTTGAAGCACGCCGCCCCATACTTTGGCTGGTCTGTCGACTACGACAAGGTCGACGCGCTGCTGGACGAAGCGGTGGACGCTAACGACACGGCAGCTGCCGCATAGATGCAGCAGCCTCAGCGACGGCGAGGTCACGAAAGCCATCAAGAGTCAGGAGCTCCGGCTCACGTCGCCAGACCCGTCCGCCTAAGGCGCGGTCGGCGTCTTCTTCGCTTGGCCTCGCTGAACAGCGCGTACTCAAGGAAGTCGGGCTGCACCTGCAACTGCGTCGCCACCATGCGTATCCAAGCCAAGTACACCGCGTAGCGCCAGACCGTCCAGCATTCACTCCGGCCGCGTGTACTCACCAGGTGGTTCATGCTGCTGAGTCTCGCTACGATCCATGCCGTCTGGTTGTCAAGAATCAACGCGCCGCCGGATTCGCCGGCGGCGAAATACAGCAGCTTAGTGAAGAAGGCTGGTCCCCAGAACGGCACCGTGCGGTGCGTATCGCTGCCTCGGAGATAGTCGTAGGAACTGAGGGGTCCGTCGTGGTGGAGTCGTTTCCGTGCCTCGCCAATGACATCGCACAGTTGTTGCTGTGCAGTGCGTTTCAGGATCCGCTGCAGGCGGGTCGGGCCGACGCCGTACATTCCATAGCCGAAGACGAACGACATACAGAAGAGCTGCCAATTCGTGGCAGAGGTCACGGCCTCGCGTGCAATGTCGAAGCCATCGCCCCGGCTGAGGTGCTTGGACTCGAGCGCCGGTGCGGGCAACGCCAGAACGTCGGGCCATTTATCGACGTCGAAGCCCACCCGGTGGCTACGGACGTCTTCGCCGCCGAGGTTCTTCCGAGCCCGGTCCAGCGCCTCCCGGATCTGATCCCGTTGGGCCGGTGTCAAAGGGTGCTTGGACGCTTCCGCCTCGGCGTCAGCTTCCAGATTGCGCCACCGTCGGCGCTCATCAGTTCGGCTCATGGGTCCGCATACTGCGCCGTGACCACGTCCCCGAACTTCCGCGTCAACATCTCTCTCCCTCTCCTTCGATTCGCCGACTTCATCTCGCCTATGCGGCACGATCGGAAGCTTTCCGAACCGGACCGGCTCAGTTGACTCCGACGCACCTCGGCTCCCTCCGCGCAAGCCCCACGAGGATTTGGTACACAATCTGAGCCGGGGAGACCCTGACAAATGGGGGAGCAACTGCCCGTGAACCACGCCCAATCACGCACACGACACCGACGACGGGCAACTAGAATTCGGCGGCTCGTGCTGCTGTTCGTGCTGCTCGTAAGCCTAGCCAGCATCGTTGGCTACGTGGTGCTGTCGATCACGCTGAATGGGCTGCCTCCCTTGACCTTGAGGTGATGGCCAGGCAGTAACACGGTCCTCCGCCCCCGGACACCAAGAACGGGCGACAGACCGAATCCTCTCGGGCAGCGTCGTAGGCAGTCACGAGGATGGGACGGCGCCTCACCCCACACGGCGAAGACCCATCGCCCGGGCATATGAGATCGAGCGTCCCAGAGGCCCGGAGGCAAGGTCATGACCGCTGACCTGGGCGTTTGCGGCCTCGCGGCCGCCCGACGGCGGCATCAGATGCCAGTCAGCTGATCATCTTTGCCAATGAAAAGATCCGCTGCTCGCAATTGCCGGAGTCACTGGCTTCGCAGCAGTCGCGGTCGTAACGTCGCCACTATGCACTTCAACGGGAGAGCACATCTCCCTGGAGGAGGACCGGTCACCGAGAAGAAGGCTGCCAGATTCGGCCGCCGTATCCGCATAGCGGTCAGCTGACCCTGATGACGCCTGCAGCCCTGCACGATGAGTCTCCTAACTCGTTGCTGACTGGAGCTGCTGTTCAGCCCGCAGGGTCGGGGGGGCCCAGCGCTCCGCGCCGGACAGCCGCGATAGGCGTGCTGAGTTCGTGCTGACATGCGCTGAGCTATCAGGCCATCTACCTGCGAAAACTGCCCGCACCTTCACGAGCTTCACAATTTTCGAGGGCACAGCGCCGCGGTCTCTGGGTGTGGTGGAGCTGCAGTCCTGGGCCACGCGCGGTTTGCCTTTCGTTAACCGGCGCGTGCCACGATGATTCAGGGTTAGCCCGCTGACAGGGCGCTAATTCGGTGGGGGCCGATTGGGGCAGAGAGGCGACTGTATGACGACAGAATCAGCTCCGGCGCCTCGGCCGGCCAGACCCCGCACGCTGTGCCTGTCGGAGTTGCTGAAGCGCCCGCTCACGGACAGGGAAGGCGAGTCGATCGGGCGGCTGTCTGATGTGATCGTGAGGTGGCGCGGGGACCAGCTTCCGCTCGTAACCGGCCTGGTCGCAGCGGTCGGCGGTCGTGAGGTGTACGTGCCGGTTGAGCAGGCCAGCGCGGTCGACGGCGCGGTGCTCAGGCTCACCAGCAACGTGCTCGACCTGCGTAGGTTCGACCGCCGTACCGGTGAGGTATTGCTCAAGGCAGACGTGCTCGGACACCGCCTTATCGATGTGGAAAGCGCGCGCCTGGTCAAGGCCGTCGACCTTGAGCTTGAGCAGCGAGACGAGGATTGGGTGCTGGCAGGTGTCGATACACGCCGCAGGCCCAGGCGGTTCTTCGGCGGCCGCGGCGCCGGTGCCGGACAGGTCAGCGGGCAGTCTTTCCGCGACTGGGGCAAGTTCGAGCCGCTGATAGGCCATTCGGGCAGTGCGCTGCTGCGGGGCCCGTTCGCGCGCATCCGCCGGCTTAAGCCCGCCCAGATCGCTGACCTGCTGGAGGAGGCGTCTAAGGAGGAGGAATCGGAGATCCTAGACCACGTCCATGCGGATCCTGAGCTGGAGGCGGATGTTTTCGAGGAGCTTGACGAGAACCTGGCAACGCGGCTGCTAGGCGCCAGAACTGACGCTGACATTGCCGCGGTCCTGGGCAGGATGCGCGCGGATGACGCCGCCGACGCGGTCGCTGAGCTGCCGCAGTCCCGCCGCCAGCCGGTCCTGGACTTGCTGCCGGCGGGCCAGCGCACCAAGGTCCTGACGCTGATGGGTTTCAATCCCGCGAGCGCGGGCGGCCTGATGGGAGTCGACTTTGTCACGGTGCCAGAACAGGCCCGAGTGCATGAGGCGCTCGCTGCTATTGCCAGCTCTCCCGCACTGCAGCCTGAGGCGCTGACCAGCGTCCATGTCCTGGACGAGAGCGGGCGGCTGTGCGGGGTTGTCCGGGTGGTTGCGCTGCTGCAGGCGGAGCAGTCGGCGCTGCTGAGCGAGATCTACGACGATGACCCGGTGCGGGTGGGTGCAGGTACCGACGTGGTGGACGTCGCGGTGCTGATGAGTGACTACAACCTGATCACCGTCCCGGTCGTTGACGAGCGGCGGAAGATGATCGGCATCATCACCGTTGATGACGTGCTGGAGGCCACCCTCCCGGCTGACTGGCGGCGCCGAGAGGCAGCGCAGCCTCCGGACGCCCATCACGGGGATTCATCGTGACCGACAGCAGCGAGCCCGAGCCCGCGCCGGTTCCTGGTGATCCGGGCAAGCTGCGCGTTCCCGGGCACAGCCTGACAGCTCCGGGCGCGGTGCTGGACAACGCGCACGTGGGCGACATCGAGGGCGCGCTGGGCCGGATCCGGCTCGGTGAGGAGCTCGCGGGCAGCGGCTGGCGCCGGCGCCTGGTCACGTTCCTGGCGATCGTCGGCCCGGGGCTGATCGTGATGGTCGGTGACAACGACGCCGGCGGGGTATCCACCTACGCGCAGGCTGGGCAGGACTACGGTTACAGCCTGCTGTGGGTTCTGCTGCTGCTCATCCCGGTGCTGATCGTGAACCAGGAGATGGTGGTCCGGCTGGGCGCGGTCACCGGAGTCGGGCATGCCCGGCTGATCATCGAGCGGTTCGGGAAGTTCTGGGGTGCGTTCAGCGTCGGGGACCTGTTCCTGCTGAACTTCCTGACGATCGTCACCGAGTTCATCGGAGTCTCGCTGGCGCTGCGCTACTTCGGTGTCAGCTCGTATGTGTCGGTGCCGATCGGTGCGCTGGTCCTTGTCGGGATCACGGTAAGCGGCAGCTTCCGCCGCTGGGAACGAGCGATGTTCCTGTTCATCGCCGCCAGCGTGGTGCTGCTCCCGCTGCTGCTGCTCTCCCGCCCTCACTTCGGATCGATCGGATACCACTTTGTCGTGCCGGGCATCGAGGGCGGAGTCAGCTCCGCGGCGATCCTGCTGATCATCGCGATCGTTGGCACCACCGTCGCGCCCTGGCAGCTATTTTTCCAGCAGTCCAACGTCATCGACAAGCGGATCACGCCCCGGTTCATCTCCTACGAGCGGGCGGACACCTCGCTCGGGTCGCTGATCGTGGTCACCGGCGCCGCGGCGATCCTGATCGTGGCCGTTTACGCGGTCCGGGGCACCAGCCTGGCCGGGCACTTCACCAGTGCACTGGGCGTGGCCGATGCGCTGGGCGCACATGACAGGGTGCTCGGGGCGCTGTTCGCGATCGTGTTGCTGGACGCGAGCATCATCGGAGCTGCGGCCGTTACCCTGGCCACCAGCTACGCGTTCGGCGACGTGTTCGGCCTGAAGCACTCGCTGCACCGTAAGTTCGGTGAGGCCAGGCCGTTCTACGCCAGCTACAGCGCGATGATCGCGGTGGCCGCGGGCGTGGTGCTGATTCCTGGCGCGCCGCTCGGGCTGCTCACCACCGCCGTGCAGGCCCTGGCCGGCGTGCTGCTGCCCAGCGCCAGCGTGTTCCTGCTGCTGCTGTGCAACGACCCGGAGGTCCTGGGCCCGTGGATGAACCACCGCTGGCTGAACATCCTCGCCAGCGTGATCATCGGGGTGCTGCTGACACTCTCGGGCACCCTGGTCGTGACGACGCTGTTCCCCGGCCTCAACTCAGCCTGGGTCGCGACCGGGCTGTCAGCGCTGCTGGTCGCCGGGGCGGCAGCGGTCGGCGGCTGGCTGTGGCTCACCCGCTCCCGGCGGCCGCAGCCGCCGCCGCACCCCCGCACGATCATGTCCCAGGCCCAGCGGCAGAGCTGGCGGATGCCCCAGCTTGCGCTGCTCAAGCCGGTCGCCTGGTCGCCGGGAACCAAGCTCGGCATGACGATGCTGCGCGGCTACCTGGTGATCTCGGTCTTGCTCCTCATCGTCAAGGCCGTGCAGCTGGGCGGCGGCTGAGACCCGGACTCAGTGCCCGATGGCAAGCTGGGCAATCTTGATGATGACCAGGATCATCGCTACCGCGAGGTAGAGCCGCAGCGCGGACATGCCGACCTTGCGGCCGGCGGACATGACCGGGCGGTGCAGCAGGTTGAGTGGCGGCATCCGCCAGGTCTCCTGGCCGGACCGGTCCACCGGAGCGGCCGCCGGGGCTGCGTTGCGCAGCCGCCGGACTGAGGCGTACCCGGCCGCGATCAGGCTGGCGGCACCACAGCAGGCGACGATGTCCAGGATCTGGTGGGCAGTGATGGCGGGGAACAGGACCGAGGCGGTGAGGATAACCGACAACGTCACGAGGATCGCGACGACGGCGGCGGTGAACAGGTTGGTCTTGCGGCCGTTCACCCACGGGCCGAGGACGTCCCGGTCGTTGCACAGCAGCAGCAGGAACACGCTGGCGCTGGGCAGCAGCACCCCGGCCAGGACCTGGACTCCTTCGGTGAGCAGGCCGAGCGGGGAGCCGGGCAGGAGCACGATGGTCGCGGCGACGGCGATGAGCCCGGCGTAAAGGCCGTAGAAGCCCTTGGCGCCCTTGACGCCGCGGTGCAGCGAGTGGTTCAGGCCGAACACGTCGCTGACCGCGTAGGCGGTGGACAGCGACACGGCGAACGCGCCGATGATGGAGGCGTCCAGCAGCGCGACCGCGAAGATGACGCCTGCGGCCCGGCCGGCGTGGGCCTGCAGGCCGCGGGCGATGCCGGCGGCGTCGGTGAAGTGCCCCAGGCCGCGGGTGCTGGCGAACGCGACGGCGGTGGCGCCCATGAGGGCAGCGGCGCCGATGATCACGATGACGATGCCGATCCGCAGGTCGGCCTTCTCATACCGCATAAACCGGGGGGTGATCCGCTTGTCGATGACGTAGCTCTGCTGGAAGAACAGCTGCCACGGCGCGACGGTGGTGCCGACGATCCCGATGATCAGCAGCATCACCGCCGACAGCTGCCCGGAGCCGCCGGGCAGCTGCGGGACGGCGAAGCCGCGGGCCATCTGGGATGCGGCCGGGTGGGACAGGAAGTAGAGCGGGATCAGCAGCAGCGAGCCGGCGCAGAACGTGACGGCGATCCGCTCGAACCGGCGGAAGCTGCCGGTGAACGCGGCACCGGTGATTACCAGCGCGGCGAGCGCCACGGCGGCGATCTTCGGCAGGCCGAGGTACCCGGCGGCCAGGGTGATGCCGATGAACTCGGTAATCAGGGTCAGGGCGTTGAGGATGAACAAGTCGATCACGCTGAAGGCGCCCCAGAACTTGCCGAAGCGCTCCAGGATCAGCCGGGCGTGCCCGACTCCGGTGACCGCGCCGAGGCGCAGCACCATCTCCTGGTTGACGTACAGGACCGGGACCAGCAGCAGCAGCGTCCACAGCAGGTGCGTGCCGTAGTTCTGACCGGCCTGGCCGTAGGTGGCGAACGCGCCGGCGTCATTGTCGCCGACCATGACGATCAGGCCCGGGCCCAGGATCGCCAGCAGCGTCTTGGCCTTGCGGCTCAGGCCGCGGCGCGGCGCGGTGTCATCCAGCCGGATCGTGCCCAGCGCGCCGCGGATGTCGCCGACGTGCTCGGAGTCAAGGACCGCGGCCCGGTACTCCAGTGCGGTGCTCATGGTGGACCTCCCTCTCCCCGGTCAGGGGATGTGTCGGGAGGCACGCAGCATCCGTCCGCGCTGCGCTAGGGCAGCAGGGCCAGGTAGTGGTGCGGCGGTGCCGCGCAGGGCGGGCGGTTACCGCGTGCCGGAAGAAAACGAGAACGCTCGGATGCGGGCCCGTTCATGACCCGGACTGCTGCTATCCATGTCTCGCCTCCCTCCGGCCACGACACGCGCGGGTGTCACGTTGGAGCACACGGGGAGAAGTCCGGCAGCGCGCCGCTCTGCACCCCTTCTCGTCAGAGCTTTGGCACGGCACGACGTAGCACCCTCAGGTGCAGCCACTTCGGGTCACCCCTTAAGCCGGGGAGACCTGTCCTGACCCTGGGCGTCTCTCGACGTCGTCGGATCAGTGGCCTGTGTTCATGCCGACGCCTCACCGAACGAGGTGCCTGATCAAACCTCAGCCAGGGTACCTTTCACCCGCCTTCCGGGCAACCCGCGGCACCGGTGACCCCGCTCACAGCGACACGTGCTAGCTCACCTCGCTTGCAGCGCCGGGTGCGTCGCGGACGCCGAGCCGCAGATGCTCGGCGTGATACACGGCCTCGTCCAGCAGCATCGCGACGTGACTGTCGAAAAGCGCGTAGACCACGGTCCGGCCGGAACGCTGCCCGGCGACCAGGCCGAGGTGCCGCAGCATCCTCAGCTGGTGAGACACCGCCGACTGCTCCATCCCGATGTCAGCGGCCAGCTCGCCGACAGGGGCAGCGCCCTGGCGCAGGCGGCCCAGGATCCGCAGCCGGCTCGGCGTGGCCAGGGCCTGCATCGTCATGGCGACCTGCGCGGCAGTCTGCTCATCGATGCGGGCGGCCGGCGTGTCCCTGCCTCGGACCCCGTGTCCCATAACCCGGCAGCCTACCACTGATGCATGTATGAGCAGCTCTTCATACGATCCAGTACACTGCACCGGGCAGCGGATTTCAGTGCTCAGGGACGGGGCGGAGAAGGGAGACCATCAAGTGATCACCGATGGCGCGGTCCGGGCGCAGCGCGCCGACCGCGACGCCGCGGACCGCCGCGACGCCAACAGGGCTGTCGGGCTGTCGGCGGCCGGGCTGGCGCTGACCGGCCTGGCGGAGCTGATGCTCGCCGTGATCACCGGGTCGGTTGCGCTCCTCAGCGATGCGATCCACAACCTGTCGGATGTGTCCACCTCGGCCGTGGTCTTCCTCGGCTTCCGGGTGTCGAAGCGGTCGGCCTCCCGCAGCCACCCCTACGGGTATGAGCGGGCCGAAGACCTGGCCGGGCTCGGCGTCGCGCTGGTCATCTGGCTCAGCGCGCTGATCGCCGGATACGAGAGCTACCGCAAGCTGACCGGGCACGGCACCACCACGCAGGTGTGGCTCGGCATGGCCGGCGCCGCCCTGGGCGTTGCCGGGAACCAGGCAGTCGCCTGGTACAAGCGCCGGGTCGGCAGGCGGATCGGCTCGCTGACCCTGATCGCCGACGCCCGGCACTCATGGCTGGACGCGATCTCCTCCCTCGGCGCGCTGGCCGGGCTGGCCCTCGTCGCCGCGGGGCACCGGTGGGGCGACCCGGTCGCCGGTCTCGCGATCACCGTGTTCATCTGCCATGTCGGCTATGAGGTCACCAGGGACATGCTCGCGCGGCTGATGGACGCGATGGATCCCGCTGACCTGGACGCTGCCGAGGCGGCCGCATCAGCCGTGCCGGGGATACAGTCCGCGGCAGTACGGGGCCGCTGGATGGGCCGTACGCTGCTGCTGGAAGTGGAAACCCGGCTAGACGGATCCATGCCGCTCGCGGCAGCAGACCAGGTCAGCCGGCAGGTAGAAGCGGCCGTGGCCGCCGCGGTCCCGGCGGCCGGACGCGTCCACTGCGACGCCCACACCTGAAATCGCCGCGACCCGACGGGACCGCCATGAGCAGCTTCCTGGCCGCCACCACGGCCGGCAGCATCGGTGTCTTCGCCGGCCGCGCCGCCATCGCGCTCGCCCTGGGCGCACTAGTCGGCCTCGAACGGCAATGGCGGCAGCGGATGGCGGGCCTGCGGACGAACGCCCTGGTCGCGCTCGGCGCGGCGCTGTTCGAACTGCTCGCAGTCCAGCTGACCGCCATACAGGGAGTCGACCCGACCCGGATCGCTGCCTATGTTGTCTCCGGCATCGGGTTCCTTGGTGCCGGAGTGATCCTGCGGGACGGCATCAGCGTCCGCGGCATCAACACTGCCGCGACAATCTGGTGCTCGGCGGCGGTCGGCGTCCTCGCGGGCGCCGGATACATCATCCAAGCGATCGGCGGCGCGGTACTCGTGGTCGCCGCGCACCTGCTCCTGCGCCCGGTAGCGAGGCGGATCGACAAGATGCCGGCCGGGAGTGAGACCGAGCTCGAGACCCTCTACCGGTTCCGGGCCATCTGCCGGTCCGCCGACGAGGCGCACATCCGGGCGCTCGCCGTCCAGGCCCTCACCAGAGACGATTTCCTCCTCCGCGCGGTTCGCAGCGAAGATCTCGACGGCGGCGGCGGGCTAGTCGAGGTCACCGCCGAACTGCAGCGCTACGGCCGCGACGACGTCGCCCTCGAAGCCGCGGTCAGCAGACTCAGCCTCGAGCCCAGCGTCAGCGCAGTGACCTGGAACGTCGTCGAAACGACCGCGCCACTCGCCGCGGCGGATGAGTAACTGACAGGACCGCGAGACAGGAAACGAGTGCCATGACGAAAACCAAGCGCCCGCTCCGGCCGATCTCCGGCCGGCGAGCTGCAGGCCTGAGCGCAGCGGCCACCCTGGTCGTCCAGGTCGCCGTGCTCGCCCTGGTTCCGGCCGGCGCTCGCCTGGCCGTCTCACTCGTCATGCTGACGGCCTGGACGGCCGCAATATGGCTGGTCGTGCTCACGGCTTCTCGGCGGCGCCAGCGGGCTGCCGGGCGAACCAACCCGGCCACTGCGGACACGGCCAAGGCCCCGAGCCTGCAGCGGCAGGCAGCCCTGCACCTGGCGCAACACGGCGCCACGCCCGAACAGATCGCAGCAGCGACCGGACTGCCGCTCCCGCAGGCCGAGCTACTGGTCGCCGACGCCCAGCGTGGTGATGCGCCGCCAGGTGATGCGCCGCAGGGCCAGGGACCGCAGCCCGGATAACTGCTGCAACCGACAGGCACCCTATCCACTCCGGCGTTCGCTGCCGCCCGCACCGCTATAACGGCCATCGCCAGCCACCGGCGCTGTGGCGCCAGCATCAGCGCCGGTCCGGTGGCGGCCACTTCTGGGTCTCGGAACTGTTCCACGGTCGCGGCCGCCCGCAGTGCCAGTCCACTGACCTGTATGTACGGGGTGGTGCCGGCCGCATGGACGCCAGAAATGCAGGGCTGTCATGTGCTGCCTGGAAGCACATGACCCCGGCAGGCACACGGTAGCGTCAGGCGGGCGGCGGCCAGCATCCGCGATCGCGCCATACGGAAAAACAACCCACACGGTGTCGAGTGACCTCGCCGTGCGCGTCGCGCATGGGGTCAGCAGCCCCATGAGCCGCTGGCCTGTGCGGGTTACCGGCTAGTGCCGTCACTCCCGCAGGCGAGAACGGGTTTCGTAGAGTCAGTGCCAGGGCAACCCTGCCCGGCCCGGCTCGCCTGGTAGCGGGTCACCCGGCGCCATCGTGTGCGAGAAGAAGGTTTGCACCGTGTCTGTTCAGGTCCCTGCCGTCACCCTCAACAATGGCGTCGAGATGCCGATCCTCGGCTTCGGTGTCTTTCAGATTCCCGCGGAGGAGACCGAGCAGGCGGTCGCCGGCGCGCTGGCCGCCGGCTACCGGCAGCTTGACACCGCCGCATCTTATGGCAACGAGGAAGCCGTCGGCCGGGCCATCGCCGCCAGCGGCATCGCCCGCGACGAGCTGTTCGTCACCACGAAACTGTGGGTGCAGGACACCGGCGAGGACAACACCAGGAAGGCGTTCAACGCCTCGCTACGCCGGCTTGGCCTGGACTACCTCGACTTGTACCTGATCCACCAGCCCTACGGCGACTACTACGGCTCCTGGCGCGCCATGCGTGCCCTCAACGGGCAGGGACTGGTCAGGGCCATCGGTGTCGCGAACTTCTACCCTGACCGGCTCGTCGACCTGATTGACCGCACCGGGTTCACCCCGGCGGTCAACCAGATCGAGACCCATCCCTACTTCCAGCGCCAGGCCGATCACGCCCTGATGGCCGACCGCGGAGTCCAGCACGAGTCGTGGGGCGGGTTCGCCGAGGGCCGCAACAGCCTGTTCTCCGACCCCACCCTGACCCAGATCGGCGCCGCCCACGGCAAGTCCGTCGCCCAGGTCGTGCTGCGCTGGCTCACCCAGCGCAACATCGCCGCCATCCCCAAGTCGGTCCGGCCCGAGCGGATGGCGCAGAACCTCGACGTCTTCGACGTCACACTCACCGGCGACGAGATGGCCCGGATCGCCGCCATGGACACCGGCGCCACCCTGTTCTTCGACCACCGCGACCCCGCCATGGTCAGCGCCATCGGAAACCGGCCCATCCACAACTGACGGCTCAGCCTCGCAGTCATCCTCGGTGGGCGGCTGAGTCGGGAAAGAGCGCGCTCGGGCGGCGCAGAAAGGCCGGGCGCATGCCGGCGAAGCGTCATGCACCTCCAGGTGAGGCAAGGCTCGCGTGGTCTATGCCGACGTCGCAGCGCGCTCGGGCTCTAGCGTGGTGCTGAGTTGGTGCTGACAAGCGCCCATCCAGCACGCCATCTACCTGCGGAAACTGCCCGTACCTCCACGAGCTTCACGATTTTCGAGGGCACGTCGGAGATCCAGCGCATGATCATCGGTAGGGCTGTCACCGGGCTTGACGTGCGGTAATAACCGCTGGTCATGGCGCTGGTGCGGGGTTCGTTTGGCGGGCTGAGCGGTGGAGCCGGGCGCCTGGTTGTCTGCCTGTTATTTCCCGTTGGTTCCGGCCGGTTCCCAACGTGGTGCTGGATCCGTGCTGACCCCTCGCGCCTGCCCGGCCGTCGGCAGCTGACCGATCGTGGTTACAGAGGGTAATCAGCGCGAGGGCGGGCCGGGATCGGGAAGGGCGCGGCGACGGCATCTGGATGGTCATGACCGCGGCGGTGCACGGCACCTTCGTGGGTGGCCGACCGTCATTTGCTCTACGGCCTCCATTGGGGGCTTTGCGCAGGTTCGATTCCCCAGCAGGATTCGAATTGTCGACGGCACACGGCTCCGGATGGTAATGCTGTCCATACCTCTGACCAGGCATAACGCATTTCGATGTGCGAACGTCGGGAGCGTACAGGGAGCGGACGCCTAGGGGAGCGTCGGTCGGAAAGCGATCCGGACCGCTTGTCCCGGACGCATTCGCGGGGCTGGACGACCTGCGCCCCGCATGCCTGACTGAACCGGCTCGCCATTTCCGGAGGCCCGCTCGAGGCCTCCGGGCACTTGAACTCCTTTCATGGCCCAGGTTGCGCGGACTAAGCCCGCTGGTGGCTGGCCTCAGCCACTAGCTCGCGCGCGAGCGCCCCGGATTCGCTTCGGTCCGCTACGCCGATCGGCGGGCGCACGAGACGTTCGGTGATGGTATTCGCCGCCGGGATAGGATCGGGCGGTCATCGCTAGGGAGAGGCGGAACTGGACGCGTCGATCGTCAATGCGGTGATAACGGCAGCTACCATGTCTAATGCCACACGGTCTCGTGGCGGGCGAGAGGACACCTGCAATTCCCTTCGAGATCACGGATCTTGACGCCGCGCCGCCAGGCGTCCTGCAAGGGTTCGTCGCGCAGCGACTGAGTGACGCGATTCTGTCGGGCGAGCTGGTCCCCGGGGAAAAACTGTCTCCCACCAGGATCGCAGCCCAGCTGAGCGTCTCGCCTATTCCGGTGCGGGAGGCTCTGGCTGCTCTAGAGACAACCGGCCAGGTGCGGCGCGTCCCGCGGATCGGGTTCTTCGTCGCTGAGCTGTCAGTCGAGGAAGTGAATGACGTCTACCACTGGCGTCAGGTTCTTGAGGACGAGGCACATCGCATGGCGATGCCGCTCCTCGGTGATGCCGATGTCGAGCGCATGCGCAAACTCAACCACGCCTGGCGCCGGGCAACTACGCGGCGCCAGCGCGATCCCCTCGCCATCGCCCGCGCGAATCGCGCTTTCCACTTCGTGGCCTTCGAGCAAGCGGGCAGCGATGTCCTGCTGAAGTTTCTCGACCAGCTATGGAACGCCGCCACTCTCTATCAGAACGCAATCATTGCCACGAATTACCCGTATGAACTCGTTAATGAGCACCATGAAATGATCGTGGCCGCATTCGAGGCCAGGGACGTTCAGGCTGCGAACGCAGCTATGGCCCTGCACCGCGGCGCGACTCTGGACTCGATTCGTGCCATGACCATGGAGCGGCAGCAGGGCTCAGCGCGCCCGAACTGGGCCGCTCCGCGTCTTGGATCGGGGCGCGCCGGCTAGCAGCCGCGGCAATGCGGTCTCGCGGCCCCGCATCAGGCCGGCTGGCCGGACGATCAGGATGCCAAGCATGAGCAGCGCGACGACGAGCTGGCTTGAGCCTGCAGGAAGTTTGAGCGTGATCGGGCCGACCGGCAGGTCGTTGGTCCACTGGTTGAGCGCATAGGAGATGACGCTGATGACCAGCGTGCCCACGACCGCGCCGGCGAGGCTGTCGATTCCCCCGACGACCAGCATCGCGAGGACGAGGAACGTCGTGGGGATGTAGAACGCGTCGGGACCGAAAGAACCTACGTAGTGACCGTACAGTGCCCCGCCGATGCCCGTTATGAAGGCACTGAGCACCATCGCCTGCAGGCGCTGGGCGGTGACGTTAACGCCCAGGGACCTCGCTGCGTGTTCGTCATCGCGGGACCCTCGCAACCGCAGGCCCCACCGGGAGCGCTGGAAGAGATAGGCGAGGATCATCGCCAGCAGAGCCCACATCAGCGTCCCGGCAACCGTGAGGTCGGTAGGGACGCGAGTGAGTATCCCTGCCCCTCCTGGCCCCGGACTCCAGTTGCTGAACACGACGTTCGCGGCCAGGAGCACGGCGAACATCGCGAGGCCGGCCGATAGGCCGGTGAGCCTCACGATCGGAACGCCGACGATCACTCCGAGCACTCCAGCCAGCAGTGCACCGGCGAGTATGGCCGGAATCGTCGCGATCGCGGTCTTCGGGACGAATGACGGGACGTTGGGAATCATGATGGCCCGCGCGATAGTCGGGATAGTCAGGATCGCGCAGACATAGGCACCGACGGCCATGAAGGTGACGTGCCCGAACGACAGCACTCCGGAGTTTCCGACGAAGACATACAACCCCACGACCAGAATCAGGTTGATCAGGGCCGCTACGACCGCGCCGGAAAGGCCTGCCGAGACTCCCGGCAAGATAAGGGCAATAGCCGACACCAGCGCGAGCAGGCTGACAATGGGCCACGCGGCCCGCATAAGCGCAATTCCCCTGGCCACAGGCACTACCTCAGATCCGTTCGCCGGTAGCAGGAGCCATGAGCCCCTGCGGACGTACCAGCAGCAGCACGATGACGGCCCCGAAGACAAACGCGTCTCGGTACGGCCCGAGCCCCTGCGGAAGGACGCTCTGTATGACCACGGTCAGGGCGCCAACAAGGAACCCGCCGAGCGCTGCGCCCAGCAGGCTTCCGAGACCGCCGATGACCGCCGCGACGAAGGCAACCGTGACCGGCTGTACGCCGAACGTGGGCGTCAGCGTCCCGATCTTGATCGTCAGCATGATGCCCGCCAGGCCGGCCAGCGCCGCGCTGATGGCGAACACGGTAGCCATGACGGTATTGGCGCGAACACCGAGCAGACGTGACATGAGAAAATCCTCGGCCGCGGCACGAAGCTTCAGGCCGATCAGGCTGCGCTTCAGCACCAGCGTCAGCACGACCGCCACCACGACCGTCACTCCGATGTCCAGCAGGTCAATGCCGGTTGTCGTGACGCTGCCCAGGTGGACAGGCTGCACCAGCGATGAGCCGAACGAGGTCGTCTTCGGCTGATCCGTGGCTGTAAGCAGCAGTCCGTTCTGAAGCAGAGCGGACACCGCGAAGGAAACGATAAGCAGCGTAGTCGGCGACGCGATGCGAACCGGCCGGAAGGCGAATCGCTCCATGGCCAGCCCGAGCACTACCGGGCCGGCGCACGCGACGAGAATCACGACGGGCCACGGCAGAGTCGCGCAGACGACGACGAGGTAGCCCGCGATCGTCAGCAGGTCGCCGTTGGCGAAGTTGGCGATCCGGCCAACCCCGAAGATCAGGGCCACCCCGAGGGCGAAGAGCGCGTAGAGGCTCCCCAGGCTGGCCGCGTCGATTGTGTCTTGAAGTACCTGTGTCATCGTTCAACTCGTCCCAACGTCTGCCTGGCCAACCTCGGCGTTGAAGTACGCCGCGATGAGCTGCTCGCCGTCACCGACGCCGGTGGTCGCCTCGATCTGCCCGTGCCGCAGCAGGAAGCCCCGGTCGGCGAACGCGATCGCGCGAAGTGCCATCTGCTCGACCAGGACGATGGAGATCTCGCGAGCGCGCAGCTGCGAGAGGGCGTTGAACACCTCGTTCACGACCACTGGCGCCAGGCCGAGCGAGGGCTCGTCCAGCAGCAGAACCCGAGGCCTTGAGAGCATCGCCCGTGCGATCGCGAGTTGCTGCTGCTCTCCGCCCGACAGCGTGCCGGCGTGCCGGGCCGCTAGTCGGGCGAGCACGGGAAAGCGGGACAGCATCTCGTCCAGGTCCCGCCGCGATCCGGCGCGGTCGTGTCTGCTCCTGTTACCCATGGCCAGGCGCAGGTTCTCGGAGACGGTGAGGCTGGACAGGATCCGGCGTCCCTCGGGAACCAGGGCAATCCCGGCCTTGACCGTCCGCTCGGGCGTAAGCCCGCTGACGCGCTGACTCTCGAGCCGGACCTCGCCTGACACTCCGCTGCGCAGGGCGCCCGCGATCGCATTCAGGATGCTGCTCTTGCCCGCTCCGTTCGGTCCGACGATGGCGATCGTCTCGCCTGTGCCGCACGTGAACGTGACGTCGCGCACAGCCTTGATGGGCCCGTAGCGGACGCTCAGCCCGGTCACCGTCAGCATCAGGCCGCCTCGATCCCGTCGGGATCCCCGAGGTAGGCGGTCCGGACGAGCGGATCGTTCCTGACCTCGCCGGGGTTGCCGATGCTAATCGTCTGACCGGAGCTGATCACCTGAATCCGGTCACACAGGCTCATGATCAGCCCCATGTCGTGCTCGATCACGAGAATGCCGCAGCCGCGGGTCTCGCGGACCTTCGCGATCGTGTCCCGCAGGTCCTTGCTTTCCCGCTCGTCCAGGCCGGCGGCCGGCTCGTCGAGCAGCAGGAACTGCGGGTCGGTTGCGAGCGCCCGCGCGAGGGCGACGCGTCTTTCGGTTCCGGCGGGCAGGGCTCGGGCTTGCACATCGAACAGATCGCCGAGCCCGTGCTCTTCCAGGAGCTGCCGAGCCACGTTGTAAGCCGACCGTCGCGAGTGGCCCCGGCCGAGGGCGGCGACCTCGAGGTTCTCGGTCACTGTCAGGCGCCCGAAGAGCCTCACCCCCTGGAAGGTGCGTGTGATGCCCAGGCGGCACAGGCGGTGTGCCGGGCGACCCGTGATGTCTGTGTCGCCCAGCAGCACCGTTCCGGCATCCGGGGTCAGGTAACCGCTCATGATGTTCACCAGCGTCGACTTGCCGGCGCCGTTCGGGCCGATCAGCCCCAGGATCTCTCCGGCCGCGAGGTGCAGGTCGACGCCGACGACAGCCTGCAGGCCGGAGAAAGCGCGGCTTATCCGGCGGGCCGCAAGACTGCCGGGACTGCCGCGCGCACCAGCACGCTTCATCTCTCTGCCCCGGATTCCGTGCTAGAGGTGAAGGTCTACGTTGCCGGTGATATCGATCATCTTGAAGAATGCCGGCGTGCCGTTGGTGTACCGGAGGATACGGATCGGCCGCTTCGCGTTGATATGAATGCTCGGCGTGTAGGTCGTCGGCAGGAGCGTCGGGTAATTGGTGAACTTGTCCAGCACCGCCGACAGCGCCGGGCCGTCGGTGTTCCCGCCGTCCTTCTCCAGCGCGTCCACGATCATCTGCGCGCACGTGTAGCCGACGGTGACGCTGGTGTTCTGCAAGCCGGACGAGCCGTAGAGCGCGACGTACTGCTTCACGAACTGGTTGACCTTGGGGTCGGGGTCGTCGCCGTACAGGGATGCGTTGGCCGTGACGTAGAAGTTGCTCAGATGCGGCACCGCGTTGAGCCAGTCGGTGCCCGTCATGCCGAAGTCGCTCACGATGGGCGTTGTCAGTCCGGCGGCCCGGATGTCCCGAATAGCGGTCGTCCCACCGGGAGTGTAAGTGCACGCCACGATAACGTCGGGCTTGACCGACTGGATGGAGCCCACCTGGGTGGCGATGGAGGCATCGCCGTTCATGAACTGAGCCGTCCCGGCGACCTTGCCTCCGAGCTCCTGCCAGTGCTCGTCGAAGCCGGTACACACCTGCTTGGAGTAATCGAGCGATTCGTCGTCGAGGACGAAGGGGCGGGACCAGCCCTGCTCCTTGATGAACTGTGCTATCGCCCAGCCCTCGGCGTAGTCGGCCGTCGCGGCCGTGTACGCCTGGGGTCCGATTCCCTGCGTGCCCCACAGCGGTGAGCCCGCGCACAGCGACACGTTAAGGATGTTGTCCGACTGCGCCTCAATGCCGGCCGGGCTGCCAATGTCGTAGTTGCACGTCGCAACGATGATCTTCGCGCCCTGCCCGATGAGGTTGGATGTGACCTGCTTGATCACTGTCTCGCTCGTCTGCGAGTCGCCCGTGATTACCTTGATCTTGCGGCCGTGGATTCCGCCGGAGGCGTTCACCTGGTTGATGACCATCATGAACGCGTCCATGGATGTCTGATCCGGTATGGTCATCCACCCGGTCTTGGCGATTGCCGCACCGATGACAATCGGCCCGGTCTGCGCCTTGGAAATGGCGGTGGAACTGCTGGCAGGCGAGACCGTGGCGCCACAGGCTGCCAGCCCGGCTCCGCCCAGCGCCACCATCGCGGCCAGGGCGAGCGTCCTCTTGCTCTTCATGTCCTGACTCCGTCTCTCCGCGGCACTCCCGCGGCTCGGGGACCTGAGCAGCTGCGTTCCAAACCCCTTACCGGGCCTGCATAGCGAGCGGCAACGGTACATCTGCTCGGCTGTCAGAGTACGCCCGGATCGAATATAGTCAAGGACTTGACAGTATGTTATATCTGCTGTTATCTAGCGGTAACAAGTTCGTGTTAGGGCCTAGTCCCTCAAGTCGGCTCGCTGTGCAAGCGGCAACGACGGGGCGTGAGCTGGGGAGATGCGGTGGCATCCAGTGCCGGTCCCCTCCGCGCTGCGACCAGCGGCCTGCCGGGGCGTGTGGCTGTCCAGGAGCTTACAGTTCAGTTTAGTCAAGTGCTTGACAATATATGGTATTCAGTTGTTATATGGCCGGGCAGCCGAGCGCCCAGGTGGCGGGCGCCCGGTCGACCAAGGAGGTAGCGACTTATGGCGCCCGATCCGGTCTCGGCGAAGGACATGGAGGGTCTGCTCGCCGACGCGATCACGGCCCGCTATCCCGATGTGGACCAGCTCGCGCTGCGCGCAGCGACGAACCTGAAACGTGCGGCCAACATCCTGAACCAGCACGAGTTCCTGCGGCTGCACCCGACTACCGGCAGCACGCCGGCAGCCTTCCGCGTGCTGTTCATGATCTGGTGCTTCGAGCCGATCGAGGCGAAGGGCATCGCCCGGCTTTCAGGGGTCTCGGCGCAGGCGGTCTCGGGCATCCTGGCCAACCTGGAGCGCAAGGGCCTGATCACGCGCAGCCGGAGCCGGACCGACCGGCGGCAGGCGCCGATCACCACAACGGCCCAGGGCTCCACGCTCGTGCTGCGGAACCTGCGGCCGCAGAACGAGGTCCAGCATTCGTTCTTCTCCGGCGCGCTATCACCGGATGAGGTCCGCACCCTCATCGACCTGCTGGCCCGGCTCATTGTTGCCGCTCACGACCAGCCGGCGGTCTCGGACGAGGACCGCTTGCCCGCCGAAGGTCCGTGACGTGCCGCAGAACCAGCAGCCGCCCGGCCTGCATGACGTCGAGATCTGCGACGCTCACCACCACCTCTACGACACCGAGGTGCGCCGCTACTCCATCGACGACCTCCGCCGGGACGCGGCCGGGCTGCCAGTCGTGCGGAGTGTCTACGTAGAGTGCGGTCAGCACTATCTCCCGGACGGTCCGGCCGAGTTCCGGCCGACAGGCGAGACCGCCTGGGCTGCGAGCATCGCTGGTGGCGGCCCTGTGGCCGGCATTGTGGGATATGCCGATCTCTCGGCTCCGAATATCGCTGCGATACTCTCCGCACACTGTGAGGCCGGCCTGGGGCTGTTCCGCGGAATCCGGCAGGGTGCCGCGTGGGACGCCGACCCCGCCATCGCGATGAGCCACGTGACTACCCGGCCGGGAATGGCCGCCGAGGCCTCCTACGCGCGGGGAGTGGCCGCGCTTGCGGCCCGCGGGCTGATCTGCGATATGTACGTGTACTTTCACCAGCTTGCCGAGGTCGCCGCGCTCGCGCGCCGGGTGCCCGAGGCGACGATCGTGCTCAATCATCTCGGCGGGCTGCTCGGGGTCGCCAGCTACGCCTCGGCGGCGGTCAATGTCCGGCAGGTCTGGCGCGCTGGACTTCCTGTTGTCGCTGCCTGCCCGAACGTGCTGGTGAAGGTCGGCGGCCTCGGTCGACCTCTGGCGGGCACCGGGTGGGAGAAGGCGGCCGTCCAGCCAGCCGCCGCCGAGGTCGCCGCCTACTGGCGCGCGGACGTGCTGTGGGCGATCGGCCTCTTCGGCCCGTCCCGCTGCATCTTCGAGAGCAACTTCCCGGTGGACAGGAAGTCCTTCTCGTACCGGACGTGCTGGCAGGCACTCGGCGAGATCGTGTCCGAGTTCTCGCCTGGCGAGCGCCGGGCCATGTTTCACGACAACGCGGTCCGCGTCTATCGCCTCGGCGACCAACCTTAAGGAGCTGATCGTGACGTCTTCCGTCACCACGATCCCTGACGTCAAGATGACGCTCGGCGAGGCCCACGCCGCACTGCTCATTGACGGTCGCTGGACCGCGCCGCTGTCGGGCCGCTACCAGGACGCGATAGACCCCGGCACGGGCGAAGTGATCGCGCCAGTCGCGGCCGGAGGCGACGCCGACATCAGCGCCGCGGTCGCCGCCGCCCGGGCGTCCTTCGAAGACGGCACCTGGCGGTTCGCCCCCGGCAGCGAGCGCGCGCGTGTGCTGTGGCGGGTTGCCGACCTGATCGACGAGCACCACGACGAGCTGACCGCACTGGAATGCCTGGACCAGGGCCAGCCGGCGACGCATCTGACCTGGATGATTGCAAGCGCCGCGCAGTGCTTCCGCTACTACGCGGGCCTGGCCGACAAGATCTACGGGGTCTCCGGCGACGTGGTCACGGCAGGGGCGCCGATGCACGCCTACACCCGCAAGGAGGCCGTCGGCGTGGTCGGCCTGATCGTGCCGTGGAACGCGCCCCTGATGATGGCAGCCTGGAAGCTCGCACCGATGCTCGCCGCGGGCTGCTCAGGTGTGCTAAAGCCCGCCGAGGAGACATCGCTGACCTCACTGCGCCTTGGCCATTTCCTGATGGCGGCCGGCGTTCCGGCAGGAGTGGTGAACATTGTCACAGGCGCGGGTCCTATCGCCGGCGCCGCGCTCGCCGGTCATCCGGATGTCGACAAGATTTCGTTCACGGGCTCAACTCAGACCGGGCGGGAGATCATCAGTGCCGCCCGCGGCAATCTCAAACGCCTGACTCTCGAACTCGGCGGAAAGTCGCCGGTGGTCATCTTCGGTGACGCCGACCTTGCCGAGGCGATCCCGTCGGCGGCCAGGGCGATCTTCAGCAACGCCGGCCAGGTCTGCTCAGCCGGTTCCCGGCTGCTGGTCGCGGCCGATGTCCTCAACCAGGTCGTCGAGGGCATCATCGACGCCGCACGGCAGACGCGGGTGGGTTACTGGAGCGACCCCGAGGCGCAGATGGGCCCGCTTGTGTCAGCTCGCCAGCTTGACCGCGTTACGGGATATGTCGACGCGGGGGTCAAGGCCGGCGCCAAGGTAGCCGCGGGCGGCAAGCGCCTCGGCGCTGCCGGCTACTTCTTCGAGCCCACCGTACTGGTCAACGCCGCCGGGACCGCCCCGGCGCGGGAGGAGATCTTCGGACCAGTCCTCACGGTCCTGCCGTTCGGGGACGTGAACGACGCGCTCACGCTGGCCAACGACACGGACTACGGCCTGTCTTCGAGCATATGGACCGCCGACGTCGCTCGGGCCCACGCCTTCGCGCGCAGGCTGCGCGCAGGCCGGGTCGGCATCAACATCCACAGCCCCGGCGATTACCGGTTCCCGACCGGCGGGTTCAAGCAGTCCGGCTGGGGCCGTGAGCACGGACCGAACGCGCTCGACCCGTACCTGGAAGAGAAGTCGGTCTTCACCAGGATCCCGTTCTGATCCGGCTCCAGGGAAAGAGGTGCACAAGGTGCGAGCGGTCGTCCTCGAGGACTACAACGAGCCGCTTGTCGTCAGGGACGTGGAGCCCTTGCCGCTCGGGCCGTCCGACGTCAGGGTCGAGGTGCGCGCCTGCGGTGTATGCCACTCTGACCTGTCTGCTGCCCGCGGCCAGTACGCGTTCCCGCTTCCGCTCGTCCTCGGTCACGAGGGCTCGGGCGTCGTGACCGAGGTTGGCTCGAGCCTAACCGCATTCCGAGTCGGCGAGCGAGTGATCGGCTCGTGGGTGGCGCACTGCGGCCGGTGCTTTCAGTGCCTCAGCGGGCGCAGCCATCTGTGCGAGGCCCAGCCCGTCATCGGCGCGCGCCCCCGGGTCCGGCTGAACGGCGACGAGCTAACCGCGATGAGCGGGCTCGGCGCGATGGCCGAACTGATGACTGTCGACGAGTCAAGCCTGGTAAAGGTCGACACCGACCTGCCCGACGACCAGCTCGCCCTCGTGGGATGTGCCGTGACGACCGGCATCGGTGCCGCGCTGTGGACAGCGCGGGTGCAGCCGGGCTCGTCGGTGGCCATATTCGGAGCCGGCGGCGTCGGGCTGTGCACGGTGCTCGGCGCCGCGATCGCAGGAGCGGCCGAGATCATCGTCGTCGACCCGTATCCGCTCAAGCGCGAAGCGGCACTAAGCCACGGAGCCACCAGGTCGGTCAGCCCTGCGGACGGCGACCCCGTCGAGCAGATCCGCGCCTGCACGGCCGGGCGCGGGGCCGATTACACGTTCGAGGCGATAGGGCTGCCCGCCACGATGCGCCAGGCGTTCGACGCCGCCTGCAACGGCGGGATCGTCACCTATATCGGCGCGCTGGCCGCCGACCTCGAGCTGCCGCTCCCCGCCAACGCTCTGCGCGCCCAGGGCAAGCAGATCCGCGGGTCGAACTATGGCTCCGCGCAGGTACGCCGGGACATGCCCCTGCTCGTGCGGCTGGCCGAGACCGGGCGGCTGAACCTCGCCGGCATGGTCTCGAGGCGCGTCCCGCTCGATCAGGTGAACCAGGCCATCGCGGCGATCGACCAGGGTCAGGTCATCCGTTCGGTCCTCATCCCATGACCCCTCACCCAGCCACACGCTACCGCTCCCGGAGGGACTAATGGCGCGCGAGACCAGCACCGTGGTCGACGGCTTTACTTTCACTGAGGCCCCCCGCTGGCACGAAGGTCGGCTCTGGTTCTCCGACCTCTACACGTATCAGGTACTTTCGGTCGCCGAAGACGGCAGCGACCTGAAGCTGGAGGCGGAGATCCCGGGCCAGCCGGCCGGGATGGACTGGCTGCCCGACGGCCGGCTGCTCGTCGTGTCCATGCTCGATCGCAAAGTCATGCGCCGCGAGCATGACGGGCGGCTGGTCGTGCACGCGGACCTGTCCGGCTCCGTTCCGTGGACGCTCAACGACCTGGTCGCCGACACCGCAGGCCGCGCCTATGTGGGGAACTTCGGCTTCGATCTCTTCGGCGACGATCCGCTGACGCCGGCCAGGCTGACCAGGGTCGATCCGGATGGCAGCAGCGTCGAGGCCGCGGACGACCTGTGGTTTCCCAATGGCAGCGTCGTGACGCCGGTCGGCGATCTGCTCGTGAACGAGTCGTTCGGAAACCGGATCTCCGCCTTCCGCATCGCCGCCGACGGAAGCCTGGCGGGTCGGCGCACCTGGGCAAGGTTCGGGCCGCTGCCGCCGCGGACGGATCTGGACGCTGCCGCGCGGCTCATCGTCCTCGGCTGCGACGGGGCGGCGCTGGACGCCGCCGGAGCGCTCTGGGTTGCCGACTGCCTCCACGAACGCGTGGTCCGAGTGCTCGAAGGCGGTGAGATCACCGACGACATCAGGCTGGGTACGGGCGTGTACGGCTGCGCGCTGGGCGGGAGTGCCGGCCGGACGCTCTTCCTGTGCGTCGCTCCCGACTTCGACCGGGAACGGCGGCGTGAGACCCGCGAGTCCAGCGTGCTCGCCATCCCGGTCGGCATTCCGGCCCCCGCCCAGCCGCAACTGGCATCATGACCGGCCCGTCAGGCCCTGACCACCGTAGAAGGGAATCCCATGACCGAGACCAGCTCACCGCAGCGGTTCCGCGGCAAGGTCGCCCTCATCTCGGGCGCCGCGCGCGGACAAGGGCGCTCACATGCGGTCGCGATGGCGCGCGAGGGCGCGGACATTGTGATCATCGACATCTGCGAGCCCATCGCTGGCGCCGAGCCATATGAGTCCGCCACTGAAGCCGATCTCAAGGAGACGGTCCGGGTCGTTCAGGACACCGGCCGGCGCTGTCTGGGCGTTACGGGCGACGCGCGCGACGCCGATGCCGTCGAGGCCGTGACCGCGCGCGCGATCGAGGAATTCGGTCGGCTGGACGTACTGATCGTCAACCACGGAATCGTCATGAACCGCACGTGGGAGCAGATGACGCATGACATGTGGGACACCATGATCGGCATCAACCTCACCGCCGCGTGGCGACTGTCCAAAGCGGCGATCCCGTACATGATCCGCCAGCGCAGCGGATCCATCATCTACACGTCGTCGGTGGCGGCACTGACACCCTATGCAGCGCTGGCAGGCTATTCAGCGGCCAAGGCCGGTCTCCTCGGGCTAATGCGGTCGCTCGCCGCCGAACTGGCACCGCACCTGATTCGCGTCAACGCCGTCATGCCCGGCAACGTCGGGACCCCGATGCTGCTCAACCCCGGCGTCGCCGCTATGTTTGCCGGCCGGGAGGGCGCCACGATCGAGGACATGAAACTCCCGGCGCAGTCGACGATGCTGCTTCCGGTCCCGTGGCTGGAGCCCGAAGACATCACCCACGGCGTGCTGTATCTCGCCTCCGACCAGGCCCGGTACGTGACCGGGATCGCGCTGCCGATCGATGGCGGCACCCTGTGCCAGCCACCCGGGGTACCGCCGATCGCGGCCGAGCGGATCGCCGAGCTCGAATCGCAGCTTGCTCAGGCCACCGCGAGATAAGGAGCCACAACCAATGAGCGGACGCGTGGAAGGGAAAGTTGCCTTCATCACCGGGGCCGCGCGCGGTCAGGGCCGCACGCACGCAGTCCGGCTGGCCGCCGAAGGCGCGGACATCATCGCCCTCGACATCGCCGACCAGATCGACATCGTGCCCTTCGCCATGGGCACCCGCGAGGACCTGGACGAGACAGCGCGGCAGGTCAAGGCGCTCGGCCGGCGAGTCGTCACAAGCATCGCGGACGTCCGGGACTATCCCGGCCTGCGCGAGGCCGTCGACGAGGGAGTCGCGGAGCTCGGGCGACTGGACATCGTCTCGGCCAACGCCGGGATCTTCAGCTTCGCCCCCATCGACCAGCTGACGGATTCCGCGTGGTCCGACGTCATTGACGTGAACCTGAAGGGCGTCTGGCACACGATCAAGGCCGCGCTGCCTCATCTGCGCGAGAGCGGAGGCGGGTCGATCATCTTGACCGGCTCGACCGCGGCGGTCGATGGCCTGCCGAACGCTGCACACTACGTCGCCGCCAAGCACGGCGTAGTCGGAATCATGCGCACGGCCGCGCTTGAGCTCGCGAAAGAAAACATCAGGGTCAACGCCGTGCACCCCGGGAACGTGAACACGCCGATGATCCAGAATCCGGCGCTGTACGAGCTATTCGCTCCCGACCTGGAGCCCGCCGCGCGGACCCTGGAGGCCATCGTGCCACGGGTCCGGGCCATGAGCGTGATGCCCGTCCCGTGGGTGGAGCCCGAGGACGTGTCGAACGCGGTCCTGTGGCTGGCCAGCGACGAGTCGCGTTACGTCACAGGACTCGGGATCACTGTAGACGCAGGCCGGACGCTGCTATGAGCGACGCCGCCATGACCACGGCCAGCGTCCTGACCGGCGTGACAATCCTCGAGCTCGGCCAGGCGTACATGGCGCCTTACTGCACCCTGCTCATGCAGCGACTGGGCGCCGACGTGATCAAGATCGAGCCGCCCGGAGGCGAGCTGTACCGGCGCCCGACAGCGCGTAAGCGCACCGAATGGCCGCAGTTCGCCATGATGAACGCGGGCAAGCGCAGCCTTCGGCTCGACCTCAAGAAGCCCGCCGGCCAGGCACTGTTCCGGGACCTCGCCGCAACCGCTGACGTCATCGTCCAGAACTACGCGCCCGGAACCTTCGACCGCCTCGTGGGCATCGACTCACTCCGCGCTGCCAATCCCGGGCTGATCATCGCGTCCGGCAGCGGCTACGGAAGCTCCGGCCCCTACAGTCCGCTGCGGGCGATGGACCTCGCAATCCAGGCCATGTCCGGAGTAATGTCCACCACCGGCTTCGAGGATTCCGCACCGGTCCGCACGGGACCCTCGGTCGTTGACTTCATGGGCGGCGCCCACCTGTTCGGCGCGGTGATGGCGGCCCTCATCCAGAGGTCCCAGACCGGGCAGGGCCAGCGCGTCGAGGTCGCGCTATACGACGCCGTCCTGCCCTCGCTTGCATCCAACATCGCCGGCTACCTGGACAGTGACGGCACGATACCCGAGCGCACCGGCAACCGGCACGGCGGCCTGGCCGTCGCACCGTACAACGCGTACCCGGCCGCGGACGGCTGGGTCGCCCTCCAGTGCCTGCACGAGGGCCACTGGGCGACCTTGTGCGCGATCATGGGACGCCCGGAGCTCGCCGCGCAGCCCCCGCTCAACTCCAACGCCGGCCGCGTCGCGGACATGGCCAGAGTCGACCAGATCGTCGGCGAGTGGACCGCCTCCCGGCCACGTGAGGCGATCACCACCCGGCTGACCACCGCTGGCATTCCGTGCGCGCCGGTGCAGACTCTCGCCGAGGTCATCAACGACCCGCAGGTCCGCGCGCGCCGGATGCTCGAGCGCCACCAGGGCGCAGAAGGCCACTGGTGGACTATGGGCAGCCCGATCCGGCTCGCCGACTCTCCGGCGAGGCAGGACAACCTGCCATTCCGTCTCGGCCAGCACGGCGCCGAGATCCTGAAGGAAAAGCTGTCGCTCGACATCGATCGCATCGCCGCGCTCGAGGCCGACGAGGTCATCTGAGCCAGCCTGCACCCCCATCACCGGCCCGACACAACGCGGAGAACATCACTTTGGCACTCGAACTCGCGGCGGTTGACCAGACCCTGATCGACCGGATTCTGGAACAGAAGGACGTGGAACAGGAGTCCGACCTGGGCATCCTCAGCGCGCTAACGATCAAGAGATACGCGCGCGCTGTCGGCGAAACCAACCCGGTCTACCTCGATTCGCGGTACGCCCGCGCTCTGGGGTTCGGCGACATCATCTCCCCTCCCAACCTGCCCGTGTCCGTTATGGACTGGACAGAAGGAAGCCCGAACGACGAACTGCGTCAGGACGGCACCGAGCCCGGCGTCACACTCCCTGGTGTGCCAAGCAGCGGTTACCGGCTCATGGGCGGCGGGGAGGACATGACGTTCATCAAGCCCATCGTCGCCGGACAGCACCTCACGCTCACGGTGGCGCTGAGCGAGGCCACCCTGCGCGACAGCCGCTCCGGCCCGATGGCGGTGGTCAAGCTGCGCCGACGCTACTTCGCCGATGGCGATCTCGCCCTCGAGGCCATCCAGACCATTCTCGTGCGCTAAGAAAAGGGGGATCTCACCATGACTCAGCGACTCTTCAGCAGTGTTGCGGCAGGAGACGAGCTGCCTGGATTCGAAGTCGTGCCGAGCTCAGTCCAGATGATGCGCTACTGCGCCGTCACCTGGAACATGCACCGCATCCATTTCGACGCCGAGCAGGCAGCGGCGGAGGGCTATCCCGGCCTGATCGTCCAGTCGCACCTGCACCAGGCGTTCCTGACAAGACTGATAACAGACTGGATGGGGCCCCGCGGGCAGATCCGCAGCCTGAGCGCCACAGTCCGCCGGTTCGCGACTGCAGGGGACACACTGCGGCTGCGTGGCCGTGTCGTCGAGACTGACCGGAAAGACGACTTCTCTGGCCTGGTCACCATCGACATCGAGGAAGTGCGACCGTCGGACGGCATCGTGTGTGCGCCCGGCCGCGCGGTAGTAGAGCTGCCTGTCCTTGCAAGCCCGGACGTGGTCCGCGCATGAGCATCGGCATCTCCAAGCCCTGGCAGGCGCTGAACGCGGACAGCGTTCGCACGATCCCGCCGACAGTCGGAGTATTCGAGCTCGCGGACGCGAATGGCCGGTCGCTCGGGTTCGGGTACGCCGGCGCTAGTTCGACATTCGGCCTGCGGAGCGAGGTAGCGAAGGCAGCAGCTGCCGCCAGCGACGCTGCCCAGTTCCGGGTCGAGGTGACGTCGCTCTACCTGTCACGCCTCAAGGAGCTGCAGCGGCTAGTTGCCCGCTCGGGCTGACGAGGCCCTCACCCGCGTCTCTCGTTACCGCGGGGACGCGCCTTTTCTCAACAGTCTTGGGAGACACTGTGGACCTACAGCTAGACGACGAGCAGAGGGCGGTCGTCGACACCGTCCGCCGCTACGTCCGGGACCAGATTGTGCCCGTCGAGATGGAGCTCGACCCGGACGAGAGCGTCCTGCCGCCGGATGACTACGAGCGCCTGGCGAAAATGACGCAGGCCATGGGCCTTTTCAACTTGGACCTGCCCGAGGAGCATGGCGGTCCCGGCATCAGCACGGTGCTGCGCTGCCTGATCGCCATAGAAATCTCCCAGCACAGGGCCGGCCTCTACGCGCCGGCCTACCACACCTTCGGGTACCCGGGCCAGATCCCCCTGCTGGCAGCCTTTGCGAACGAGGGCCAGCGGGAGCGCTACCTGATGCCGTCAATTCGCGGCGAGAAGCGAGCTTGCTTCGGGCTCAGCGAGCCGTCTGGCGGGAGCGACCCGGCGCGCAGCGTGCAGACGCGAGCCGTGCGCGATGGTGATCAATGGGTCATCAATGGGCGCAAGATGTGGACAAGCGACGCAGCAGATGCCGACTTCTGCGTGCTCTTCGCCCGGACCGGCGCGCCCGACTCGGGGCGGGATGGCATCACCGCGTTCCTAGTCGACACCGACACGCCGGGCTTCACTGTGAGCCGCGTCGTGCACACGCTCCGCGCGGGCAGCCCGGCAACGGAAATTGTCCTCGAAGACGTGCGGGTACCGGACGCCAGCGTCTTCGGCGGCGTCGGAAGCGGGTTTAAGCTCGCGAACACGAGGCTGGCCAGGAACCGGATTCCGTACAGCGCGGCCTGTCTGGGCGTCGCGGTGAAGGCGCAGCAGCTGGCCGTCGAGTACGCCAAGATCCGGGTTGCGTTCGGCAAGCCACTCATCGAGCACCAGGGCGTGAACTGGATGCTCGTGGATAACGAACACGACCTTCGCGCCGCGACGATGATGGTGATGATCGCCGCCGACCGGGCCGATCGCGGTCTGCCCTTCCGGACAGAGGCCGCCTCGGCCAAGATCATGGCCACTGAAGCCGCTTCCAGGGTTGTCGACCGGTCCATTCAGATTCACGGCGGCATGGGCGTGTCCAAGGAAATGCCGCTGGAGCGCTGGTACCGCGAGCTGCGTATCCGCCGGATCGGAGAAGGCGCCACCGAGGTGCAGCGGATGATCATTGGCCGGGATCTAGCGCACCAGCCGTACAAGTTCTTTCTTGACTAGCCCGCCTGCCTGAGGCATGCGCCAAGCCCACACAACTCCGGAAGTAGGTAGCGTGGCCCGACCCGTCATCATCGCGAACTGCTCAGCCTTCTACGGTGACCGCATCTCTGCAGCGGCGGAAATGGTCGAAGGCGGTTCCATCGACGTGCTTACCGGCGACTGGCTGGCCGAGCTTACGATGCTCATCCTCGCCCGGGCTGCCCGCAGGAACCCGAGCCTCGGCTACGCGCAGACGTTTGTGCGGCAGATGGAGCAGATCCTGGGGACCTGCGTCGAGCGGGGTATCCGTGTCGTCGCGAACGCGGGAGGCCTGAACCCGAGGGGCTGTGCCGAGGCGGTGGCCAAGGTCGCCGGGGCCCTCGGGATACATCCGCAGATCGCTTATGTCACCGGAGACGACCTACTGCCGGGATTCGGCTCGCTCCGGGCGAGCGGCCACTGCCAGACAATGCCGGGCTCGCCGGACATCGACCTGGGCCGGGTGGTATCAGCCAACGCCTACCTCGGAGGCTGGGCGGTCACCGAGGCTCTCGCGGCTGGCGCGGACGTTGTCATCACCGGCAGGACCACAGACGCGGCACTGGTCAGCGGTCCCGCAGCCTGGTGGCACGGGTGGGCGCGCGATGACTGGGATGCCCTGGCCGGCGCGGTCGTTGCTGGCCACGTCATCGAGTGCGGAACGCAAGCCACAGGTGGCAACTACTCGTTCTTCCGCGAAGTCAAGGACATGACGAGGCCCGGCTTTCCGTGGGCTGAGATCGCCAGCGACGGCTCGTCGATAATCGGAAAGCATCAGGGCACCGGGGGCGAGGTTTCGGTCGGCACGGTCACTTCCCAGCTGCTGTACGAAATAGGCGGTCCGCGGTACCTGGGCCCAGATGTCATCGCAAGGTTCGACACCATCCGGCTGAGCGAAGCAGGCACCGACCGGATCCGCGTGAGCGGCGCTCGGGGCGAGCCGCCGACGGGTTCGCTCAAGGTCTCGGTCAACATGCTCGGCGGTTTCCGGAACGACATCCGCGTGGCCGTCTGCGGTCCCGACATAGCGGGGAAGGCACAACTGCTCGAGGCCGCGTTCTGGGAGTACTGCCCCTATGGCCCAGCCGAGTATGCGGAGGTCGCCATACACCTTGACCGGACCGACAAGGAGGACGCAGGCACGAACGAGGAGGCCGTCGCGGTCTGGCAGATCATCCTCAAGGACGCCGACGAGACGAAAGTGGGCCGGGCAGTCTCCGATGCGGCGGTCGAAATGTCGCTGTCTACTTCCCCTGGCTTCTTCCTGCTCAGCGGCCCGCCAAGGCAGGCGCGAGAGTACGGCGTCCACGCCTCCGCTCTGGTCCCTGCGAATCTGGTGAAAGAGCGGGTTAGCTTTCTCGATGGTCACGAGTTCGACCTGACGCCACCAGCGATGCCGAGTGCAGCAGAGCCGCTCGCCATCGAGCAGGAGTCCGCGAGCATGGCGGAATGTCTGCCGGCTACCCGCACATATCTGGGTTCGGTAGTAGGAGCTCGGTCTGGTGACAAGGGCGGTGATGCCAATGTCGGCGTCTTCGCCCGTTCAGAGCTTGCGTGGCACTGGCTCGACTCCTTCCTCACGACGGAGATGCTGCGCGACCTGTTGCCGGAAGTAGCGGCCCTTTCCATCGAGCGGTACCGGCTGCCCCTGATCCGTTCGCTCAACTTCGTAATTCATGGCCTGCTGGGCGACGGAGTCGCCGCCAGCACTCGGCAGGATGCCCAGGCCAAGAGCCTGGGCGAATGGCTGCGGTCCAGAGTCGTGGACGTGCCCACGGTACTGCTCGACGGCCTAGGGTCCGCCTCCAGAGAAAGGAAAACTCCATGACCGCTGCGCAAGTCGACTTCCGCGCCCGCCGGATTGTCACAGGCGTGAACAGCGAGGGCAGGTCGACAATCGCCACGGACGAGCTCACCGAGACACGTTCGGTGACGCCCGGGTGGACTCTCAACGACATATGGCAGGTCGACGTCCTCCCGCCGCACGCCGGAGACTCCCACACGCTCAAACCGGGCGAGAGTAGCCTGTCACCCCGGCAGGGCGGTTTCGTCTGGCGAGTCGCGATGTTCCCGCCGGATAGCTGGTGGGACCCAGCTTCGCAGTATCAGCAGGCGCTCGCGGCTATAGACGCCGGAGACGCAATAGGCGCGGACGACCCGCCCGGGATGCACGCGACGGAGACGCTGGATGTTCTCACCGTCCTCAGCGGAGAGATGTACCTGGTGCTGGAAGACTGCGAGACTCTCCTGCGCCCCGGCGATACCGCCGTGCAGCGGGGAACCAAGCACACCTGGAGCAATCGCTCGTCGGACCCGTGCGTCGTCGTGATCGGCATCACCCCGCTGGTGCGGTGACTGGTCAGCGTCGCCGCGCGGCGGGCCTCAGTTCATGGTCACCGTAGCTGTTGTCGTCAGGGTTGAGGGTCACGCCGGGGGCCACGAGCTCGTCGATGCGGTCGAGGCCTTCAGCCGGGAGCGTGAGGTCGGCAGCGGGCAGGTAGGACTCCAGCTGCTCCATGGTCCGCGGGCCGACGATGGCGGAGGTGACGCCGGGGTGGCTGAGGACGAAGGCGATCGCAATCGTGACGAGTGTCATGTTGCCTTGCTCGGCGAACTGGGCGAGTTCCTCGACGATGTCGAGCTTGCGCTGGTTGGGGGCGGGAGAGGACGCGGCGTTCTTGCGCCAGCGGCCGGAGAGCCAAGATGGGAGCGCTCGGCCTCGCCGGGCTGAAGGGCGTCGGCGACGCCGTCGAGGACGGCGTCGGAGGTTCCGGTTTCTCCTCAGCGCTGGAGGTCATTGGCCAGCTGGGAAGTCTGCCGAGGCGGCCAGGTCAGCCTGAGCCTCGAAGTTCGCGATGCGGTCCTTGAGGACATCAAGGGTGGTCTTCAGGGCTTGCGCTCCGAGGATGATGCGCAGCGGGGCTGGCTCTTGCGCGGCGCTAGCGATAATGGCGGCGGCCATTCGCGCTGGGTCGCCGGGTGCGAGCCCGTTGGCGGGGTTGAGCATCGACATGAAGCCATGCGCGGGAGTGCCGTCGTATGCGGCCAGTGGTTCTGCCACCTGGGCGCTTCCGTAGCGGAACTCGGTCCGGGCGCCGCCTGGCTCGACGATGGTCACGCCGATGCCGAACGGCGCGACTTCCTGGGCGACGGATTCGGTGAAGCCCTCGATTCCCCACTTGGTGGCGTGGTACATCGAGTTGCCGGGGAAGGCGACCTGCCCGCCGTAGGTGGACATCTGGATGATCCGGCCGCCGCCCTGGGCACGCAGGTGCGGCAGGCAGGCCCGGATGAGCTGGATAGAGCCGGTGAGATTGGTGGCGATGATGTGGCTGACCTGGTGGTCGGACAGTTCCTCGGCCGCGCCGAAGAGGCCGTAGCCGGCGTTGCTCACCACCACGTCAATGCGCCCGAAGGATGTGAAGCTGCGGTCCGCGACGTCGCGGACGGCGGCGGCGTCGGTGACGTCGAGGATCTCGCGGTGGAATGTGTCCGGGTATTTCTGGACGAGGTCGCCGACGCTGTCCGGGCGGCGGACGGTGCCGGCCACGGTGTCGCCGCGATAGAGGAGCTGGGTGGCCAGCTCGCGGCCGAAGCCGCTGCTGACGCCGGTGATGAGCCAGTTCAGAGCCGCCATGTCAAGGTCCTTCCTCGGAGGCGGGCGCGGCCTCGTTAATGGCGGCGAGCGCGTTGAGGGTGCGAGGGTAGCCGATGAACGGCAGCAGGGCGGTGATGACGCTGATCAGCGTCTGCCGATCGTTCCCGACGCTGAGGTTGGCCGCCACGTGCCCCCTGACCTGGGGGTCGCATCCGCCGAGAGCCGCGAGCATCGCGAAGGTGAGCAGCTCGCGGGTCGGCATGTCGACCCCGGTGCGGGTGTAGTAGTCGCCGAAGCAGTTGGCGGACAGGAACTGCTGAATATGCAGCTCGTCCTCGTCCGCCGAGGCGTACATGCGCTCGGTCCGGTCCGGCCCGGTGATCTGCTCGCGCACGGCGCGGCCCTTCTCGCCGCGGGTGGCGGGCGTAGTTGTGGCCTGACCGGCGAGCGGCAGCCGGACGCCGCGCTCGGACAGCACGTCGTTGGTGGCGTGGATGAAGTCGAAGACCTTGCCCATCCCGGCGTAGGGGATGGACTGATAGACGATCTCCCTGACTTCGACTGGGGTTACCCCGCTGGTCAATGCAGCGCCGAGCATGACCCGGTACTCGCGCAGCGCCTGGCAGCCGATGAGCGCCGCCAGCTGCACCATGAGCCGGGTCCGGGAATCAAGTCTGGTGTGCTGGAGTGTCTCGTCGAAGGCGAAGTTGCCGAAGATCTCGACCAGCTCAGGGTCGGTCGCCTTCAGAGCTGAGACATGGCCGGGGAACAGCTCGTCGTGGTTTTTCTGCGCGGTTTCGCTGATTGCCATCGTGTCTAGTCCTCCTTACCGGGCCGGGGGATCAGCCGGACGGTTACCGGGTGCGCGCCCGGGCCAGTGACCGAGCCGACGATGCTCGGGCCGTAGCGGTCGTATTTGGCGTGGTAGGCAGAGTCGATGTCGCCCTGAACCTCGACGGCGGCCTGGGCGAAGCAGACATCCCGTGCGATGCCGCCTGCCCGGATCCGGCTCGTGCCGCTGGCAGTTTGCGCGCTGGTACCACGGGTTGCCGGGCCCGTGGGCCGACCGGACATACACGTCACTGCCGGTCCGCACGACCCACATCGTGACGTATGGCCGGAGGACGCCGTCGGGCCGGCGTGAGGAGAGCTGAAGTTCTTCCGCGTCGCCGATGCGCTGCTGTTCATCCAGCGGCCAGGTGGTCACGCTGCTTGCTCCTGTCATCTGTCCGCTCCCATCCGGATGAGCGACTTGACGGCGCGGCGCTCGTCCATTGCGGCGTAGGCGTCGGCCACGTGGTCGAGATCGGTTTCGAAGTCGAATACCAGGCCGGGGTTGATCCGTCCGGCCAGCACGTCGCCGAGCAGCTCGGGGATGTACTGGCGGGCAGGGGCGACGCCGCCCTTGATGCCGACGTTCTTCCAGAACAGCGTCTTGTAGTCGAAGTTCTCGTAGGTCGGAAAGCCCACCGCGCCGATCATGCCGCCTGCCCGGGTAATGCCGGCTGCGGTTTCGATGGACTCATCGGTGCCGACGCATTCCAGGGCGCAGTCGACTCCGGCACCGCCGGTCACCCGCATGATGGCCTCGATCGCGTCGACGCCTCGCTCCTCGACAACGTCGGTGGCGCCGAACTCCTTGGCCAGCGCCTGCCGGGAAGGGTTGCGGCTGAGCGCGATGATGCGGCTGGCGCGGAGCTTCCTGGAGCCGATGACGGCGGACAGCCCGACAGCTCCGTCACCGACGACCGCGACCGTGTCCCCGGCCGTGACTCCTGCGCTGACGGCGGCGTGGTAGCCGGTGCACATGACGTCGGACAGGGCTGTGAAGGACGCGAGCTGCTCGTCGGTGAAGCTGGAGCCCGGCACCTTGACCAGTGTGGCTGCCGCGGAGGGGGCGCGGACGATTTCGCCTTGGCCCCCGTCGATGATGCCGTTGCCGAACGCGCCGCCATGGGTGCAGTTCGCCTGGAAGCCGTGCCGGCACGCCGGGCAGGTGCCATCGCAGTAGGTGAAAGGCGCGATGACGAAGTCGCCCGGCGCAAGGTTCGTGACTGCCTCGCCGATTGCCTCGACGACGCCGATGAACTCGTGGCCGATGCTGCCGACGGCGTGCTCGTTGACGCCGCGGTAGTACCACAGGTCCGAGCCGCATACGCAACCCCGGACGACCCGCACGATCGCGTCAGTCGGCTCCTGGATGACCGGGTCGGGCCGGTCGCCCGCCTTGACCGCTCCGGGTCCGATGAATATTGCGGCTTTCATCACTGTTTCCTGTTCCTCGACTGTTGTTACCTGTCTCTTCCAAGGCAACCACCGGCTGGCTGCCGCTGGGAGGGCCGGTCGTTCGGGGTACTGGCAGGACTCCCTTCGGGGACGGCCGCACCAGGCCAGGCCCGGCCCGGAGTTAACTTGCCGTGTGGTGCGTCGGGGTCGGGCGCTTGTCATCGCGGCCTCGGCTTCAGTTGCGGTGCAGCGCACTCAAGGCATCGCCAGTTGTCGCGGGCGCCGGTTACGCGGATGGGCGGGCAAGATCAGGCCCAGCACGGCGAGCAGGCTTACGCCGAGCAGGACGGTTCCGGCAGTAAGTGCCGTGTGGACGTGAGCGGTCAGGACGGCAGTGGCCGGGCTGAGCCCGTGCCCGGACCGGGCCGACACGGCCACGAGCAGGCTGAGCCCGAGCGCCATCCCGAGCTGGTGGAACGTGTTCACCAGCCCCGACGCCGCGCCCGCGTCCGTGGCTCCGACACCTGCGATCCCGGTTGAGGTGAGCGGCGCGAACACTAGGCCCTGCCCCGCACCGATGAAGACCATCGGCAGCGCGACAGATGTCCAGTAGGAGCTGGTGACCTGGACCTGCGCGAGCCACGCCATGCCGGCCAGGGTAAGTGCGACTCCAGCGGTCAGCGGCACAGCCTGGCCCAGTCGCGCGGTCAGGCGCGGGATGGTCATGGCCACTGCGAAGTTCACCATCGTCATCGGAAAGAACGCCACCCCGGCCTGGAAAGCGGAGAACCCGAGGACGCCTTGCAGGTACTGGGTCGAGTAAAAGAAGAAGCCGATCATCGCGCCGAGGTACAGCATCCGGGTCAGGTAGGCCCCGGCGCGGACGCGGCTGGCGAACAGCCGCAGCGGCATGACCGGCTCATCGGCCCGGCTTTCCGCCACCACCAGGACGGCGAGCAGGGCTGCGCCGGCCAGGATCGGTATCACGGTTGCGGCGGTGTCCCATCCCGCCTCGGCCGAGTGGATCACCCCGTACACCAGCGCGCCGACGCCCAGGGTGGCGCTGCCCGCCCCGGTCAGGTCGAACCGGCCGCGCGACCGGCTGCTCTCGGGGAGGAAGCGCGGGGCGAGCACGATCATCGCCGCGCCGATCGGCACGTTCATGAAGAACCCGGCGCGCCACGACACCCAGTCCCGAGTGCCCCGCCGATGACCAGGCCCAGGCTGGCCCCGATTCCGGCGGTGGCCCCGTACAGCGCGACCGCCCTGGCCCGCGCTCGCCCCTCGGCGAAAGTCGCGGTGAGCAGCGAGAGGGAGGACGGGGCGACGATCGCTGCGCCGATGCCCTGCACGCCGCGGGCCGAGATCAGCCACCAGCCGGCCGGAGCGAGCCCGACCAGCAGCGACGCCAGTGCGAATACCGCCAGCCCGAAGACGAACACCCGGCGCCGGCCCAGCAGGTCACCCGCTCGTGCCCCGAGCAGCAGCAGGCCGCCGAATACGAGTGTGTAAGCGTCCTGCACCCAGGCCAGGCCAGCAGGTGACAATCGCATCGCCGCGTTGATCTTCGGAAGGGCGGTGAAGATGATCGAGTTGTCGAGAAGGATCATGAAGTAGCTGACGAGGATGATCGCCAGGATCGCCGTCGCATGGCGGGGACTGGTCTTCGCGGTCGGATTCGCCGGGTCAGTACCGAAGGCAGCAGAGCCGCGACTTGAGGTGGTGGAGCTGGTCATGGCGTCTAGTCAAGGGCCTGACCTGCGGTCTTGGGAGTACCTGCTCTTCCAGGTAACGCCAGGCCCTCCCTAACAGCCAGGCATGTGCCTACCGTGGAACCATGGACAACCGAGCCTAGGTCCGCGACTTCCTCATCTCCCGGCGCGAGCGGATCTCGCCTGCGCAGGCAGGGCTGCCCGCCTACGGAGGCAACAACCGCCGGGTCAAGGGCCTGCGGCGCGAGGAGGTCGCGCTGCTTGCCGGAGTGAGCATCGACTACTACGTCCGCATGGAACGCGGCAACCTGGCCGGCGCCTCCGACTCCGTCCTGGACGGAATCGCCGGCGCGCTGCAACTCGACGACGCCGAGCGCGCCCACCTGTTCGATCTGGCCTGCGCCGCCCAGCCCCCCTCACCGCGGCAGAGGCGCAGCAGGACAACCGGCGTCACCGACGGCATCCAGCAGATCCTCGACGCTATCACCGACGCTCCGGCGTGGGTGCGCAACGCCCGGCACGACATGCTCGCCGCCAACCGCCTCGCCCGCGCGCTCTACGCGCCGGTGCTCGCCGACCCTCGCAGGCCCGCCAACAATGCCCGCTTTGTCTACCTCGACCCCGCCGCACGCGAGTTCTTCGCCGACTGGGAACGTGCTGCCGACGACATCGCTGCGATGCTCCGATCTGAGGCAGGCAGCAACCCGCGGGACAAGCAGCTCGTCGAGCTGATCGGCGAGCTGTCCACCCGCAGCGACGAGTTCCGCACCCGGTGGGCCGCCCACAACGTCCGCTTCCACCGGACCGGTCACAAGCGCATCCAGCATCCTGTTGTCGGCGCCCTCGACCTCAGCTTCGAGGCCATGGAGTTCCCAGCCCATCCCGGCCTCACGCTGCTCGTCTACACCGCGGCTGCGGGTACCCCGACCGCCGACAGCCTCAAGATGCTCGCGAGCTGGGCAGCCACCGCCGAGCAGACCGGTGACCTACCCGCCAAAACCTAACCGCGCCGACGCCGTCCCCGGCAATCCGACGGCTCGGACGACATCTGGCACTCCAAGTTGGCGATCGGAGCACGCTGGCCGGCCCGCCATGTAGCTAAGTGACAGCTCCGCAACGAGGTTGGCGGCGTGGGCCTCCAGGAAGGCGGGCGGGAGGAGTCGCACGTTGTCAATCTGCACGCTTTGCAGTTCCCCGCTCTGGAAGCCATCCACTTTGAGCGATGCCTAGCCGGGACGGCTTACCTTGTTAGCGTGGTTGCTATGCCGGATGATCTGCCCGATCTGCGGGCATCGCACGAGGATCGCGACCGCGTCGTGGACACGCTGCGGGTTGCCGGCGGTGACGGCCGGCTCACCGCCGAGGAGCTTGACGCCCGCCTGGAGCGTGTGCTTTCAGCCCGGACGCTCGGGGAGCTGGCCGAGCTCACCGCCGATCTGCCGAGCGCGTCCGCAGCCGAGGACGTTCTCGTGGTCAAGCAGCACGGCGGCAAGTACGTGAAGGAGGAACGCTGGCTGGTGCCTGCGCGCATCGCGCTTCGCACGCGAGAGTGCCGGGTCACCCTCGACTTCATGAATCTCGCCGGCCCGATCAATGCCCGCCAGCTGGAAGTCCTGCAGTGGATTCGATCGTCTCCCACAGCTCACCGTGTACAGATTGTCTGAATGAACCTGTACCGGCGTGGCGGTCAGCATCAGAATCGCGCCGCTGGTCTGGCAAAGGTGCTCGATGAGCTGGTGCGACGCCGATTCAGGGTTCCTCAAATGAGGCCCTCCTGCTGTATCCGTGGGTGGAGTGAAGATCATCTTGCTGGTAGTGCGGGCCGCAGGCCGCCGAGCGCGAGCATGGCGAGGGCGATGAGCGCGTGGGGGTTGCGGAACCCGAAGGCGATGCGGGTGAGGAGCCGGATCTTGGTGTTGACGGATTCGACCAGTCCGTTGCTGAGGCCGTGGTCGAGGGTGGCGTGAATGGATGGCAGGTGCCTGCGGACCTTTTTGCCGAGCTGGACGAATTCGGGGATGCGGCACCGGGCTGCCCATTTCAGCCACCGGTCGAGGGCGTCTTTTCCTTCCTGGCCTTTGAGCTGGAACGGCAGCCGCAGTGCTTCTTTGAGCAGCCAGGCCCGGTAGAGGTAGGGATGGGATTTCTCGATCCAGGCGAGCTTGGCCTGCTGGCTGGTGGTGAGGTTCCCGGGGTTTTTCCACAGCGTGTACCGGGCGTTCTTCAGGTCTCGTGCGCCGCCGTGGGAGAGCTTGACGGTTCTGCTGCCCTGAGCTTTCAGGCGGGTCTGCCCGTCGGCGCGAGCCTGCCGCCAGGTCTCGCGGCGGACCTCGTCCAGGGCGTCGGTGGCCCAGCCCACGACGTGAAACGGGTTATCCCGACGTCGGGATAATCCGTTTTATGGCGACCTCCGGGTTATGCCGATCTTGACGTTGCCGGGCCTGCTCAGCGCCCTGCCGGCCCACCCGGAGGCCGGCATAATCACAAGGCTTGGAGGAAGGCCAGCAGGTTGTCG
>Ga0335072_10001121_pt1 | contig 45110 bp, 41 predicted proteins | sample Lox_Sample_21_FD_206725 | JGI IMG/M metagenome (GOLD analysis project Ga0335072, IMG submission 206725) | Soil microbial communities from Loxahatchee National Wildlife Refuge, Florida, United States - Lox_Sample_2.1 | ecosystem: Environmental > Terrestrial > Soil > Wetlands | place: USA... | reverse complement strand
ATGCTGTAGTCTTGCCCATGACCCGTCTCCCTATGCATGAGGCTCGGTGCCGGACCATCCGACACAACCCTCGAAACCTGCATACTGTGAGACGGGTCGCCCTATCTCAGGCGAACATATGGTCTAGCAGGACTGTCGTTCCCTGCCGGCAATCACGCGGATTGGAAGGCATCCGCGCTCTTCTGTGCGGCGCAGACCACCAGTAGACCAAACTGCATGCTCGGAATAAATCGTCAGCGATGCAGTGAGGCAAGCTTCGTCGCCTTATCCACATCCTTTCGCGGCCCGCGCACGGCAATGCCCACCAGGTCCGGTGCGTCCACGGGCTCCGTTTCGAATGCCGCGCGGTTGGCTGCATCGTGGCCGGTCTCGAACATGGCACGGACGTAGACGGCACTGGTCAGGCCGCGCTCGAGTGCGTTGCGGTGGGCGCGTTGCAGGGCGCCGGGCGTCGCCGCGAATATCAGGATGGGTTGGCCAAGCATCGGCGCGAACCGGCGGCCGGCGGCGTCCTCATAGCCTTCACCGATCGCTTCCGGCGCCGCGGCGGCGATCCCGGTGGCCAGGAACGCCGTGACATTCAGCTTCTGCCAGACTTCGAGGTCCTCCAGGACCAGGATGGCCACTTTCGTGTCGAACATCATGCCATCTGCCTCCCCTTCCGGGGGGCAGTTCAGGTGAAAGCCGCTGACGTGTCTCGAACGTTTGTGCAGCACGCGCGATAGGCGGCCGGAGTCAGGCCATAGGCGCGGCGGAACCAGCGGCCCAAATGGCTTTGGTCGGCGAAACCGCATGCCGCCGCCACATCTGCCGGAGGCATCCCGCGCGCGAGATGCTCGCGCGCCCGTACCAGCCGCAGTTGTACCAGATAAGCGTGCGGCGTTGTGCCGTAGGATGCGCGGAAAGCGCGGGCAAGCTGGAAGCGGTCGGTGGCACCGGCGCTGCGGGCGAGCTCGGACAGGCCAATGTTTGCCTCCGGCGCGGCGTGCAGCGTCTCGCGCGCGCGCCGCGCCACGGGCGGATCATGGCTCGCCGGCAAACGCCTTGTGGGACGTCCCAGATGCGGACGCAGCGCGCCTATCACGGCATCGAGAACCGCATCGCGCGTCAGTTGCGGCACTGCGTATGAGAGCGCCATCCAGGCGGCGCGGATCGCAGCAGCCAACCGCACGTCATCCGTCAGTGTGGTGCGGAAGCCGATGTCGTCGTCCCACGTCCTCTCCAGCCCGCCGCGCAGCCATGTCCGTGGCAGGTAAAGCATGCGGTAGGCGAACCCGTTATCCGCGCCTGCCTCGCCGTCATGCGCCTCCTCTGGCTCGATCAGGATAACGCGGCCTGGCGTACTGCGGCGCCGGACACCACGGCAGAAGAAGTCCTGAATACCGTGGTCGGTAACGCCCACCAGCCAATCGTCGTGGCGGTGCATGTCATAGGCGTGACCGGCGAAGCGAGCCCGGATAGCCTCGACACCACTGGCGTGATCCCGCACGAGGTGGATGCTGTCACGGAGACTGACCGCGTCACGCGCAGACGCCTGGTTGGACTCTTGCAAGGTCTGCTGGGCGTCCCCGCGCAAATCGCGCCTACGCCGCCCGCGTCCGCGCCGGTGCGGCAACGACATGGCTCGGCGATCGTGCGTCATTCCGCATTGCGACCGCCCGTCAGAACGGCAGCTTCATGCCGGGCGGCAGTTGCAGGCCGCCGGTGATCTTCTGCATTTCATCGGCCATCTGGGCGTCGCACTTCTCCTTCGCGTCGCGGTGCGCGGCCAGGATCAGGTCTTCCAGCATTTCCATATCAGACGGATCGGCGAGTTTCGGATCGAGCTTGATCGCCTTCATCTCGCCCTTGCCGTTCAGCGTCACGCGCACCAGGCCTGCGCCGGATTCGCCGGTCACCTGCAAGGTCTCCAACTTGGCCTGCATCTCCTGCATCTTCGACTGCATCTGAGCCGCCTGCTTCATCAGGCCACCGAGATTCTTCATGCGTCTGGCTCCATCTCTTCGGAAAATTCCGCGTCCAGCGGGGCGAAGTCGGGAATGTCGGCGTCGTCCGCGTTCAGCGCTTGGGTGGGTTCGGGCGGCAGGCCGTAGGCATCGGTGGTGGCATCATGGACTGAGTCGATCCGCGCACCTGGAAACGCCTCCAGGATGGCGCGCACCAACGGGTGATCGGCTGCCGAGGCGCGGCGTGCGGCATCGGCCGCGTTGCCTTGTGCCGCCAGTGTGGGCTCGCCCTCGGCGGCAGAGAAAGCGATGGTCCAGCGGGCGCCGGTGGCCTCGGTCAGCAGCGTCGCGAGCTTCGAGCCAAGGTCGCGCGGGGCGTCGGGCTGCGGGCGCAGCTCGATCACGGGCGGGGCGAAGCGCACCAGGTGCACCGAGTGCAGCAAGTGCGCGTGCAGCATCGCCTGGCGCTGGGAGGCGACGAATGCGGTCACGTCACGGAAGGTGGCGAACCGGGGCGGGGCAGGGGAGGGGGCGGGCTCCTGAAACGCGAGCGCGGTCGCCGCGGTCCCCGCGGAGCTGCGTGGGGGCACGCGCATCGCATATTCGCCCTCCCCTCGTGGGATTGGGCCGCGAAGCGGACCAAGGGTGGGGGGAGGGGATGTTACAGGCATCGCCGATACCTGCGGCACGCCCCCTTCCCCCCAAGCGGCTCCCGCAAGGGAAGGGGAAGACCTATCCCCATGCTGCCGGTCCTCCCCTGCTTTGCTCAACCGCCGCACCAGCTCCCCAGGCGGGGGCAGGTCGGAGACGTGGCACAGGCGGATCAGTACCATCTCTGCGGCAGCGCGGCGGTCGGGGGCGGTTTCCACCTCGCCCACACCCTTCAGCAGCATCTGCCAGGCACGGGCCAGTGTAGGCAGCGCAAGCTGATCGGCCAGCGCGGCGCCACGCGTTCGTTCGGCTTCCGGCAGTTCGTGGCTGTCACGCAACGCCGGGACGGATCTTAGCCGGGTCAGCGTGTGCACCAGCTCCAGCAGGTCCTGCAGGAGCACGCCCAGGTCGGCGCCGCGTTCATAGGCGCGGTCGGTGACAGCCAGGGCGGCGGCCGGCTTGCCGGCCATCACGGCCTCCAGCAGCTCGAACACTGCCTCCCGGTCCGCCAGGCCCAGCATGTCGGCGACCTGGGCGGCGGTGATGGTGCCGTCGGCCTGGGCGATCGCCTGGTCCAGCATGGACAGTCCGTCGCGCACCGAACCATCCGCCGCGCGCGCAATTTGCTCCACCGCGGCAGGCTCTATCGTGACGCCTTCTTGCTCCGCGATGCGGGCAAAATGCTGGGTCAACTCGGCCACGCGCACGCGGCGCAGGTCGAAGCGCTGGCAGCGCGACAGCACGGTGATCGGCACCTTGCGGATTTCCGTGGTGGCGAACACGAACTTCACGTGCGGCGGTGGCTCCTCCAGCGTCTTCAACAGCGCGTTGAACGCGTTGCGCGACAGCATATGGACTTCGTCGATGACGAAGACTTTTGCCCGCGCCTGGATCGGGCGGTAGCGCGTGGCCTCGATGATCTCGCGCACGTCGTCGACGCCGGTGCGGGAGGCAGCGTCCATCTCCACCACGTCGGGATGGCGGTCTGCAAGGATGGCGACGCAGTTGGCGCAGACGCCGCAGGGATCGGCGGTGGGGCCGCCCGACCCATCGGGGCCGACGCAGTTCAGGGCGCGGGCGATGATGCGGGCGGTGGTGGTCTTTCCCACGCCGCGGACGCCCGTGAGCATGAAGGCGTGCGCGACGCGGTTCAGCGCGAAGGCGTTGCGCAGGATGCGCACCATGGCCTCCTGCCCGATCAGGTCGTCGAACCGGGTGGGACGGTATTTTCGGGCGAGCACCCGGTAGGCGGGCGCCGGTTCCGCCGGTGGCGCCTGGGCGGGCAGGGCGTCGCCAAACAGACCCGGGCCGTCTGGCGGGGGCGAGGGGAGATCGTCGGCGGGGGGATCGTCCTGGAACAGGCCGGACATTGTGGGCTGTTATTCTGGCCGCGGGCGGCCATCCTCTGTGGCTGACGGTTGCGGGACGGAGCACCGGGCGCACCGCCCGGCGCGGCGGGAGGGACAGAAAACCGGCGCGGCGCACCGTGACCAGATTGTCGAGTCCCTTACCACGCGACGGGGGGAACCCCCAACCGATGTAGCCCCAACCGTCGTCGCGCCGGAAGTCGATACACAGCGATGGGAAACCAAGCCGGCCAGGGACAGCAGCGGGCGATCCCTGAGCGCGCACGCAACGCCCAGGACTTCACCAACCGGCGCTGCCGCTACAGTCACCTGGTGGACGCGAGGGCGCGGCAAGAACCGCACGAAGAGTTCGGTCCGCGCCAACGGCAAGCATCTGTTCTGGTCGGCCTGCTGCGGCCGGGGTGCGCACCGGCGAAGTTATGCTGCCGCAGCCACCCAAGTGGCAGGCATCAAAACACGTCGTTCCGCACTCATGATGGAGAATAGTACTGCAACGCGCTCGGTGGCATTGGAATAACCATCAAAAATGGCATCGAATTCCTGGAATGGCCCGTGAACGATTTTCACATGAGCGCCTTTTAAGAGCCCGGGCCCGGAAAGATCGACTGGTTCCTCGGCGCATCTGGAGAGCAACGCATCAATGACCCAGACCGGCACGACGGCGGCCTGGTCCCCGAAACGCACGATGTCATGGACGCCTGGCGTGTAGCGAATTTGTCTCGCCGCATGTGCGAGATCAAAGAAGGCAAAGAGATAGCATGGGAAGACTGGGCTGATACGTTGAATGGTGCGCGGACCCTGTCGGATCTGCGTCCTGGCCAAAGGGAGAAAAGTTCGTTCCACCAACTGCTCCAGTTGCTTTTCTGCAGTCTTCTCTGCTCCGGTCTTTGTCCGGATCAAGTACCAGTTATACATTCCTGATCCTACGCGCTTATCTGTTAGCGGCTGTGGACTCGGGGGACCGTAAAGGAGGATCCGAGAATGGCCGGCGGCCCGCCGCTCATTCGGCGGGCACCTCCGGCACGGCGCTATGGCGGTGCCCATAGCTGAAATAGATCGCCAAACCGATGGCCAGCCAAACCAATAACCGTAGCCACGTGAGGAGCGGCAGGCCCAGCATCAGCAGCAGAGAAAAGCCGATCCCGAGCAATGCCACCCATGGCAGGCCGGGCGCCCGGAACGGGCGCTTTGCGTCGGGTGCTCGGTGCCTCAGATAGATCACCGCGGCGCACACCAGCAGGAAGGCAAACAACGTGCCGATGCTGACCATCTCGCCAAGCACGCCGATTGGGAAGCACGCCGCCACCAGCGCCACCACGATGCCGATCAACAATTGACTGGTAAAGGGCGTACGGAATCGCGGATGAACCTCGCTGAAAAATCCCGGTAGCAAATGGTCCTGAGAGATCGAGAACAGAATGCGGGCCTGGCCAAACAGCAGGACGAAGATGACGGTGGTAAGGCCGGCCAGGGCAGCAAACTTCACCAACACCGACAGCCAGCCGATCCTGGTCGCGTCCATTGCCACCGCCACCGGATCAGGAACGCCGAGTTGCTGGTATGGCACCATGCCGGTCATAACCAGCACAAATATCCCGGCGCCAATGATGCAACCGATTCCAAGCCCGACCAGGGAAACCGGTCCCAGTGTCTTGGCCAGGCTGTTGTCTTGTGCACCTGCGGCGATGGCCTCCAGCGATTTGCGGCCAGTGTATTTGGAGATAAACATGTGCGGTCTCCCGCATTGACTCGCTTAATAATGGCTAAATTTTTGAATTATGCAACTAAATTTAATAAGTTCCAGCATGCAGTGGCGTGATGACATAGGCGAGTTTCACAGATCGCATAGCTGTTTGATCCCCGGCTCGAGCGCCGGCGTGGGAACAGGCGGCCTGGCCTGACACGGAACAGGCCGCCGACGCTGAAGAGTTGTCGTGTCAGCATGGCATGACGTTTGGAGCAGCAGCGTGTCAGCATGGCATGACGTTTGAAGCAGAGGTGCTGTCGACCAAAGCAGTGTCGGGCAAGCAAGCGGTGGCTCGCTGCGTCCGGATTGTCATCAGGTTGCGTTGGGCGAAGAAGCCGCGGGCGCTCCACGCGACCGGCAGCGCGGCAAGCGTTGCAATCTGACGCGCACGCGGCACTGGAGTGGCGCCTCCCGGCTTGTCCGGGTGCGGGTGCGTGGGTCGGCTGTGAATACGATCGTACCTACCAAGTAATGGTTGACAAATCATTTAAGGGTGTATATTATTTGGGGCAAATCAACAAAACCAATACGAACTGCCGCTTCGACCTGATAGCCGCGGAGCACAAGAAAGTTTCGGAGGCACGGATTTTGCGGGAGCCGCCCAGGACGCTCGTCTTGGAGGTCGCAGACATGACCAACGAAAAACGCTATTGCGTGGTGGTGGGAAAATCGAACTCGGCGCTGCATCACCTCGAGCAGGTCCTGCAGCGTAGGTTCGAGGTTATTACCGCGGAAAGTGGCGAGGCGGCGGTGCTTGCCACGACGGTGTTTCGCCCGACATTGGCGGTCATCCCGCCGGAGCGGGGCGAAGGCACGGGTGAGCTTGCCAAGCGAATCGGTACCGCTCGACCCGGGATCGCCATCGTCCATATCGGCGATGCCGCTGTGGCGGAGGCAACCGACACCGGGCGGGCGCCGCCCGTGCCGAGCATCGCCGAAGGCACCGTACGGCCGGCTGCGGCTGCCGCCCGCACGCCTGTCGAGGCCGGCAACCGCTGCGGTTGCCAACAGTTCCACCAGGACGATGAACAACTCACTCGGATCACGGATCGCGAGCGGCAGGTCCTGATGCTGCTGGTGCGCGGTCTGTCGATGAAAGAGGCGGCGCGCTTGCTGGCGATTTCGCCGCGCACCGTGGCGTTCCACAAATATCACGCCATGGCCAGCAACGGCCTGCACTGCAACGCGGATTTGCTCAACTTTGCCGTCCGCGAGGGCATTCTGACGTTGCCCGAGCCGGACGAAAACTGCGACGCCAGGCTCGAGGCCATCGATACGCAGTCCCTGAATTAGGATCCGGCTGTCTGCGTCGCACGATCGCAGGGCTGGCTGGGCCCGGCAATTCGCTGCCCTCGCGGGTGTGGCAAATCACCGGCTACGGTACCGTTGTGCTTGCGTGCATCGCCTCTTCCGAGCGCATGCACGCGCACCAGCAATTCTAAGCGTGCCTCTACCATCGATGCCTGTCAAATTTACCAGATTGTACGGCGTGCTGCTTCACCAAACTGACAGGGCTTTATCGAAATTATATTGTGCTAACATAGGCGTACGGTCGGTGCGCCACTCTTCAGCATGTTAGACTGCCAGTTCTTACAGTTCTTCGACCTGAATGAAAGCGTATATCTCGACTGTCGCGCTTGGAGGAAGAGCGAAGAACCTGCGGCGATAAGAGCGACAATTACCGCCGGATCGGGAGAGGGTCTGAGACGGCGCCATCATAACGCCGGCAACGTCACGTAGCGGCACACAACATTCCTCCTCGTACGGCATCCTATGCATACGCGTAGGAAGACGTTGATGCAGAAAAGGAGAATGAAAATGCGTAAGATCCTTCTTGCCGTGACGATTCTCGGGCTTGCTGCGGCGCCGGCATTCGCTGGCGGCATTGCCGCAGGCGATCTGAACATTGCGGGCACCTCGGCCTCTTCCAATGCCGGCGTGTCGAGCATGCAGGGCACCGGAACCGGCGCGATGGTTGCCGGTAATGGTGGAGTAGCGGTTGGTGCCGTGTCCGGCAACTACACGTCGGTCGACACGTCAGCGCTCGGGGCGGCGGGGCCGAAAGGTTCCTACACCAATACCACGGCGACCCAGACAAACGTCGGTGGCACGGTGGTTGGCGGAGTGTCGGGCAAAGGTTTCATGGGCATTGCGACCGGTGGCGCGGGCGGTAGCCAGACCAGCTCGGCAAGCGGTGGCGCCAGCGCGACTGCCAAGAACCTGAATGCCGGCGGCATTGCCACGGTGGGCCGTGGCCGTTGACCGGTTGACTGGTCTGGCGGCCTGGGGCGGCCCGACCGCTCGGGCAGCCAGGCCCCGCGTGGGCACGACCCAAGCGGGGATGCTCCGGGGAGGCACGACCTCCCCGGGGTGTCTTGCAGGAGGCAATGCCATGAGAACCCTACTCTTGTCCGCTACCGCGCTGATGCTGTTGGCCGGTAGCGCTGCTTTTGCCCAAACGAGCTCGAATTCCGGCTCCAACAGCAACGCGACGGTGACAACAACATCGGGATCGAGTGCCGTATCCAGTCCGAGGGTGAACGTCATCGGTAATCCGATCGGCAACGGCGCGTCATCGAGCTATTCCAACTCGAACGCGGTGTCGAACACCCGGTCGTCGGCGCGGTCGTCGGCGGTCGGCAACACGACAACCGTGAATGTCACCAGTTCAACCAGTTCAAACGGCACCAGTGGCGCAGGCAGCAGCGGTACCAGTGGTGACCCCGCCGTCAGCTACTCCGGCAGCTACACCGTGCATAACACCCCCGAGGTCATTCCGCCGAACGTGATGGGCGGCAACACCTGTGCCGTTGGTGCCGCGGGTGGCCTTGCGTTGGCCGGCTTCGGCATTGCAGGTGGTGGCACCTGGGCGGATCGCGCCTGTGAACGTCGGCAACAGGCGGCCCTGTTGTTCAATATAGGAGAGCCGGAAGCCGCCATCGAGCTGATGTGCCAGAGCGATGATGTGCGCGCGGCAATGAAGACCGCAGGCAAGCCCTGCAGGGCTGACATTGCTGCTGCGATCGCCGTACCGGCAACGCCTGTTGCGCAACAGACCGGCGCCACGGTTCAGGGTGCCGCCGTTATAGCCGCAGCATCGGCGGCTCCGGCAGAGGCGGCAGGGCCGGTAGCACCAAGACCTGCGTGGTGCAGTCACGCCGCTCCGAGCACGGAGCCGTCGATTCTGTACGTCAAGAAAATGTGTGGCGGCTGAGGGGAGTCTGCGACGCGGGTGGCTGCCTTGCGCTGGCGCGAAATTCAGTGAGCTGAATCAGGACATCGTCCGACACAACGAAGCCACCGGCAGCCGCAGCGAACGCATGGCATTGCCTCAACTCCATCGCACCAAGCGTGGAGTGACCCGGTCATGTTAGTACCAGAGTCTGATACCGATAATTCAGCAGCAGGCTTTTGTAGTGGCCAAGAGCAATACGCCGGCCCACCACGCACCCGGCAATCAACCGACAGGCAACCGAGCGACACGCAAGACGATCTCGACGCAATTCGAGGCATTCTTGCCGCAACGCTTGTGTCGCTTGCGGTGTGGTTCATCACCCTGGTCGGCGTGGTTCTATATGAGTGATTGCGTTCGTCGCCCCGCGGAGTCCGTCGGCGCGAGGCAGAAGACAGGCTGCCGCTCGCGGTACGGTGCCAAATACCGGTTTCGTCAATCGCATGTGCGACCAGCGGCCGGCGGTGCCCGTCAGCGCTTTCGCGAGTGCACTCGAGCACTGGCAGCAACATCGCCCTCTCTCGTCACCACCTGTCAGATTTGCCGGGTTACGCGCCGCATTGGGTCATCAATCTGCCAGGGTCTTTGACGAATATGATTTCCTAACATGGGCCTACGATCAGAGTGGCGCATGTCAGCGTAATGGATCGCAAGTTCTGACAGTTATCCAAATGCGGGCGAAGGCGTATTTCCACTGGCGTACAAAACCATTGCGATGCGCCCATCACCCGGGGCGGAGATTCGGAGGCTCCCAATCATGACCCAGAAAAGCCGCCATTTTGCTCCCTATGCCGACGCCACCGAATTACGCCAGCGCATCCTGGAACACATCAGCACGCTGCGGAACCACTGCAACCTGCCGCTGCTGGCCTCACTGGCATTCATGCGGGCGGAGGCTGCGTTCAACGCTTTCCTCGACGCGCCATCGTATACCCATCTTACCGACCTGATGGTGATTGAGGCCGACATGCGGAGGATCTCGGCGACGCTGAACCGACTGCCTCCGGCAGCCGGGCCGTCGGGGGTTCCGGACACGCTCCGCCGGGGTTTGCCAGCATCGGCGCGGACCACCAACCTTGCGCCCGGCCTGCGCATCGCGAACCAGCCCCGCTCACGGCTTGGTCCTTACGCGGGGTGGTGGTCAACCTTGCCGCGCGTCTGAACGCTCCACGGGGGAGGTTATGTTATTTTCTATACGGCCAGATAACCGCCATCCACATAGAGTTCCGCGCCAGTGATGTAGGACGCTTCGTCGGACGCCAGGAACAATACGGCGCTCGCGACTTCGTCTACCTCACCGGCGCGGCGCAGGGGTACGGCTTGCAGCATCTTTGCGCGCACGGCCGGATCGGCGGTCGCGCCGGAGGTGCGCATCGGCGGCATCAATCCGGGGTGCACCGAATTGGCGCGGATGCCGTCCTTGCCGAACTGCACGGCGGTGGATTTCGTCAGCGTGCGCACCGCACCCTTCGACGCGTTGTAGCCCATATGCGTCATGGTCTGCCCGGTGTTGCCGGAGATCGATGACAGATTGACGATCGCGCCGCCACCGGTCTTCTTCATCTCCAGCACCGCGTATTTGGTGCCGAGGAACACGCCGCGCGAATTCACCGCCATCAGCCGGTCCCATGCATCGGTATCCAGCATATCGGTGACGGCGCTGCCGCTGATGCCGGCGTTATTCACCAGGATGTCCAGCCGCCCGTGTTGCGCCACGGTGGCCGAGACCACCTGCCGCCAGCTCGCTTCGTCCGTCACGTCGAGGTGCATGAACTCGGCGGCGCCGTTGTTGCGGGTGATGTCGGCGGCGACCTGGCGACCTTCCTCGTCCAGCATGTCGGCGATCACCACCATCGCGCCCTCCTTGGCGAAGCGTCGCGCCGTCGCCGCCCCCATGCCGGAGGCAGCGCCGCTGACGATGGCTATTTTGTCCTGTAACCGCATCGTTCCCTCCTGTTGCCGGACGCGGCGGCAGACTGCCATGGCGCGGCGCGGCTTGGCTATCCGGGCCGACCGGGGCACGATGCGGCGATCTTGCAGCGGAGAACGATCCCATGGCCCATCGCGGCATGAAGTTCGGCATATTCCTGGCCCCGTTCCATCGCGTCGGAGAAAACCCGACATTGGCGATCGCGCGCGATGTGGAACTGCTGGAGTGGCTGGACTGGCTCGGCTACGACGAGGCCTGGATCGGCGAGCATCATTCCGCCGGCTGGGAATTGATTGCCCTGCCGGAACTGGTGATCGCGGCGGCGGCGGAACGTACGAAGCACATCCGTTTGGGCACCGGCGTGACCAGCCTGCCGTATCATCATCCGCTGATGGTGGCGCAGCGTTTCGTGCAGTTGGACCATATGACGCGCGGGCGCGCGATGATGGGATGCGGGCCGGGCGCGCTGACATCGGATGCGTATATGCTGGGGATCGAGCCCAGCACGCAGCGGCCGCGCATGCTGGAGGCCATGGACGCCATCATGCGGCTGCTGAAATGCGAAGAGCCGGTCACGATGAAGACCGACTGGTTCGAAATGCGCGAGGCGCGGCTGCATCTGCGGCCCTATACCGATCCGCATTTCGAAATCGCGGTGGCGAGCACGATTACGCCGTTCGGCATGATTGCGGCGGGGACGCATGGCGTGGGCGTGCTGTCGATCGGGGCGGGGCTGCCGGGCGGGCCGGAGGCGCTGGCCTCGCAATGGAGGATCGCCGAAGACGCGGCGGCGAAACACGGCAAGACGATGGATCGTAAGAACTGGCGCGTGGTGGTGAACGCGCATCTCGCTGAGGACGACGAGCAAGCTCTGGCGGAAGTGAAGAAGGGCGAGCGGGTGGAGACGCAGACCTATTTCGAAGACACGCTCGGCCGTCCGCCCGGCCGTGCCGACGATCCGCTGCGCGACGGTGTGAAGATGGGCACCACGCTGGTGGGTTCGCCGGAGACCGTCATCAGGGGCATCAACCGCCTGCTGGAATACAGTCAGGGCGGCTTCGGCGGCATCCTGTTCCGCGCGCATGAATGGGCGAACCGCGAGCAAACGCTGCGAAGTTATGAATTGTTCGCGCGGTACGTGATGCCGGTGTTCCAGGGGTCGCTGGATGCGATCGTGGGGTCGAATAGCTGGGCGCGGGAGAACCGCAAGCAGGTGTTCGGCGCGACCCCTGAGGCGGTGAAGCGCGCGTTCACCGATTTCGGCCATGCGGTGCCGGAGGAGTACCGGTCGCGGACGATCGGGGCGCGGGATACCTGAGGATTGCGTGGGCTGGTGAGTTTGCCAGCCCATGCTAATTTCCAGTGCGTTTGTGATGCGAACCGATGTTCGTGCATCAACCGTGATGGGTGATTTAGCAAGCGTGGTTAATGGATGCAGCCTCAAGATCGGTTTCTCATGACGGCGCCCCAAATTCTGCCTCGGCTTCCTTCGGAAAAGCGCGGAACCGCAAGCCATCAGCCGAGAAGTCCACGCGGTTCGGCCATTCGAGGCCGAGCCGGTCCGTAGCCACGCGCATGTTCTCCACAAAATATGCGGCGTCAGCCATGGGTGCGAATACGTTGCCTTTTGCGATGACCGGCGACAGGCCGACATCGGCCGTAACCCCGTCGGACCAGGTAACGGTCACCGTGTGATTCGGGTGCGCCATGGCGTTGACGATGCGATACAGCACGCTCAATCGCGCAGGGACAGGCCCTCGCGGGCAAGTCGCCAGTTCAAGAATAGCGCATCATGATACTTTTTGTCCCCAGGCGCGGATTGCGGCAAGGTCACGCCCGCGCAGGCGGCCGTTACCCGAGATTATCGCGCAATCGGCCATTCCCAACGGCCGTCGCGTGACGTCAACCGGGTCGAGAACCCTTACCCACCACGCGCCTTCGGCGGCAAATCGATCCGCAGCGACAGTTCCTTCAGCCGCACCGGCGGCACTTCCGCCGGAGCCCCCATCATCAGATCCTCGCCCTGCTGGTTCAACGGGAACAATATGACCTCGCGGATGTTCGGCTCTTCGGCGAGGAGCATGACGATGCGGTCGATCCCCGGCGCGGCACCGCCGTGCGGCGGGGCGCCATAGCGGAACGCGTTCAGCATGCCGCCGAAGCGCTTTTCCACTTCGTCCGGCGGATAGCCGGCGATTTCGAACGCGCGGACCATGATGTCCGGCCGGTGGTTGCGGATCGCGCCGGAGCAAAGTTCGGCGCCGTTGCACACGATGTCGTACTGGAACGCCTTGATGGTCAGCGGGTCCTGCATGCTCAGCGCCTCCAGCCCGCCTTGCGGCATGCTGAACGGGTTGTGGCTGAAATCGACCTGCCCGGTTTCCTCGTTCAGCTCGTACATCGGAAAATCGGTGATCCAGCAGAAGCGAAACGCGCCCTTCTCGATCAGCCCGAGTTCCTCGCCCAGCCTGGTGCGTACCGTGCCGGCGAATTTCGGTGCCGTATCCTTCTTGCCGGCGGCGAAGAACACCGCGTCGCCGGGGTTCAACCCGCAGGCGGCGCGTACCGCGTCGGCGCGATCGGGTTCCAGGTTGCGTGCGATCGGTCCCTTCGGTCCGTCGCTATCGAACACGATGTAGCCCAGCCCGCCGGCGCCCTCTGCCTTTGCCCAGTCGTTCAGCTTGTCGAAGAAGCTGCGCGGTTGCGATGCGGCGCCTGGCGCGGGAATCGCGCGCACCACGCCGGCACTCGCTGCAATACGCGCGAACAAGCCGAAGCCGGAACCAGCGAAATGCGGCGTCACGTCGCGGATCACCAGCGGATTGCGCAGGTCGGGCTTGTCGCTGCCGTAGTCCAGCATCGCGGTGTCGTACGGGATGCGCGGCCATGGCGCCGGCGTCACGCCGCGGCCTTCGGCGAATTCCTTGAACACGCCGGCGATCACCGGTTCGATGGTTTGGAACACATCCTCCTGCGTGACGTAGCTCATCTCGAAATCGAGCTGGTAGAATTCGCCGGGCGAGCGGTCGGCGCGGCTGGCTTCATCGCGGAAGCAGGGCGCGATCTGGAAATAGCGGTCGAACCCGGCGATCATGCAGAGCTGCTTGAATTGCTGCGGCGCCTGCGGCAGCGCATAGAACTTCCCCGGATGCAGCCGCGCCGGAACCAGGAAGGCGCGTGCGCCTTCGGGGCTGTCGGCGGTCAGGATCGGGGTTTGGAATTCGGTAAAGCCCGCCTCGATCATGCGGCGGCGGATCGAGGCGATCACGCCCGCGCGCAGCATGATGTTGCGATGCAGCTTGTCGCGGCGCAGGTCGAGGAAGCGGTATTTCAGCCGCAGCTCCTCCGGGAAGCGTTCTTCGCCGGCGACCTGGATCGGCAGCACCTCGGCGGCTGACTGAACCACCAGATCGTTCGCGCGCAGCTCGATCTCGCCGGTTGGCAGCTTGGGGTTCACCGTGCCGGCCTCGCGCGGAACGACTTGGCCGGTGACGGTGATCACGCTCTCCGGCCGCACGGCGTCGGCGGCAGCGAACGCGGGGCTGCCGGCCGGGAACACACATTGCGTGATGCCGTAGTGATCGCGCAGGTCGATGAACAACAGGCCGCCATGGTCGCGCTTGGCATGCACCCAGCCGGACAGCCGGGCCTCGGTGCCCGCGTCGGCGGCGCGCAGTGCGCCGCAGGTATGGGTGCGATAGGCATGCATGATCGGGGTTCCCGGTGTCGAATGTCTGGCCCTGCAAACGCGCGGGGCGGCGACACAAGCCCCGGCGTTCTGGGCAAGTCAAGCCACTCGGCAACCCGGGTCGAGCCCCGCCGCGCCGCGCGGACCATCGTGGTTGCCACCCGTCGCAGTCACGCAGAAGCCGCCAAACATTGACACGCCCCGCCTTACGCGAGACCATCCATGCCAAATCGACTCAGTGAGAGTGAGATGAACTTAGCCGTGTAGGGAGAGTCCTGACATGCCGGAACGGGTGCGATACGACGAAACCATAGAGCCGCTGGTGCAATTCGTCGAAGAGACGCCACGCGATCAGATCATTGATCGCACGCTGGAGAAGCTGCGAGACGGGGTGCCGATCAAGACCATGCTGACCGCCTCGGCATTGGCGGTGACCCGTTCGGCCGATCTGCCTCCCGGCCATCACGGAGGCCCGCTGCATCCGCTGGCCGGGCTCTATGCGATTTCGAAGCTGGTCGATCGCCTGGAAGGCGAGGACAAGTTCCTGCCCGTGCTGCAGCACGTGGCGCTGTCCAACAAGCACATCCACGACCCGGTCACGTCGCCATTCCAGTTGCTGGAGTTCGCGCCGCTGGATGCCACCTCGGGCATGAACCGGCTGCAAGACATGGCCTATGACGGCTCCGGCGACGTGATCACCGAAGCAGGCGTCGAAGCTGCCAAGGCCGCCTTCTTCCGCGCCTGCGAGCGCGGCGAGAGCAACAAGGCGGACCACTTGTACCAGTGGCTCTGGCAACATGTCCCGCCGATCGAGGCGTACGACCTGCTGATGACCGTCGCCATTCCGAAGAACGCCCTCGACGACCACTATTTCTTGTTCCCCGCCTATCTTTGGCGCGGGATGGATCAATACCTGGGCTGGGAACATCTCTCGGTGCTGATGCGCCCGGCGGTGCGCTATGTCGCGCGCTTCCCGCAGCAGCGCATGGTTCCCGAAGCCGAGGCGCTGATCGAAAAGCACAACTTGCTCGGCCGCATTTTGCGCCAGCGCACCGGTGACGACGAAACCGACGCAGTCGGCAAGCTGGGCGAGGGCATCCGCGACGTTAGTTCATACAGCGAAATCCCGGTGCTGACCGCCGAGGCGCTGGCGAACGGACTGTCGCTGGAAGGCGCGGGTGAGGCGTTGTCGATCGGCGCCGCCGGTTTGTTCCTCCGCTCGCTGACCGGCAATCCGATGGATGTCCATCTGCATACCAGCGCCAATGTGCGCCGCTGGCTGCTGAAGCTTGACGGGCTCAGCATCAAGAACAAGCTGCTGGTGCTGCTGACCTGGCACACCGGGCCGGAAGTGAAGTCGACCCAGCACCGCATGGAGCCGTCGCCGCAGCCCGATCCGGAAGCGGTGGCCAGGTTGCCGCACCGGACGCAGGAAGAACTGCTGGAGGCGATCACCCAAAGCATCTACACGCAGCCGCCGACGGATTGGTCCACCGTAACGAATCTGGGCCGCATGCGCGCCGTGCCGGAGGTGAAGAACACGGTGAACCTGGCGCAGCAATACGTAAACCTGCGCTACGACCCGGAAGTGCTGATCAAGCGTCTGGCCGACATCGTCTGCCACGACAGCTTCACCGAGATGCACGCGTTCAAGCATCATCAGGCGGTGGTCGAGGAGTACCGCAACACTCGCGAGCCATGGCGCTGGATGCATCTGGTGTGCGGCTGCCAGGCGGCGGCGATCTCCTTCGGCAAGAACATGGAAGTGTTCGAGGAGGTGCTGGAGCTGCTGCACGCGGCGTAACAGGCGCGGCCGGGAGGCGTACGGCCTCCCGGCACGCAGCGGCCACCCATCGCCCACCACCCATCATGTCATTGCGAGGAGCGAAGCGACGAAGCAATCTCGTTCGTAGCAGCGTCCGGACCTCCGCGCGCTTCTGCGAACGCGTCGCTCCTCGCAACGACATTTTGGAGGAAGCGCCATGTCCGTCTTCGTCGTCGGCGGTGCCGGCTTCATCGGCATTCGCCTGATCCCGCTGCTGATCGCTCGCGGCGAGCAAGTGACCTGCATGGACATCAACCCGAACGCACCCGTACTGGCGGCGCTCGGGGACAAGGTGAAGCTGCTGCGCGGCGACGTAACGCAGTTCGACGACGTGATGGCGGCGATGACCGCCGCGCGGCCCGACCGCGTGATCAACCTCTCCTACATGCTCGGCAGCGAGCATGCCCCGCACGTCGCGCTGAAGCTCAACATCGTCGGCATGGACAACTGCTTCGAAGCGGCTCGCCTGGTGGGGGCCAAACACGTGGTCTACGCCAGTTCGCTGGCGGTGAATGGCGAGCAATACCACTACGGCGAACGTGCCATCTCCGAGGACGATTTCCGCCACGGTCATGTGCAGTACGCCATGCACAAGATCTTCAACGAATTCCAGGCGCAGGATTACCGCGAGAAATTCGGCATGATCATCACCGGCGTGCGGCCGGCGAATGTCACCGGGCCGGACAAGGTGCGCGGGTCGGTGGACCACGTGAACTGCATCACCCAGCCGGCGCGCGGCAAGCCGATCAGTTTCCCGTTCGCCGACGCAATGCGTTGCCCGATCCACGTGGACGACGTGGCCGAGGTGTTCGCCCGCGTGTTGCTGGCGGACAAGCCGAAGCACGCCGTTTACAGCACGGGTGGCACGCCGATCAGCCTCGGCGATCTGGCGGACATCGTCCGTGGCTTCCTGCCCGACGCGCGCATCACCTTCGAAAGGCCAAGCGGGGGCAAGGAGATTTCCGGCAACTATCTGATCGACAACGCGCGGCTGGTGCAGGAGTTTGGCGTGCAGTATCGGCCCTATCAGGAACGCGTGCTGCAAATCATCAATGAAGTGCGCGCGCAGGAGGGATTGCTGCCGGTGCCGGGATAATCCATTGTTATGGACCCCCTCCTCCCCATAAGGGGACAATAACCGCAGCCACACGCGTCGTTCTCCACGGATCATATGCTGCCGGCCGCTTCGCTTTTCGTACTTGAACCCAAGAGGTCACCCATGACATTCAATGATCGCACCGTGGTTGTGACCGGCGGCACCGGGGCGCTTGGCCGTGCGGTGGTCGGCCTGTTGCTCGCGGGCCGCGCACGTTGTGTCGTGCCTTACGTTGTCCCGCACGAAGCCGCATCCTTCCCTCACAAGGCGAACGTGACGCTGGTCGGCCCTTGTGAACTGACCGACGAAGCCCAGGTCGCGCAGCTTTATGGGCAGGCCGGGGAGATCTGGGCCTCGATCCATATCGCCGGCGGGTTCGAAATGAGCAATCTGTCCGACACGACCAAAGCCGGCCTGATGCATATGGTGAACATGAACCTGGTCACCTGCCATATATGCAGCCGCGCCGCGCTGGCGCGGTTCGGAACAGATGGCGGGCGCATCGTCAACGTAGCCGCACGCCCGTCGCTGGAGCCAAGGATGGGCGCCGGCATGACCGCCTATACCGCCAGCAAGGCCGCGGTGGCCGCATTCACGCAGGCATTGGCAGCCGAGCTGGCGGGCCGCAACATTCTGGTCAACGCCATCGCACCGTCGATCATCGATACGCCTCCCAATCGAGCGGCGATGCCGCAAGCCGACCATGCGGCTTGGCCGAAGCCGGAGGAGATCGCACCGACCATCGCCTTCCTCGCATCGCCCGATAATAAGGCAACCACCGGCGCGATCGTTCCGGTATCCGGCCGGACCTGAACGAGTACGGCACCAGGGCGCGGCGGACCGTTCCGCGCGCTTGAATGCGCCAACCTGTACCTGGTCGTCTTTGTATATGCCGCCGCTATGCCTGTGCCGCCGGTTCGGCATGGCTTTTATATTGCCGCGCGCGACATATCGTCCCATCGCCGTCAAAATCGATGGGTGCAGCGTGAACAGGATTCGTGAGACTACATTTGGCGTGCCGAAGGCGTCGGATGACGATCTCCCGCTGTCCTTTGACGAAACCAAGGCGTACCCGAAGCCGGGAGAGATCATCGGCCAGATCGGCCTGGTCGTCGGCATATGCCTCGGCCTGGGTTTGCTGGCGCGAGTGGTCGTAGCGTTCGTTGGCGTCCACTAGGGGCCGGCCGCGGAGCGCGGTGCGATGGCCGCCAGTCGATTGATTCAGCTCAATGCAGGCGATCCTCCGCGGCGCGTACAAACACGCACGTTCGCCGCGGACTGAACCGCAAGTCCTGCGATCGCGACCATGCGGCAGCCACGGCTATCCGAGACGGGCAGTACACGGATGCCCGGGCGAAGGACAAGATGGTCTATATGCCGCTTATATGCCGGCCTGAACCGCGGCACATCGAAAATATACGCATCACGTCGTAGCTGCTGTCCCTAAGCCGAGGCCGCTCGCCTGCGGGCGCGTTGTGGCGCCCGCAGGCGGGGTCGACGGCGTCGCCAAAAGGATCCAGCTCCATGCTTGACGTCATCTACCTGCTGATCGGCGCCATCTTTCTCGGCGCCTGCGTATTCTACGCTTACGCCTGCGACCACCTGTGAGGCTCGTGCCATGATCTTCGACTATGTGCTGGGCGGCATCGTCACCGTCGGTTTGCTCGTCTACCTGGTCTTCGCGCTCGTCCGGCCGGAGCGCTTCTGAGCCACGATGCGAAAACTGGTACCCCTGCCGGCGGGTTTTTTGGTACCTGCACCGTCGCAGCTGACGCGCCGCGGATAGTTCTGAAACATCATAAGCCGGAAGGCTGTTTGTCATGACACTCAATGGATGGCTGCAGATAGCACTGTATTGCGTGTTGCTGCTGCTGATCACCCGCCCGATCGGCGGCTACATGGCGCGCGTGTTCAACGGTGAGCGCACTCTGCTCTCACCCGTGCTGCGCCCCGTCGAGCGCCTGACCTATGGCCTCTGCGGCGTCGACGAGACACAAGAGCAACACTGGGTCAGCTACGCCATCGCCATGCTGGCGTTCAGCTTCGCCGGCTTCGTCGTGCTGTATGCCCTGCAGCGCCTGCAAGGCATGCTGCCATTCAACCCCGCCGGCCAGACCGCGGTTTCGTCCGACCTCGCCTTCAACACCTCGGTCAGCTTCGTCACCAACACCAACTGGCAGTCCTACACGCCAGAGACGACGATGAGCTACCTGACGCAGATGGCCGGGTTGACGGTGCACAATTTCGTCTCCGCCGCCACCGGCATTGCCCTGGCGGTCGCCTTGGTGCGCGGCTTCGCGCGCCGTTCGGGCAAGACCATCGGCAATTTCTGGGTCGATCTGACGCGTTGCACGCTCTACATCCTGCTGCCGGTCTCGGTCGTCGTGGCGCTGGTGTTCATCTGGCAAGGCGTGCCGCAGAACCTGAACGCCTATACCGATGCCACCACGCTGGAGGGCGTGAAGCAGGTCATCGCCCAGGGACCGGTGGCATCCCAGGAAGTCATCAAGATGCTGGGCACCAACGGCGGCGGCTTCTTCAACGCCAACTCGGCCCATCCATACGAAAACCCGACCGGCCTCACCAACCTGATCCAGATCCTGCTGATCTTTTCGCTTGGTGCCGGCCTGACCAACATGTTCGGCCGCATGGTCGGCAGCGAACGCCAGGGCTGGGCGATCTTCGGCGTCATGTTCGCCTTGTTCCTGGCCGGCGTCGTGATCACCTACTCCGTCGAGGCGAAGGGCAATCCGAACTTCACCGCATTCCATGTCGACCAGACCGCGAGCGCCCTGCAGCCCGGCGGCAACATGGAAGGCAAGGAAGTCCGTTTCGGTATCGCCAACTCCGCCCTGTTCACCACCATCACCACTGACGCATCGTGCGGCGCCGTCAACAATATGCATGACAGCCTGCTGCCGCTCGCCGGTGCGGTGCCGATGGTCAACATCATGCTGGGCGAGATCATCTTCGGCGGCGTCGGCTCCGGCCTCTACGGCATGCTGCTGTTCGTGATCGTCGCGATGTTCGTCGCCGGCCTGATGGTCGGGCGAACGCCGGAATATCTCGGCAAGAAGCTGGAAGCGAAGGAGGTCAAGATGGCCATGCTCGCCATTTTGGTGCTGTCGCTGTCCATGCTCGGCTGGACGGCGCTGGCCGCCGTGGTTCCCGCCGGCCCCGCCGCAACCAACAACGCCGGCCCGCACGGCTTCAGCGAGATGCTGTATGCCTATGTGTCGGCCACCGGCAACAACGGCAGCGCCTTCGCCGGCCTGTCCGCCAACACGCCGTTCTGGAACGACACACTGGGATTGGCGATGTTCATGGGCCGCTTCCTGGTGATCATTCCGGCCCTCGCCGTCGCCGGATCGCTGGTGCAGAAAAAGATTGTGCCGGTCTCTGCCGGCACCTTCCCCACCGACGGTCCGTTGTTCGTCGGCCTGGTGATCGGCGTGATCCTGATCACCGGTGGCCTGATCTTCTTTCCGGCGGTGTCGCTCGGCCCGATCGTCGAGCACTACGCGCTGTATGCCGGCAAACTCTACTAACACAGGCGGTTCGACTCCCATGGACAATGTTATTAACAAACGGCGGAATCGCAGCTCGGTGCTGGACACCGCCATCCTGGTGCCGGCGATCGGCGACGCGTTTGCCAAGCTCAATCCGCGCGTGATGCTGAAAAACCCGGTTATGTTCGTGGTGGAAGTTGTCGCCACGCTCACGACCATCATCTTCGCGCGCGAGCTGATCGCCGGCGGCGGCACGCATCTGGGCGTCACCTTCCAGATCATCGTCTGGCTGTGGCTGACCGTGGTGTTCGCCAACTTCGCCGAAGCCGTGGCGGAAGGCCGTGGCAAGGCGCAAGCCGCCACGCTGCGCCGCGCGCGAACCGAAACGATGGCCAAGCGCCTCACCGACCGCAACGCCACCGCCTACCAGGAAGTCGCAGCGCCGCAGCTGCAGCCGGGCGACATCGTGCTGGTGGAAGCCGGCGACCTGATCCCCAGTGATGGCGACGTGGTGGAAGGCATCGCCTCGGTCGATGAATCGGCGATCACCGGCGAATCCGCGCCGGTCATCCGTGAAAGCGGCGGCGACCGTTCCGCTGTCACCGGTGGCACGCGCGTGCTGTCGGATTGGGTGAAGGTGCGCATCACCGCAGCCCAGGGATCGACGTTCCTCGATCGCATGATCGCGCTGGTGGAAGGCGCCGAACGCCAGAAAACCCCGAACGAAATCGCCCTCAACATCTTACTCGCCGGCCTGACCATCATCTTCGTGATCGCGGTGGCTACCATTCCCAGCTTTGCCGCCTATGCCGGCGGTTCGGTTTCCGTGGTGATCCTGGTCGCCTTGTTCGTGGCACTGATCCCCACCACGATCGGCGCGCTGCTGTCCGCCATCGGCATTGCCGGCATGGACCGCCTGGTGCGCTTCAACGTGCTGGCGATGTCCGGGCGCGCGGTTGAAGCAGCGGGTGACGTCGATACGCTGCTGCTGGACAAAACGGGCACGATCACGCTCGGCAACCGCCAGGCTACCGAGTTCTTCCCGCTGACCGGCGTCAACGAAAGCGAGCTGGCCGATGCCGCACAGCTTGCCTCACTGCCGGATGAGACGCCGGAAGGCCGCTCCATCGTCGTGCTGGCCAAAGAAAAGTACAACATCCGCGGCCGCGACATGGCGCCAATGGACGCGCATTTCATCCCGTTCTCGGCGCAAACGCGGCTGTCCGGCATCGACGTCGAAGGCGCGTCGATCCGCAAGGGGGCCGTGGATGCGGTGCTGAACTGGGTACGCAGTGGCGGGAATGGTCACCCCGGTCATGGCGGGGTCGCCACCGCCGTGCGTCCGACGGTCACCGATACCGCCGTGCGCGAACTGCAGGCGAGGTCCGACGAGATTGCCAAGGCCGGCGGCACGCCGCTCGCGGTGGCGAAGAACGGCCGCTTGCTCGGCGTGATCTACCTGAAGGACATCGTGAAAGGCGGCATCCGCGAGCGCTTCAACGAACTGCGCCGCATGGGTATCCGCACCGTCATGATCACCGGCGACAACCCGCTGACCGCCGCCGCGATCGCCGCCGAAGCCGGGGTGGACGATTTCCTTGCCCAGGCGACGCCGGAGACCAAGCTGAAGCTGATCCGCGACGAGCAAGCGCAGGGCAAGCTCGTGGCGATGTGCGGCGACGGCACCAACGACGCACCGGCGCTGGCGCAGGCCGACGTGGGTGTGGCGATGAACACCGGCACCATGGCCGCGCGCGAAGCCGGCAACATGGTCGACCTCGACAGCGACCCCACCAAGCTGATCGAGATCGTCGAGATCGGCAAGCAGTTGCTGATGACCCGCGGCGCGCTGACCACGTTCAGCATCGCCAACGACGTGGCGAAATACTTCGCCATGATCCCGGCGATGTTCGTGGTGTTCTATCCGCAGCTTCAGGCGCTGAACGTGATGCGCCTGAGCAATCCGCAGAGCGCCATCCTGTCGGCGATCATCTTCAACGCGCTGATCATCGTCGTGCTGATCCCGCTGGCGTTGAAAGGCGTAACATACAAGCCGATCGGTGCCGCCGCGATCCTTCGCCGCAATCTCTTCATTTATGGCCTGGGCGGCATCATCGCTCCGTTCGTCGGCATCAAGCTGATCGACATGCTGGTCACCGCTCTCGGCCTGGCCTGAGGACCCGAACCATGAACCACATCCGCCCCGCCATTGTGATGATCGTCGTGATGACGATCATCACCGGGCTTGCCTACCCGCTGGCAATGACCGGCATCGCGCAGGTATTGTTCCCGTACCAGGCGAATGGCAGCCTGATCCAGAAAGACGGCAAAGTGATCGGCTCCGCGCTGATCGGGCAGAACTTCACCAGCGACAAGTACTTCTGGGGTCGCCCGTCGGCCACCACCGAGCCTGACCCGAAGGATCCCAGCAAGACGATTTCCGTCCCCTATGCCGCGGACAATTCCGGCGGTTCGAATCTCGGGCCTACCTCGAAGGCGCTGATCGATCGCGTGAAGGAAGAAGCCGCAGCGCTGGCGAAGACGAACCCCGGCACGCCGATCCCGGTTGACCTGGTGACCACCTCGGCCAGCGGCCTGGATCCCGACATCACCCCCGCTGGTGCCTATTTCCAGGTGCCGCGGGTGGCCAAGGTGCGCGGGTTGCCGGAAGAGCAAGTGCGGCAGCTGGTCGCCGACCACATCACCGGGCGGTTGTTCGGGCTGATCGGCGAGCCGCATGTGAATGTGCTGAAGCTGAATCTGGCGCTGGACGCCATGAAGTAGCTGCCCGGCCGCCCCACATGTTATTGCAAGTTGTCACCGTCCGGGGCGGCCGACCAGAGATTGGATGAAAGTGCGGCGCCTCGCACGTCTCACGGCATGGCTGGGTTTGACCCCGGCCATCTACGCATCACCGATCGGGTCGCGTTCTGTACACACCCGATCAGTGGGCGAAGATCACCGGGTTGCGCCCCGCCATGACCGAGGACTTTCGCGCGAGCGAAGCAAAGCAATCCCCAACGGCCGGTCGCACGTTCTCTCGCTCTCGGCGGAGATTGCTTCGCGTCGCTCGCAATGACAGCAGACGCGATCCGCCAGCATGAGAACCCCAGCCATGCGGTCACTCTCGCCGCAACTGCCCCGTCAGTTCGTCCAGTGCCGCACCCACGCGAGTCAGCATCTCATCGATATCGGCCTCGGAGATGATCAGCGGCGGGCTGAAACAGACCGTATCGTTGATCGCCGTGCGGCCGATCACGCCACGCTCTTCCATCAGCCGCGTCAGCCGAGCGCCAACCCGCGCCTTCGGTTCGAAATTGGCGTGCCCGGCCTTGTCGGCCACCAGCTCCATCGCCGCGATCAACCCAACGCCGCGAACCTCGCCCACCAGCGGATGATCGGCAAAGCGCCGCTGTAGCTCGCTTTGCAGATGCGGCCCGACGGCGCGCACATGCGTCCCGATGTCGATCTCGTCATAGATTTTCAGCGTCTCGATCGCGACTGCGGCAGGGACGGGATGGCCGGAATAAGTGAAGCCGTGGCCGAAGGTGCCGATCTCGTGGCTTTCCTTGCTCAGCGCATCGAACACGCGCTGGTTCACCATGACAGCGCTGATCGGCAGGTAGGACGATGACAGCGCCTTGGCGCAGGTGAGGATGTCCGGCTGGACGTCCAGCGTCTGGCAGCCCCAGTAATTGCCGGTCCGCCAGAAGCCGCAGATCACTTCGTCGGCAACCAGCAGAACGTCGTGCTTTTTCAGCACTGCCTGGATCTTGGGGAAATAGCCGCGTGGCGGCACGATCACGCCGCCGGCGCCCATGACCGGCTCGGCCCACATGGCGGCGACAGTGTCGGGGCCTTCCTCGGTGATCAGCGCGTCGAGTTCCTCGGCGCAGCGGGTGGCGTAGGCGTCCTCGCTCTCGCCCGGTTTCGCCCCGTGGTAGAAATGCGGCGTGCTGGTGTGCAGGAAACCGGGCAGCGGCACATCGAAGGCCCGGTGGTTTACCGCGAGCCCGGTCAGCGAAGCGGCGGCGAGCGTGATCCCGTGATAGCCCTTCACGCGGCCGATGATCTTCTTCTTGTTCGGGCGGCCGAGCGCGTTGTTGAGATACCACACCATCTTGATGGCGGAATCATTCGCTTCGGACCCGGAATTGGCGAAGAACACCTTGCTCATTGGCACCGGGGCGCGCGCCAGCAGCATCTCGGCCAGGTCGATCATCGGTTCGTGCGACTTGGCGGTGAAGGCGTGGTAAAACGGCAGCTTGCGCATCTGCTCCGCGGCCGCCTGCACCAGACGCTCGTTGTCGAAACCGAGCGACGCGCACCACAGGCCGGCGACGCTCTCGATGTATTCCTTGCCGGCATCATCCCACACGCGCACGCCCTTGCCGCGGGAGATCACAACAGGCCCGATCTCCTGGTGGGCCTGAAGGTCGGTGTACGGGTGCAACACTGTGGCGATGTCGCGGGCGGCGGCGGAATTGGCGCCGAAGGGCGGCGGGGCCATGGCGGGTCTCCTGCGCGGAAAGGGGCGGAAGATAGCGGGAGGGGGTGGGGATGCAAACGGCGGTTGGACACGAGTCGGGTGTCAGTACGTCACTCGGCCTGACTGTTACCGCCGCGGCGGATTGGCTCGGCGTATCGCGTCAGTCACTTTCCGAACTGCTGAACAGCCGCAATGGCGTGTCGGCCGAGATGGCGATCCGGTTGGAAAAGGCCGGATGGAGCAATGCTGAGACCTGGCTCAGCGTGCAGGCTGCCTATGATCTCTGGCAGGCGAGACAACGCGCCGGATCGATTCATGTGAAGCGATATCCAACACCGGATGTTCCGATACCGGTATAGCGCCAACCTCGAGAACCCTGGCCAGCATGGCAGGCCAATTCAGCGCTGCCGGTACAAGCTCATCGCGTTGTTGAAGAAAAACCCCCGACGCTTCTCTTCCGGCAGGCTCATCGGCAGCACCTGCGCGGGATCGTCATAGTCCCAGTGGGGGTAGTCGGTGGCGAACAGCAGGCGGTCCCAACCGATCCAGTCGATCGCTTCCAGCACGCGCTCGCGCGGCTGCGGTTCCTCCATCGGCTGCGTGGTCAGCCACACTTGCTCGCGGATGTATTCCGACGGCGCGCGTGTCAGGTGCGGCGTCTCCTGCTTCAGCCGGCGCCATAGCTTGTCCAGCCGCCAGCTCAGCGAGGGAATCCAGGCGAAGCCGGCCTCGATCATCACCAGCTTGAAATTGGGCAGGCGTTCGAACACGCCCTCAATCACCAGGCTGGTGACGAAGGACTGCGCGGATTGCGCGTGGCCGACCATGTCCTCGATGTAGAAGGACGGCCAGCCGCTGCCGCTGACCGGATAGCCGCCGAAGCCGAAGGCGTGCACGCCGATCGGCAGGTTGGCCGCGGCGGCTGCTTCATAGACCGGCCAGTAGCGCTTCTGCCCGGGGGGCTCGGCGATGCGGGTCACCATCAGCACCTGCACGAAGCGCGGATCGCCGGCCCAGCGCTCGATCTCGGCCACCGCCGCTTCCGGGTCTTCGTAGGGAACGACGATGGAGCCCTTCAGCCGCGGCTCCTGCGACAGCCATTCCGCCACCAGCCAGTCGTTCATCGCGCGGCACACGGCGGCCCCGAACTCGCGGTTCTGGAAGCTCGAGCCGTTGTCGCCGGTGGCGTTGAGCACGCCGAGTTGGATGTTGTTCTCGTCGAGCAACTGCTTTTGCAGGAACGCGAGGTTGCTGCCTGGCCGGCCGCCCGGCGGCCAGGCATCCCTGCGGGCGGCGTTGGGCTGGCCCTTCGGGTATGCCGGACCGGCCTGATATGCCTGCCGAGGCCGCGAACCGAAGGTCATCGCATGCTCTTGCCAGCGCTTTTCCATGTAGGGGAACAGATCCCGGTAGGAATTGCGCTGCGGATGGATGTCGCCGTCGGCGATCGCGAGCCTGGTGGTGCCGGCGGGCTGGATGGTGGGACGGCTGGTGACCTGGACGTTCATCGGTCGGACTCCGTCGAACGGGAAAGCTTATCCGAAGATCGGCACTATGATCGGGCAGCGGGGCGCGTGGCAACTCCTGGCGCCGCAATCAAGCCGCGTGCGGCCGCCGCACCGACATGTCGCCACGGCCCGCGAGCAAGCCCTCGACCGAGATATCTTCGCCAGGCTTCTCCAGGTGGAGGCCGTTACCTGCGACGCCGATCCAGTAACGCTGCGTTGTTCCGGCGTCGCGTGCAACAGGCGCGGAAACCAAGCCAGAGGAACCCCGGTTGTACATCGCTGTCAACGTTCACCGCCGACCCTATTCAACCGGACTGTGCAGGGTGGGGCATTCAGGGCGTGGCACGCCTGGCTGCCTCGATCATCGGCAGGGCGATCTCAACAACCTTCAGGTAGTCCCGTTGCGGCAATTCGTCGTGCGGGTCGAGGCGAAGTTCGCCGACGATATCGGGGGCAAGGGTGCGATAGACCAGGTAGTCCGCGTGGATTGCCGCCCCGCCGGCCGGTTCCTTGCCGGCGGCAAACGTCCCGTTGATGTTGAGCCAATCGCGTATTTAACGGATCACTCCGGCGTCGTTGCCGCCATGTACCTCGATGTCCATACCGGAGATGTCGGACAGGGTCTTGTCGTAGCGGTGCGCCTCCGCGTCGAGGATCAGGGTTTTGCGCCGCTTCTGGCTGGCCGGGCCGTCCATGCGCAAACCAAGATCGGCGCCGAGTTCCAGCGCCATGTTTAGCCGCGGCAGGTTGAAGACCTTGTCAGGCTCAACCCGTGAGATGTCATGGATGGAAAGGTCACACTCGGTGATCATTCGGACGATAATGTCGAAGCGGACAGCACCGCTGTCGCTGACGTCGAATGCGCAACGCGGTATGTGGCCGCAGGCCATGATGGCGAAGCACATGGCCCGTAGCAGGGGCTTGTATTCGTCGTCGAACGGGCAATTGATGAAGACCGAGCGCGACCGGGCCGGCCTAGTCCTCGCGGGGGATCTCATCGGCGTGTTTCGCGATTGCCGTCGCCACGGCCTTCCTGATTTGATCGCGAGTAAAGCGCGAAGGTCCGTCGATCGATGGGAGCCGCACGCCGCGATAGGTCGGTCCCGGCTTGGGGAGCTGGCGGCGTGGCTTGGAGGGGGATTTAGGCGCGATGCGCACAGGCATCAATGTGCGCGATTCCCGCGGCAAAAACAATGGTGTCGGCGGTACGGAGCATGCGGATTCTCTCTGTCATTCGCGCGTTGTGTTGATCTGGGTCTGACTGGGTCTTATAGCACGAGCCGCATCGCTTGGCGATATGGAAACGTGCCCGTAACCATTCGATAATACGGCATTCTATCTAACCCGTACGCCGCTTTGTCACGGGTGGAGTTTGACCCAAATCGGTCATCACGACGTCAAGCGGTCGGTTGTTTCTCGATCCGGTAACGCTTCTGCAATGCGTATAGCAGACTTCGACCGGTCGTCTCGATGACGACGGCTGGCGTGCCTCGACACCAGTTGGATTGAGCGACACCGACAACCACTGCCGTCATGTATGATGATCGAATGAACGCGTGGCGGAATGTACCGAGAGGCCGCGAGGTGATGGCCAGGTTGACGTTCACAGTCTGTGCCGGCCGGCCGAATCGGCTGTCGGCTCTTTTGACCTGCGACAGTCCTGCTGTGGGCGACTTATAGGAGGTCCGAACAAGGCTAACGTTGGCGCATATTTTCAACGTCTCGCTCAGCCGACAAGAGATTTGTCTGGATCTTCCTTAAAGCTGCTGGGGCGCCGCCTCCGGCGCCCGAGCCCTTGCACGCGCGATACGCACAGGTGTCTCGAGAGTGGCCTGCATGCGCTTCGAAGCGGCCGCTCCGGCGATCGGCCGATGATTACCGGCGTGTTGGTAACCTCTCAGAGCCAACAACCATTGTCCACAGCGCTATGCGATGGCAATGCGCGCATACGTCGCCCGCGGATTGTCGACCATGATCTTCCTCACCTGCTCGCGTGACAAGCCTTCCGGCATCACTTCATCGCCTTCGAACTGCCAGTGCGGATAGTCGGTCGAGAACAGCAGCAACTCGTCGGAATCGAAGTGATCCATCAGCCGCGCGAAGTCATCCGCGCCCGGTGGTCCATCGCACGGTTGCAGCGTCAGCCGCACACTGGACCGCACAATTTCGGCGGGCGCGCGATCCACCCACGGCACTTCCATCCGCAGCCCTCGCCAGAATTTCGTCAGCCGCCACAGATGCGCCGGCAGCCAGGTGAAGCCGGACTCGATCAGCACCACTTTCAAATCCGGGAACTTCGTAAACACACCCTCGCAGATCAGGCTGGAGAGCGCCGCCTGGAAGGCGGGAGCCTGGGCAGCGTAGTCCTCGGTGTAATGACTTGGCCAGCCGAGCGGCGTTACCGGGTGGCGATAGGCGCTGCCCGCATGGATGCCGACCGGCAACCCATGGCGCTGCGCCGCTTCATAGATCGGCCAGTAGTGCCGTTTTCCCAGCGGCATGTCGTGCATCACCAGCATCAGCACCTGCACGAAACGGCGGTCAGGGGCAACGCGGTCGATTTCTTCCCCCGCAAGCTCCGGGTTCTGCATCGGCACCACGATGGACCCGCGCAGCCGCGGCTCCTTATCGAGCCACTCCGCAGCCAGCCAGTCATTGATCGCGCGAGCGAAGCCGGCGCCCATGTCCTCCGAGAAAAGCAACTGCGCGCCATACAGGCAGTTGCAGATCGCGACGCTGGTCCCGAACGGGTCCAGCGCATGCTGGCGCAGCAACGCAAGATCCGACCCAGGCTTGCCGGACGGTGGACGCCAGTCAGGGCGGGAGGTCAACGGCGAATTGGCGGGGTAGGCGATCGATTCCAGTTCATGCAGGCCGCGCTGAATGCTGCTGTCGCGCCAATGGTCGGCGAGATAGGGATGCAGCGCCTTCAGGTTCGGCACTGCCGGATGGATGTCGCAGTCGATGCCGCCTGGTTCGATGACGCTCATGCGATCCTCCATCCGTACGCGCTCATGCGGCACCATTCTGCAACAGGCTGATGCAATGACAAGGCAGCCCGTCCTGTGCGGCCCGGCGTGATCCGGAACCGGCAGGCGCCAGGTGCCCCCTATGGCATTCGATCCGATCCGCGCATAACCAATAAGGCATGTCGGATTCCGTCCAGAATCGCATAGCCGTCGCCTACCGCCGCTTCGCGGAGCAAGAAGTGCGAGGCCGGTCGGCGCTCTATGAGACGCTCGCGCGCGCCATCGCCGAGGACACCGATCTGCTGGCCTTGCTTGCCGCGCTGCCCCCGCCCAAGCGGCAGCCCAATCTCCTGCTCGCCGCCGTCCGCCATGTCGCCGGCGCGCCGCTGGCCTGGCCGGCGTTTCGCAGCACCGCTCTGGCACGCTGGAACGACGTCAGCGCCGTCATGCTCAGCCGCTCGACCCAGACCAACGAGCCGGCCCGGTGTGCCACCTTGCTGCCCGTCCTGGCCCGCCTGCCGCAACCGCTGGCGCTGATCGAGGTGGGCGCGTCAGCGGGGCTCTGTCTGCTGCCCGACCGCTACGCCTATTCCTACGGAGACCATATCGTCCGGCCAGACCATGCCACAGCGGACGCTCCGCTGTTTCCATGCCAGGCAAGCCCCACGACGCCGCTCCCGTCCACTGCGCCGCGTATCGTCTGGCGGGCGGGATTGGATCTCAACCCGCTTGATGTGAACGACGTAGAACAAATGGCATGGTTGGAGACGCTGATTTGGCCAGAACAAGCGGAGCGGGCTGATCGGCTGAAGGCGGCGGTGCGGATCGCGCGAACCGATCCGCCGCGGATCGTGTGCGGCGATCTTCGCGATGACCTGGCAAAACTGGCGGCGGAAGCACCAAAGGATGCGACGCGGGTCATCTTCCATACCGCGGTGCTGGCCTATCTTCCGACCGCGGCGGAACGTGATGCGTTTGCAGCATCCGTGTCTCGCCTGTGCGACTGCTGGATATCGAACGAGGCGCCGCGCGTGCTGCCGGATGTCGCGTCACGGGCGCCTGCCGATGCGCCGGTCGGCCGGTTCATCCTCGCAGTGAATGGCGAACCGGTTGGCTGGACCGATCCGCACGGCGCAGCTCTGGAATGGATCGGCGCGCCGCCGCCGCCTCACCCTGGCCAACTCGGCGCGATTGTCGCCTGATGGTTCATAACGAACTGCAGCGCTCCGGGCGAGGTCCCGTCATCAGCGAAACGTGAGTCGGACGTCCCATCTCATGCGAGTTGCCACCGGCCCGGCGGCCGATCCGTCATGTTAATTTCATCATGTTATTTTTGTTGACTGTCCGTTAGTTTTCGACGATACTGCGGAAATGGCAGACGCACTCGATATTCCACGCTTGTCTTCCCAACCCCGCCAAGGGGTTGGTGCGCGCCTCTTCCGCCGTCTCGGTGGTGCGGTGCGCAACGCTATCGCCGGCGGCCTTTCTCTCGCCGGCGCGCCGCGGCGCCCAGACGCGCCGCAAACCGTGATCGGCCACGCTGTGGTCCGCGACGCGGACGCGCGCCCCGCGCCGGCGCGGGTGCGTGCCCTGCGCCGTACGCGTACTGCCCCGCCCGCACCGCCGTCGCGGCCGGCCTGGCGCGGCTGGTTCGCGCGCCTGGTCGGCGATCGCTGCCGTCCGCCACTGCCGGTCAGCCGCGCGCAATTCCTCACCGACTCCGACGCCCCTTTCACCCCGGAGGAATTTCCCGGCCTCAGCCCCGAAGCCTGCGCGTTTTTCAGCACGCCGCTGGAGGACCTCGATCCCGAGATCCTGGCGCGGCTGCTTGGCGCACTCGCCGAGAAAATCGCCGATCTCATCCCCTCCGAGGCCGGGCAGACGGAGTCCGGTTCGCTGCTGTCCACCTTATTGGGAGGTTTCGGCGTCACGCTCGGTGAAGCGCAGCCGGATTTGCCCCCGATCGGTGCCCTCGACACGGTGCCGGGCGTCGCGACGGACGCGGCACCGCCGCAAGCGCCGGTCTCCGCGCCGGACCCGCTGGCGGAGGCTTCGGCGGTCACCCCGGTCGAGGCATTGCCGGACGCGCCTTCGGCATCGCCGGACCCGCCAGCCCCGCCCTTGCCGGCTGCACCACTCGAGTCACTGCCCCCTCCATTCGAGGCACGAGCGCCGGAACTGCGTCACAAAGTTCCGACCGCTGCATCGGCGACCGCACCAGGCACCGCTTCATGGCCCGGGCCGTTCTCGCACGCCTGGCACTTGATCTTGGCCTGCAATAATCCGTCCCGTAAACGGAACAAACGCGACGTCCATCATGGTCGCTCGCCTTTCTGCGGCTCACGTTTTTCCTGCGGCCATCTGAAAATTCTGCCGCTGCGGCATTGGTGCTTCGCTGCCCGCGCAAGCCCGGCCTGACCGGCCAATCTGGCATGCTTGAAAATATGAACGGGACCGCCGCTCGGCGGCCCCGCCATCCTGATTCGTGCCGCGTCAAGCGCTCCTCGCCGGTGCTACCGTAGCGTCTCCAATACGGCGGCGTTGGGCCAAATCACGAATGGCGGATCGTGCCGCGCCGGCGTTGCACAGGTCGCGGGTGAATTAGCCGCACGCCTCCGTCCGGGTTATGCTGATCCATATCCACGCACCCTGAAGGACTTTCCCATGCGCCCATCCGGCCGCGCCGCCGACGCCTTGCGCACCGTCTCGCTCACCCCCGGCTACGCCCGGCATGCCGAAGGCTCGTGCCTCATCCGCATGGGCAACACCGAGGTGCTGTGCGCCGCCAGCGTCGAAGGCCGCGTCCCGCCATTCCTGCGCAACTCCGGCCAGGGCTGGGTCACGGCGGAATACGGCATGCTGCCTCGTGCCACCCACACCCGCGGCGACCGCGAGGCCGCCCGCGGCAAGCAATCCGGCCGCACGCAGGAGATCCAGCGCCTGATCGGCCGTGCCCTGCGCGCCGTGGTGGACCGCGCGGCGCTCGGGGAAATGACGATCACGCTCGACTGCGACGTGCTGAACGCCGACGGCGGCACGCGCTGCGCTGCGATCACCGGCGCCTGGGTCGCGCTGGCGCTCGCCTGCCGGCATTTGCAGACCATGAAGGTCATCGCGAAATCGCCCTTGATCGGACGGGTGGCGGCCGTGTCCTGCGGTATCGCCGGGGGCGAGGCGGTGCTCGACCTCGATTACCAGGAAGATTCCACCGCGGATGCGGATGCCAATTTCGTACTGACCGACGCTGGGGGGCTGGTGGAAGTGCAGGCCACCGCCGAACGCACGCCGTTCTCGGAAGCGCAGTTCCTGGAATTGCTGACCTTGGCCCGCAAGGGAACCACCGAATTGTTCGCGGCCCAGCGCGACGCCGTCGGGTCCTGATGCCGCGCGTTCTCACCAAAGGCGCGAGGCTGGTTGTCGCCACGCACAATCCCGGGAAGCTGCGGGAAATCGCCGGCCTGCTGCGGCCTCACGGAATCGAAGCAGTCTCGGCCGGCGAACTGGGCCTGTCGGAACCGGAAGAAAACGCACCGGATTTCGTCGGCAACGCGCGGATCAAGGCACTGGCGGCGGCAACTGCGTCCAGGCTGCCGGCACTGGCTGACGATTCCGGCTTCTGCGCCGCTGCCCTTGGCGGTGCACCCGGCGTTTACTCGGCACGTTGGGCGGGGCCGGCCAAGGACTTTTCCCACGCCATGGGGCAGGTGCAGAAGCAGATGGCGGATGCCGCCGACCGGCGGGCCTGGTTCGTCGCCGCGCTGTGCCTGGCCTGGCCGGATGAACAAACCGCGACGTTCGTCGGCCGCGTCGATGGCGAAGCCGTCTGGCCGCCGCGCGGCGACCGCGGCTTCGGCTACGACCCGATGTTCGTGCCGCATGGCGAGACACGGACGTTCGGCGAGATCGCCCCGGAGGAGAAGCATGCCGTCAGCCACCGTGCCCGTGCCTTCGCACAGCTCGAAATAGCGTGCTTCGGATGAATACCGATTGTTTCCGGCCTGCATGAACAGACCGCCGGCTGCATCCCGGCAATCCCATCTGCTTTTCGTTTCTCTCGGCGAACAAGGCGATTGTTCAATACGTCTCGCCTGCGCAATTTTTATCACCGAGGAAGAACAGAGAACCACGGTGAACAGGGAGCAACTTTCCCGGTGAGCCGCGCTGACGCGAACACCCGTCATTGTTCTGGAACCGGCCAAGAGGCCGGCCCGACGGCTCGCTCCGTTCACACCGTGGTTCTTCATTCTTTTCCCGTGATAAAATCAAGATAACGCCAGGCCGCACCGGCATTGCATTACCGTCTGCCAGCCGCCGAACCATGTCCGGCGGTCGCTCGAATGGGCTTGCAAATTGCACGGACCGCGCGCCTCAGGCACAAACGAGTGTCATCACGCCGCCGGCTGTATGGCCGCTGTGGATTTAGCCCCATGAGCGCTCGCGCGAGCGGCCCTCAGCAGGCGGCGGCATTCGGCGTCGCACCACGTGTTGACCGCATTGCGTGGCGTCACCGTGCCCTTATGGCCGGATACATGTCGGAATTCGACAATGATTCCCGCGGCCGCAATCTTTTCGCGATAAGCCACAACCACGGCTTCATACTGCGTGATGGTCGCGGCCTTGCGCAGCAGGCCGGTGAGTGCGTGGATCGCCGTCAGGCAATCGGTCTGTGCGATGATCTTGGACGCCGCGGGTGGCCGCATGGCGGTAAGCGCAACAAAAATGCCGTTCACCAACGCCATCGTTTCCGCCAGGGACGAATTCGCCACCGACTGCTTCAGCACGCCGGAATGCCGCACGGTGCGGCCGTCGGCTTTGGCCCAGGCGGCGTAGGCGCCAATGCGGGATCGATTGCAATAGGACGCATCGGTGAACAAGGTGATCAGCATGCGTGTACGTGCCAGATCATCGGAGGGATGCCGCGCGAATCGATCGAATGCCGAGCGATCGTGCCGGGATCATGCCGCCTGCCCAAGCATCGGACCAGCCGTTTGGTGTTGCCTGTTTGTGAACGACCGCAACGCCCGGATGGCTTGCAACCCCGCCCCACGCCACATTGCCCCCCATGAAAGAGACCCGCCCCATCGACCGGCTGTCTGACGAGCATCTCTGGCAGCAGGTCCTCGCCCGCCAGCCCGGCGATTTCCTCTATGCCGTCACCACGATGGGCGTGTACTGCCGCCCCGGCTGCCCCTCGCCGCGTCCGCTGCGGAAGAACGTCCGCTTCTTCCGCAACGTCGCAGAGGCCGAGGCCGCCGGCTTCCGCGCCTGCAAGCGGTGCGACCCGAAGGGCGAGCGCGCCGCCATCGCCCAGGCGGTGGTCCGCGACGCCTGCGCGGCGATGGAGGCATCGGAAGAAATCCCATCGCTCGACGCCCTCGCCGACCGCGCCGGCTACTCCCGCTTCCACTTCCTGCGATTGTTCCGGGACCATACCGGCCTGACCCCGCGCGCGTACGCCGAAGGCGTGCGCGCCCGCAAGCTTGGCACCGCGCTGGCGGAGGGAACGCGGGTTGCCGACGCGGTCGCCGGGTCGGGCTTTGGCTCCGAATCCCGCGTCTACGAAAAGACCGGCAAATTGCTCGGCATGACCCCGGGTGCCGCCCGCCGCGGTGGTGCCGGCGAGACCATCCGCACGGCCTTCGCCGATTGCGCATTCGGCCGCTTGCTCGTCGGCGCCACCGATAAGGGCGTCTGCTTCATCGGCTTCGCGGAACCGGATGAGCTATTGCTCGACGACCTGCGCCACCGTTTTCCGAACGCGACCCTCGTCGCCGACGACACCGCCCTGGCCGGGACCGTCCGGGCCGTCCTGGACTTCCTGGAGGAACCGAAGCAGGCCCTCGGCCTGCCGCTCGATCTGCGGGGTACGGCGTTCCAGCAACTGGTCTGGCGCACGCTGGCACGCATTCCGCTGGGCGAAACCCGCAGCTACGCCGAGGTCGCGGCGATGATCGGCAATCCGAAGGCCGTGCGCGCTGTGGCGCGCTCCTGCGCCACCAATCCCGTCGCCCTGGCGGTCCCGTGTCATCGGGTGGTGGGCAGCGACGGCACGCTCACCGGCTATCGCTGGGGTGTCCAGCGCAAGCGCGCGCTGCTGGCCCGCGAACAAGCGGCGCGCGCGGAATGAGGGCGCCGCCGCCGCGCGTGGGGGGACGCGCAGCGGCGGCATCAGGCGCGGCAAGGGGCCACCGCGCCGCCGCATCACGGCCAAAACAGCCGCTCTGCGGTATCCATCGCGCCAGACAACGCGCGCGCCGGAGCGGCGTTGCCCCGTGGCGGGTCACGTTGAAGTTGGCGGGTCACGTTGAAGTTGGCGGGTCACGTTGAAGTTGGCGCGTTCACCACCCACATCCGCTGCACCGCGCGCAACGCCTATGCCGCCGCGACCTCGATGGCCTTGTCGATTGGCGCCCGATGCCTGGTCCGCGGAAGAGGATGTGCGCTCTCGGTGACAGCGGCTCGTCCCACCTCCACCGGCACCACCGAGCGCGTCAGCCGCGCGTAGAGAGATGCATAAGCCATGGCCGGTTCGGTCCAGGCAAAGCGGCGCGCCATGGCGGCCCGCTGCATCGCCGCGCGTTGCGGTGCGTCGTCGAATATGTCGAAGGCCCGCATGCAGGCCCCGATCAGTCCGTCGCGCGAAAGCTCCGAGAACAAAAAGCCGGTTTCGTTGTCGTCGATGGTGTCGACCAGACCGCCTGTCGCGTGTGCGATCGGCAGCGCGCCGTAGCGCTGCGCCTGCATCTGGGTCAGCCCGCAGGGTTCGAACCGCGACGGCATCAGCGTGAAGTCGCTGCCGGCAATGATGCGTCGCGCCATCGGCTCGTTGAACCCGACCAGTACGCCGATATCGTCGCGGTGCTGGCGCGCGACCTTGCTCAGCATGTGCTCGATCTCGGGATCGCCGAGACCAAGGATCGCGATCTGCCCGCCTAGTCCAACGATGCCGTGCGCTGCCTCGGCGATGATATCCAGCCCTTTTTGGTGCACCAGCCGCGAGACCATGCCGAACAACGGACCGTCCGAGTGCCGCAGGCAAAGGCCGGTACGCACCAGGTCGGCGTTGGCCCGCTTGCCGCTGAGGTCGTAGGCATCGAAATGATGCGGGAGATGCGGATCGCGGGCCGGGTCCCAGCTCTCGTCGATGCCGTTGATGATGCCGGTCAGTTCCCCTTGCCCCATGCGGCCGGCGATCAGACCGTGCAATCCGGCGCCAAAGTCGGCGGTGGCGATATCGCGTGCGTAGCTTGGACTGACGGTCGTGAGGTGATCGGCATAGAACACGCCCGCCTTCAGGAACGAGACCTCGCCATGGAATTCGACCCCATTGATGTCGAAGGCCGCAGCCGGAATGCCCAGGCGCCGGCAGTACGTGGCTGGGAAATTGCCCTGGTACGCAATGTTATGAATGGTCATGATCGTCGGCAGCGTAGAGCCGGCCCAGCGCAGATAGGCCGGCGCCATGCCGCACGGCCAGTCATGCACATGCAGCAGATCCGGCGACCAGCCGAGACGGCCGCGGCCGCACGCGATCTCCGCGGCAGCCAGCGACAGGCGGCCGAACCGCAGATCATTGTCCGGCCAGTCTTGGCCTTCGGGTGTACAGTACGGGCTGCCACGGCGGTCGTACAAGGCTGGAGCGCCGATCAAGTACAGGATGATGCCGTTCGGCAGGCGCGTTTCACCGATGCGGCAGCTTGGGATCGCACCGCGGCCGGGCAGGCGGCCGATCCACGCCACATCGGGCAATTGCGCCAGCACCGAACGATAGGCCGGCATCAGTACGCGCACGTCGATGCCAAGCCGGCGCAGCGCGGACGGCAATCCCGCCGCGACATCGCCAAGCCCACCGGCTTTCGCGAGGCCGACAAATTCGCTGGTGACGAAAAGGAGATTCATCGTACGGCGGGTTCCGGTTCGATGCGGCGGGACGGTCAGGTGTCACGAACGCAGGTCAACACACGCCGCGCGGAGGCCATCCGCGACGCACTGGCTGCGTTGCTGCGAGTTCGGAACATCAGCATCATCGCGCCGCGACGACGGCGCGGCAAGCAAATCCTATGTCATCAGTAACTGCGAATTTCTTAACGGATTGCTAATAAGACAGCGCGCTGGCAGCATGAAAAATGCGTAATCGGCGCGGCTTTTCGGCTATCCGCCGGTTCAACCGGGCAATGCAATGCAAAATTGAGCGCAGCGACGATCCAATGAACTGTTGGTGAATATTGGGATCATCAACGGGCCGCGCCAGCCGAAACCAGAATGGCCCCGGCCAGCGCCAGCTCATTGCACGACGTGCCGCTTGTCAGCGCCAGAGCGGCGTGCCGAGATTGATGTCATGCGGGTTGGTGGCCGCACCACCGATGGCGCCAACCGCGCCGCCGATCGCCGCGCCCACCAGGGGCGCCCCGCCGGTCGCCGCGGCGATCGCCGCTCCGGCGCCAGCCCCGATGAGGCCGCCGGACGCCGCCCGGTCGCCTGGACTGTAGCCGCAGCCCGCCAAAGAAAATGCCAGGGCCATCAGCACCAGGCTCGTTGCCGCCACGCGACGCATTGTCGTGATACTCCTCTTCTCAGCTTGTTGATCAGGAAGAACGGTTCCTCAGGACTGTCCTGTCAGGGCGTGGTCAACGCACCGCCGACAGCGCCTACGCCGCCGCCGATCAGCGCGCCCGTTGCCGGCCGGCCACCCGTCAAGGCCGAGACGCCCGCGCCCGCTCCGGCGCCGAGCAAACCGCCCGAAACCGCACGTTCGCCCGGCGTATCACCGCACGCTGCCAGACCCAGCAGCATGCCGCTCACCACCACACCCATGATGATTTTGCGTACCATCGCTTTGGACCTCCGTTGTTGCTCCACATGGGAGCTTGCGTAACAACGGGGAGTCCTGGTGGCCGGATTGAGGCGAGGCGGAGGCCGCCGATCACCCCCTTGTTAACACCCTGTCCCAGGGCTAATCCGGGCGCCTTTCCGCACCTAAACTGTTCGTGTAAAGGTTCTGCTGAATGTTCACCCGCGTGCTCGGCTTCATGTCGGCGGACATGGCTATTGACCTGGGGACGGCAAACACCCTGGTCTATGTCAAGGGCCGTGGCATCGTGCTGGCGGAGCCGAGCGTTGTCGCAATTGCGGATGTACGCGGCAAGAAGCAGGTCGTTGCGGTGGGAGAAGAGGCGAAGATGATGCTGGGCCGCACGCCCGGGTACATCACCGCCAGCCGGCCGCTGCGCGACGGCGTGATCGCCGATTTCGAAGTCGCGGAAGAGATGATCAAGCATTTCATTCGCAAGGTGCATAACCGGCGCGGGTTCGCCTCGCCGCTGATCATCGTCTGCGTGCCGTCCGGTTCCACCGCGGTCGAGCGCCGTGCCATTCAGGAAAGTGCGGAAAGCGCCGGCGCGCGCCGCGTGCAACTGATCGAGGAGCCGATGGCCGCGGCGATCGGCGCCGGATTGCCGGTGACCGAACCCTCCGGCTCCATGGTGGTGGATATCGGCGGCGGCACCACGGAAGTTGCTGTCATCTCACTGGGCGGCATCGTCTATTCGCGCAGCGTGCGCGTCGGCGGCGACAAGATGGACGAAGCGATCATTTCGTATATCCGCCGCAACCATAACCTGCTGATCGGCGAGAGCTCTGCCGAGCGTATCAAGATGGAGCTGGGTGCGGCGAGCCCGTCGGAAGATGGCGATGAGGGCCCGTACCGCGAGGTGCGCGGCCGCGACCTGCTGAACGGCGTGCCGCGCGAGGTGATCGTGAGCCAGCGCCAGGTTGCCGAAAGCCTGGCCGAGCCGGTGGGGCAGATCGTGGAGGCCGTGAAGGTGGCGCTGGAGAACACCCCGCCGGAACTGGCAGCGGACATCGTCGACAAGGGGATCGTGCTGACCGGCGGCGGCGCGCTGCTGTACCGCGTGGACCAGGTGTTGCGGGATGCGACCGGGCTGGCGGTGGTGGTGGCGGAGAACCCGCTGCAATGTGTCGCGCTGGGCACTGGCCGCGCGCTGGAGGAGCGCAAGCGCCTCAGCAACGTGCTGACCAGCATGTATTGATTGGCCACCGCCCGATGCCAATGGGACAGGGAGGTGCGGGTCGCCGACGCCGGCGCGGCCCGCCCGAGCATGTCTGTCGGGTGGCATTGGCGCGCGCCGGGCGGTATCCTGCCGCATGGCCGACCGCCGTCCCTTCTGGAAGACCAAACGCCTTGAGGAGATGTCCGAGGCGGAGTGGGAATCGCTCTGCGATGGCTGCGGACGCTGCTGCCTGCACAAGCTGCGTGACGACGACAGCGGCGCGCTGTCCTTCACCAACGTTGCCTGCCGGCTGCTGGACCTGCATTCCTGCCAATGCAGCGACTACGCCCATCGCCGCCGGCGCGTGCCCGACTGCGTCCGCCTGACCCCCGCCGAGGTGCGCGAGATCGACTGGCTGCCACCCTCCTGCGCCTATCGCCGGCTGGCCGACGGCAAGGACCTGGCCTGGTGGCACCCGCTGGTCTCCGGCGACCCGGACACGGTGCATCAGGCCGGCGTCTCGGTCCGCGGCCGCGCCATCAGCGAGCGGCGGGCCGGCCCGTTCGAGCACCATCTCGCCGATTGGCCCGGCCGTGTGCCACGCCCGCGGCGCCCCATCAAGGAGACTCGGTGATGATGAAGGATGCCCTGTACGGCGGCGTGAATGCCGCCGTGCTGACGCCGATGAACGACGATCTCTCGGTCGATCTGGACCGCATGGCGGCGCATTGCCGCTGGCTGATGGCCAATGGCTGCACCGGCCTGGCGGTGATGGGCACGACCGGCGAGGCGAACAGTCTGGGGATCAGCGAGCGGATTGCCGTGCTGGAGGGGTTGGTGGCGCGGGGCATCCCCGCGGCCAAGATGCTGCCCGGCACGGGTACCACGGCGATTCCCGACACCGCATTGCTCTCGCGCAAGGCGGCCGAACTTGGCTGCCGCGGCGCGCTGCTGCTGCCGCCGTTCTATTACAAGAATCCGTCGGATGACGGGCTGCTGGCGTATTTTGGCGAAGTGGTGCAGCGCGTGGGCGGGGGCATCAAGCTGTACCTCTATAATTTCCCGCAGCAGTCGGCGATCCCGTTCAGCGTCGATTTCATCGCGCGGTTGCTGGCGGCGCATCCCGGCGCGTTCAAGGGCATCAAGGACTCCAGCGGCAATTACGAAAACGGCCTGTCCTATGTGAAGAATTTCGCCCGGGATGGATTCGAAGTGTACGCCGGAGACGACACGCTGCTGTGGCCGTTGCTGCAACAAGGCGGCGCCGGCTGCATCACCGCCGCAGCGAACGTGAACTGTGCGGTGGCGGCACAACTCTACGCCAACTGGAATTCCCCGGCCGCCGAGGCGCTGCATGCGACGCTCGCCGCCACGCGCAAGGCAGCGATTTCGGTGCCGCTGATCCCCGGCCTGAAGTCGCTGGTCGCGCGCAACACTGGCGATGCACGCTGGCACAACATCCGCCCTCCGCACCTGAAACTGACCGAGGCGCAGCAGGCCGCCCTGTTCTCGGCGTTCGATGCGTGCGGTTTGGAACTCGCTCGCGCAGCATAATCAACCCTTCGCGCGCTGCGCTATTAGCGCAGCGCGGGGTTGAGCCGCGAAGCGGATCAACGCAAGGCGGGGTCAGCGCCGGGGGTGAGAGGATCGGGTCGGCACCCGGCCCTTACGCGGCAGCGAACACACTTTTGCGGTTGGTTGCGCTGCAGGCTCGCCCGGTGGACTACGATGACCATCCGGTGTGCGTCACACCTGCCAATGCTCTGCAAAAATGTTGTAACGGGTTTGGGCAGATATTGCCATTCCAGAGCGTTTGCGACCTGACCGGAAGCACATGCCAGCACGTGTCATTGCGAGCAGCATAGCGACGAAGCAATCTCCCGCCTGGCGAGCTGACGAAGCTTGCCTCGCAGGGGATTGCTTCGTCGCGACGCTCTCAGCAAGAAAGTTCCCGTCATGGCCGGGCTTGACCCGGCCATCTTCCTATGTCCAGGAGCATCCTCAATGGCCGTCACACGCCAGGTAATCACCGCACTGAACCGCAACGGCAGCGACCTGTTGGGCATGGTCAACGTGGCGGCGAAGATCGCCGACGAAAGCATCGTCTCCGGCTCGCTGCTGACGGTCGAAAGCAATCACTTCTGTGTGCTGAAATCGCGGGGTGCCGTACTGAACGTGTATGACACTGGCCAATACGCGCTGGTGACGCCCGACAAGCCGCTCATCGGTGCCTTCGTGCAAGGCTTCTTCAGCGGCGCGTCGCCGTGGCAGTACGAGGTGATCTACGTCAACCGCGCCAAGCTGCTGGTCCGTAACCAGGGCATTGCGACGACCCGCGAGATGGCTGAAGTCTCCTACCAGGTGGACTACTACATTCACGTGGATAGCAAGGAAGCCGCGCTGGACCTGACCACGCATCTGCCGTTCAGCGGCACGGTGATCGACACCAACGAGATCGCGACTTACGCCGGCCCGGCGATCGAGCAAGCGATCAACACCGTGGTGCAGGTCACGCCTCTGGAACGCATCAATGAACATATTGGCCAACTGCTCGAAACGGTGAAAGGCCATCTCAGCGATTTCCTGCGCGTCTACGGCATCACTCTGAACGACCTGAAGATCCTGGTGCTGCCGAAGGACGAACGCATGCGCGAGTTGATCTCGCTGCAGGCGCTCGGCCTCTCGGCGCAGGAGGCGGTCCGCTATTATCTGGCGCTCAAGATGGCGGAACGAGGCTTGATATCCGCCCCGAATGCGGCAGTGGGCGCGCCGTTCAGTATCGGCGGCCAGACTCTTGGCACACTGCCGCTGCCGGTCGGAATGCCGCCCGACAGCCACGCCGGCTCGTTGCCTTCCCGCCGATCCGGCAGCGTGCCGCCTGTCGATCGCGAGGAGTAACGCAATGTCCGGCACGAATTTCTACGACATGGACCGGCTGGAGCGAATTGCGATCAATCTGTTCTACGGGTGGGGCTATAACTTTTATCGGCTGGAAAATCAGCTCCGCGCGGACGATTTGCTGGTACGTTCACATGTCGGCGCGCAGCTTGGCAACGCTCGCAACAATGTGGAAACGGCGCTGAGCAATTACCGTCACACGTTTCTGCCGACGCCGACACGTGAGAATCCGCTGCCGGACCCGACGGCCGTGGCACATGCCCGCACGCTGGAGGAACTGTCCGCAGGGATTGGCCAATTGGAGGGTGCCATCCGGGCTCTGCCGGCGCCGGAAAACGATCGGATGACGCAGCGCTACCGCGGGGAAGCGGAAACACTGCTGCACCTACGCGAGTGTGACACGCAATTGGTCGGCCAGGCCGAGACGTTACGGCAGTTGCTGACCCGGGATTGCCATTGGATCCTTGAGAATGCCGCCGTGGTGCGGGAAGGCCTGCAGCTGATGCGCCGCACGCTGGAGACACGGCAAACACTGCTGTAGTGGACACGATTTCGCCGGACAAGCGCGGGTCGCGGCGTCCATATGTCATTGCGAGCAGCGTAGCGACGAAGCAGCCGCGGTCGTGCAGACATAGGCGCGATCGTACAGATCGCCCGAACCAGCTTGCTTCGTCCCTTCGCTGCTCGCAATGACATGCGCGGCCGATCTGCACCACCTTTCATCTTCCCGGTTCCCCCGCTAGGCTTCCGCCCTCGATGAGAGGACGCCATGCCAGACTACGATTACATCATCGTTGGCGCCGGTTCGGCCGGCTGCGTGCTCGCCAACCGCCTTACCGAAGACGGCCGCAGCAAGGTTCTGCTGCTGGAAGCGGGGCCGGCCGATGAGTCCATGTGGATCAACATCCCCGCCGGATTCACCAAGCTGCTGAACGACCCTCGCTATAACTGGAATTTCACGGCAGAGCCCGATCCCAATGTGAGCAATCGCGCCATCCCGATCCCGCGCGGCAAGACGCTCGGCGGTTCCAGCTCGATCAACGGGATGCTGTATGTGCGCGGCAACCCGCTCGACTATGATACCTGGGCGCAATTCGGCAATCGCGGTTGGTCCTACGAGTCTGTTCTTCATTATTTCAAAAAGGCCGAGCATTTTGAACCCGGCGGTGACGCCAGCCGCGGGATCGGCGGTCCGCTGAACGTTGCGGCGATGCGCGAGCATGCCGAGCTGACCGATGCTTTTCTCGATGCGGCTGCGGCCGAAGGTTATCCGCGCAATCCCGATTACAACAACGGCAACCAGGAGGGCTTTGGCTATTACCAGGTGACGCAGAAGGACGGCCGCCGCTGGTCGGCCGCGCGTGCCTATCTGGATCCCGCGCGGCGTCGCCCCAACCTGCACATCGAAACCGACGCGCTGGCAACGCGGGTGCTGCTGGACGGCAATCGCGCGGTGGGGATCGCGTACACGCAAGGCGGGCAAATGCGCGAGGCGCGTTGTGTCGGCGAAGTGATCCTGGCCGCCGGCGCGGTAAAGTCACCGCATCTGCTGGAGCTGTCCGGCATCGGGCCCGGGGATGTGCTGCAAGCCGCCGGTCTTGCCGTGCAGCATGAGCTCCGTGGCGTGGGCGAAAACTACCGCGACCACTACGCGCCTCGCATGAACTGGCGGGTCAGGCTGCCGGTGACATTGAACGAGCAAACCCGTGGCATGGCCTTGATGAAAGAGGTGGTGAAATACTACACCCAGCATCGCGGCGTGCTGACTTTCACCGCCGGCATCTGCTATGGCTTTGTGAAGACGCGGCCGGAACTGGCGGTGCCGGACGTGCAATATCATTTCGCTCATGCCAGCTACGGCAACGCGCAGACGCGCATTCTGGAGCATGAGCCGGGGATGACGCTGACCACCTACCAGTGCCGTCCGGAATCGAAAGGCTCGATCCACGCGGGTTCGCCCGATCCAGCGGCTTCACCAGTGATCCGGCCGAATTTCCTGTCGGAAGGCCTGGACCGCCAGACGGTTGTCGCGGGGATGAAAATCGCCCGTGCCATCATCAACAACCCGGTGCTGGACCGCTATCGCGCGTTCGAGATGAATCCCGGAGACAAGTGCCAGAGCGATGACGAATGGCTGGATTTCGCCTGCCGCACCGGCCAGACCACATATCACGTGACCGGCACGTGCAAGATGGGCCACGACGTGATGGCGGTGGTGGACGAAGACCTGCGCGTGCACGGAATT
>Ga0335072_10001120_pt1 | contig 45144 bp, 42 predicted proteins | sample Lox_Sample_21_FD_206725 | JGI IMG/M metagenome (GOLD analysis project Ga0335072, IMG submission 206725) | Soil microbial communities from Loxahatchee National Wildlife Refuge, Florida, United States - Lox_Sample_2.1 | ecosystem: Environmental > Terrestrial > Soil > Wetlands | place: USA... | reverse complement strand
CAGGCCCGCCCAGTGCTCGCCCGCGACCGCGAAGGCGACGGCGGCTAGTGCGATGACCCGGAGCAGGACACGGGCCGCGGGACGGACCCGTTCCTGATGGGGCTGGAGGAGGAGCAGGACATCGACCATGGCGACGGCCAGGGCGCCGCCCGCCACGGCGGCGAGCAGGAGCCAGTCGCCCAGCCTGGCCGGTGTGAACGCCCGGATGTAGGGGCCGGCCATGGCGAGGGCTAGTACGCCGAGTAGGGCGCCAGCCAGGGCCGCCGCCCCGGTGAGCGCGCGCAGCGACGAACGCAGCACGCCCCGGCGGTCGAGCGGGGACATCAGCAGCCAGGAGGCGTCGGCCGGGGACAGGGTCAGCGGGCCGAGCGACTGGGCCAGCAGCAGTAGCCCGGCCGCCGCCGCGATGACGAGCGCGAGTCCCGTCTCCCCCTGGCCGACGGGCAAGCCCCGCGCGCCGCTCGACAGCCTGCGCAGCGGCTGGACGAGGAAGTTGCCAAGGTAAATGCAGGCCAGCAGGACGCCGAAGCCGGCGGCGTACCAGTCCAGCCAACGGCCCTGTCGCTGGCGGCGGGTGAACTTCCTGACCGTGGCCAGTCGCGGTGCGACGCCGGGCACCAGCGCGGTTGTCCCGGCGGTCACGTCGGCTCCTCGGTTGCGCAGCCGTCCTCGATCAGCACCCGGCGTGCCCCGGCGACCTGGGCGAATTCCAGGTCGTGGGTCGCCATGACGACCGTACCGCCGCTGGGAGCGTAGCTGTCGCGCAGCAGGCAGGCCAGCTGCTTGCGGAAGCCCGCGTCCAGGCTCTGCTCGGGCTCGTCGAGCAGCAGCAGGTCGCTGGGCCGGGCCAGCGCGCAAGCCAGGGACAGCCGCTGCCGCTGGCCCGATGACAGCGTGAGCGGCACGGCGTCGGCCCGGCTGGCCAGGGCGAACGCGTCAATCAGCTCGTCCGGCTCCAGGCACCAGCCATCGGTCGGCGCGTTGGTCATGCGGACGAGTTCGATATGCTCGCGCACGGTCAGACCCGGATACCAGGTCGGCAGGTCCGCGACCAGCACCACCTGCCGCCAGTAGCCCGCGGTGTCGCGAGGCGGGCCGCCCAGCACCCGGATCGTGCCGCCGCTAGGCCGGCGCAGGCCCGCCAGGCACGACAGCAGCGTCGACTTGCCGGCCCCGTTGACCCCCATCACCGCGACGATCTCGCCGGGGGCGGCCGACAGGGCCACGTCCTCAAGCACGACGACGCTGCCATAGCTCACCCGCAGCCCGTCAACCTCGACTACCAGTTCAGACACGCCGACCACGCTACCGTCGCGCCGGTAAGTTCTTGGCGGGAGAAATCATTGCGGAATGGTCACTGCGAAAGGGGCTGCGTTGGCTGAGGCTGCTGCATCGGGGGCGTGGGAGGCCTACGTCACCAGCGAGGTCCGGATCGAGCTGCCTGGCGGCGCGATCCGCGTGTTCCCGGGGCCGCCGCTGCAGGCATCGGGCGACTACCCCGATCCAGAACGGCGCCCCATCACGGTGATCAACGGGGGCGAGCCGCTGGCGACCGAGCTCACCAGCCGGGGGCTGCCCTGGTGGCCGACGGCCAGCGGCGATCCTTCCTGGACGCACATCGAGCCTGGTGTAGCCGTGCCTGGCCTGAGTGAGGCCGATGCCCTCGCCCTGGGCGCCCGGTTCGGCCAGGCGGCCATCGTCGTGCTGACCCCGGCGAGCCGCCGGGTCATCGACTCCGCGACCGGGCACCGGTCGGTCACCGGCTGGATCATCGTCAGTGAAGCCGACCTTGACCAGGAGGAACTCGAGGCCGCCCTGGAGGACGACCTGGAGCACCTGGTCGGTGAGCACGGCCCTGACCCGCGTGACTGGGACCGCCCGGTGCTGGCCGAGTCCCGCTGGGGCGCTGAGCCCGCCGGCGCCGGCACGGCCGCGGCCGGCGAGTTCCTGGTGCTCCTGCGGGAGCGCTACGTGATCTACGAGACCGAGGGTGTGGAGTGGGGCTGGGATTACATCGACGCTCCCGACGACCAGTCGGCTATTGAGGCCTTTCGCGCCGCGGTCGGCGAGGAATGAGCGGCCACCGGGCCGACGCGGGCCGCGGAATCACCCCGTGAGGGTCAGCACGTAAACGGCGCCGCTGAACGGGACGCCGCCCTCGCCTGATCCAGCGGCGGCCGTGACCGGGCGGGCGAGGACCTGCTCGGCGAGGGTCCAGCCGCTGGCCTTCGCGGCCGCGCTGACCGCCGCCACGAACACCTGCGCACCGTCGTTGTACCCGTCCGGGTACTGGGAGGTGATGCTGCCCGGGCCGCCGTCAACGCAGTGGTAGGCGCTGCCTGAGTGCACGATCGCGTAGGGCTTGTCATCGGCGGCCGGCTCGAGCGTGCCGTGCGGGGCGATGCACATGGTCTCGATGCTCGCCGTGGCGATCCACGCCCCGTGCGCGCTGCCGGGCACCGCCTGGTGCCAGATGCGCAGGTGATCCTCGGTGCCTGACAGCGAGCGCAGGTTGCCATCCAGGCACCCGCCCAGCCGCCAGGCCTCGGCCTGTGGCAGGTACCCGGACCCGCTGACGTCGGCCTCCTCCGAGGAGATGCACTTGATGTGGATCCCGGCCACGCTGGCCGATGAGGAGGTGGAGACGGTCTTCCAGTCGCCGAGAGCGGCCTGCAGGCGGGCCAGCGACACGGTGGAGCGAGCGCTGATGATGACGTTGAGCGGCTCGAGGAACGGTCGGATCGCCGCGAGCGGTGTCGTGGCGATGGCCGTGTCCCAGCTCGCGGGGGTGCAGTAGTCGGCGGTGCAGGTCCCGCCGCCCGAAGCGGGATTGGCGACCGTGGTGGCCGCGCTAGCTTGTGCTGTCTGGCTCGCCGAGGCGCCGGTGCCTGATGGACCAGTGCGCGAGCAGCCAGCCGTGGCCGAAAGCGGCGTGGCCAGCACGAAGATCACGGTTAGCCCCCGTCGGGCCAGCCTGGAGAGAGTTGCCATCCGTCCAGTATGGCGAATGGCAACGGGCGCCCGCGGCTACCGGAGTGGGGGCCGGGCCGGCATCCCTGTGATGCCGGCCCGGCCTCCCGTAGCCCTCGGAGCTCTTCCCCGGACAGCCCCGAAGGCTGGTCACCACCGCTCGCGGGCCCACCGCGGTGCGGCGTGCGCGCCCCTGTTGCGCACGCCGTCCGGTGCGCGACCTTCGCACCTGGATGCCGCTTGTTCCCGCTTACGTGAGTAAGAGTCAGGACCCCCGCCAAGGCCAACAACTTTCCTTCAGCTTTTTCCCAATTTTTCGCCGGCGTGTCGATCTGCTCCGCTTACGGGCCAGTGGGTTAGTATTCGTGGCTAACTGCACCATCTGGGCCTTCCGCAAATAGTTGCCGGACATGCGGACACATGCCGCCGGTGCGACGTTGAACCGTAGGTGGAACCGGATCACAGTCCACGGGGGACGGCCGCGCCCGGCCGCTGAGTTACCGGTACGGAGGTGTGCAGAGATGAGCCACGCGTTGCGCATGCCTGCCTTCGGCCCGGCCGAGCCCGCCTACCTGCCGAACGTGGGAGACGTGTACCTGATCTCGCCCCGGCTGCTCGGATCGCGTGAGGACGCCACCAGCGCCGCCGCCGGACTGGTGCCGGTCGTGGTCATCGTCGTCCCCCGCCTCGCCAGCGCCCGGATCCAGGTGGTGACCAGGACTGTCGACCGCTCGGCACCAGGCGTACCGCATGGGGCCGCGCCGCAGCTCGGGCTGGACCAGCGCGGCGTGTGGACCAACGTGGTCACGGTGGACAAGTCCCTGTGGACCAGCCGTGACGCACGCTGGCGCGGCCCGCTTGAGCGGGTCGTCCTCGCGGACGTGCTGGACCGGTTCGCATGACGACGGCGGCCATGACGCCTCGCGAGGAAGTCCTTGCCACGCAGCGGATCGGGCGGGCGGGCGCCACCTTGCTGTACCGACTGGTGTACCTGGTGGCGATCGGGCGGAACTTCCCGCCACCGCCCGGATTCGACCGGTGGGACCCCTCGGCGGTCACCGAGACCGCGCATGACTTCCTGGACGGGCCACGCGGCGTGCGGCGCGTCATGGACATCGCCATCCGGTCGGCGGACGAGCCGGGCTTCGAGCGGGTCCTTGAGCAGGCGGTCGTCAACCACCTGCGGGACATCAGCCGCCGGACCGACATGGGAAGGCTTGTCCGGCGGGTCACCGAAGTCCTCACCGACGAGCCTGCCTTCTCGCGCGTCACGGGCGGCACCGGGGCGCCCGGCAAGGCCGTGGCCCGGTGGGCGCTCAAGGACGGTCCCGATGCCCCGAGCGGCGTTCCCGAGACCACGCTGATCGCCGCGCTGGCCCGGGTCGAGGTCACCATCCCTGAATGGTCGAGTGAGCGACGGTCGGCCCCGCTGGCCGACCGTGGCTCTTTCACCCGGATGCTGACCGCGGTGATGGCCGCCGCGGACGGCAGCCTGACCGCTCCCGACATCGCCCGCGTGATCGCCACCCGCCTTGACCATCACAGAACGCCGCTGTCCCTCGAGCTTGAGGTGCTTGAGGTCGCGGCCGAGCGCTCCAGTTCGCTGGACCCCGCCGTGCGGGCCAGCAGCGCCGTCCGGGCCGCGCAGATCTTCGCCGGGCTCACCGAGAACGAGCGGATCCTGCTGGCCTGCTTCGACCTCCCGGTGCGTGACCTCGGCGCAGTGCTCACGCTGCGCAAGTCCCAGGCGTCGCTGCTGCGCCAGCGGCTGGCTACCCGCCTGCACGACGAGCTAGCCGACGATGAGGATCCCGACGACACGGTGGCCGAGCTGTGCCGACGCTGCGAGCAGTGGACGCGGAACCGGACGGCCATCCTGGATGCGACGTTGGGGCAGGGTGACCACACTGAGGGAAAGGGTGAGCGATGACCGTCTACGATCACCCGAGCACACTCGAGCTCGCGGGGCATGAGGCCGACCCGGCTGTCCGGCAGCACCTGGCGGGCTGCCTGGCCTGCCGGGTCCGGGCGGCCCGGCTGTGGCACGAGCTCGCTCCTGGTGAGCCCGCCGACGACGCGGTCACGAGGATCCTCCAGGCCTCCTCCCCCGGTCCCGCCATCCTGGCCTCCTTTTCCGCTCAGCGGGACGCTGGGCCGCCCCGGCCCGGCGACATATGGCGCATCGGGCGGGATGAGCCGATCCTCGGCTGGATACGACAGGTATTCAGCGACGCGATAGACGTGATCCCCGTTGTCCTCGACATTGAGCTGGCCGATCAGGAATCGGTCTTCCTGCCGCCCGAGTCCACCCCGCTGGGAATGCCGCTGGCGCTGCTTACCGGTATCCGCGGGCACGTGGGGCCACGCGCCCTGCTGCAGAGAATCGGCTACGTGCACGCGTTCTCGGCGGTGCGGGAAGTGATGGCGGCAGCGCGCGATGGCCGAATGCCCGATGGCGTCACGGTCGGCCCGCCCATCGAAAGCGATGACGATCAGCGCGTGGAGTACCGGCAGGTCATCGCCGACCTCCTCGCTGACCTGGGACCCGAGACCTGGACCGACGACGGCCCGCCCGGCCCCGAGCTCGCGGAGCTGCTGTCGGCGGAACTGTCCTTTCTTAACTCCGGCGCCCAGGTGCTGCCCATGCCGTTGCACCAGGAACCAGTCGGCGCCGCCGCATCATTGTTCCCGTGCGCCCGGGTCACCTACCTGGACACCTCGATAGTGGTCGCCGCGCTCACCGGCGCCGGACTTGACGAGGCCCTCAGCGCGCCGTCGGCGCTGGCCGACGCCTGCCTGGGCCTGGCCCGGCTGGAACCGGACGCCGCGGCGATCGCCGTCACCAGCAAAGCCCGCGGCCGGCTCGACCTCGACTGGCCAGCCGTGGTCTTGCGGGTTGCCGACCTGCGCACCGCCTACGAGACGCCAACCGGGCGCGTGATGGCACCGAGAATCACCAGCGAGCCGCTGCCGGTCGTCGACGCCGTGGTGAAGTACCTGGACAGCCAGGCCCCGGCCTGGGAGGTCACCGAGCCAGTCGCGACCCGGATTGACGGCATCGACATCGCCGGGCTGGCCGCGCGCACCGCCGCCGAGGCGGTCGCCGAGGTGCGAGGCCAGCATCGCCGGGCCAAGACCCCGGCCAAGAAGTCCGCAGGAAGCCGGCTTCCAGGCGACCTGGCGGCCCGCCTGGCCGCGGGCATTGAGGCAATCCTGGGCGGTGAGCAGGTCGACCGCGTCCTGGACCGCCTGGCCGGCCAGGACCAGACCGAACGGGGAGACGAGTGATCCGCCGGCTCACGCTGCAGGACTGGCGCACCTACGAGCACCTTGACCTGCGGCTCGGGCCGGGAACGACGTTCATCGTCGCGCCCAATGGCGTCGGCAAGACGTCGCTGATGGAGGCGGCGTCGTGGGCGGCCTTCGGCGCGCCCCGGCCGAGCCAGCGGCCGGGCAACGCCGTCCGGGCGGGGGCGGCATCAGCGCTGGCGACGGTGGAGCTCGTGCTGCCGGACGAGCGGGTGCTGACGATCAGCCGGTCGCTGCCGAAGAAGGCCGGTGCGGGACTGCCTGATCCGGTCGCGTCCCTGGACGACGAGGAGCTCACGGCGGACCAGGCGGCCAGTGAGGCACAGCGGGCCTACGGGGCCGATCTCGGCTTCCTGGCGCGGGCCGCGATGCCGCGCCAGCCGCTGGGACTCGGCGACCTGTCCGACCTGCGGCTGCATGACCACCTGTGCCGGATCTTCGGGGTGGACAAGCTGGTTGACGCTTCGGCGGAGCTCGACCGGCGGATCAGGACACAGGACGGCCTGATCCGTGAGGCCAGAAGCGGCGCCCGGGCATCGGATGGCGTCCTGGCGAAGCTGCGCGACGCCGTGGCGACGCGGCGGCAAGCCTATGAGGCGACGGTCGCCGAGCACGCCCGCCTCTCGGAGCGGGCCAAGCGAGCGCAGCAGGCCGAAAGTGATCGCGCCCGGCTGCGGGAGTGGCAAGAACGGGGTGCGGCCTTCGCGACATCGCTGGCCGAGCTGGCCGCCAGCGCGGCCGAGTACGTCACCGTGGACCTCAAGCGCCCCGAGAGCCTGCCGGGCGACCTGGAGGCGGCCCTGGCGTCAGCGCAGTCGGAGCTGGAGGCGCTGCGGGTCCGGCAGGCATCGCTGGCCGGGCGGGCCGCTGCCCTCGAGCAGCACTCGGCCACCCTGGCGGGCGCGCATGGCGACTGCCCGGTCTGCCGGCGGCCGCTTGACGAGGCCGCCGCCAGCGCCGCCCGGTCCGCGCACGATGATGACCTGGTACGCATCGGCACCGAGACAGCCAGGCTGCGCGAGGAGGAAGCGGGCGCGGTGGCGCGGCTTGACCGGCTCAGGCAGGTGGCCCGGCAGGTACGGGCGCTGCCGTCGCCCGGTCCGCAGCCGGTGCTCAGCGCGGCCAACGGGCCCGCCGAGCCCGCCGGCGACCTGACGGATGCCCTGGCCCGCGCGTTCAGCTCGCTGGTCAGCGGCCGAAGTGATCTTGAGCTGGCCGAGCGTGAGCTACGAGAGGCTCAGGAGGGGGATGCGGCCCACACCCGGCTGGAGGACCTGTACGCCGCCGACGCGGTCCTGCGGGCCTCGCGCACCGCGATCTCCGCCACCACCAGGGAACTACTTGACCAGACGATCGAGCCGCTCACGGCCGAGGTGAACGCCCGGTGGCAGCGGCTGTTCCCCCATCGCGGGCGGCTGCGCACCGCCTCGACCGGGAACGTGAGCCGGGAGGTCAACGGGGAGGACCTGCCGTTCTCCGCGTTCAGCACCGGAGAGCGGACGGGGCTGGCCATCCTGCTGCGGCTGCTGGTACTTGAGATGGCGACGCGGGCGGACTTCTGCTGGTTCGACGAGCCCCTGGAGCACCTCGACCCGGAAGCACGCCGTCGGGTGGCCGAGGCGCTGGCCCGGGCGAGCATGTCCGGGCCGCTGCGGCAGATCGTGGTCACCACCTATGAGGAGCCACTGGCCCGCCGCCTGGCCGAGCGCCACCCCGACCACGTGCACCTGATCTACGTCCGTCAGGGCGCGACCGCGGCGGCGGCCCGGGGCTGACCTCTACCTGGGCGTTCCGCCGTCAATGCCCCAGACCTGCCACGTTTCGTCCCCCGGCTCGACCAGCTTCACCGCGCTCTTGTTATCAGTGCCCAGGGCAGACATGACCATCTTGAGGCCCCCGGTATCAGAGAACGTAACGTTGGCCAGGTAGTCGTCTGCCGAGTACACCCACAAGATTCCTGATCCGCTGCATGGATTGAGCATCACTTCGCCGGCCGCCTCGCCCACGCACAGCGAGTCGGCGTTATCGTCGTGCAACGTCAGGACCGGATCGCCGAGGTACTCGCTGTCGAGCGTCCTATTGCTGAACGGCCAATCGCTCGTCACGAGCTGGCCGTCGCTCCAGGCGACGAAGATGCTATCGTCGTTGCCCTGATCGCACTGATACATCCAAATCGGCTGGCCAGCCGAGTCGTTGGCATCCTTGATATCCAGGCAGACTTTCGGCGAGTGATTCTGCAGGAATACATCATTGCCATTACTCGCCTACGCTGGCGCCGCCGCGAACGCAGGCGCCGATACGATGGCAGTGGGCAGTACCATAAGCATCAGAAGCTTTGCCCGCATCTTCACTATTCCCTCCAGCACTCGCCGGCGAGCCAACCGCCTGGTAATGTAGCGAAAATATCACGCTGATAGTACATTGGCCCAACAAGGCCGTCAAGGCATGGGCATTAGCCAATGACGAGCCGGGGTGACGTCGAGCCGAAGAACTCACCGGAGCCAAGGTAGCGGGCTAGCAGGGTCGCTCCTGGGCGCAGCACCGCGGCCGACAGCAGGCACTGGCCGGCTCCGCCGGTGAGCGTGATCGCGCAGATGGCGGTGCTGCCCTCCACGAGCTGCACCTGACCATCGGGGATGCCCCCGTTGCCTGACGTCACCATGACGCTGGCGCGGGCGGTCTTCGCCGCGGCGGCCCCGCCTGGGGCGGGCGCGGCGAGTCCGCCGACGATCGCGAGGCTGGTCGTCGTGGGCGTCGCCTCCCGCAGGACGAAGGCCGCGCCCGGGGCGGGACCGCCCTGGCCGCCCGCCGCGCACAGGCCAGGAGCGGGGCAGGACAGCGCCCTGAGGGAACCCGCGGTGCCGCCCGCCACGATCTGGGCCGGACCTGGCGTCCCGTCGGACTCATCGCCGAGGAACACGCCGCTCGTGGTCGCGGCGGGTAGCTGGCTACCCCACTCCCCCGCGTAGGCGCAGTCACCACCCGGTCCCGGCGGGCACGACACCGCGCTGACGCGGGGATCCACTCCCGCTTCCAGCGGAAGGCCCGCCACAACGCTGGGGCTGCCCCAGGTGCCGGCGGTTTCCGTCGCGACGAACGCGAGCCCCTTGCCGTGCGTCACGTAACCGCCGCCCGCGGCGCAGTCACCAGGACCCGAGCAGGAGACGGACTCGATCGCGGCGGGGCCGCCCTGGCTGGCCAGGCCGCCCAGCACCGTGACCGGTCCCCAGCTTCCCCGGCGCTCGTCGGCGACGACCGCGTCATTGGCGTGCGCGGCGCCATACCGTCCGCCGACCGCGCAGTCACCAGCGCCGGGGCAGGAGATCGACTCATAGGAGACCTCGCCACTGGCCGACAGGCCGTCCCCCAGCGCGAGATGCCCGGCGCTGCCCCAGCTGCCGCCCATCGACGTCGCCACCTGATCCCCGGAAATGGCACCGCAGCTTCCGGTCGCGCCACACGACACCTGCACTAGCCCGCCGAGGCCGGGAATGTCGTAGGCGGTGCTCCACGGACCGCTGCCCTCGGTGGTGACGAAGCCCCGGGACGCCCCGGTGGCATCGTCGTTGCCCCCGGCGACGCAGGTCCCGTCGGCGGTGCAGGACACCGAGGTGACCACCGAGCCGAGCGGGCTTGGGGCGATCCCCGGCACCGGCTGCGCGGTTCCCCACGTCCCGTTGACCTCGGTGACCACGAAGGCCCGCGTGCTGGAGCGCGAGAAGGCGACCGGCACTAGGTAGTCGCCGCCGGCGGCGCAGTTCCCAGGCGACCAGCAGGACACCGCGGTGACCTCCGCGTACCCGCCGGTATTGAGCGCCGCCGTGCCCGGGACGACCCGCGGTGCCTGCCACCGCCCGTCGACCTCGTCAGCCACTACCGCCTGCGGCACGCCGCCCGCGTCGGTGACAGACCCGCCCGCGGCGCAGTTGCCCGGGGAACCGCACGACAGCGTCCCGATGTCAGAGCTGGCGCTGTCCAGGCCGGGCGCCGGGCGCAAGGGCTGGGGGGCGCTCCACGTCCCGCCGCCGGCCCCGCCAACCGGGCCGGAGACCATGGCGCCACCTGCCGGGCCACCGGCCGCGCCGCTGCCTCCCGTGCCAGCTGCCGCCGAGCCATCAGCCGCGCCCCCGGCCCGTGCGCCGCCCGGCGATGGGGCGAGGGAGGCGCTCGCGACCCTGGACGTCAGGATGCTCCCGGCGATGACGAGGACCGCCGTAGCCCCGATCCCACTCCTCACCCAGTTACTCACGTGCCACCCCCGCAACGACACTGCTCAGCGTTATCAGCCGCTTACTTTATTACCAAGCGTCGGCGGGCGATTCCTTCGCGTGGCCACGCGGAAAGAAATCTGCGAATTGGCGGGCTTGAGCCTGTTCTCCGTCCCGTCCTGCATCGCGGCGGTGCGGTAAGGTCTCAGCCGTGGGACCGGTCTCGCTGCTTACTGACCCCAGGCTGTTCGAGTCGTGGCTGTCGCAGCATCACAAGCTTTCCTCCTCCGGCGACGCTGAGGCGTCGGCCGATGCGGAGATGGTCGCGTTCATCGCCGATGGAGTCGTACCCGACTCCGACGACGTCGGACGGCTGAGGACACTGACGGACGCAGCCCGCCGACGGCAGCGGCGCGACCTGTCGGCCGCGGTCGAAAGCACGATGCCAGGGTCACCGTTCGCGGTCAGGCTGGCCTTGCTTGCCCTCGTCCTGCTGGCGGTGGAGGGGGGCGCGTGGGACAGCCCGTCCGGCGACAGCGGCTGGATGAAGGTAGTCGCGACCGCCCTGGGCAACCTGGACCGCGATGACGTCCCGGCCGACCTCGGCGAGGCGCTGGCCAGCTGGGCCGCGCTGGCCACCTACCAGCTCTATGACCGCCGCCTGGTCAGCGGGAACGCCGCCGACACCACCTGGTACGACAAGGCCGTCGCGGCGGTGGCCCACCTGTTCCCCGACGCCAGCCCGGTGCTCGTGACGCGCTACGCGGCCAGGCTCACCAACAGGAATGGCGGCCTGGTCGACCCGGAGGCCGTCCTGCACGTCGCCGAGCTGGCGGTGCAGGACGACCCGCTGGCTGACGCCATCGACGCGCTGGCGTCCAGGCATCCCGACTGGGACGTCCACAAGCACAGCGCCACCCTGCTCCACCTGGCCCTGGGCTCCGCCGCGACGCTGCCGCGCGCGGCCGAGGTACTCGACGCCATCCCCGACATGCCCGGCCCGGTCGGGGTACTCGCCACTGGCATCACGACGGCCTGGACGATCGCGATCCGCACCGATGGCACGCTCATCCACGTGGAGCGCAACGCGGCGGGCACGGTGACCTGGCGACAGTACCGGCTCAGCCCGCTGGCCGGGCCCACGAGGATCGCCCGTGACCCCGACGCGGCGACCCGCTCGCGCGTCAACCATGGGCCGCTCCAGGCGCCATTCCCGGCGGCGCTTGAGGCGCTGGCCACGACCGGTTTCGACCTAGCCGCCGATCCCCCTTCGCCCTGCCCGTACGAGTAGCCGCCGGGCGGCTTCGGCCTGGCCGGGGGAGAGCCCGTTATGAATGGCGGGTGAAATGGCCCTACTGAATGACAGAGATGCTGATGCTCTCGGTCTTCGAGCCGGTGTCGCCGTGAGCGTCCTTCGCGCTGATGGTCACGGAGTAGTTGCCCTGCGTAGAGGGAGTGCCGCTGATCGTGCCGGTTGAGCTGCTGATCGTCAGGCCTGGCGGCAGGCCGGTGGCGCTCCACGTGTACGGACCGCCGTCGCCTCCGCTCGCCGACGGCGCGGCGGCCTCGTAGGTGGCGCCAACCAGGCCGTCTGGCGGCGTGCTCACGCTGACCGCGACGGCCGGGTAGGTGCAGGTGACCGACAAGGGCAGCGAGCTGGATGCGGCGGCGGGCGAGGTCACGTCGAGCGCGTCGCTGCCCTTCCAGCTGGTCGAGGCGGCGGCGAGGCTGTCGTGCAGGGTGACGCTCGAGCCCGCGCCGACGTGCGCGGTGCCTGACGATGAGGTTCCGTTCGAGCGCTTCCACGTGTAGCTGATCGTGGTCGCCTGGGTGGAGCTGACCGTGCCGGTCAGGGTGAAGGTTGGCGCGCTGCCCCCGCAGGCCACGGCGTCGGGCGAGCCGGGTGAGCTGGACAGCGCGACGCTCAGCTTCGGTGCGGCGGTGGCCGCGGTGGTGGCGGTGGGCGTCGCGGCCGCCGTCGTTGGCGTGGTCCCCGGGAGCGTGGCCGAGGGCGTGGCGCTCGGCGTCGCGCTGGCGGAGGGCTTCGTGGACGGGCTGGCGCTGGTCGTGGGAGTCGATGACCCGGCGCCAGTTGAGCTGGCCGATCCCGTACCGTCCGGCGCTCCGCCGCCCGACCCGTCGCCCGACGCCGACGAGCCGGCCGACGTGGAGTTATTGCCGGTCAGGGCGTAGACCGTGCCGCCGGCGGCCAGGCCCAGGATGACCACCGCCGCCGCGCCGAGGGCCATGTTCCTGCGCCCGGCGCGGCCGAAGAAGGACGCGGCCTGCGCCGAGCCCTCCCCGCCCGCGATGGCGATGCCGCCCAGCAGGGCGAGCAGGGCCAGGGCGCGCTCCCGCAGCTGGCTGCGTCCGCGATCTTCCCAGTAGGCGCCGAACGCCTCGCTGGCCAGATGGTCGAGCTCGGCCACGAACTCCAGGGCGTCGACCGGGCGCCGCCGGGGGTCCTTCTCCATTCCCCAGGCGATGAGATCACCCATCGGCTCCTCGACCTGCTGGAGCGGCACCGGGGCGCTCTCGTGCTGGGCGGCCAGCTTGTCCAGCCGGCCAGAGAAGGGCGCCCGGCCGGTCAGGCACTCGAAGAAGACCGCGCTGGCCGCGTAGATGTCGGTGGCCGGGGTGGCGGGCGCGCCTGCCCACTGCTCCGGGGCCATGTACAGGGGGGTGCCAGCGACCGGGACGCTGTGCCCGGCCCGGACGGCGACGCCGAAGTCGGAGAGCTTGCTGTTGCCCTCGGCGTCGACCAGCACGTTCTCGGGCTTGTAGTCCCGGTGGACGATTCCCATCTGGTGGGCGGCCGCCAGGCCAAGCAGGGATCCCTTCAAGACGGTCAGCGCCGACTCCGGCGACGCGGGCCCCTGCCGGGAGATCATCTCATGCAGTGACACCCCGTCGACCCGCTCCATGACGATGGCGGCGCCCTGGTCCGTCATCTCGACGTAGTCATAGATCCGGACGACGTCAGGAACGTCCAGTGACCGCAGCAGCTCCGCCTCCTCGCGGAACCCGTCAAGGAAGGCCGGGTCGCGGAACAATTGAGGCGCGAGGTACTTGATCGCGACTGGATGCCCGCTGCGCTCGTGGACGGCGGCCACCACCCGGCCGGAGGCGCCCCGCCCCAGCTGGCGCTCCTCGATGTACCCAGGCACAGTCCACGCGTTCACGGCGAACTCCCTCATCCCCGGCGGGGCTGCGCCGAGCAATCCCGCGATGATGGAAAAGGTATGGCAGGAACGCCCTAGGTTCAGGCGATTTACAGCGAATTAGATCGAAAGTGACGGTTAGCAATCACGTCAGCACCACTTGTACCATTCATTCCCGTAGCTGGCGGGACGATGCGGTGACACCGCGGCAAGTCGCGTTATATCGTGTCCTCGTGACCCAGATCTCCGCAGAGACCCGCGCTAGCCGCGGCTTTCCTGGCCGTTCCCTGTCAGGGACCGTCACCCGCACTGACCCCATCGCCCGGCGCATGCGCCGGATCCGGATCGAGGGAGAGGACGTCGCCCGGCTGGCCTGGACCCCCGGCCAGCACGTCCGCGTCCACGTCCTTGACCTGCGCGAGCCGCGCAACTGGCTGCGGCCTCGCGACCTGCTGCGAACCTACTCAGTCTGGGACTACGACGGTGGCCTGGAACTGTGCGTCCTCGATCACGACGGCGCCGGTGGTGACCTGCCGCCCGGCGCGCGGTGGGCACGCGAGGCCGTCACCGGCCAGCGGGTCACGTTCGGCCGGCCGGAGGGGTCCTTCGTCTTGCGCGACGCGCCGTACCACGTGATGGCGGGCGACGAGACGGCGTCCGTGGCGTTCGGCGCGATGCTCAGGGCACTACCCGCCGACGCCATCTGCCATGCGGTCATCGAGGTGGACGAGGAGGGCGAACGGCTGCCCCTGGCCCGGGAGGTGCGCTGGCTGTACCGCCACGGCCGGCCGGCCGCGTCCTCACAGTCCCTGACCGACGGGCTGGCGAGCCTGGACCTCCCCGCCCAGCCCGGGGCCGCCTACCTCGCGGGCGAGGCCCGGACCATCCAGATGCTGCGCCGTCAGCTGGTGGAGGAGCGCGGGTGGCCTCGGCAGGCCATCGCGACGAAGCCGTTCTGGACGCCAGGCAAGCGCGGCCTTGACTAGCGAGGACCTCGCGGGGAACCACGGGCGGCACGTGCTCGTCATGACAGGATGAAAGCAGCGACAACCACACTAACCGCCTTCGAAGGGCAGGGAAGCGACGGCGCCATGAGTCACTATGACCGGTATCGCGCGCAGGAGGCTTACGACCTGATCTACGGGGGGCACCACCACCGGCACCACGAGGTGACGCACGAGCTCCTCGCGGCGGCCGCCGGGTTTGAGGCGATGCGGCTGTATGAGCACCACCTGCAGCGGGAAGGCCTGCGCCCGCACCATGAGCTGGCCAAAGAGCTGCTGGCGGCGTTCGTTGGGGCCGAGATCGAGAAGCACTTTGACCGCGGGCACTACGGCCACCTGAACCGTCACGAGGCCCGCCGGCTAGCGCACGCGCAGGCCGAGTACCTGTGGCGGGAGCGCTATGGCGGAGGCCGGTGGTAGCCAGGCCGCCCGCGCCCGCCCCCTGCACCAATGACTGAGGAAAGCCCGGCGGAGGCGATCTCCGCGGCGATCAGGAACCTGCTCGACGAGTTCAGCCGCCTGCAGGCGGATGTCGCGGCCCTGCAGAAGAAGTCGGCCGACATCGACCACCTGACCAGGACGTTCGACAAGAAGGTCGATGAGCTCGCGCAGTCGGCGGCCGAGGCGGCCGCTGAGGCACGCCAGACCCGGGAGCGGGTCGACCGGCTGACCGACCTCGTCAGCCGCGACCAGGCGATCCGGGCCGCCCGTGACGAGCTCGCCGGGCTGCAGCGGGAACTGGACGGCGACTACGCGGCGCACGAGGATGTGCGGCGACTGGCCAGGACCATCATCAGGGACGCCGAGGACGGCATTCTCAACGGCCAGGCCCTGCTAGCCCAGGCCCATCCGGCCGACGTGCCTGGCTACTGGCTGTCGGGAGCGAGCATCGCCGTGCTCGCCTGGGCCGCGGGTGACCGCAACCGCTACGAGGCGGCGATCAGGCGGGCGCTGACCGCCGACGAAGCCAGGACCGCGCTGTTCATGGCCCTGACGCTGCGCCACTACTCGCCCGGCGAGGCTACCCGGCGGTGGATCACCCGCTACCTGTCGGCGCTGCGGCCCGGTGAGCTGCCCGCCGACTTCCAGGTCCTCGTGGACGGGCTGACGCGCGGTGCCTTCGGTGACGTCTCACCGCGGGTCCTGTTCGACCAGCTGAGCCGCTGGTACCACGAGGAGGCCGACGAGGCCGAGGCCCGCGCGCAGTGGGACGAGCGACTGGCCGGCCTGGGCAAGCCCGCCGACGCCGCTGTCTTCCCGGTGCTTGCTCGCAGGGAGAACGCCTGGGCCGAGCTCAGCGAACGGCACGAGGCCGCCACCGCCTGCACGGTGGCGGGCGAGCACTTCCCCGGGCGGTTCGCCGCGGGCTCCCCGGTCCCCGCGAACCTCAGTGACCGGGTCAGCTCGCTGCTGCGCACGCTCGTGGACACTCCGGTCACCAGGGAGGCGGAAGTGCACCGCCGGGCGCGCTGGCTCAGGGCGCTCATCGACAGCGATGCGGACCGCGCGGCCGCCGACCAGGCGACCGCCCAGGAGGAATCCGACCCGGTCCGCTCACGGGACCTGGTGAGCCTGGTCAATGAATCCGCCTTCACCGCCCAGGCCGATCAGGAACCGGGCGCTGCCAGCGTCACCGAGCTGCTCGCGATCTGGCTGAGCGCGGGCCTGATCGCCGACGCGGCGGGCCGCCTGGACGCGCGGTGGCCACGCCCGGCTGAAGTCACGGTCGCCGCCGGGCCGACGCCGCTGAGCATCGCCTTCTCCTCCTCCACCGACGCCAGCGTCGCTCCCGACGCCATTGATGTCCAGGTCAGCGCGCGCACCGCCAGCGCCACGGCCACCGTCGCCAAGGAGGCCGAGCGGCAGCGCCGCAGGCTGCGGCGCCCGACCCGAGCCGCCCAGGCGGCGCTCCCGGCCGGGGTCATCCTCGCTGGTGTGGCCGCCGCCCCGACTGGCGACCCGAGGATCGACTTCATCGTTCCCGCAGTAGTCCTGGCCGTGCCGTCCATCGCCTGGCTGGCCTGGCTGCCCCGCATGCGCAAGCGATTGGCCCGCGGGACCGACGAGGCGACCCGCCGCGTCCGCGAGGACATCCGCGCCGCCGGGGAGGAGCTCAAGTTCTTCTTTGAGCGCGAGCTGGCGGGCAAGGCACAGCTGGCCAAGCTCCAGGAGTTCCTGCGCGCGCTCGGCCCCGCCGACGTCGAGGCCAGCGCGCAGAAAGTCACCAGCTCCGCCCGGCCGCGCCCGGCCGACTTCCCTGACTGGTCGCCATTCCCCCCGGGCCAGCCCGGGTCGTCCTAATGCCGGCTACGTTGCGGGCTATGGGATTCTTCGACATGCTTGGCGCCCAAAACGCCTACGACCAGGTTTACGACTACGACCGGCCTCGCCATGAGGTCACTCACGAGCTGCTGGCAGGCGCGGCCGGGTTCGAGGCCATGCGGATGTTCGAGGACCACCGCGAGCGCGAGGGCATTCCCGAGCACCATGAGCTGGCCAAGGAGCTGATCGCCGGCTTCGCCGCCGCCGAGGTGGACAAGCACTTCGAGCGCGACCGCTACGAGCACCTCGAGCGCGAGCAGGCTCAGTGGCAGGCACAGCAGCAGGCCGAGTACCTCTACGACCAGCAGTACGGGCAGTACTAGCCCGCCGGGATCTCGGCGACCCCCATCGCTTCGCGCGGCCGCCGTGTGCCCCCGATGGACCCTGGCCAGGGCGCATCGGGGGCCTGACTGAAAGACGGGGTCCGCTGATGGAGCAGGCTTGGCCGCATAGGTTGTGCTGGTGATCATCTGGCTCAATGGCGGGTTCGGAGCGGGGAAGACGACGCTGGCCCACGAACTGCACCGGCGGCTCCCTGACACGGTCGTGTACAACCCGGAGGACGTCGGCCTGATGCTGTGGAACTGGATCAGGCCCGATGGCGACTTTCAGCACCTGCCGAGCTGGCGGGAACTGGTCGTCGCGACGGCGCTGTCGCTGCGCAGGCACCACGGACAGACGCTCATCGTCCCGATGTCGCTGATCCGAGAGGCCTACCGGGCCGAGATCCTCGGCGGCCTGGCCGAGGCGGGCCAGGCGGTCCTGCACGTCTTGCTTGAGGCAGACGCTGGTGTACTGCGGGAGCGGCTCAACGCCCGGGTGACCGAGCCCGGCCAGGAGTGGGACCAGGGCGCCCGCGAGCTCGGCATGACCGGCATCGATGAGATGGTGGCCGCCGCTGCCCGCCAGCCGGCCGGGACGCTCATGCTGCGCTCGGACAAGCTCACGCCGGCCGAGCTGGCCGACGAGGTGCTGGCCGCGGCGGGCCTGAGCTGGGTTCCCTGAGGTGGAGGTCTCCGCAGCCGGTGTTCGGTGCCCGTCTTCGGCGTTCCAGGGGCGCCGGTGCCGAGGCGACTCATGCCAGTACGGTCGGCCTGGCCTAGAAGCGCCGCATTCCAGCGCGAGCCCGGCCGGCAAGCCAGGCCAGGAGACGGCCTGATAGGGTGCCGTCCGTGCATACGGTGATCAAGAAACTACCCTTCGCGTTCGCTGCTGTCCTCGCGCTGACGATCGGCGGGTGCTCCTCCTCAGGTCGGCAGGGCTCAGCGGCTGCCTACGACTCGTCTGCGGCCACCGTGGCGGGGGCCACGAAGAGCTGCACTTACACCGCGACCGGGAGCGGCGCCCCGCTGCCGCCAGCGAAGACGAACCCGTCGCTCCGCTATACGGCGACGATGCACACCAGCCAGGGCAACATCGCCTTCAAGCTGCTGAACTCCCAGGCCCCGTGCACGGTGAACTCGTTCATGTTCCTCGCCCAGACGGGCTTCTGGGCGTCCACCCAGTGTCACCGGCTCTCGGACGGCGGCGGGCTGTTCATGCTGCAGTGCGGTGACCCGACGGCCAAGGGAAGCAAGACACTGACCTGCGGCAGCAATGTCGGCAGCGGCGGGCCGGGCTACTCCTTCGACGATGAGAACCTCACCGGCGCGACGTACCCGGCTGGGACGGTCGCCATGGCGAACGCTGGCCCGAACACCAACGGCAGCCAGTTCTTCCTGGTGTTCCAGGCTTCGCAGTTGCCACCGGACTACACGCCGTTCGGCACGATCAGCCCAGCGGGCCTGGCCGTCTTGCACAAGGTCGCCACGGCCGGGACGACCTGCACCTTCGCCGGGGCCGGCGGCGGCGTTCCCAGGGACAAGGTCGTCATCAACTCCGTGTCCGTCGCCAAGGACTGAGCGGCGCCCGTGCTCAGCCGTGGGTAACCCAGAGCACGAGGGCCAGGCCCGCAGCGACCGCGAGGATCAGCGTGATGAGCTGGCCCGTGCGGTGCCAGCTGCCGAGCGCGTCCCTGCAGATCTGCGCCAGCTCGGTGACCAGCTGATCCATCCAGCTCATCGGCCGCCTCCCACGCACCAGCGTTAGGCTGTGCCCAGCTGGGCGGTGCTGTGTTCCAGAAGAAGAAGAGCAGGTGCTCGCCCGAGGACGGCGAGTCGGAGCGAGCACCTGCGCCTTGCCACGGACAGCGGGGGTTAGCCCGCGCCCGTGCGTCCGTGCCCCCTGCTAGACCGTGCGCCCGGCGGTCGCCTCGGTGGCGCCGGCGAAGCGGTCGAACTCCCCGCTCCGCACTCCGCCAAGGAACGCGTGCCACTCATCGGGCGTGAACCGCAAGACATGCCCACCGCGGTCCCGGCTGTTCCTAACGCCGATCGTCCCGCCGGGCAGGCTGGCTACCTCGACGCACGCGCCGTTGGAATAGCTCAGCGAGCTCTTTATCCAGCGAGGCTGTTCCGGCGGACCCTGCAGCGATGGAATTCTCACGTCTTCCCTTTCCCCATGCTCCTAGGAGCGTTGCGGGTGGGGATGGCGAGCCGCCGGGGGCCACGGCCCGCCATCCCCACGCCGTTGTCACGCTGCGCCAGACGGCAGCGTGAAGTAGACGGCCTTGCCCCCCGGCGTGCGGTAGAACCCCCACTCGGCCGCGAGCGTGTCGACCAGCATCAGCCCACGCCCGGTCTCCGCCTCGTCGTCGACGTTCAGCGGCCCCGCCACCGGCATGTCGTGCGAGCCGTCATGCACCTCGACTCGCACCTCCCCCCGAAGGCACCGTACGCACACCGAGATGACCCCCGCCCCGGCGCCGTTCTCCGCGTGGGTGACCGCGTTGGTGATCAGCTCGCTGGCCAGCAGGACCAGAACGTCGATGTCTACCTGTATCCCCCATAGGCAGACGAGTGTGTGCAGCTGGCCTCGCGCCTCGGCGGCCGCCTGCGTGCGCGCGCTCAGCGAGAAGCGGCAGGCTGGCAGCGGCGCCGGCGGAGCCGGGTCCGGCTCAGCCTGCTGCGGGATAAAGGTGGTGGGACGGCTGGGACCGTGCTGGCTACTGGGTCGGGGCGGCGCCATCGCGATCATCGCGTTCCTTCGCTGACGGGGAGCTAACGACTGTCCTCGACAGGGGGCGAGTTGGTCGCACTCGCGTGCCGATTGACAAGAAAAATGTCGTGCAATTTGCAGTGCAAGACATCAGTCAGCTGACGTATATGCATCTGACCATGTGAAAGACCCTGCATACCTGCGCGTTCATCGAGGCAACCGCTGGTGCGGCTGTTACTGAGCAGGCCGCCTGAGCCGGTCCTCGGCCGGATCCGCCCCTGCGACCTCGGCAAACTGGCGCGGCGAGGTAGGGCCCGGCGGCAGCGCCGGCTCAGCGGCTGCGCGGCTTAGGCAGGCTGTAGGGCGGTTCGGCGGCGAGTCGGTCTCTGCGGCTTCGGCGGTAGGGCAGGCTCGGTGACAGCCCGGCCTCGGTGACAGCCCGGCCTCGCTGGCAGCGCGGGCGCAGGGTCGGCGGCCCGGGCAGGCCGGGGCGGGCTGGCCGACCGGGGCAGCCGGGCCGCAGGGCTGGTGGGCAGCCGGGCCGCGGATTCGTGGGCCTCGGGCCAAAGGGCTAATGGGCCTCGGGTGCTGGTGACCTCGGGGAAGACGGGGTCACGGCAAACGAGGCCGCAGGGGCAAACGAGGCCGTGCGGGCAAGTGGGGTAGCCGGGCGGCGGCCGACCTGGACGGGCCGCAGCGGCCAGTAGAGTCGCGGGACAGCCAGCGGGGGCCGGCCGCAGCGCTGGCCAGTAAGCCCAGCTGCGATGCCTCACGAGTGGTCCTCTCAGGCCACTCAAGTCTCTTGGCTTACCCGATCCCCACGGATCTCAGGATTTACGGTAGAGTTTTCCTGTTCGGTAAAGATTTCCACGTTATCACGTGGTAAAGTCTTCTGAACCGAAAAAGTCTTCGAGAAAGGCAGCCGCGTGGGCGCCGTGCATGCGATGTACACGAAGCGATAACGCCCGGGTGCCAGCCCGGCAACATTTGCCAGGCACGCTGAGAACATGACCTCAGCCGAGCCGAAGCACATCGCCCTGGTCGCGCACGACGACCGGAAGGGCGACCTACTCGAATGGGCCGAGTACAACCGCGCCATCCTCGCTGACCACGTTCTTTACGCGACCGGGACGACCGGGCGAATGCTCGGTGACCGCCTGGAGTTGCCGGTCACCTGCTTTCAGAGCGGCCCGCTGGGCGGTGACCAGCAGATCGGTGCGCTGATCGCGTCGGGCGACCTCGACATGCTCGTCTTCTTCTGGGACCCGATGAGCCCGCAGCCGCACGACTCAGACGTCAAGGCTCTGGTCCGCATCGCGGTGGTGTGGAACATCCCCATCGCCTGCAACCGCACCAGCGCCGACTACATGATTACCTCGCCGCTGCTGCGGCGGGGTCGGGGTGCGCGCGCGCCGCTTAGCACCGCTCGCCCCTGAGCCACCCGGGAAGCCTGGGGCCTGCAGGGGTGCCGAGGTCTGCGGCGGTGCCGAGGCCTGCGGGAAGCCTGAAACGTTCAGGGAGCCTAAGCCGCATGGGAAACCTGAGGCGCATGGGGAGCCTGAGCTGCATGGGGAACCCGTGGGGTGCGGGGAGCCTGGTGCATGGGGAGCCTGGAGCGTGCCGGGTAGCTGAGGGGGCCGGAGGGGCCGCGCGGGGAAGCGTGGCGGGTCAGAGGCGGGTCAGAGGCGAGTTAGGGCGGCCCGCCAGGCCTGGGCGCCTTCTGGGCTGACGGTGATCTCCAGCCGGACAGGGTCGATCTTGTCGACTCGCCAGCCGTCCGCGAAGGCGGACCTGATCTCCTCCTGGCTGACGCGGCGCGGGCCGAACCAGCCCGGATGACGGTCGCTGAAGCAGATCATGAAGTACCGGCCGCCGGGCGGGACGACCTGACGGAGGCTGGCGGCATAGCGGGTCCGCTCCTCGTCGCCGAACACGTGGAACAAGGCGCTGTCGACCACCGTGTCAAAGCGAATCTCGCCGAGGCCGCCCAGGTCGAGCGCGTCGTGGACGACGAACCTGACGTCCAGGCCTCGCGCGGCCGCCTTGCGCCTGGCGATCTCGATGGCCTTGGGCGACATGTCGATGCCCGTCGCCTGATGGCCGTGCGACGCGGCCAGCATCGCGTGCTCCCCCGTGCCGCACCCGACGTCGAGGACCGCGCCCTGGATCAGGCCCGCCTCGAACAGCTCCTCCAGCGCGGGCTGCGGCCGGCCGATCTCCCAGGCCGGCGTGCCGTTGTAGGCGGCGTCGAAGCCGCCCGGCTGGGCCATAGCCGGACCCGCATTTAGCCTCCTGGCGACCGAGTCGAGCAGGCCCGCGAGCTCGCCGACCGCCGCCTCGTCCCTGGTACCGAGCGCGGCGCCAAGCGCCTCGTCGATCGATGCCGCTTCGAGCCCCTGGAGGCTCCGGCGAGGATCCACGGTGAGACGCTGCTGCGCGCCGGCGTCCGCTGCGACCGTCACCAGGCCCTCGGCGGCCAGTTGTGCCGCCAGCGTTGACACTTGCTCGATTGTCAGGCCCGTCCGGCCCGCGATGGCCTCGGTCGTGGCCGTGATGCGCTGGCTCACGTCGGCAAGCACGAGGCGAGCGGCAGGCGTCAGCCGCCTCAGGGTAGACCGCTCGGGCAGCGCCTGCTGCGCGATCCCCACCAGCTTCTGGCCGAGCAGGAACAACTCAACGCCGTCCACAGTCCTCCTCGACTAGGCCTGACTCTACGCATACTGGCATGCACCCGGACGCATCGCCACCGGCCCCAGGAAGAGCGCGACACGAAGCCAGCGATCCGGACACTACGGTGCATAATCGGTCTAGTGATCACCGCTCGGCATCGCCAGACTGCTCTGCTTGTGGCCGGCTGCTACTTCATGGAGATGCTCGACGGCACGATCGTGACGACGGCCATCCCGCAGATCGGCAAGTCGCTGCACGCGCCGCCCGCGTCAGTCGGGCTCGTGGTCACCGCCTACCTGCTGACCCTAGCGACGGCGATCCCGCTGTCCGGCTGGCTGACCCGCCGGCTCGGCAACCGCGCCATCTTCCTGACCGCTATCGCCGTGTTCACGGTGGCCTCCGTGGGCTGCGCGAGCAGCGTCAACCTCGGCATGCTGGTCGGGATGCGGGTCATCCAGGGCGTGGGCGGCGCGATGATGGTGCCGGTCGGGCGGAACATGGTCATCTCCATGGCCGACAAGCGCGACCTGCTCAAGGTCACGTCGTATGTTGTCTGGCCCGCCCTCATCGCCCCGGTCATCGCCCCGCTGGCCGGCGGCCTGATCACCACGTACGCGACCTGGCACTGGATGTTTCTCATCAACGTGCCGCTGGGCATCGCGGCCTTCATCATCGCCGCCCGGCTGATCGAGAGCCAGCCAGCCAGCGGCGGCGGGCAGGCGCCACTGGACTGGGTGGGCGTGCTGCTGACCTGCGCCGGACTTGGCGGCCTCACCTACGCCGCCCACCTGGTGTCCCTGCCAGGCACCAGCGGGCTGGAGGAGGGCGCGTTCGGCATCGGCTCGCTGATCTTGCTCTTCCTGGCGGTCTGGCACCTGCTGCGGACCGCGCACCCGTTGCTGAACCTGCGGACGCTGCGGGTGCACACCTTCCGCGTCACGCAGGTCGGCGGCACGCCCTACTGGCTGGTGTGCGGGGCGATGCCGTTCCTGCTGCCGCTGGAGTTCCAGACACAATTCGGCTGGTCGCCCATCAAGTCGGGCGCGCTGACGCTGTTCATCTTCGTGGGGAACGTCGGGATCAAGCCGACGACGACACCGCTGATCAACCGGTTCGGCTTCCGCGCGTTCCTGATCGCCTCGACCGTGGGGACCGTGATCGTCGTGGCCCTGCTCGCCGCGGTCACGGCGAGCACGCCCATCGTGGTGATCGCACTGCTGGCCACGGCGCAGGGCGTATTCCGCTCGACCGGGATGACGGGCTACTCGACCGTGGGGTACGCCGACCTGCCCGCCAACCAGGTGCGCGACGCGAACACGCTGCTGACGACATCCCAGCAGCTCGCGACCGGGCTGTCGGTCGCCGTGGCGACGGTGTTCCTGCGCATCGGCGGCGGAACGGGCCGGGGGGCCTACGTGACGGCGTTCCTGCTGCTGGCGGCTATCGCGGTCGGCCCGGCCATCGGGGCGGCTCGCATGCGCCGCGATGCCGGGGACGCGGCCAGGCGGCGGCCGTCAGCGGGTGCTGCGAAGGGCACGCCCGGCCCTGCGCCCGCCGTTCGCGCTGGTGGCATGGCTCAGGCTGGCGGTGGGGGCACCGGCGAGGGTGCCGCTCAAGGGGAGTGACAATCCGGGCCCAGACGTCGGCGGCTCGTATCCGGGTGCCCCGGGGGCACCTGCGGACTCTCCCACTGCCAGCAGCTTCCATCGGTTGGTCTCCAAACACCCGGTTCGCAACAGCATCAACGGCGTTATAGGGTTGTGGGGGCGGCAAGCCGGACGGGGCTCACGCCTCGCCGCCCCCACATGAGTTCCCCTGCGGGTCGCGCTCTGCACCCACGGCCAGGTCGGGCATGAACGCGAGCGTGAAAAACCACGCCAGTCCCGCAGGGGTGCGGTAGGAGCCCCATTCGGCCGACAGGCTGCCGACCAGGGACAGAACCCCTTCCGCCGCCACATCCGGTGCCGGGGCATCCGCCGACCCCAGCGTCGAACGTGACGAGTCATGGACCTCAATCCGCAACCGGTCGGGAAGACAGCGGATCGCCATCATCAGGCTGCCGCCGGACTCCTCGCTGATAACGTGAGTGACCAGGTCACTGGTCAGCACCATCGCGATGTCCTCATCGACGGGGACGCTCCAGTCACGGACGACCCCTTGGACGCGCTTGCGGGCCACACCCGGCGCGGTCGGCTCGGCTGCCAGTCGCACGCGGCACTGGTAAAGCTCGGCCTGACGGCTCGCCGCCATCGCGTTCATCCGGGTCTCGCCCCTCACTGCGGGCCTCGCCTTCCTTTGCTCGGCCTCCCGCACTCGGTTGCAATGACAAGGCTGCTGCAAATTGCAGTGCAAGACATCAGTCAGCTGACGTATTCAGGGCGAACCGCCGCAAGATACTATGGAGGGTCAGCGTTACCCTTGAGACTCACGGTGGGTGACCAGGCCCGGAAAGGCTACGCCAGTGGTCACCACGGCTACCGGGCAGGCTACGCCATCGACGAAGGCGCTGATCACCGGGCTAGACAGGCTGGCGGGCGCCCGCCAGCCACGTGGGAGGCGCCCCGCGGTGGCCAGCCGGGGCTGCGATACTGGCGGGCATGCGCTGGGAAGTTCGCTCTGAGAAGCCTCTCTTTACCGATGAGTGGCTGGACGTCCGGATCGCCGACGTGGAACTGCCGGACGGACGGCACCTCGACCATCGGCTGATCCGGACCCGGCCCGGTGCCGGCGTCGTGCTCTTGCGGGATGATCAGGTCCTGCTGCTGTGGCGCCACCGGTTCATCACCGACTCGTGGGGTTATGAGATCCCGCTCGGCAAGCTCGAGCCCGGCGAGGACCCGGCGGCGGGCGCCGCGCGTGAATTCGAGGAGGAGACCGGCTGGCGGCCAGGCCCGCTGGAGTTCCTGCTGCGCGTGGAGCCGACGCCCGGCCTGTATGACGGGGTGCACCACATCTACCGGGCCGACGCCGCGACCCGGATCGGCCCGCCGGAAGACGCCATCGAATCCGAGCGCATCGAGTGGGTGGCCCTGGCCAGCGTCCCCCGGCTGGTGGCTGACGGGAAGATCAGCAGCGGCACCACCCTCGCGGCCCTGTTGTACGCGATGACCCAGGCGGCCGAGGCGAGGAGCTGAGGAGGCCGGGAACTAAGGCGGTCAGCAGCGGCCGGTAAGGCGAAGGGCCAGCCAGAGCTCGGATCGGGTGTCCGGGTCATCCATCCGGGCGCCGAGGAGGGACTCGATCCTGGTGACCCGGTTGCGGATCGTGTGGCGGTGGACGTCCAGGTCGCGCGCGGCATCCAGCTCGCTGCGGCACCTCAGCACGGCGGCGGCCGTCGCCATCAGCTCGTCCTCGCCCGCTAGCGCCTGTAGCCTGCGCTCGGCCCAGGCCCGCAGCTCCGGCGTGTCCAGGGGAGCCGCCGTCCGCTCCCAGCCGAGGTCGGCGCAGCCGCCTGGCGCGGTGCCCGCCAGCGCCGCCTCGGCCCGGCGCAGCGACTCCGCGAAGTGCTCAAGGCCGGCCGGCGCGGCCAGCACGCCACTCGACCCGGGAACCGCGTCGATCAGGCCGCGCAGCCAGCCCCCCGAGCCAGGCTTATCGCGCAGCAGCAGGCAGCACGCCGCCTCGGTCCGCGCTGACCCGGTCTCATCGCCAGTGATGGCCTGGGCACCGAGCAGCACATGCTCCCCGGCCCCAGGGGCCGAGTCCAGATGAAGCAGCATTTCCTCGGGATGGCCGTCACGGACCACGGCGACCCGTGCCCGGTCGGGCAGGTCGATGCCGAGGAAGGCGGCCGCGCGCCGGGCCGCGGGGGCCTGGCCAGCGCGAAGCAGGTCCAGCACCATGGCCTCGCTCCCCCGCGCGGCCAGCCGCAGCCGGCCCGCGTGGATCGACTCCAGCGTGAGCAGCGCGACGGCCGTCATCGCCAGTTGCTGCGCGTGGCGGGGCATCGGCCGCCGGTGGCCGACGGCCAGGTACCCGAGCAGCCGGGAGTGGTCGCCGATCGGCTGGACCACGACGTCATCGTGGCCGAGGGGAAGGCTCAGCGATGTCGGCGCGCCCGCCGCGTGCAGCCGGTAGACCGCTCCCTGGAGCTCGCGGGCGGCGCCCCGGCGGTCAGCGGGCCATACCGACCGCAGCACGCCGTCGGTGGCCAGGTGGGCGGCCCAGCCGTCGATGGCGACGGCCAGCCGCCGCAGCACCGACGGGACAGGGGCGCCAGAAAGCGAGGCCGCCACGAGCGAGCGGTGGGCCGACAGCATCTCGGCCAGCTCCCGCTGGCCCGACTCGGCGATCATCGACCAGTAGCGCCGGGAGATCGCAAGGAACGGCGTGGGCGGCGGGACGACCAGCAGCGGTAGCCCGGCCCGGCCCGCCGCGTCGGCCAGTGCCACGGGCACGCTGCCATGCTCGGGGCCAAGCCCCACGGCCAGGGCGGCGATGCCTCGTGAGACCAGTCGCTGCACGTACCGGCTGAACCACACGGCCGACGGCTGGAAGCCCAGCCCGAGCGTCAGCAGCAGCTCGCCACCGTCGAGGAACATTGTCGGGTCGGCCAGCTCGGAGACGTGCACGGCCGTCACCTCGGTCGCGGGCACCTCCCCGGCGGCCACCGGGGCGAGGTCCTCACCGAGCGAGCGGCAAAGATCACGAAGCGTGGGCAGCATTCGTTCCTGCGCAGCTCAAGGGTACTGTCCGGTAACTTTCCATGATCGACATCCTGTCCACCATGTCATCACATAGTGGACAACATGTCGAATGCGTGAGGATTCGGGCCGTGCCTAGCATGCCGGCATGGCCAGCACCCTTGAGCAAAAGCGCGTCGTCAGGACCGCCATCCCCGGTCCGCGTTCCACTGAGCTGCACGCCGAGCGTCAGCAGCAGGTCCCGAACGGGTTCGGCATCACCCTGCCGATCTTCGTCGAGCGGGCCGACCGGGGGATCATCCTCGACGCGGACGGCAACCAGATCGTTGACCTCGCCTCCGGCATTGCCGTGACCAGCGTCGGAGCCTCCGCCCCGGCCGTGGTGAAGCGGGTGCAGGAGCAGGCTGAGGCGTTCACCCACACCTGCTTCATGGTGACCGAGTACCAGGGCTTCGTCGATGTCGCCAGGAAGCTGAACGAGCTGACCCCCGGCGACCACGACAAGCGGACCGCGCTGTTCAGCACCGGGGCCGAAGCCGTTGAGAACGCCGTAAAGCTGGCCCGCTCCTATACCAAGCGCCCCGCTGTTATCGTCTTTGACCACGCGTACCACGGCCGGACGCTGATGACGATGTCAATGACGGCCAAGCTCAGCTACAAGAACGGCTTCGGCCCGTTCGCGCCCGAGGTCTACCGGGTGCCGACCGCCGCGCCCTACCGCTGGCCGGGCGGCCCGGACAAGGCCGCTGACGAGGCGTTCGCCCGGTTCAAGGACGTCGTGCTTAACCAGGTCGGGGCGCATAACGTCGCCGCGGTCGTCGCCGAGCCCGTGCTTGGCGAGGGCGGCTTCATCGTGCCCGCGCCGGGCTTCCTGCCGATGGTGGCCGGCTTCTGCAAGGCCAACGGCATCGTGTTCGTGGCCGACGAGGTCCAGGCGGGCATCGCCCGCACCGGCACGTGGTTCGCAAGCGAGCATGAGGGCATCGTGCCCGACCTGGTGTGCAGCGCCAAGGCCCTCGGCGGCGGGCTGCCGATCGCCGCGGTCACCGGCCGCGCCGAGATCATGAACGCCGCCCCGGCCGGCGGCATCGGCGGCACCTACGCCGGCAACCCGGTCGCCTGCGCCGCCGCCCTCGGCGCGCTCGAGACGATCGAGGCCGAGGGCCTGGTCGACCGGGCCGCCCGGATCGGCGAGCACGTGCTGCCCCAGTTGCGCGCCCTGGCGGCCCAGCACCCCGTGATCGGCGACGTGCGCGGCCGGGGCGCGATGCTCGCCATCGAGCTGGTCAGGCCGGGCGGCGACGAGCCGGCCCCGGAGATCGCCGCCGCGATCGCCAGGCACTGCCACGCCCACGGCGTCCTCGTGCTCACCTGCGGCACCTACGGCAACGTCATCCGGCTGCTCCCGCCGCTGGTCATCGGCTTCGACCTGCTCGACGACGCCCTCGCCGTCCTGGCTGAGGCCGTCACGCAGGCCGAGGCCACATCATGACCCTGTCCTTTAATCCACAGAACGGGCAGTCCACTCCGGCCCACCCGCAGACCAGTCCGGACGAGGTCGCCAGCGTCGTCGCGACGGCCACCACGGCCGCCGCGGCCCTGGCGGCCGTCCGGCCGGAAGTGCGGGCCTCCTGGCTGGGCGCCATCGCCCACGGCCTGCAGACCAGGACGGACGAGCTGGTCACCCTGGCCAACGAGGAGACGGCCCTGGGACTGCCCCGGCTGACCGCTGAGCTGGCGGGCGCGGCCCGGTCCCTGCGGTTCTACGGGTCGGTCGCCGCCGAGGGGTCCTACCTCGGCGCGACGATTGACCATGCCACCCATCCGGACAGCGGCGTCCCGCCCAAGCCCGACCTGCGGCGGGCCCAGGTTCCGCTCGGGCCGGTGGCCGTGTTCGGCGCGAGCAACTTCCCGTTCGGGTTCGGCGTCCTCGGGCACGACACCGCCAGCGCCCTCGCCTCGGGCTGCCCGGTGGTCGTCAAGGCCCACCCGGCGCACCCGCGCCTGTCGGCCCGGCTCGCCGAGATCGCGATGCGGTCCCTGGCCGGGGTGGGCGCGCCCGAGGGAACGCTGCAGATCGTGCACGGCTTCGACGCGGGCACCCGGCTGGTCACCGACCCGGGCATCCGCGCGGTCGGGTTCACCGGGTCGCAGGCGGGCGGCCTGGCCCTGTGGCGGCTGGCCGCCACCCGGCACGAGGTCATCCCGGTCTACGCGGAGATGGGCACCGTCAACACGGTCGTCGTCACCCCGGCCGCGGCCGCCCAGCGGCCGCAGGAGATCGCGGACGGCTTCGTCAGCTCATTCACCCTGGGCATGGGGCAGTACTGCACCAAGCCGGGGCTGCTGCTCGTCCCGGCCGGGTCGGGCCTCGCCGAGACGGTCGCCCGCGCCCTGGAGGCGGCCGCGCCCGAGGGCTGGCTGCTGACCGAGGCGATCGCGGCGTCCTACGCGGCCGGCATCGGGCGCCTCGAGGAGGCCGGGGCGAAGATCATCGCCCAGGTCCCCGCGGCCGGGCGCGGCTGGGCGGCCAGCCCAGTGGTGCTGCGGGCCGACGCGGCCAGCCTGACGGCCGGCTCGACGCTGCTCGAGGAGTGCTTCGGCCCCGTCGCCATCGTCGCGGAGTACGACGGAGACCAGGCCCTGCCCGTTCTGCTCAATGCCCTGCCGGGAAGCCTGGCTGCGGCCGCCCACGGCGGCGACCACGACCCTGCCCTGCCTGGGCTGGTCGCGAAGCTGTCCGAGCGCTGTGGCCGGGTCGTGGTCAACGGGTGGCCGACCGGGGTCGCGGTCGGCTGGGCACAGCAGCACGGCGGGCCGTGGCCGGCGACCAGCTCGCCCGCGCATACGTCGGTCGGTGCGGCGGCCCTGGACCGGTTCACCCGGCCGGTCGCCTACCAGGACGTCCCCGACAGCGCCCTGCCGCCGGCCCTGCGCGAGAGCAACCCGTGGGGGCTACCACGACGAGTCGACGGGATACTGGCAACATGAGTGGACACGATACGGCGGCCGTGCGACCGCGGCTTGACCCCCATGACCCCGCGGGGGTTGACGCGTTGCTGTCGGAGGAGGAACTGGCCGTCCGGCAGACGGTGCGGGACTTCTGCGCGGACAAGATCATGCCGCAGGTAGCCGACTGGTATGAGGCTGGTGAGCTGCCAGGGGCCCGCGAGCTGGCCCGGGAGCTTGGCAAGATCGGCCTGCTCGGCATGCACCTCAGCGGCTATGGATGCGCGGGCATGAGTGCCGTCGACTATGGCCTGGCATGCCTGGAGCTGGAGGCCGCGGACTCGGGCCTGCGGTCCCTGGTGTCCGTGCAGGGATCGCTGGCCATGTTCGGGATCTGGCGCTGGGGCACCGAGGAGCACAAGCAGGAGTGGCTCCCCCGGATGGCCGCCGGCGAGGCCCTCGGCTGCTTCGGGCTGACCGAGCCGGACGCGGGCTCCGACCCGGCGTCCATGCGGACATCGGCCCGCCGGGATGGCTCTGACTGGGTGCTTTCCGGCCGGAAGATGTGGATTACCAACGGCTCGATCGCCTCCGTCGCGGTTGTCTGGGCGCAAACCGACGACGGTGTCCGCGGGTTCGTCGTGCCGACCGACACCCCGGGGTTCGCCGCCCCGGAGATCAAGCACAAGGGGTCGCTGCGGGCCTCGGTGACGTCCGAGCTCGTCCTCGACGAGGTGCGACTGCCCGCCGACGCCGCCTTCCCTGAGGTCCGGGGGCTGCGCGGGCCGCTGTCGTGCCTGAACGAGGCCCGCTACGGCATCTTGTGGGGCGCGCTTGGCGCCGCCCGGACGTGCTACGAGACCGCCTTGGCCTATGCCTCGTCCCGGACCCAGTTCGGGCTGCCGATCGGCGCCTTCCAGCTCACCCAGGAGAAGCTGGCCAACATGGCCGTCGAGCTCGGCAAGGGCCAGCTGGTGGCCCTGCACTTCGGGCGGCTCAAGGACCAGGGCAAGCTGGCACCTGAGCACGTGTCGTTCGGGAAGCTCAACAACGTGCGCGAGTCGCTGGAGATCTGCCGGTCAGCCCGGACGATCCTGGGCGGCAACGGCATCTCCTACGAGTTCCCGATCATGCGCCACATGGCCAACCTGGAGTCCGTCTTGACCTACGAGGGCACCACCGAGATGCACACCCTCGTTCTTGGCCAGGCTCTCACCGGGCAGCAGGCCTTCCGGCCTTAGGCCGCGAGCCAGCGGGCCTCACCCGCCCGCTGGCTCACCGCGCGGCGCGGCGCGTTTCGCGCGGCGGGTTTCGCGCGGCGGGTTTCAGGCGGCCCCCCGGGGAAGCACACCCGGTCCTGGATGCCAATAAGATCTGGACCGGAGGTGCGCGTGAAACTGCGTCTGGGACGGCATATAGCCGCCGTTATTGTCGCGGCGTGCTGTGCGCTGCCCGTATCGGGCTGCGGGCTGCTTGGATCCGGGCAGGCGATCGCACCGCCGCCCGTCATGACGGTCAGCAGCAGCGCGCTCGTCAATGACGTCCTGCCCGTTCAGTACACCTGCGGGGCGCCAGAGGCAGTCGCGAAGACCCCGCCGGTGGCCTGGGCGGGGCAACCGCCGGGCACCAAGAGCATCGCCCTGGTCTTCGACGACTCCAGCGCGCCCATCACGCCCTACGTGTACTGGATCGTCTTCAACATCGGCCCGCAGACGTCAGACATCCCTGAGGGGCAGCTCCCGCCGGGGGCCGAGCAGGCCCGCAACTCCGCCGGGTCGATCGGCTACGACCCGCCCTGCCCGGGCACGACGGCCCACAACTACCGGTTCACGGTCTACGCGCTGAACACGACGCTCAATCTGCCCGATGGCACCTCGCTGCAGTCGGCCTGGAAGGCCATCGCCGCGGCGGCGATCCCCTCCGGACGGGGCCGGGCGACCGCCAGCGCCATCTCCTGAGCCTCAGGGGTTACTCTGCTCCCCTCTAGCGCTCCCCCGGTCCGGCGGGTAACTTGTTCCAATCGCCGGACAACATGGCTTCAGGTAGGTAACAATGCTGTGAACCAGTGCCGGTTTAGGGTGCTCGCGACAATGGGGGCAGGTTCGCGTAGATGGCCGCGCGCGCCTCGCTAGCACCGACGCAAGGCCGTGCCCTGCTGGATGGTGTTGCATGCCGTTTCTGAACCGTCGCTCATCGCGCGACGACAGCCGTGATAGCGACGGCCGCGATGGTTCGGACGCCCAGTGGCGTGATGATGGCCGCGAGTACGAGGATGACGACTGGTCACCGGACGAGTACTTCTCCCCCCAGGACATCCGGGGCACGCGCGCCGCTCCATCCCGCTCCGGCCGAGGCGGCGACGACTTCGACGGCAGTCACGGTGACCGCTACGACCGGGGAGCCGCACGCGGTGGCCCCGGCGGGCCTCACGGCGGCGGCTCGCACGGCGGCGGCGCGCAGCCCGCGCGAGGCGGCCGAGGGCGTGACGGGCATGACGGCTATGGCCAGGACCGCGACCGGCCCGGTGGCTACGGCCAGGACCGCGACCGGCCCGGCGCATACGGCCGGGGCCGCGGCGAGGACCGCGACAGCGGCAGCTTCGAGGCGGACGGCTTTGACAACGACGGCTACGACACTGGCGGCTACCAGGCCGGCAGTTACGGAAGCTCCGACACTGGCGAGTTCGACACCGGTGGCTTCCGTACCGGGGAGTACGGGCCTGATGACGATGGCCTGCGCGGGCACGGCGATGGCCCTGATGGCCCGGACCGCGCCGGCAACGGGCGCAAGCGCCGGGACAAGGGCGAGCGGCGGGTGCGGATCGGCCGCCGGGACAAGGGCGAGGACTTCTGGCCCGACGACGAGGTGTCCGACGAGGACTACTGGGCGTCGGTAGCCGCTGACCGCCCGCTTCCGGGGACCAGTTCGGCGCTGGACGCCGACGACTCGACCCAGCTGCTTGGCAGCGACGCCATCGCCAGCGCCGGCCGGGGGCCAGGAAGCGGCGGTCCCGGCGGTGCAGCGACCGCCGACCGCTCGGCCAACCCGCGACTCGGCCAGCAGTACCAGGGAGGACGGCCCGCGCTCGAGGCGGCGCCCGACGGCGGCTCGGCGGGCCTCGGCTCACTGGCCCGGCCACCCGCCACTTCCGGCCCGCAGTCCTGGCCTGGAGCGCCGGCCGCGTCCCTGCGGGAAAACCCCGCCTCGGGGCCGCACGCGCGGCCGGACAGCAGCTCAGGGCCGCTCGGACGGCCCTCCCTCAGCTCCGGCCCCAACGCGCGCCCGGCCAGGGCCTCAGGGCCACTGCCACGGGCCGCCCTCAGCTCCGGGCCTAACGCACGTCCGGGCACCAGCTCAGGGCCACTCGGACGGCCTTCCCTCAGCTCCGGGCCTAACGCACGTCCGGGCACCAGCTCAGGGCCACTCGGACGGCCCTCGCTCAGCTCCGGGCCAGGCGGACGCCCCGGCACCAGCTCAGGGCCGCTAGCCCGGCCGGGCGCGACATCAGGTCCTATCCCCCGTTCCATCGCCGGCCCCAATGCGGGCCGCCCGGATTCCGCACGCCCTGGAGCGAGCGTGCCTCCGGCGGGCCCCGGGATGGGGTCGGGAATGGCGCAGCCCAGCTTCCAGCCTGCCTCCGGGCGCAGGCCCGACTCTTCCAGGCAGCCAGACTGGGCCGACCGGTCCGACCAGACGGAGCGCATCGACCGGGTCGCCGTCGGCGGCGCCCGGTCCCGGGGCGCGCACCCCGGGGGAGGCGACCCGCGAGGCGGCGACCCCCGCGCTAGCGGGTACCCCCGTCCCAGTGCCGACCGTCGCCCGGCCCCATCCCACGGCCGCCCAGGCGGTCCCCGGGCGATCGACGCCCCTCGCCCGGCCGGCGGCGATCCCACAGGCGCCGACCCGCTTCGCTCCCAGCCAGGCGCCGACCCGCTCCGGTCCCAGTCAGGCGGCTCGCGCGGCCGCGACTCCGCACGCGGCGGTGACCCGTTCGCCACTGCTAGCCCGTCTCGTGGCAGCGATCTCGCGCGCGGGGGCGACTCACTGCGTGGCGGTGACTCTCTCCGTGGGGGCGACTCGCTGCGCGGTGGTGACCCCATGCGCGGTGGTGACCCCATGCGCGGCAGCGGGGCGGCCGTGGGCGCACCCGCACTGGGCGGCCCGGCTGGCACGCGGCGATCTCGCGACGACGACCCGCTGACCAGCCCCCTGTTCTCGCGGGAGGCGATGGCGGCGTCGGACAGTCGGTCCTACCAGTCCTCCCGGCGCACCACGACCGGCGAGATGTACCAGACAGGCGCAGGCTCCCCCGCCCGGCCGTCGAGCGCGGCCCAGCCCGCGGCCAGCCAGTACCAGACCGGAGCAGACCCCTACGCCAGCTCGAGCGGCTACTCCCCGTACGGTGGGCAGGGCAGCGCGGCGTCCTACGGCGACGCGAGCAACCCGGCACCGGCGCAGCCTCAGCCGACGGCCGACCCGTACTCGCAGCCGGCCAGCCCGGCGCCAACCGCCCCTTACGGCGGCGCCGGCTATGACACCACCGGCGGCTACGGGACCACCAGCAGTTACAGCCCGTCTGGCAGCTATGACACCACCGGGTACGGCAGCGCTACGGGAGGCTACTCCGCGCCCGCTGGCAGTTCCCCCAGCCGAGCCGCGGGGGCCAACGGCTCAGCTCAGTACGCGGCCGCGGGCAATGACGGGACGTCCGGCGGCTACGGCACGGCCGCCAGCTACAGCTCACCGGCCAGCCCCGGCTCTCCTCGCGATTACGGCACCGCCCCCGACTACGGCGCCACCGGCTACGCAAACGGCGCACCCACCTACAACTCGGGCAGCTACAGCGTCCCGACCGCCAACGGCTATCCAGGCGGCACCAGCCAGGGCGGCGCTCACCGCGGCAGCGCCTACCCGGGCGGCGGCTACCCGCAGGCCGACAGCGCCTACAACCCATCCGGCCCCTATGGCGGCAATGGCGCGAACAGCGCCGGAGGCCAGTACGGCTCGCCCGCCTACGGCGGCAACGCCGGCCCTTACGACCCGAGTGGCGCGTATAGCAACGGCAACGGCTACGGGACTCCCGCCGACTACCCGGCGTCGGGGTCCTACCCGTCGGGGTCCTACCCGTCGGGGAGCTATCCAGCCGGAACCGCCTCGGCTAACGGCACCCCGTCGCGCCATGCGGCCAACGGCGCCAGCCCGCTCGGGAGCAGCCCGCTGAGCAGCCCAACGCAAGCCGACGCCGGGTACGGCTACGGGACGGACGACTACAACGAGCAGTACGACCCCAGGCGCGGAGGGAACAGGTACTGACCGGCCCGGCAGTACGCTGGACGCCGTGCCCGAGGGAGACGTCGTCTGGTACACCGCCCGCCAGCTGCATGAGGCGCTCGCCGGGCGGACGCTGACGCGCAGCGACTTCCGGGTGCCGCGCTACGCCACCGTCAGCCTGGCGGGCCAGCAGGTCACCGAGTCGGTCGCGCGCGGCAAGCACCTGCTGATCCGCACGAGCGCCGGGCTGACCGTTCACACGCACCTGAAGATGGACGGCTTCTGGCGGGTCCGGCCCTCCGGGACCCCGCTCGGCGAGTCCTACAAGGTACGACTGCTGCTGGCCAACGAGAGCTGGCAGGCGGCCGGCTACCTGCTGGGCGTCACTGAGGTGCTGCCCACGGCGCAGGAGCAGCGGGTGACCGGCCACCTGGGACCTGACCTGCTCGGCCCCGACTGGGATGCCGACGAGGCGGTCCGCCGGCTCTCCCAGCACAAGGAGCGCCCCATCGGGGAGGCCCTGCTCGATCAAAGAAATTTGGCGGGCGTCGGAACCTGGTTCCTGGCCGAGATGCTGTTCCTTCGCGGCATCGATCCGGCCCGTCCGGTGGGCGCGGTGCCGGATCTTTCCGCCCTGGTCGATGTCGGGCAGCGGCTGCTTGACGCCAACAAGACCCGGATCGGGCACACGTCGACCGGGGACACCCGGCGCGGGCAGGAGAGCTGGGTATACGGGCGGGCGGGCCGGCCCTGCCGACGCTGCGGGACCGTGATCAAGCGAGCCGAGCAGGGGCCTGCGGGCCAGGAGCGGCTCCGCTTCTGGTGCCCGAACTGCCAGCGGTAGGACGGCTTTCGCCTTGAGGGCCTGGGCGGTAGGCGGCTAAGCTGGCCCGCTGTGACGGTCGTTGTCGCCGACGCCGCTGGACTCGCCGCCGCGGAGGCCTGCCTCTCGCGGGGCGAACCGATCATCATTCCCACCCCGTCGCCGCTTGCCTACGTGTTCTTCAGCGACGTGCCGTCGGCCGTTAACTTGGCCAAGCGGCGTCCCGCCGATCAGCCAACCGGGCTCGTGCCCGCATCGCCCGATGTCATCAGGCCGTTCCTGGCGGTGGACGATGAAGTCGCGGAGATGATTGGGTGGCTGGCGTTCAGCGCTCACGTCAGCGTGCTTGCACCTGCCGTGCAGAACGTACCGGCGTGGCTGGCGCCCGCGGTGGTCAACGGCATGGCCGCCCTCGCGGGTGCCTGGCTAGACCAGCTCGACCCGCTTTTTCGCGACCGGACTTACGCTTACTCGAGCAGTGCGAACCCCACAGGGACGCGGCCGACCACGACCGCAGCGGAGGCCGACGCCGCGTTTGGCGGGCAGCTGACCGTAATCGACGGTGACTCGTACCGCCGCCCAGGGATCGACCACGGATCCACGACCATGGTTTCCGTCGCTTCCGACGGTGTACTCGTCCTCCGTCGCCACGGCATAAACGACGCGGCGTTCGGTGACGATGATCGTTTTATCGGCGACCTGCGCACCCGTTACGCGGCCTGGCGGCGCGATTGGCAGTGATATGCCCTGAACGCCCCGCCACGCCAGACTCAGGAAGCCTGCCGTGCTGCCTCCCATCCACGACGTAGATCCCGCCCCTCGCCTGAGCGGTGACGTCCGCCATCATCACAGCCTGTAACCCCAGCTGTTGATGATCTTTAGCTGGAGCGGAGGGTGAACTGCCAGGTGGGAGTGACTATGTTGCAGTCTCCTGCCGTTACCTCGCCACCAAAAAAGATGGTGTAGGAACCTGGCTTTGAATAGGTGTGAGCGGTGACGTATTTTGGCCCGGCCGGGCCGCCTTCTACGACGACGCCATTACTCGATTTTCCGTCGCCCCAGTCAATGTTCCGCACGAAGGAGCAACCTGTGGTGTCATTCCCGAAATTTACGTAGAGCCGCACCTGGGGGTTGGTACTGCCGCAGCTCGCCAGGCCGCCGACGACGAACGAGCACTCGGGCTCAGGCTTGGCCGCATGGGTAGGGGCCGCCGAGTGGGTCGCGGAGATGACAGGAGCGGGGGTGGCGGTCGGGGCGCCCGCGCTCGCTGCGGCCCCCAGGTGGGCCGTGGCGCTCGGGCTCACCAGGACGCGGGGACTCGCCGACCCGCCTGAGGCGGAGGGATGCCCCGAGGGCGAGGAGGACAGCAGCAGGGTCACGGCGGTGATGACGGCGGCCGCGCCGATGGCCGCGACCGGGACCGCCCAGGCCTTCCACCGCCACGGTATGGCCCGCTTGCGCGGGCCGGGGGCCATGGCCGACTCCTGACCGGACGGCCAGCCGAAGGGGGCGATGGCATCCTGAGGCTGGCCAGTGGCCGGAGCGGAGGGCGTGGCGGGCCAGCCGAAGGGGGCGATGACGTCCTGGGGGGTGCCAGCGGGCGGCGCGGTGAATGCCTCCGGTGATCCGCTGACAGGCGGCTGACTCGGTTCCGTGGCGGCCCGAAAGCCGGCGAGGGTCCGGGCGGCGGCGCTGGCATCGGGGCGACGGGCGGGATCCTTGTCGAGCAACGACCCGATGAGCCCGCTGAGGGGGCCGGCGTGCTGCGGCGGATCATGAGGCTTGGCCAGGATGGCACCGATGGTGGCGGCGAGGGTAGACCCGTCAAAGGGCGGGCGCCCCTCGGTCGCGCAGTACAAGGTGGCCCCAAGGGCCCACATGTCGGTGGCGGGACTCGCGGGCCGGTCATCGAACTGCTCAGGCGCCATATAGCCAGGCGTGCCGATCATCTCGGTGCCGGCCGGCCCCGTCGCGGCCTCGGCGGCATCAGCGAAGCGGAAGTTGGTCACGATGGCCCGCTGGCCAGCGGCCAGCAGGATGTTGTCCGGCTTCAGGTCCCGGTGGATGATCCCGGCCGCATGCGCCTCGGCCAGGGCACCGGCGACCTGCTCCCCGATCTCCGCCGCCCGCTGCCACGGCAGCGGGCCCGCTCGCTTGATCTCCGCGCTCAGGGACGGCCCCCGCACGAACTGCATCACAAGCCACGGGACCCCCTCGTCCTCCACCACGTCATAGATCGTGATGACGCTCGGGTGGTCGATCCGGCCGGTGGCGCGGGCCTCCCGCACGATACTGGCCAGCTGATCAGCGCGATCATCGGCCGGCAGATGAGGCGGCAGCACCGGTTCCCTGACCGCTACCTCGCGGTCGATGACTTGATCACGGGCGCGCCATATGCGCGCCATCCGGCTTTCACCGACAGGCTCAAGCAGAAGATACCGTCCGTTAGCCAACGACCCCGCACCATCCGTCATGAAACGAATAATAGGAGCACTGACTCAGGCTCCGGCACCCGAACTGCCGAAGCCGTCCGCGAGGCGGACCCGGAGCGCGGGGGCCAGCGGGCCGGGAGTGGCCCTGGCCCTATGCCCCGAGCTGCCTGAAATGGACAGCGGAGCAGCGGAAGATTCCCCAGAAGCCCGCCGGGAGAATGGCGAATTAGTCAACCACAGGATTTCGTACCATCCTCAGGGAGGTGGGCAATTATGCCTAACATATCTCCTTCGCCCCGGAGGGCAGATCACCTCAATTGGGACCCGGAACTGGGGTGCCGCCATAGCCTCCAACCAGGCCCTTTATCGTGGGAGCGAACCGGAGGCGACAGGAGGGCGAAGAAATGGTCGAGCGAAGGAAATTCCTAGCCGGTGCCGCGGGAAGTGCGGCCACGCTGCTTCCATGGGGTGCTCAGCAAGCACGGGCATACGCATCGCCGGATTCCGCTAAAAGGGCGACGGGCACCAGGCCAGGATCCGTGGACGCCCCGGTGCCGCAGACCCCGAAGCTGAGGAAGTATGTCGATCCGCTACCGAGACCGGCGATGGCCATCCCGGACCCGTCCGTTTATCCCGGCGCCGACTACTACGAGATCACGATGTCGCAGCGCCAGTGGCGGTTCCACCGGGACCTCGGGGAGGCGGCCGTGTGGGGTTACTGGGCCAGGAACCCCCGCGATCCTGGCGAGTCGATCGGCATGGGCTATCTCGGGCCGACCATCAGCGTCACCAGGGATCACCCGACGGTCTTCAAGTACCGTAACGAGCTACCGACCACCCACTTGTTCCAGTCCGTGGTCGACATCATTCACGAGGGGAACACCCAGGTCACCCCGCCTCCCTACCACGGCATGCCGCAAGTCCCGCCGGACCTCAACGTGTGGAACGTGGTGCACCAGCACGGCGGCGTCACTCCGCCGCAGTCCGACGGCATGCCGCTGCAGTCGTTCAGCCCCCTGGGGGTGCACGCCGCGTCCTACTCGACCCTCGACCCGGGCCGGGTTAAGCCCAACGAGGCGATCTACGCCTACACCAACCGCAACCATGCGTCCATGCTCTGGTACCACGATCATGGCCTCGGGATGACCAGCCTTAACGTCTATGCCGGCCTGGCCGGCCTCTACCTCGTTCGTGACCCTGCCGACGACTGCCTCGGGTTGCCGCGCGGCGAGTTCGAGGTTCCGCTCATCCTGCAGGACCGGACTTTCTACAAGGACGGATCGCTGGCCTACACCATGACCCAGGTGGAAGGCGCGGACACCCCGGTCGTCAACGGGAAGGCCTACCCCTTCCTGGCCGTCCAGCCGCGACGCTACCGGCTACGCATTCTCAACGCCTCGAATGAGCGCTTCTGGCGGCTGCGCTTCGAGGTCGACAGGACCGTCCTGCCGGAGACCTCACTGCCGTTCTGGCTGATCGGTACGGACGGTGGCTTCCGTGCCCCGCTGCAGATGCTGGACTTCCTGATCGGGCCGGCCGAGCGGTACGACCTGATCGTCGACTTCAGCCTGGTCCCCGCGGGCACGCGCGTGACATTGCTGAACTACGACGCGCCGGTCCACTTTCCCGGCGTCCCAGGCGACGGACCTGAAATCTCAGAAATCATGCAGTTCAGGGTGACCGAGCGATTGTCAGGCCCGGACCTGACGACACCGCCCGCGAAACTGGCCCTGCCCGCGGTCGCACCGATCCGGCCAAAACCGGACACCCGTCGCCGGGAATGGGTGGTGTACCAGGACGAGATCTTCCAGACGATGACGTTCAACGCGATCCCGTTCATGGCCCCGTCCGAGGACTTCGTCGAGGCGGGCTCGACCGAGATCTGGGAGTACATCAATCCCAACCACGATGCCCACCCCATGCATGTCCACCTCGTCACCTTCCAGGTGCTGAACAGGCAGCCGATCGACGCAGCCGCCTACCAGGCCGACTTCCAGAAATGGCTATCTGGAGGCCGTAAGCCGGCCGAGAAGCCGGTCCTGGCCAAGTATTTCACCGGCCCGCCGATTCCGCCGGATCCGGACGAGGCACTGTCCAGGAAAGACACGGTAAAAGTCTATCCTGAAATGGTGACCAGGATAATTATCCAGGAATTTAATCCGCCCCAGGAGACGATCGCGTCGATACCAGGAAGCGGTTCCGTGCTGCCGACGACGTACGTCCACCACTGCCATATCCTCGAGCATGAAGACGACGACCTGATGCGCCCCTGGACGATCGTCTGACCGGCGCATCGAAAGCCTCAGCCGGATCAACGCGACCTCGGTCGGGCCGATGCTGGTGTCAAGGAAGCGGCCCTGGCTACGACCACACCATGAGCACCGATCAGCTCAGGTCCGACTAGAGAGGTCTACCCGTCATGTCACGAGTTCGCGTTCACAACATGTCCGTCTCGCTTGATGGCTTCAGCACCGGTGCTGACCAGACCCTGGAGGCACCCTTCGGGCATGCCGGCGGCCGGCTGATGCGGTGGTTCATGGACACCCGCTCGTTCCACCTCATGCAGGGCCAGGAGGCAGGGAGTACCGGCATTGACGACGCCTTCGCCAGCAACTGGGGGCCGGGGATCGGCGTGGAGATCATGGGGCGCAACAAGTTCGGCCCACAGCGCGGGCCATGGACCGACGAGGAGTGGAAGGGCTGGTGGGGCGAGGAGCCACCATTCCACTCCCCTGTGTTCGTGCTCACCCATCACATCCGGCCCTCCATCGAGATGAAGGGCGGCACCACCTTCCACTTCATCGACGCCAGCCCGGCGCAGGCACTGACGGCGGCCAGGGAAGCCGCCGGGGGCCTCGACGTCCGCATCGGCGGCGGCCCGGCCACCGTTCGCCAGTTTCTCGCCGCCGACCTGATCGACTACATGCACGTCGCGGTTGTGCCGATCCTTCTCGGCCGCGGCGAATCCCTCTGGGACGGGCTCGAGGGCCTCCAGGAGCGCTTTGCCCTCGAGTCAGTGAGCTCTCCCAGCGGTGTCACCCACGTCACCTTCACCCGCCGTCAGCGCGCCTAGGCTCACCTCGCCGACCAGGGCATGCTATTTGCCACCGGCCAGGCGGCCCAGGAGGCCGGCGATGTGCTCCGCCTGGCTGGTGTCCAGGCGCACCTCGACCCGGCCTGACAAGGCGCTGCCGCTGGCGTCGGGGTCATAGCTGAGGCAGAGCGTGTCGGGGCTTTCCTTCGTCACCTCAATGGCCTGGCGCACCGGGTGATAGTGCGGCACATGGATGTGCTTGAACCCGCCTGCCCAGACCAGCAGGTGGCGGTCGGTGACCACGATCGTCCCCGTCCCTGACTCCGTGCGGAGCCTGACGAAGTGGCCAGGCCCTTTGGGGTCGCGGTACGTGACGTTGGCGTGGAGGCCTTCTTCAACCAGGAGTATCTCCTCGGAGTCGAGCGCTGCGCATGAACCATCGGCCGCCGCCCCGTTTGCCCACATACGTACCCCGCCCCGCCCGTAGGCCCCGTCGCCTTACTAGGGGTACGAATCCGGGCCGGGAAAGGCTTGCCGGAGCACAATCTCGGTACCAGACGGCTGAACCACCGCTGACCGGGCCGCATTGCGCCGGAGGTAGGCCGCATTGTGCACCGTCCGTCATGCGACGGGATGTGCCGTACCTCATCGCCCGCGGCTACACTAGGTCATATGACTGCCACGACGATGGGGTCCCGCCTCGTAGCGGGCTTCCTGCGCCGTGCCGTCGTCGCCGGGCGCCGACGGCTGGCGTGGCTGCGTGGCCTCGTGCCGGGCGAGACGGCCGCCCCAGCGGAGGTGACGGCCAGGCAGCTAAGGCCAGTGGTCGTCCCGGGGAGCCTGGAGGATCTTCACGGTCCCGGTTCCGGGGTACTGGAGCTGCCCGTCCGGCTGTACTGGTCATCCGGCTCTCGGCGGTTTGACCTGGCCGACCCGGACCAGGTGGCGGCCATGTACGACGCGGTCCTCGACGGCGCGGCGGTGATCGGCGACATTACCGGGCACCTGAACGCTGGCTTGCTGGTCCGGGCCTGGCCTGACCTGGGCATGAGCCGCGCGAAGCGAGAGGCATGGGAGAACCGGTTTCCCGTGCTGCGCCGTCAGCGCCTCTCCGCGGCCTAGTGCTTCTCGATGACCGGCATCGCGCGATCGCGCGCGTGGCCCTCGCCGCCGCCGGACGAAAGTACGGGGTGGCATTCGCCGGAGGCGGGGCCCTTCAGATTCATGACGTGAGCGACCGCCGAACCCAGGACGTCGACCTGTTCGTTCGCAATGCCGGGAATGTCGGTAAGGCCGCCGCGGTGATCGTGGACGCGCTCGAACGGGCCGGCTACCGGGTGCAGGTTACCTTTGCCGACGAGGGCCTGTGGGAACTTGAGGTGTACCCGCTCGCGCCAGTACCGGCGGCCCCGGGTGGCGAGGCCAGCGAGCCTGTTCAGGTCCAGGTGGCCCACTTCGCCTTCAGCGACACGGTGACCAAGGACGTGGGCCCGGTCGTCACCCTGGACTACCTGGCGGCCCGGAAGGCAGTCGCCATCCTGGAGCGCCACCAGGTCCGCGACTACGTGGACATTGCCTCGCTCGTCGACGCTGGCTACGGCATCCGGCAACTGCTCGCGATGGCGTTCGCCGAAGAGCCGTCGCTGACGCCGGAAGACGCCGGCGACGCGGGCACGCACCTGGACCGGGTTTCCGACGCGCGGCTGGCCCGGGAGCTACCGCACGGGAAGACTCCGGCGTGGGTGCGAGCGGCATTCGCCGACTGGCCACGCCACCCCGTTCACACTGATTAGCCGGAGGCCCTCGCCCTGGGACAGATCACCGGCTCGGCAGCAGAGTCCTACCTGGTCGGGAACGCCGATTCCGCCGGTCACCGGGGGCTGTTAGTCTGGCCGCTGGTGGCAAGGGTCCTTGCCACCTCGGACGAGATGTGCGCCGTACCCGATGCGCAAGACGACGCACGCTGGAGTTCCCATGGCCAAAGCCGCTGAGGCGGGCTGCCCCGACCTCTCCGCCTTCAGGAACCTCGATGTCGCCTGGATCCACGGCTCGCCTGCCGCCAAGTACAACACTGATCCCGATATCCAGGTCCACGCCTATGACGAGCACACCTACATCCTGCGCCAGAACATGGCGGTGCACTATGAGGCCCCGTTCATGTTCCTCCTGTTCGGGGACTCGACTGCGGTCCTGCTCGATACTGGTGCGACGGCGGATCAGAAGTTCTTCCCGCTGCGCGCGACCGTCGATAAGATCATCGACGGCTGGCTCGCCGACCATCCTCATTCCGCGGATTACCGGCTGCTTGTCCTGCACACGCACTCGCACGACGACCACACGGCCGCCGATGGTCAGTTCGCTGGCCGGCCTAGCACGGTGGTGATCAGCGCCGAGCGGGATACGGCGTGGCGATACTTCGGGTTCACGGATGAGCCGGACCCGGCGACCCAGATCGATCTCGGTGGCCGTGTCCTTGACTGCCTGGCGACTCCGGGCCACGACAAGGCGGCAGTCACCTACTACGACCGCTATACCGGGATACTCTTCACCGGCGACACCATCTACCCGGGACGTCTGTACGTCCGCGACTGGCAGGGCTTCGTCCAGACGATCGACCGGCTCGTGACGTGGTGCGCGCGGCATCCCGTTACCCACTTGCTGGGCTGTCACATCGAGATGACGACCGAGCCCGGCGTGGATTACCCGGTCGGCTGGACCTATCAGCCGGACGAGCCTCCCCTCGAACTGACCACGGACGACCTCATTCAACTCCAGGCCACGGTGAAGGCCCACGACTCCCAGCCGGGCCGCTACGTCCTGCCCCAGATGATCATCACCCCCGTCAGCTGACGACCGGGTCCCATCCAGGCGGCAGGCCCCGGCAATGATTTAATGTGATCTATTGACGTCTGATGTCTTACGCGGGAGTCTAGACAACGTTGTCATCGGCCCCAAGGAAGGCGTCGTAAAGTCATGCCTGAGCAGCACCATCACATGTCCCGGCGACGGTTCCTGTCCGCCAACGCCACGCTGCTTGGCGGATTCGGCCTCGCCGTGGCCTTCCCCCAGGCACCGCCGGCCAGCGCCGCCGAGACGGCCGGCCAGGGAAGCGGTGGCGGCGCGCCATCCACCGATCTGGCCCTGTACCGGCCGGTGACCGTGTCGTCCACCGCCTACGGCCCGACGCCCGCCGAGTTCGCCGTCGACCGGCTCGCGGTACCCGGGGTGGCCGGCACTGGCTGGCGGGCGGGCGGGCCAGACCCGCAGTGGATCACGGTCGACCTCCAGGCGCCCTGCCGCGTCGAGTCGGTC
>Ga0335072_10001119_pt1 | contig 45167 bp, 35 predicted proteins | sample Lox_Sample_21_FD_206725 | JGI IMG/M metagenome (GOLD analysis project Ga0335072, IMG submission 206725) | Soil microbial communities from Loxahatchee National Wildlife Refuge, Florida, United States - Lox_Sample_2.1 | ecosystem: Environmental > Terrestrial > Soil > Wetlands | place: USA... | reverse complement strand
GCGAACGCTGCGTTTCCACTGCGGCTCGGGGTGGTATGTCCGAGAACGTACGTTCCAGCCGTGGAGGGCGCCGTGAAAGGGGACCGCGTCGAGATCGTGGTCGATACCGGCGACGGTGCCAGGACCTATGAGGTCGACGCCACGCGGGCCGGCCGCAGGGTCGAGGTGAGCACCGTGCGCGGCGTGGTCGAGGTGAACGAGGTCACCAGGACCGGGACGGTGGTGCGCACCGCCCGCTTCATGGCCAGCCGGGTCATCGCCCTGGTCGAGCACCCCGCGGATACGTCTACGCCGGTGCACTAGCATGCGCAGGTGGATCTACTCGAACCGGTCACGCAGCCGTACGCATGGGGATCGCACACGGCGGTCGCCGAGCTTCAGGGGCGGCCCGCCCCGACCGCCGAGCCCGAGGCCGAACTGTGGATGGGTGCGCACCCGTCGGCGCCGTCCGGTGTGGACCGGGCCGGCGTCAGGACCACGCTCGACGCGGTGATCGCCGCGGACCCCGCCCGCGAACTCGGCGCCACCACCGCCGCGCGGTTCGGCGGGCGGCTGCCGTTCCTGCTCAAGGTGCTGGCCGCGGACAAGGCGCTGTCCATTCAGGTGCACCCGTCGCGGGAACAGGCCGAGGCGGGTTACCGCGCCGAGACAGAGCGGGGGCTTGCGCCTGGCGACAAGTCGCGCAACTACGTCGACGACTGGCCCAAGCCGGAGATCCTCTGCGCGCTGACCAGGTTCGAGGTGCTGGCGGGCATGCGGACCTCGGACGACGCCGCCGCGCTGCTCCGCGCCCTCGGGATCCGCGAGCTTGACCCGCTTGCGGCGGACCTGGCGGCCGCGACCAGCCCGGCGGCACTCACCCGGGCGCTCGCCGCCATCCTGACCTGGCCCGCCGGCGACCGCGCCGCCCTGGTCGCCGCGGTCGTCGCCGCCTGCGAGCGGATCGAGGCGGAGGGCGGCGGGTACGCGGCCGCCTGCGCCGCGACCGCGCGGCTCGCCGGGGACCACCCCGCCGATCTCGGCATCGTCGCGTCACTGCTGCTGAGACACGCGATCCTGGAGCCGGGCGAGGCGGTCTTCCTGCCGGCCGGCGGCCTGCACGCCTATCTGCAGGGCACCGGCGTCGAACTGCTGGCCAACTCCGACAACGTCGTGCGGGCCGGGCTCACATCCAAGCACATCGACGTGCCGGAACTGCTCAAACTGACGGATCCGGCGGCGGCCGTGCCGGTCATCGAACCGCGGCCGGCCGGGGACGAGGTGTTCCGCTACGACTCGCCGGCGCCGGAGTTCCGGCTGTACCTGGCAAGGCCCGGATGCGGCCCGGTGACCCTGCCGGGCGACGGCGGGCCACGGATCGTGCTGTGCACGGAAGGTGCCGGGCTGCTGCGGGCAAACACCGGCACGCTCAAGCTGGCCAGGGGCGAATCGTGCTATCTGTCCGCGGCGGACGGACCGGTTGCCGCGTCGGGGCCCGCGGCCCTATTCATCGCGGCGAATGGCCTGACCAGCGCAGACGACGGGCGCGCGTAGCGAGATTGCATCAGCACGTGCAGATGAATGACGCATCTTAAACGTGCAATTTCATTTTACCGGATAATTGCATGCTTTTACCCTAATGATTGCGTGTTGGCGGCTAGCCACCGCAAAGCAGAACCGTTAGCGTAATGCGGAGCGAACTTTCGATCCAGCCATTACGTGGGGTGAGCGGCGGATCGATCCTCTGTGCCGTCAGGGATGAAAAGCTCCGGTCTTTACCCGGTTAATTGCTCTCAGGTGGTGGGGCGAATGGCGAGCGGTACTGTCATGATCTCGGTGGGGCGGCACCGGCTGGCGGCGACCGTCGCCGGCCTGGGGACGCCGGCCGTGGTCATCGAGCCACCGTTCGGCGGGGCCGCGGAAGACTGGGACAAGATCGCCGCGGCACTGGCCGAGGAAACCACCGTCATCACCTATGACCGGGCACCCTACGGCGCGAGCAGCCGCGCACGGGACGCGCGGACGCCTCGTGATATCGCCGCCGACCTGGACGGCCTGCTGCGGGAACTCGGCGTGGCCGGTCCGCTCGTTCTCGTCGGGCACTCAGCGGGTGGCATCTACGTCCGTGCCTACGCCGCGGAGCATCTGGACCGGGTCGCGGGCATGATCCTTGTCGAGTCGAGCCACGAGGGCCAGCGGCTGGTACTCGACCCGCTGCGCCCGCGCAAGGACCGGCTGAAGACGGCGCTCGTGATCCCCTCGATCATCAGGGAGTCACTGGATCAGCGCCGCGGCGGTGACCGGCGCTCGATCATCCGCGAGTGGCGCACATTCAAGCGGGCCACCGCCGTCCGGCCCGCGCTGCCGCCTGGCGGGCTCGGTAGCCGCCCTCTCGTGGTCCTGACCTGCGCGCCGGGCCACCCCGGGGTGCCGGAACGCGTCCATCAAGCCTGGCACGACCTGCACAGGGACCTGGCCGGGCTGTCGTCCAACAGCCGGCATGTCGTCTCCCGCAGTTACGACCACTACCTGAACTTCGGTGACCCGGACCTGGTTGTCTCCGCCATCAGAGACGTGGTCCGGTGCGCGAGGTCCGGCAACCCGCTCGCGGAAGCGCTGACGGTCTCTGACGCTGAGTGAGAGGTCCCCCAGGCAGAGGTTCGGCAGCCCGTACCCGGGGCGCTGGGCAAGCCCCTACCATTTCCCTGTGGCAACGGATTACGGCGGCATATACGGCAGACAGCCGTGGCATGGTGCCCAGCCGCCGCGCCCGGGCCGTCCGGACCATGGCCGCCCTGCGCAGCCTGGGTCCCCGCCGCCGCCGGGATTCCCGCTGCGCCGGCGCCGCGCGCGGTTTCTCGCGGTCACCGTTCTCGTGCTCGGCCTGGCCGGCTTCGCCGCCTCGGTGGCCGGACTGGCCAACCAGGTACTGCACAGGAAGCTCAGCGCGAGCCAGATGGAGCAGATCACCAACTGGGAGTACGGCAAGCGCTGGCGCACGCTTCCCGCTGACGCGATCTTCCCCGCGTCGGTCAGCTACCCCCCGCCCGCGGGGCTCTACGGCGACCCCGCGCTGACCCTCGCGGCACGCCGCGTCGGCGTCGCCGGCCAGGCAAGCTGCGCGGCGGCCGCCGACCCCACCGCCGCCGCTGTGCTCGATCACGACGGCTGCCAGGCCCTGCTGCGGGCCACCTACGTGGACGATACCGACAGCTACGTGGTGACCGTGGGCGCGGCGGTGCTGCCCGGCAGCGCCCAGGCCGCCGCCGCGGCCCGCACGATCGCCCACGCGACCGGGGCGGACGGGCTCGGACCCGCCGTGCGCACCGTGCGGTTCGCGGCCACCCCCGCGGCCGGGTTCACCGACAGCCGCCGGCAGCTTTCCGGCGTCGTCTCGGCCGGCACGTACGTCGTCCTCTACACGGTCGGCTACGCCGACGAGCGGCCCAGGGAGCCGGTCGCGGGGGACACCTACACGGACGATGAGATGAGCAGTGCGGGAACGGGCGTCGCGCACGCCGTGCTCTCCGTGCTGGCCGCGCCGGTGCCGGCGCCCAGCTGCCCGGGGACGCCGGGATGCACAGGGGGCTGGGAACGCTGAGGACGCCGGGAATGCGGGTAACACCGAGGACGCTGGGCCGTGTGCTGGCGGGCGCTTGCGCCGCGGTCGTGCTCGGCGTGCTGCCCGCGCTGCCCGCGGGCGCGGCGGTCGCCGACCCGGTCCAGCAGCAGCAGCAGTGGGTGTTCGGCATGATGAACATCCCCGCCGCTTGGCAGGTCACCAAGGGCGCCGACGTCACCGTCGCGGTGATCGACAGCGGCGTCAACCCGGACGTGTCCGACCTGACGGGCTCGGTTGTCACCGGCCCGGACTACACCGGGCTGCACACCTCGGAGAACAACCCCGACTGGGGGCTGCACGGAACGTGGATGGCGTCCATCATCGCCGGGCACGGCCACGATGACGGGGCCGACGGGATCATCGGGGTGGCGCCAGAGGCCAAGATCCTCTCCATCCGGGTGATACCTGACAAGGAGGATCCCGGCTACCAGACGTATAACGCCGAGAGCGAGGAGCGCATCCAGGGCGAACTGGCCGACGGGATCATCACGGCGGTCAAGGACCACGCCAAGGTGATCAGCATGTCGATCGGCTACTCGGCGCCGAGCGGCGCCGTGCGGGCCGCGATCCAGTACGCCTACCAGCACGGGACCGTCCTGGTGGCGTCCTCGGGCAACTCGGGCGACAACGATACGCGGCACTCGGCCGGCAGCTCCGACATGGCGCCCGTGTCGTTCCCGGCCGAGTACCCGGGCGTGATCAGCGTGGGCGCGGTCACCATGGACCGCCAGCCGGCCAGTTTCTCCAGCGGCAACCTTTCCGTCAAGGTCGCCGCGCCGGGCAAGGGCGTCCCCGCTCAGGGGAGGAACGGCCTGTACTACACCGTCGACGGCACCAGCCCGGCGTGCGCGCTCGTGGCGGGCGTCGCCGCGCTCATCGAGTCCAGGTACCCCGCGATCTCTCCTGCGCTGGTGGAAGAGGCGCTGACCACGACCGCGCAGCAGAGCCCGGCTGGTGCATACAACGTGCTCACCGGGTTCGGCATCGTCAACGCGGGCGCCGCGCTCACCGAGGCGGGACGGCTCATCAAGGAGCAGCCCCAGGGGTCGCAGGTCGCGCTTGACACGCACTTCGGCGGTGGCGCCGCGGCGGTGCCGGCGGAACCGGTCACCTCGGGCGGCGACGGCAGGCTGGTCGCGTTCATGGTCCTGGTGCTGCTGTCTCTCGCGGTGGTGGCCGGCGGCATCGTCGGCATCGTCAGGACCCGCGAAGCGCGGCGGGGATGAACCGGTGACGGAGATCGACGAGTACGCCTCCCAGGTGCTTGACGTGGTGGACGCGATTCCCGCCGGGCAGGTGATGTCCTACGGCGACATCGCCGAGTACCTGGGCGCGGGCGGTCCCCGCCAGGTCGGCCAGGTGATGTCCCGCTACGGCGGCGGAGCGCCGTGGTGGCGGGTGATCCACGCGGACGGCACGCCGCCGCCCGGGCACGAGGGTGTGGCGCTCTCCCACTACCTGGCCGAGGGGACGCCGCTGCGCTCCGCGGCCCGGCCGGTGCGCGTTGACATGCGCAAGGCACGGTGGCGAGGGGCCGGCTGAACCAGGGCAGGAATGTCGGTGCCGCATGGTGAAATCGGACCTGATGAACGGTTACCGACTCGTCCGCCAGCCGCCCGCCGCGGGCCCGCCCGCCGCGCCGGAACTAGACGAGGCCCAGCAGCGGGTGGTCGACCACAAGGGCGGCCCGCTGCTCGTGCTCGCCGGCCCGGGCACGGGCAAGACCACCACGATCGTGGCGGCGGTGGCGGAGCGGATCGAGCGGCGCGGCATCGATCCCGGCCGCATCCTCGTGCTCACCTTCAGCAGGAAGGCGGCGGGTGAACTGCGCGACCGGATCACCGCCAGGCTCGGCAGGACCACCTCGGAGCCGCTCGCGCTCACCTTCCACAGCTACGCCTACGCGCTCGTCCGCCGGGAGTTCGTGCTGGCCGGGGATCAGCCGCCGCGGCTGCTCTCGGCGCCGGAGCAGCTTCTCGAGATCCGCCGGATGCTGCGCGGCGAGGCAGCCGACGGCACCGGGAACTGGCCGCAGCGGCTCCGGCCCGCGCTGGCCACCAGGGGCTTCGCCGAGGAACTGCGCGACGTCCTGATGCGCGCGGCGGAGCGCGGACTCGACGGCAAGGCGCTGCGCCAGCTTGGCCGCCGGTCCCAGCGCGACGACTGGGTGGCGGCGGGCGCTTTCCTCGACCGCTACTCCGCGCGCTTCGACCTGGCGCCCGTGCCCGCCTACGACTACGCGGAGATCGTCAGGATCGCCGCCAGCCTGCTGACCAGGCAGGCGACCAGGCAGCGGGAGCAGGACTGCTACGACGCGGTACTCGTCGACGAGTACCAGGACTGCGACCCGGCGCAGGAGGCACTGCTGCACGCCCTGGCCGGCGACGGCAGGGACCTGGTGGCGGTGGGTGACCCGGACCAGTCGATCTACGCCTTCCGCGGCGCCGACGTACGCGTGCTCACCAGCTTCCCCGACCGCTTCCGCGGCCCGGACGGCGCGCCGGCCCCGGTCATCGCGCTGCGCACCTGCCGTCGCAGCGGCCCGGCGCTGCTCGCCGCGTCGCGCCGGGTCGCGCGCCGCCTGCCGGCCGCGCCCAGGCCGTCGGGCGAACACAGCGGCGACACCGCGGCGCACCGCCGCCTGATACCGGTCAACGGCGGCCCCGCCGGGCAGGTCAGGATCTGCGTCGCGGACACCCAGGCGCAGGAGGCGGCCGTGGTCGCGGACACCCTCCGCCGGGCGCACCTGGCGAACGGGGTGCCGTGGCGGCGGATGGCGGTCCTGGTCCGTTCCGCGCAGCGGCAACTGCCGTCGCTGCGCCGGGCGCTGAGCGCCGCCGGGGTGCCGGTGACCGTCGCCGGCGATGAGCTGCCGCTGCCCGACGAGCCTGGTGTGCGGCCGCTGCTCCTGCTGCTGCGCTGCGCCGTCCAGCCGGAAAGGCTCGATGACGAGGCCGCGGCCGAGCTGCTGACCGGACCGCTCGGCCAGACCGACACCCTCGGCCTGCGCAAGCTCAGGCGCGCACTCGACGGCATACCGGTGCGGGAGTCACTGACCGACCCGCGGGTCCTGCACGCGGTCAGCGACCGGGTCGCCGCACCTGCCCGCCGGGTCGCGGCGCTGCTCGACCTGGCGGGGCGGCTGGTCGCCGAGGAGGCGACCGCGGAAGACGTGCTCTGGGCGGTCTGGGCCGAATCCGGCCTGGGCCAGCGGTGGGAGCAGCAGGCCGAGCACGACCCCGCGGCCGACCGGGACCTGGACGCGGTGCTCGCCCTGTTCGACGCCGCGGCGCGGTTTACCGACGACCTTCCGCCGGGTAGTCCGCGGCTGTTCCTCGATAGCCTGGCCGGCCAGGAGATCGCCGGGGACACCCTGGCCGAGCACGCGGTCCGCGAGGACTGCGTCCGCCTGCTCACGGCCCACCGGTCCAAGGGCCTCGAATGGGATGTGGTGGTCGTCGCGGGCGTGCAGGAAGAGGTCTGGCCCGACCTGCGGCTGCGCGGCTCGCTGCTCGGCGCCGACGAGGTCGCCGAGGCGGCCGGGCCGCTGCCGTCCGACCTTGTCCAGGGAGCGGCGCCCCGCGACGTCGCCGTCGCCGCCCGCGCGGCCCGGCTGCTGGCCGAGGAGCGGCGGCTGTTCTACGTGGCGGCCACCCGGGCCAGGAAGCTGCTCATGGTGACCGCCTCCGGCGGCGACGACCAGGACCAGCGTCCGTCCAGGTTCCTGGCCGAACTGGCGGGCGAGGACATTGAGATCGAGCGGGCCAGCGCCGCGACCCGGTGGCTGTCCCTGCCGGCCCTCGTCGCGGACCTGCGCAGGACCGCGGCGGACCCGGCGCGGCCTGCGGGGCTGCGGGCGGCCGCCGCCCGGCAGCTGGCCAGGCTGGCGGACGCGGGCGTGCGCGGTGCCGATCCGGCGAGCTGGTACGCGCTGACGGAACTCTCCGACATGCGGCCCATCGTCGATGACGGCGAGCGGGTCAGGCTGTCGCCGTCGCACGTGGAGACGTTCACCCGGTGCGGCCTGCGCTGGCTCCTCGAGTCCGCGGTCGGGGCGGGGCATCCAGACGTCCTGCGCCACCTGGGCACGGTCATCCACGCCGCCGCGCAGCTCATCGCCGAGGGTGCCGCCGAGGAGCAGGTGACGAACAGGATCGACGACATCTGGCACCACCTGGACTTCGGCAGCGTCTGGTACGGGACCAGGCAGCGGGAGCTTGCGGAGAAGATGGTCCGCAAGTTCCTCGACTGGCACGCGGCCAACCCGAGGGAGCTGCTCAAGGCCGAGCAGGCGCTCAAGGTAAGTGCCGGCCGGGTGGAGATCACCGGCAGGGTCGACCGGCTCGAGCGGGACGGCGAGGGCCGCGGCGTCATCGTGGACCTGAAGACCGGGTCGTCGTCGCCGCGCGAGGAGGAGCTTGACCGCCATCCGCAGCTCGGCGTCTACCAGCTCGCCGTGCTGCTCGGCGCGTTCGAGCGGTTCGGCGTGACCGAGCCGGGCGGCGCCGAGCTTGTACAGGTCGGCAAGGCGGGCCTGCGCGCGCAGGCCAGGGTCCAGCGCCAGCGCGCGCTGGCCGATGACCCGGACCCAGGCTGGGCGCGCAACCTCGTCGACGCGGTGGCCGAGGGCATGGCAGGTCCCGTCTACCGCGCCCGGGTGAACCAGGGGTGCCGGACCTGCCCGGTGGCGTCGTGCTGCCCCGTTCATCCCGACGGCGGCGAGGTCGCCAGGTAAAGGCAAAGACTCGAAGGTAAAAAGCACACTAACGAAATCTTTAACCTGCCGGTACATTGGACCGCCAGGAGGTTCCGTGCGTGGACTATGTGACGAGCCGGGTGCCGGCGTCGAAGGATGACCGGCATGCGTGGGCAGAACCAGGGGTGGAAGACCTCGGCGGCGGACTGTACCGGATACCGCTGCCGCTGCCCGGCGACGCGCTGACCGCGGTCAACGTCTATGCCATCACCGGCGATCACGGCGTGGACCTGGTCGACGCGGGCATGGCGCTCACGCAGGCCCGCGAGCGGCTGACCGGGGCGCTCAGCCAGCTCGGCTACGGACTGCCCGACATCAGGAACTTCTTCATCACCCACATCCACCAGGACCACTACACCCTCGCGGTCCAGCTGCGGACCACGCTGCGCGGCAAGATCACCCTCGGCGAGGGTGAGCGGGTCAACATGGACGCGATCAGGGACGTCGCCGCCGGCCGGGCCGAGGTCGGGTTCATCGAGATGCTCCCGCGGATGGGCGCCACGGTCCTGGCGGGGAAGGTCCGCGGCATCCTTGAGCCGAAGCTCGCCGACCCGCAGCCGAAGCTGGAGTGGTCCGACCCCGACCGCTGGCTGCCTGACGGAGCGCTGCTCGACCTGCCGGGCCGGACCCTGCGCGCCATCCACACGCCCGGGCACACCAGCGGCCACGTCGTGTTCCACGACGAGGCGGCGGGCGTGCTGTTCGCCGGGGACCACATCCTGCCGCACATCACCCCGTCGATCGGCTTCCAGCCGGTGATCACCCGGCTGGCGCTGAACGAGTACCTTGGCTCGCTCCGGCTGATGCTCACGCTGCCCGACACACGGCTGCTGCCCGCCCACGGGCCGGTCCAGGCGTCCAGCCATACCAGGGTCCGTCAGCTGCTCGAACACCACGAAAACCGGCTCGCGCGGACGCTGGCGGCGGCCAGCGGCGGCCCGGTCACCGCCTTCGAGGCGGCCGCCGCGCTGCCGTGGACCCGCAGGCAGCGCAAGCTCACCGAGCTCGACCCGATGAACCAGCTGCTCGCCACCGGAGAGACGGCCGCCCACCTGGAGGTCCTCGTCATCCGGGGCGAGCTGACCCGGGAGAGATCTCCCGAGGGCGTCGACCTCTACGGCCCGCCGCCGGCCGCGGTGTCCGGGTAAGGACCACGCCCGCGCCGGCCCGGCGGGTCCTGCCGCCGCCCGCCGCCGGCCTGCCGCCAGTGATCCAGAAGAACGGTTGCGCGTTAACCTGTCACGCCACTCGCTTTCTTTCACAGGCGAGGCAACCCCGCGCCCGCTCGCACGCATCAGGTGAGTATGAATCCAGCCAAGGCAGTTCCCGCGTGAGCGGTTCACGGGACGCCGAATACACCGAGTACGTCCAGTCCCGCCTGGCGTGGCTGCGGCGCGTGGCGTACCTGCTGTGCCAGGACTGGCAGTCCGCCGATGACCTGGTGCAGTGCGCGATCACCAGGCTGTACGCCAACTGGGGCAAGGCCCGCGACGCGGCGAGCATCGACGCCTACACCAGGACCATCATGGTCCGGGTCTTCCTCGCCGAGCGCCGGTCTGCCTGGTACCGCCGCGTCATCCTCATCGACGCTCCCGGCGACTTGCCCGGGTTCCAGCACGACCACGCCGTCCGCATGGACGTCCGCACCGCCCTCGCCGCCCTGCCGCCGAGGCAGCGCGCCACCCTCGTGCTCCGCTACTACTGCGACCTGTCGGTCGAGCTGACGGCGCGGGAACTCGGCTGCACGCCGGGCACCGTGAAGAGCCAGACCGCCAGGGGCCTGGACGCGCTGCGCCGCGCGCTCGGCCCGATCATGGCCGAGGAGGCCTGACCGTGAACGAGAACAACGTACGCTTCCTCCTGCACGACATCGCGGACCGGCCAGAGCCCGCCTCCCGGGTCGACATCGGCCGTGCCCGCCGGGCCGGCCTGCGCCGCCTGTGGGCGCGCCGCGCCGCGGTCCCGGCCGCCGTCGCGGCGGTGATCGCGGCCGTCGTGGTGGTCCCGCAGGCGCTGACCTCGGCTGCTCCCGGCCGCCCCGGGACGACGCCCGCCGCCTCGGGGTCCGCCTCGGGGTCCGCCAAGCCGAAGACGACCTCCCCGACTCCGAAGCCGACGGCCGCCCCGGCCGATGTCCCGTCGCCCGATGGCTACCTCAACCCGCTGGTCCCCTACGCGGCCTTCGGCTACCTGCCGCAGAGCTACTCGCTGGACATCACGCCGTCGGCGATCCACGACGGGTTCCTGTCAACCGTCGACAACCTCACGATCACGGCTGCCCAGTCCGCAGCCGGCTATTACATCCAGCTCTCCGTGATGCCCAAGGGCGGCTGCTACGGGCTGCTGAACGGCATTCCCGGCTGGTCGGCAACGCAGGAGCAGGACGCCAGGTGCGCGGAACTGACCGGCCAGGAATCCGGCCGGGCCGCGGACGTGGACGGCCGGATCGCCTACTGGGGCAACGGCGGCACCGCGCTCGCCTGGCAGTACGCACCGGACGCGTGGGCGCTCCTGCAGGCGCAGAGCAGCGGCGACTCCAGGTTCCCGGCCGGCCAGGCGATGACCCTGCTGCCCAAGATGGCCGCCACGGTGAAGTTCGGCCAGACCCAGCCGGTCGTCTTCCCGTTCAAGCTCGCCGGCGCGGTTCCCCCTGACTGGCACCCGGTGTCGGCGACCTACAGCGTGCTGGCCACTGGCCAGTACCTGGCCAGCGAACTCGACGTGGCGCCGTACACCGACTACGAGCAGCACGGCGTGACGGGCTTGATCATCGACGCCGGCGAGACACCGGGGGTCAACGGCAACACCTGCACAACGGCGCCCCAGGGCACCTCGGGGGAAGCCGCGAACGCGGTCTCCTACACACAGAAGGACGGCGTGACCTGGGTGGTCCAGGCCCCCGAGACAACGGGTGCGAAGGCCTCGCCGTACGGGATGACAGACAATAACGCGACGGCATGCAACCAGCAGCCGGACAGCGGCCTGTACGCCTTCGCCGACCTGAAGACGAACACCACGGGCGCCGCGAAGACCGGCGGCATCCAGTTCATACTCAGCCGCCTGGGCATCCTCGGCGCGGACCCGCAGTCCTGGACGAGCGCCCCGCTCAACGGCTGATACCCGTCGCCTGAAGCGGCCACCCCGACCGGCTCGATTGCGGTTGCTCACCGCCAGCAGCGGGTGAATGCCGTCCACGGTCCCGGGACCGCGGACGGCAAGTGCGCGCGGGTGCACCGCCCACCGCACTCAAATGGCCTGCGAACGGGTTTCGCTGCCTGCGCGACTAGCTGGAGAGCACGGCGCGGGTGCCGTGCGCATCCCCGGCCGGGTCGTACGTCACGCCTGCGGGTGCCCGGCAGCGCCAGGGAGCCGCTGCCGCTCCGGTCTTCCAGTCCGCCCGGGCGCCAGTGAGGCATCGTCGACCGGGCGGCGAATGTCGGTGGGGTCTGCTGGAATTGGAGCGTGGAGAGGTACACGGCGGGGCAGCTCGCGCGGGCGCTGCGGCTGCCGGAGCCGACGGCGGAGCAGGCGGCGGTGATTGAGGCGCCGCTCGGGCCGCAGGCCGTCGTCGCGGGTGCCGGGTCAGGCAAGAGCGAGACCATGGCCGAACGGCTGGTGTGGCTGGTCGCCAACGGCATGGTCCGCCCGGACCGGGTACTCGGCCTCACGTTCACGAGGAAGGCGGCGGCCGAACTCGCCGAGCGGGTACGCACCCGCCTGGAAGCGCTGCGCCGCGCCGGGCTCGCGAACGCCCCCGCTGATGACGAGACCGGGCCATGGGCGGGCGATCCGGTGATCAGCACCTATCACGCCTACGCGGGCCGCCTGGTCAGCGACCACGCGCTGCGCGAAGGACTTGAGCCGTCGATGCGGCTGATCACGGCCGCCCTGTCCTGGCAGCTCGCCGCGTCGATCACGGCCGCCTACGACGGGCCGATGGATGAGGTGCAGTGGACGCCGCAGACTGTGACCGCGGCGGTGCTCGAACTGGCCGGCGACCTCGCGGAGCATCTCAGGTCGTCGCAGGACGTGCGCGACGCGGGGGAGTGGCTGCAGGCCAGGGCGGCCCTGCTGCCCGGTGGCAAGGTCCCGGCCAGCGTGCGCCGTATCCTGGCGGACCAGCGGACCAGGGAGCAGCTGCTGCCGCTCGTCGACCGTTATGCGGCGGCCAAGCGGACGCGCGAAGTGCTCGACCACGGGGACCAGGTCAGGCTCGCGGCGCGGATCGCGATGCGGCACCCGGAGGTCGGCGCCGCCGAGCGGACCCGCTACCAGGTGGTGCTGCTCGATGAGTACCAGGACACGAGCCACGCGCAGCTCAAGCTGCTGCACGCCCTGTTCGGCAACGGGCATCCGGTCACCGCCGTCGGTGACCCGTGCCAGTCGATCTACGGCTGGCGCGGCGCGAGCGCCGGCAACCTGCGCCGGTTCGCCCAGGACTTCCCTGCCCGGTCGGGACTGCCGACCCCCGTCCACCAGCTCTCCACCAGCTTCCGCAACGCGGGACGCGTCCTCGTTGCCGCCGCCGTCCTGCAGCAGGAACTGCGGGTGCAGGCACCGGACGTCCCCGTACTCGGGCCGGCGCCCGACCGGAGCGGACGCGGCGGCGTGTGCGCCGCGCTGCTGCCGACCGTGACCGACGAGGCGGAGTGGGTAGCAGAACAAGCCGCCGCGCTGCTCGCGCTGCCCGCCGGGTCAGCGCCGGACGGAGGACTGTGGCCGGACGGCAGGGTCGCCGGGGTGCGCCCGTCGGACATCGCCGTACTGTGCAGGAAACGGTCCCAGTTCGTGCCGCTGCGCCGGGCGATCGAGGCCCGTGGCATCCCGTGCGAGGTGGTTGGCCTCGGCGGCCTGCTGTCCGTTCCGGAGGTGCAGGACGTGGTGGCGACGCTGCGCGTGCTGCACGACGCCGCCTCCTCGGACGCCCTGGCCCGCCTGCTGACCGGGCCACGGTGGCGGATCGGCCCCCGCGACCTGGTGGCTCTCGGCCGTCGCGCCCGCGCTCTGGCCCGCGGCGTGGCGGAGTCGGGCGGCGCGGCTGGCCAGCCCGCCGCCGCCCCCCGTGACTCCACAGCCGGCGGTAACCCGGGCGATTCCACCGCCGGCACCGCCCCCCGTGACCCCGGTGCCGGCGGTAACCCGGGCGATTCCACCGCTGGCACCGACCCCGGTGACCCCGGTGACCCCGGTGACCCCGGTGACCCCGGTGCCGCCGGTGACGGCCACGCGGTGGCGACGCTCGACCCGCTCGCGGAGGCCGTCACCGACCTGACTACGGCGGACAGCGCCGCGTCGCTCGTCGAGGCGCTCGACGACCTCGGCCGCCCGGCGGCGTACTCCGAGACCGGGTACGCGCGGCTGTCTGCCCTCGCCGAAGAGACCCGGCGGCTGCGCGAGCACGTGTCCCGCCCGCTCGCGGACCTCATCGCCGAGGTCGAGCGCGCGCTCAGCCTCGACATCGAGGTAGCCGCCAGGCCGGGCGGCGACCTGGCCGCCGCGCGGGCCGACCTGGACGCGTTCACCGATGTGGCCGTCACGTTCGCGGGCGACCAGCCCGAGCCGACGCTTGGCGCGTTCCTCGCCTACCTGTCGGCCGCTCAGCAGGAAGAGTTCGGCCTTGAGACGGGCCGCGTCGGCGAGTCGGACAGCGTGAAGCTGCTTACCGTGCACGCCGCCAAGGGCCTGCAGTGGCCGGCGGTCTTCATCCCGGGGCTGGCCGCGGGGGACAAGTCGCAGGTGTTCCCGGCGCGCCCGAAGACGCCGACGCGGTGGACGCACAACCCGCGGCTGATCCCGTTCCCCTTGCGCGGCGACGCCGGCGACCTGCCCGCGCTGCCCGCGCTCGACGCCGACTCTCTCGCTGGGTTCAACGAGGCCTGCGCGGCCCGCGACCTGGCGGAGGAACGGCGCCTCGCCTATGTCGCGGCGACCAGGGCCGCATTCTGGCTCGGCTGCTCCGGTTACTGGTGGGGCGAGGCGACTGCCCCGCTCGGCCCGTCGGTGTTTCTGACCGAGGTCCGCGCCGCCTGCGAGGCGGGCGCCGGGACGGTAGATCGATGGGCGGACCAGCCGGCCGACGACGCGGACAACCCGCTGCTCGCCGACGTGGACGAGGCGGAGTGGCCGGTCACCCCGGCCGGCCAGCACTTCGCGGCGATCGCCGCGGCAGCGGCACTCGTAGACCAGGCGCGCCGAGATGCCGAGGCCCCTGCGGATGCCGGCGGCCGCTCGGATGATGAGAGCCGCGGGGATGCTGAGGCTGGTCGAAGCGCGGAGACCGGCACGGCCGTCGTGCAAACCCGAGAGGCGCTGGCAGAGGCGGGTCACGCGGGAGCGGAAACGGACGGGCTCATCGATGACCAGCCGGGGCTCACCGACGGGCGGGGGACCGACGGTCGGCGGCTCACCGACGACGATCATGGGCTCACCGAAGAAGAACGGGAGATGGTCGCCGCCTGGGAACTGGACACCGGTCTGCTGCTCGCCGAGCGTGAGCGGCGCCGTGCCCGCGGCGACGGCCCTGTCGAGGTGGTCCTGCCGTCCCGCCTGTCCGTATCCGCCCTGGTCACCCTGGCCAGGAACCCCGACGAACTGGCCCGTCAGGTTCGCCGCCCGGTGCCGCAGCCCCCGGCTAGGCAGGCTCGCCGGGGCACCGCGTTCCACCGGTGGCTTGAGGAGCGGTTCGGCCAGCAGCGGCTGATCGACGACGATGACTTGTTCCTCAGCGACGAGGACGCCGATCCTGGCGATGAACTGATCGAGCTCAGGGCCCGCTTCGAGGCGGGTGAATGGGGCGGCCGCTGGCCACGCGACGTCGAGGTCCCGTTCGACACGCAGATCGGTGACCGTCAGATCCGCGGCCGCATCGACGCCGTCTTCGCCGACCCCGGCGGCGGCTATGACGTGGTCGACTGGAAGACCGGCAAGCCCCCGCGCACGAAGGCGGAAAAGAACGCCGTAGCGGTCCAGCTAGCCGCCTACCGCCTCGCCTGGTCCGCCCTGGCCGACGTCCCCCTGGACAAGGTCCGCGCCGCCTTCTACTACGTCCGCCACGACCGCACCGTCCGCCCCGCCGACCTCCTCGACGCCGACGGCCTCAAAGCCCTCATCAACCGGGTCCCGGTCACGGGCGGCACGAACGTACAGACAGTCGCAGGCACCCAGTAGGGAGAGATCGTCATGATCCGGGGCACTCTCATAATGGAGAGCCTCCGCGCCGGAACGAACCTGGAGGACCTGAAGCTGACCGTCAGGAAGATCAGCCGGTACCGGGCGCAGGGCAGCACACCCGACCAGCCGGACATCTGGACCGTGCTTGACTTCGAGACCGGGGACGACGCAGCGGGGAAACTAGCGGCGGCATTCGCCGGTGCACTCGCGCGGCCCGGCTGGTATGCGGACTTCCACTCGCCGGCGGAGAGCTTCGTCGTGTTCCCCGGCCAGGTCTTCCGTTACCCACGGGGCGACGAGACCGGGCGGGGCGAGGCGCAGGCACACGGCCGCAAGCTCGCCATCCCCGAACCGCAGCTTGACTGGACCGTATAAGAGTCCGCGCCGCCAGGGCCTTTGCGGCTGTCGTGCCTACTGGCGACTCGGGAGCATGGTGAGCGCCTGACAACGCCCCCCGGCGCGCGTCGGATCACAAGCGCCTGAACTGACATCTCGAGCCTTCCGTTGACCTGACCGCCGGGCGTCAGGCCGCGCGGCGCGGCGGCGGAGCATGGTTCCGCAGGACCTGGCTGCCGTCGGGGCTGCGGGCCTCCATGGTGCCGTCGGGGTGAAGGATGATTTCCCAGCCCCAGCGGTGAATACAAGTCTCGTGGTGGAACTCGCAGAAAAGACCGCAATTGTGGACCGAGGTCTCGCCGCCGTCGCTCTTGTGCCTGATGTGGTGGACGTCGGAGGCGGCGGCCGGGCGGTCGCAGCCGCCGGGCCACGCGCAGTGCTGGTCACGGAGCATCACCGCGCGGCGGATCTGTCCGGGTATCGAGTCCGAGAACCCGATGTCCAGCGGGAGCGACGGCGTGCTGTAAGGGCGTTCGAGCAGGCCGGTACGCAGCGCCGAAGCAAGACCGCCAGGCCCGGACACGAAGTCGATGGCTAGCCGTGCGATCGCGTACCGCTGCGCCTGCCACGCCGCGGCCGAGACCGGGGCGCCCGGTGTGCGGCTGCCCAGCGCAGGGCGGCCCAGTGCAGCGCTGCTCGATGCGGGACCGGTCGCCGCAGGGGTGGCGCCCGGCCCGGTCAAGGTGCCACGCGGAGCGGCCTGGGCGAGGGCGATGATCTTGTCGATCACGGTCATGTCCGCGTGGCCGGTGACAACCGGGACAGTCAGCGCGTCGCAGGCGGCGATCTCGGCGTCCTTGCCGGTGAGGTAGGCGGCGCCCGGGTCGGCGGGCTCGCCAAGCCTTGCCCTGAGCCAGGCATCCTCAAGGTCGGCCGCGCCGGGCATCTGCCGCAACTGGGAGACCGGGATGTGCACGGTCACCTGTGTGTCGGCCCCGGCCCTGTCGGGGACGAGCCGGGCGCGGAGCAGCAGGTGGCACGCCTCGGCCAGCGCGTCGTGGAACCGCTGCCCCTCGTTCCTGTCGTCTTCGGGGCCTTGCTTCTTACCCAGGGCCTCCAAGACGGCGGTGACCGCGGCGGCGCACTCGGGGGCCAGGTCACCCCGGATCACGCCCGCGCCGCCGAACGTCAGGCCGAGCCGTACGGAGCGGTCGCGGAAGTCGAAGTCTTCCTCGGGATCGGGATGCGCGGAGCGCCACTGCTCGATCGCGGCGGCCGCGATCGTCGCCAGGTCCTCAAGCGACGCCCCGGCCGTGGCGGCCTGCAGCAGGATCTTGTCGGTCTCGGCGCGCATTCCTTCAGGAAGCTTCCTGGTCCAGCGGGCGATCGCATCCGCCCAGGACCTGGAGATTTCCCCGGCGGCGACGGCGTCGTGCAGGCCGGGCCGCTGACTGAACTGGCGCATCTGCCTGACAGCCGCCCGGGCGTCCTGCCTTGTCATCCGCCCCTTCGCCGCCAGCCATGCCGAGGATGAGCCGTATCCGTCCGCGTCGTGCGCGTCAGCGGCGTCGAACCGGCGCAGCAGGCTAGCGTGCGCCGCAGCGAGCTTCGCCTGGATTTCGCCGAGCGCGATCAGCACCTCGCCGCAAGCTGCCCCGTCAAGCTCGGCCGCGGCCGCGGAATTCAGGTAATCCGCGAATGCGCCTCCGAGCCGCAGGGCCTCGGCAACGCTGCCAGGCACGTCGCCGCCCAACGAATGATCCCCGTCGCCGCACACGCTGATTACCTCCCCCCGGAAAATGCCGCGGATTGCTCCGCCTTCGGTAGCGGTCAGCCCGCCATCCGCACATTTCCAGGTTAGCAAGTGAATTCGACTAAGGCAATATTCATTTCAAGATCATTTTCGAAATCTAACCGATCAACTCGTGAGATAAAGGTGGCTCACGTGAGCCTTTATTCGTAATGGAGACAGTGGGATGGCGCTCACCGCGGCCGCATGGAGCAGGCCGAGATTGAGTCGCTCTGCACGCGTGCTGCCGGAAATTGATCGACTTCGCCTTCGCCAACTACGAGGAAGTCGAAGGGCGACATTCAACGCGCTGGCAGGGGAAGAGTCCACGTGGCCGGGACTGAGGAATCCGCGACGTTAGTCGCTGACTCCCCAGAACGGTCCGGCGGTGCGGGGCACGGTTGCCTGGCACTTGGCTGTCCTCGGCGCTGCGGGCCTCCATGGCGCTGCCGAGTGGACCACAGCGCTCCTCGGCGCGGACGCGAGTACCTGCCAGGCGCCGCCGGGCCTGACTGGTCACGCAAGCGCCGCATGGCGGCCGCCGCTGGCTTGCGGTCACCGGGTGCCGAGGCGGCCATCACGGCCAGGAAACGGCAGCCCTGACGCACGCGGAGCTGGGGCATCAGCCGGCAGGCGCGCGGCCGGGGCCGGGGCCGCGGCGGCTGTTCCGGGACAACATGAACTTGCTGGAATTCGTCTTAAGCCCATAACCAACCCTGCATGATCCAGCGTCCTAGTGATTAGGGGCGGTCACCGCGAGCGTCCGACCGGGTCGCCGCAGTGGCCCGGACTCAACGGGAGGCACGAAAATGAAGACGAGAATGCGTGTCGCAGTGGCGATCTTGGCGGGCGCCGGCATCATCGCGGCGGGAAGCGGGCGCGCGGCTCTTGCCAGTCCGGGCACGCCCGCCACCACGCACGCCACAGCGAGCACGCAGGCCGGGCCGGCCAAGGCTCCCAAGTACGTTGTGCTTGACTGCAGCTTCAAGCCCGTGGTGGAGCCGTCGACCTTCGTAATTACCTGTGCGGACGCTGGGACCGGTGTGCAGGATTTGCACTGGACGAGCTGGACGCCGAAGCTGGCCAGCGGCTACGGCACCTTCTGGGAGAACGACTGCACGCCGGACTGCGCCGACGGTCACTTCCGCTATTACCCGTCGCTGGAAGTACTGTGGGGGAGCGCCACGGTGCAGGGCCACCCGGCTGACCGGCGCTACACGGAGCTGACGGTCATCTTCACCGGCAAGACGCGCCCGCCGGTCTACGTGCTGGAGAACGGCAAACTCGTCGCCACCTACCCGCTTACCCAGACCTTCGACGCCATCTAGGGGTCTGCTGAATCAGCGGCGCCCGGGCGTGCGGTCATGCCGGTGACCAGGCAAGATCCGGCAAGTAGTACGCCAGAAGCGGGAGCCCGACCCCGTTCGGAAAGAAGACGGGAAAGCTCGTCCGTCGTGAAGCCGGCCAGCCTCGTCCAGAGTCCCACGTGGGGGGCGAGCGGCGCCTGGGCCTGCAGTCCGCCCAGGCGCCGGACCGCCTGCCGCGCCGGCATCTCGTGCTGGCGCAGCAGGAGCTGGCGGTCAGCCACGGGGCGGCAGCTGCTGCAGCGCCCACTTGTTGCCGTCCGGGTCGGCGAAGAAGACGAACCGGCCCCAGTCGAGGTCCTGGACGTCGCTGACGTCGGCGCCGCGCGCGAGGAGCTCCGCGTGCGCGGCCTCGATGTCCGCGACAACCATCTGCAGGCCGCGCACGCTCCCCGGCGCGCCCTCGACGATGCCCCGGCCGATCGCGATCGAGCAGGCGGATCCTGGCGGCGTCAGCTGCACGAAGCGCATCTCGTCGCTGACCGTCTGGTCGTGGTCGGCGATGAAGCCGATCTTGTCGGTGTAGAACGCCTTGGCGCGGTCCACGTCAGAAACGGGGATGACCACCAGCTCCAGCTTCATGTCCACCATGGGTCTGCCTCCTTGGTCCTGTGCTCGTGACCCCACGCTAGGCACCGATTAGGAAGACTATGTTCCTAATAGTGCGGCAGACTTGATCTCATGCTGGAAACGTCGGCGCGGCTGCTGCGGCTGCTCTCGCTGCTGCAGACGCCGCGCGAATGGACCGGGAGGGAGCTCGGTGAGCGGCTCGCGGTGTCGCCACGGACCGTCCGCAATGACGTGGACAAGCTCCGTGACCTCGGCTATCCGGTGCTCGCCACGCGCGGGCCCGCCGGCGGGTACCGGCTTGGCGCGGGGGCGGCGATGCCGCCGCTGCTGCTCGACGACGAGGAGGCCGTCGCCGTCGCGGTAGGGCTCAGGACCGTGGCGACCGGAGCCATCGCCGGGATCGAGGAGGCGTCGCTGCGGACGCTGGCCAAGCTGGAGCAGGTGCTGCCGTCCAGGCTGCGGGCCCGTGTCGGCGGGCTGCGGTCGGTCATCACGCCCGTGCCGTACGCTTCGGCGGGGCCGGTGGTGGACCCGGACGTGCTCACCGCGGTCGCGGCCGCCTGCCGCGCCAGGGAGCGGCTGCGGTTCAGCTACCAGTCCCGCGAGGGGGCGGTTAGCGACCGGGAGGCGGAACCCTACCAGCTCGTGAACTGGGGGCGGCGCTGGTACCTGGTGGCGTTCGACACCGGCCGCGGCGACTGGCGGACCTTCCGCGTGGACCGGATCACCCCGCGGACGCCCGGCGGCGGCCGGTTCACGCCGAGGCCCCTGCCGGCGGCCGACCCGGAGGCCCTGGCGGGCTGGGTGGCGCGGCGGGTCGCGACCGGCGCGTGGCGGTACCGGGCGCGGGTAACCGTGTTCGCGTCGGCCGCCGCCGTCAGCGAGCGGATGGGGCCGTACGCGGGGACCGTGACCCCGGTGTCCAGCGAGTCGTGCACGCTGGACACCGGGTCGGACAGCCTGGCCATGATGGCGGTCTACCTGGGGTTCCTGGGCTGGGACTTCCGGGTGGAGTCACCACGGGAACTGGCCGACGAGGTGCGCGCCCTCGCCGGGCGGTACCAGCGGGCGCTGCCCGGTCGGTCCGGCCAGTCGGGCCAGTCGGGCCAGGCGATGCGCTGCGGCGGCAGAAGCTGTTCAGGGAGGCAGCAGAGATCCTGAAGCCGGCGATCGGCACGCTTCAGCGTCTCGATACGCTCGGGCCCGGCGACCCCATCGCGCTGATGAACGCGCATCGGAACCTTGCCCTGACCTACCTTGGCGTGGACTCAGAGAATCCCCCCGGACCCGCCAACATCATCTGGCAGCTATGCGCCGCCCTCGTCCTGTGCAGAGATCACGGCAACGACCACGCACGCGCGACCATCTGCCTGAACCCTCAGCGCGGCCTACCGGCAAAGTGCGCAGTAACGTATGGGAAGTCTTCCCTGCACTGGACGCAGCGGGCCCTCGAATTGTTCTGCGAACCCGGTGACCGTGAGAACGAGGCCCGTGCCTCGATGAGCATCAGCCAGGCGTATGCGCTCGCCGGGGACCGTCCCGCCGCCTGGTGGCCTGGGGTTTACGCGCGGCACGCCGTAGACCTTGCTCACGGCGGTAAATTAAATTACGCCGCTCGGCACGGGTGAAGGTGTCGGCGGGATCGTCGCGAGGCGGTGCGGGTCGTCCCGAGAACGGGCTGCCCAACCAGACCGACGCCATGTTCACGAACATCGTGTGCTTGACACACTGTTAGCACTGAACAGCGTCGCCGCAGCTCAGGACACCTGCAGGAGGTCTCTCCGTCATGATCGTCGCGTTCTCGGTCGCTCCGTCCGGTACCGGACGCGCCGACGGCTCCGTCTCCGATGCGGTTGCCGCAGCGGTGAAGATCGTACGAGACTCCGGCCTGCCGCACCGGACGTCGTCGATGTTCACTGAACTTGAAGGTACCTGGGACGAGTGCTTCGACGTGGTGAAGCGCGCCACCGAGGCCGTGCTCCCGTTCGGATCGCGGGTCTCGCTGGTGCTGAAGGCGGACATCCGGCCAGGCTACGAGGGTCAGATCGACTCGAAGCTTGAGCGGCTGGAGACAGCGATCGAGAAGCAGGACGACCAAGCCCGCTCGTGACCCGCCTGTTAGATGTCTAGGTCATGGCGGAGGCCGGTCTTGCGGCCCGCGCAGCTGCTATTGTCAGCACGAGCTTGTGGTGCCTGGGACTTTCCGCCGGTCAGGTCGGCCGCCGGGGGAGCACGTCCTCGCGGCGGGGGCAGCCTTCATCATCCTGGTGCCGCCGGTACCAGGAAGATGGGTGACGGGACCAGGGCCGGGAGAGCGTTACGCCGCTGGCTGCTGACCGTTGCGGGCGTCGAGCCGCGCGGCGATCCCGGCCAGCGCCGCCGCCTGCGAGCTGGTCAGCGGAGGCAGCCCGGCCGCCAACGCCGCAGCCCACGCTTTGAGTGCCATCTTGCGCCCAGACGCCGAGCCCGTCGGGGCGCGGGCCGAGTTCGCGGCTGCGGGCGAACCCGTCAGGCTCGGCCAGGCCGTCGCCGCGGCGCCGGCTGGTTCCGGGCTGGTCGGAGGGGATACGTTAACCTTTCGATCATGAACGCGACGCCGCAGACACCGGAACCGACGCCGTCCGCCTACGCCGAGGCGGGAGTCGACGAGGAACGGGAGCAGGTCGCGTTCTCCCGGGTCATGCGGCCGTGGCTGGCCAGGACCAAGGTGCGGTCCAAGATGGTCACCTCCATCACAGGCCTGGCCAGCGGGTACTTCGCGACGATCATGCACCTGCCGCCCGGCCCTGCGATCGCCCTTACCACCGACGGCGTGGGCACCAAGATCATGCTGGCCGAAGAGGCCGGCCGCTGGGAGCCGATCGGGATCGACTGCGTGGCGAACAACGTCAACGACCTGATCTGCGTCGGCGCGGTGCCGCTGGCGCTGCTTGACTACATCGCCACCGACCGGATCGACGAGGGCGTGCTCGACGAGGTGGCCCGCGGGCTGTTCCTCGGGGCGGAACTGGCCGGCATCGCCATACCCGGCGGTGAGATCGCGCAGATCGGCGAGATGCTCGCCAAGTCGGAGACCGGTGCCCCCACCCTCGACCTGGTCGGCACCGCTATCGGCGCGGTGCCGCAGGAGCGCACGCCGCTGGACGGCAGCGACGTGCGGCCCGGCGACGTGGTGATCGGGCTGCCCAGTTCCGGCCTGCACAGCAACGGCTACTCCCTGGCCAGGCACGCGCTGTTCAAGAAGGGCGGCCTGACCCTGAACACCCCGGTGCCAGGCTCGGGGCGGCGGCTCGCCGACGCGCTGCTCCAGCCGACCAGGGTGTACGTGAACGCGGCCGAGGCGCTGTGGGCAGCGGGCATCACGCCGCGCGGCATGGCGCACATCTCCGGCGGCGGCCTGCTCAACATCACCAGGCTCGCCGCCAACGTGTCCTATGAACTCGACGCGCTGCCGGACGCGCCAGAGATCTTCGCGCACATCGCAAGCGCGGGCGACGTCGATGCTGCCACTATGTACGCCACGTTCAACATGGGGATCGGGTTCTGCATCGTGGTGGGCGAGGCCGATCAGCAGCGGGCGCTCGACGCGCTCAAGGGCGCGGGCGAGGACGCGACCCGCATCGGCACCGTCATGGACCGGCCGGGGCGCACCGTCACGATCCCGGCCGTCGGCCTGGCCGGCAAAGGCGACACCTTCGAGCAGGCTAGCTGAGCAAGGGCGGAACGTTGATCTTTTGACGTACCAGCCGGGCGAAACCTTGAGGCCAGGGCAAAAGGAACAAGATTCCCCCGGTACGTTAGGTCCATGGACGCCCGGGACTTCATCGCGGCCAGTGCCGCCGGAATTTCGCAAGCGCCGCGAGGGTGGCCGAGCATCCGCTCGGTCCCGGCCGCCCCGGCAGGCCATCGCGACATGCGGCGGTCCGGGGAACGGCTACCCGGCGCGCCAGTCGTGGCCGTCGGGGTTGACGCGGACCGGATTCACGCACCCAATGAGTATGTGGATCATTCCCGGCTGCGACGCGGCGCAGCGTCGGTCCCCTGCCCGCGGGAAGAGCGAGCCGGAACGGGTGACGTGTGAGCCCTTCCCACATCGACCAGATTGACGACGGGCCGCTCGGCCGCCTTGCGCTTTCCCGCTCCGCGATCGACCGGGCGACGCAGCGCCGGGGCGATGTCGCCTGGCTGGAGGAAGCCTGGGCGGACCCGCGCACCCGGGTGCTCGTGGTGCACGACTCCCAGGTCCTGGTCGCGACCAGGGACGGCCAGCTCGAGCTGGTGTTCGTGTCCCCGGCGGACGCTCCGGACGGGACGCGTTTCCTGCTGGGCACCGACGCCGACGACGTCGCCTACTTCGGGGTGAGCGCGGCGGCGGAAGGGGAACCGCCGGCTAGTTCAGATTCCTATGAGGCCAAACCAATGGCCTTGCGGCAGGCGGGCGCGCTGCTGAGCGACCGCGACGCCGGGTTGTTGACTCACGCGGTCGCGCTCGCCAACTGGCATGATTCGCACACGCACTGCCCGAGGTGCGGCGCCCCTACCGTGCCGGCGCCTGCCGGGCACCTGACCACCTGCCCGGTGGACGGGACCGAGCACTTCCCAAGGCTCGACCCCGCGGTGATCATGCTGGTTATCGACCCGGAAGACCGCCTCATGCTGGCCCGCAACGCGCTGTGGCCGCAGGGCCGGATGTCGGTCGTGGCGGGATTCGTCGAGCCCGGCGAGTCGGCCGAGCTGGCCGTGGCGCGCGAGGTCTTCGAGGAGACCGCGATCGTGGTCGGGCAGATCCGCTACCTGGGCAGCCAGCCGTGGCCCATGCCGCGCAGCCTGATGCTCGGCTTCGAGGCGAGGGCCACGGGCGGACAGCGTATCGACGTGGACGAAGAAGAGATCGGCGAGGCGCGCTGGTTCAGCCGGGACGAGTTGCGGGCGGCCATCGAGGCCGGCGAACTGGGCCTCGCGCCGACCTCCTCGATCGCGCGGCGGCTCATCGAGTACTGGTACGGGGAGGAACTGCCGGACGGCCCGGCCGGCTGGCTCGCTCGCGGCCGGTAGGGAAGCCGTTTACAGATATGTCCCTGCCTTAGCGTGCCTATTTCTTGACAAAGTCGATCAGTTTACTAGAGTATTTGCCAGGAGCCGAAACGCAGAGGAGGTGGCAGGCACGTGCGGATCGCTACCCGGATGCCGGACCGCGCCGGGACGGATGCCGGGACCGAGCCAGCCGGTACGGACCGCCTCGAGTCCAGCCTTCCGGCCGCCGCGGTGGCGCGGCCGGGCGCGGACGGCACTTTGCTCGCCGTGGTGCCGATCCCTGGAACGGGAACCTCGCTGGCCATCGTCGGGTACTCCGTGCCGGCGCCGGAGAACCCGGCGGCCGGTCCTGCTCTCTGGGAGACCGCTCCACTGGCTGCCTTGCCCGTGATCAGCGCGCCCGGGGGCGGCCTGCCTGCGGGCGCCGGCGGGCCGGCCCCGGCCGCCAGTGAGCGTCCCGGTCTGGTGCTCGATCATGATCAGCGACGGGTCTGGGCGGACGGCCGCGAGGTCACGCTGACGTTCCAGGAGTTCGAGTTGCTGGCGTTCCTGACGGCGCGCCCGGCGACCGTGTTCAGTCGCGCCGACCTGGTCCGGCAGGTCTGGCAGCGGGACTTCACCGCCGACAGCCGTACGGTCGACGTTCATGTCAGCCGCCTGCGGCACAAGCTCGGCCCGTCCTACGGCAAGTGCCTGGTTACCGAGTACCGCGTCGGCTACCAGTTCCGCCCTCCCGAGTGATCCGGCGGCCTGGCCAGTCAGCCGCTGACGTTCGGGCCGGCCTTGGTGATCGCGATGCGGAGCAGGACGCGCTGCTCGCGCTCCATCGCCGCACGGTACTCGTCCCAGTCCGGGTGCTCGCCGGAGATGTCCCGGTAGTAGCTGACCAGGCCGTCCATGGCCTCGGGGAGGTCCACGATCTCCGCCGTGCCCTCGATCTGCGCCCAGCGGCCGTAGAAGCCGTCGGGGAATGCACACAGCCAGACCCGGGGGTCGCGGCGGAGGTGGAGGACCTTGTAGGCGGTCCGGCGGGTGCTGATCACCACGCGGCCTTCGGCGTCCACCCCGGCCGTGACTGGTGACAGCTGCGGCGTGCCATCCTTCTTGAGGGTGGCCAGCACCGCGTGGTGATACGTCCGGACGTACTCAAGTGCCCCGTCGATATCCATATGGCCCATCCTGCCACCGGGCCGGCTCGGAGTCAGTGCGCGGTTCTTGCCGACCGGGACGGCCCGATGCGGTCGCGGCTCTTGCGATCAGTCCCGCCCGGGCTGACAGCGGGGGTGCGGGGCGTTCCCCGGTGCACTACTGGCTGACCGTGTGGCCCTTCTTCGCGAGCAGTGCGATGAGCGCGCCGGCGACCGCGACGATCGAGGCCACGAGGAACGAGGCTGTCATGCCGCTGATGAACGTCGTGTGCGTGACATCCGCGATCGTGGCGGCGATGTGCGGCGGTATGCCCTTCTGCGTCGGCGCGACGCCGACCGTAGTGGCCGACTTGACGCCGGCGAGCTGCTCCGGGGTCAGCGCCGGCAGGTGCGCGGCGGCCCAGCGGGCGGGCAGCAGGCTGTCCACCCGGGCGGACATGACCGCGCCGAGCACCGCGGTGCCGATCGTGCCGCCGACCTGCATGGCGGTTGACTGCAAGCCGGCCGCGACGCCTGCCAACTCGACAGCGGCGTTGCCGACGATGACCTCGGTGCCGCCGACGATGACCGGGCTGAGTCCCAGGCCGAGCAGGGCGAACCAGATGATCGTGTCGTTCATCGGCGAGGCAAGGCTGATCCGGGACAGGCCGAACAGCGCGACCGCCGCCATCAGCATGCCGGCGAACATCGGCAGCCGGGGGCCGATCTTCGTGATGACCACGCCCGCCAGCGGCGCGCCGAGCATCATCATGCCGGTCAGCGGCAGCATCCGCACGCCGGTGCCGATCGCGTCGACCCCGTGCACGTTCTCCATGAAGAACGTCATGAAGAACATCGCGCCGAACAGCGAGAACATCAGCGTGAGCACGAGCACCGTGCCCGCGGACAGCGGGACGGAGCGGAACAGGCGCAGCGGCAGCAGCGGTTCCCTCGCCGTCGCCTCGCGGGCGATGAAGGCTGCCAGCGCTGCGACGGCCCCCGCGAAGTACGCGATCGTCGCGGTGCTGGTCCAGCCGTCGTCCGGGGCCTTGATCAGCCCCCACACCAGCAGGAACAAGAACGCGGTGAGCAGGCCGATGCCGGGGATGTCGAACGACCGCGCGGCGGGCGACGGCGGGGTCTCACGGAGCACGAGCAGGCCGAAGCCCAGGGCGATGATGCCGACAGGCACGTTGATGTAGAAGCACGCTTCCCAGTTGATGTGCTGCACGAGCAGGCCGCCGACGATCGGGCCGGCCGCGGTGGACGCGCCGATGACCGCGCCCCAGATGCCGATCGCGCCGTTCAGCTTCTCGATCGGGAAGGTCTCGCGCAGCAGTGCGAGCGCGGTCGGCTGGAGCATCGCGCCGAACACGCCCTGAAGCACGCGGAAGGCGATGATCAGCGTGATGCTGCCGGCGACCGTTCCGGACAGGCCGACCGCGGCGGAGGTGGCGGCGAAGCCGACGATGCCGGTGAGGAAGACCTTCTTGTGGCCGAACCGGTCGCCGATCTTGCCGATCGTGATCAGCGTGACGGCGAGCGCCAGCAGGTAGCCGTTCGTCACCCACTGGATGTCGGCGAGCGAGGCGCCGAGATGAGACTGGATGGCCGGGTTGGCGACCGCGACGATCGTACCGTCAAGGGCGACCATCATGACGCCGAGCGCGGCGGACAGCAACGTCAGCCGGGGACTGCCGCGCATCCCCTTCCGCCTGGTCGTGACTGCTGCCTGGCCGCCCGTGGCGACGTCGGCTGGATGACTCACCGCCGTGCCCTCCGTCCTCGTGGGATTTTCTGCCGATGCGGCCTACCATATGTCAGTCAATGACACTTTGCAAGCAATGACACTTGACAGAAAGTGACTATAGGGTAGCCTGATGGCATGCGAGAGGTGGCGGTCGAGGCGCAGCGGCGCGAACGGAAGAAGCGGCAGACCCGCGACGCCCTGGTCCACGCCGCGCTCGCGCTGTTCATCGCCAAGGGCTACGAGCAGACCGCGGTCCGCGAGATCACCGACGCCGTCGACGTGTCCGAGCGCACGTTCTTCAGGTACTTCGCGAACAAGGAGGACCTCGCCCTCTCGTTCGCCAAGGACCACACCGAGGCCCTCATGCGGGAACTGAAGGCAAGACCGGCGGCGGAGCCGCCGCTTACCGCGCTGCGCAATGCCGTGCACGCGTCCACCACCGGGCTCGTTGAGGAGGCGGGAGACCCGACCGGCGACTCGGTCTATCTCGCGATCATGAAGCTGATCGAGGGCACGCCCTCACTGCTCGCCGCGCACCTGCGCTACGCGCACGAACGCGATGACGAGATCGCCGCGGTGCTCGCCGAGCGCGAGGGCGTTGATCCCGTGGCGGATCTGCGGCCGCAGTGCGTCGCCGCCGTATTCAGCGGCCTGTTCATTACGGCCAACCGCGAGTGGCGTCACGCGGGCGGCACCGTCGAGGGGATGCTCGCGACCTTTGACGCCTGCGCCGACCAGGTGGCCGAGGCCCTGGCCGGCCACTGGACCTGACGAGGCTGACCGGCCGCGCGTCAGGAGAGCACGCGGCGCCGGAAGTTGCGGATGCCGATGGTCAGGAATACCGCGCCGAATCCGATGATCACCGGGTAGACGACGTACAGCTGCATGTGCGGCGCGTTGGTGAATGCGGCCCGCATGCCCTCGTTCACGTAGATCAGCGGGTTGATAAGTACCACCGTCTGGAGCCAGTGCCACCCGCCCACCTTGACGGGGGCAAGCTTGGTCCACGAATAGTAGGTGCCGCCAAGGAACGTGATCGGCAGGATGATGAAGCCGAACATCAGGCCGATGTTTCTCGGCTCGAAGCTGGTGCCGAGGACGAGCCCGAGTCCGGCCATCGCGATGCAGGCCAGCGGCACCAACGTCACAATCAGCCACCAGTGCAGGCTGAGATGCGCCTGCACGCCGGGTGCGTGCACGACCGAGGCGATCGGCAGCACGATGGCCGCGGACAGCACGCCCTGCGCCGCGCCGGAGAGCACCTTGGCCATGGCGACCAGCCAGATCGGGCAGGGTGCCTGCACCCGGTCCTCGATCTCCCTGGTGAAGCCGAACTCCTGGGCCATGGCCAGGGCGATCGACTGCACGCCCTGGAACATGATCGAGATTCCGACGACGCCGGGAACCAGGATGGTGGCGAACGCCGATTCCGCCGCCGCGCCGCTGCCGCCGCCGATGCCCTGGCCGATCTTCGGGAACACGTAGAGGAAGACGAAGCACAGCAGGAACGGCTGGACGAGCGTGCGCAGCACGAACTCCCACAGGTGCTTGCGCAGCACCACCAGGTCGCGCAGCAGCAGTGCGCCCAGCGCGGTACGGCTAGCCGCGGCCACCGAGCGGGTGGGGCCGCCGCCGATCCGGCGGGCCGGGGCGGGCGGGGCTACCGAGACGGTCATTCTTCTCGCAGCTCCCTTCCGGTCAGGTTGATGAACACGGTCTCCAGGCTGGGCTCGGCGACCGATACGTCGAGGAGATCGAAGCCGGCGTGCTCGGCTGCCAGCACGATGCGCGGTACCAGCCGGTCGGCCCCCTGCACGTGCAGTTCGAGCCGCTCGTCCGCGGCCCGGGTCCGCATGACACCGGCCACGTTCCCGGCCAGCACCTCGCCGAGCCGGTTCAGGTCACCGGTGGTCCGCACCGTGACGATGGTGTCGGCGCCGATGGTCTGCTTGAGCGCGGCGGGCGTGTCCAGGGCGAGGATCCGGCCGTGATCCATGATGGCGACCCGCTCGCAGAGCTGGTCGGCCTCCTCCATGTAGTGGGTCGTGAGCAGGATCGTCTGGCCTTCACGGTGCAGCTCGCCGAGCAGGTCCCACAGCGCGAGCCTGCTCTGCGGGTCAAGCCCCGCCGTAGGCTCGTCGAGGAACAGGACCGAGGGCCGGTGGAAGATGGCACGCGCGACCATGAGCCGCTGGGCCATGCCGCCCGACAGCGCGTACACCGACGCCTTGGCCCACCTGGAAAGCTGAAACTGTTCGAGCAGTTCATCGGCGGTCTTCCGCGATTCCCTGGCCTTGATGCCGAACAGCCGGCCGTGGAAATACAGGTTCTCCCAGACGGTGAGCTGGCGGTCCAGGGTGTTCTGCTGGGAGACGATCCCGCTGAGCTGCTTGGCGAGGGCGGGCTGCGCCTTGACGTCCACCCCGCCGAGGAAGGCCCGGCCCGACGTGGGAACGACGCGTGTGGTCAGGATGCCCGCCGTCGTGGTCTTGCCCGCCCCGTTCGGCCCGAGCAGGCCGAAGATTTCCCCGACCCCGACGTCCAGGTTGAGCTTGTCCACGGCCGCGAAGTCCGCACCCGGGTACACCTTGGTCAGGTCCTCGGTGTGGATGACTGCCTCTGAACTGCCGCCCGGCGCCGAGGCCGGAGTCTGCGAGGCTGCTATGGCGCTCATAGAACACCCAGCCTAGAGGCAGGCGCTGCTGCCTGCCGAGTCGCACTCCATGGTTAGAGTGACCCGTGGCATCGACGCGGGAGTGGTTCGAGTCTGTTGCCGAGGCCAGGCGCCGGGCGCGGCGGCGGCTGCCCCGGCCGGTGTTCATGGCACTGGAAGCCGGCGCCGAAGCGGGCGTCACCCGGGCCGACAACGTGGCCGCGTTCCGCGAGATCAGATTCGCCCCGCCCAGGCTCGCTGACCTGCCGCCGGTCCGCGACCTGCGCACCTCCGTGCTCGACACCGACATCGCGCTGCCGGTGATCGCGTCGCCCGTCGGGGCGCAGGCCATCCATCCGCTCGGCGAGGTCGCCGTCGCCATGGGCACGCGCGAGGCGGGCACGGCGATGGGGCTGAGCGAGTTCGCGAGCAGGCCCGCCGCCGAGGTGGCGGCGGTCAACACGAAGCTGTTCTTCCAGGTGCACTGGTCAGCCGGCCGCGACGCGCTGCTCGCGCGCGCCGAGGCCGCGCGCGCGGCCGGCGCGACGGCACTGATCGTCACGCTCGACTGGTCGTTTCCGGGCGGCAGGGACTCGGGGAGCCCGGCGATCCCGGAGCGGCTTGACCTGAGAACACTCGCCAGGCTCGCCCCGGCCGGCCTCGCCCGGCCGGGTTACCTGGTCGACTGGCTCCGCCACGGCGGGCTGCCCGACCTCGCGGTGCCGAACATGGCCGTGCCCGGCGGCCCGGCGCCCGGCTTCTTCACGGCCTACCGCGAGTGGATGAGGGTTCCGCCGCCGACCTGGGCCGACATCGCCTGGCTACGGGCGCGGTGGGACGGCCCGTTCCTGGTCAAGGGCGTCATGCGGCCCGACGATGCGCGGCGGGCCGTCGACGCCGGCGCCACCGCGATCTCCGTGTCCAACCACGGCGGCAACAACCTGGACGGTACCCCCGCCTCGATCAGGGCGCTGCCCGCCGTGGCGGCAGCCGTCGGCGACGGCGCCGAGATTCTCCTCGACGGCGGGGTCCGCCGGGGCAGCGACGTCGTCAAGGCCCTCGCCCTCGGCGCCCGCGCCGTCATGATCGGCCGCGCCTGCCTGTGGGGGCTGGCCGCCGCAGGGCCCGACGGCGTCCGCAACGTGTTCGACATCCTCCGCTCGGGCATCGACTCGGCGCTGCTCGCGCTCGGCCGCGCCTCGGTCCGTGACCTCGTTCCCTCCGACGTCATCCTGCCGGAGGACTTCAGCCGCGGCCTCGGCGAATCGTGATGCGCCCAGCGGGCAGGCGTGTCATAACAGACCCTGGGTATGTTGCCCGAGCGGACGAAGGGACGTGCGATATGGATGAGAGCAGGGCGCGAGCGATGCTGCGGGCGGAGCGTGCCGAGGTGGCCGCGCTGCTGCGGGAAACGGACGAAGCGACACGGATCGAAGAGCAGGCTCCAGATAGCCCGGTTGACTTCGGCGACGAGGGGCTTCCGCTGACCGAGGAGGCGAACGACGAGGCGGTCGCCGCGCAACTCCGCGACCGGCTCGCGGCGATCGACCGGGCGCTCGCCCGGCTGGAGGCGGGCACCTACGGCCGCTCGGTGCTCAGCGGCAAGCCCATCCCCGATCAGCGGCTTGAGGCCGACCCCGCCGCCGAGCTGACGGTGGAGGAGGCCCGGGCGGCACGGTAACGGTCACGGAGCCGCCGCCTGGCGGCAGCCGGCGCCCCGACGTGATCGAGCCCGAGGAGGGCGGCGCCCGCCACCGGCGGCACGTCGAGCACGCGCCGCACCGCTCCAGGGCAGAGCTCCGCGAGCTGGCGATCGATCTCGTCGAGCAGCAGCGGCTCGCGGGACTCAAGGACGCCGCCGCCCAGGATGACAGGGACCCCGGCCGGCGCCATGTCGAGCCGCCGCATCGCGGCCGCCGCCATCAGGCAGATCTCGGTCGCCTGCCTGGTCACGATGGACCACGCTACGGGGTCGCCGCCGGCCGCCACGCCGAACAGCACCGAGGCCAGCTGGATCAGGTCGGCCTCGCCGAGGCCGCCCTTGTGCATGGCCACGGCGACGTCGCGCACGGAGGCCAGGCCGAAGTGGGCGGCCACCGTGTCGCCGAGCGCCGTCGCCGGCCCGCGGCCGTCCCAGCCGCGCATGGCGTGCCACATCACCGCATTGCCCAGGCCCAGGCCGCCGCCCCAGTCCCCGGTCAGCGTGCCGTGCGACAGGTACCTGGCCGTGGTGCCGTCCGCTGCGACGGCCACGCAGTTGATCCCGGCGCCGCAGGTCACGGCCACCCCGCTTGGCGCGTCGGCCCCGCCGCGCAGCACGGCGAACGTGTCGTTCACCGCGACCGCGGTCTGCGACCAGCCGCCCGTGAGCAGCGCCGCGGTCAGCGCGGCCTCTTCTTCCGGCAGGTCGGCGCCGGCCAGGCACGCGGAGATGTGTCCCGCGATGACGGCGGGCCCGCCGATGCCGGCCTGAGCGGCAAGCTCCGCGATCATGTCGGCGAGGCGGCGCAGGGCGCCGTCCATGCCGTAATCCTCGTGCGACGCCCCGGGGCCGCGCAAGCTGGCGAGGAGTGTCCCGTCGCGGCCGACCAGGGCCATGTCGGTCTTGCTGTTGCCGCCGTCGATCGCGAGCACCGCAGCCGCGCCGTCACTCATGAAGTCTCCCCCCGCTATGTCAGCGCCTTCATGTCCAGGCCAGGAACCGCTCGTTCTCCGCGATCAGCCGGTCGGCCATCTTCAGCGCGAGGTCGTACTGGCCGATCAGCGGGTGCGCGAGCAGCGCGGACACCACCCGCGGCCGGCCGCCGCGCAGGGCCGCGTCCACCGCGAGCTCCTCGTACGCCGACACGTGCCCGATGAGGCCACGCAGCGGCGGAGCCAGCGGTCCGGTCGGCACGGGCACCGGCCCGCGGGCTCCGATGACCGCGGGTACCTCGATGACCGCCTCGTCGGGCAGGAAGTCGAAGGTTCCGTTGTTGCGTACGTTCACCACCTGCGTGTCCCCGGTGTCCGCGAGCAGCGACGCGAGCAGCGCCACCGCCGCCTCTGAGTAGAACGCGCCGCCTCGCTTGCCGAGCAGTTCCGGCTTGGAGTCAAGTGCCGGGTCGGCGTAAAGGCGCAGCAGCTCCGCCTCGATCGCGGCGACAGCCGCGGCCCTGGTACCGGCCGTCCGCTGCGCCGCTACGACGGCGTCGTGCTCGTAGTAGTAGCGCAGGTAGTACGAGGGAACAAAACCATAGTTCCGAAGAACGGGCGGGGCTGACTCCACGTGCGCCGCGATCTCGTCGCCGTGGCTGGCGAGAAGGCCGGGCAGCCGGTCCGCCCCGTCGACGCGGACCTCTCGCTCCCAGGTCAGGTGATTGAGTCCCACGTGGTCCAGTGACACGGACTGCGGGGCGACGCCGAGCAGCGACGCGAAGTACCGCTGGAGCCCGATCGCCACGTTGCACAGCCCGACGGCGCGGTGCCCGGCGTCAAGCAGCGCCCGGGTGACGATGCCGACCGGGTTCGTGAAGTCGATGACCCAGGCGCCGGGCGCGGCCCGGCGCCGCGCCAGTGCGGCGATCTCGAGCACAAGGGGCACGGTGCGCAGCGCCTTGGCGAGCCCGCCCGCCCCGGTCGTTTCCTGTCCGACGCAGCAGAACTCGAGCGGCCAGGTCTCGTCCCTGGCGCGCGCCGCCTGCCCGCCGACCCGAAGCTGGATGAGCACCGCGGTCGCGCCGTCGACCCCGTCGTCAGCATCGGTTGTCCACCGGACGACCGCCTGGTGCCCGTGCGCGCGCATGATCCGCGCCGATACCGGCCCCACCACGGCCAGCCGCGCCTCGTCCGGGTCCACCAGGACTACCTCGGTAAGCTGGGGCGCGAGCCGCCCGAGCCCGTCGGCCAGCTCGGGGGTGTAGGTGGACCCGCCGCCGATGACCGCGAGCTTCATAAGGAGCCCTTGGGGGTCCAGCCGAGCGCCGGCCCCAGGCGGGTCGCCATGTCACTGAGGATCTGCACGTAGTCCTCCCGCTCGAAGGTGAACGGCAGCGCGAATGCGACCTCGGTGACCTCGCGGAACGCCGCGTGCCCGTACAGCGCCCCGGCGATCTGATCCGACGGCCCGACGATGTCGCGCGCGAACATCATCCGGGCCGGGCCGGCCGGCGCGCCGGTCCGCGGCGTCCGCGCCGCTGCGTACGCCTCGTACTTCGCGCGCTGCGCGGCGGACGCCGAATCGGTCGGTATCACTACCAGCCCTTGCGACACCCGCGCCCTGGCCCCGGCCGGGTGCGCGCCGCGAAATGTCCGGATGTGAGACAACTGCACCGACTCGAAGTCCTCCGACTCCTCCGCCCGCACCACGGACGACGTCAGGAAGTTGACCGCGTTCCTGCCCGCCCACTTCGCTGAGGCGAGGGAAGCGCCGCCGTACCACATCCGCGACCGCAGCCCGGGCGAGTGCGGCTCGACCCGCGGGGAGAACTGCTCGAACCCCACCGTCCCGGAAAACGATACGGCCGTCTCCCCGGACACGAATCGCAGCAGCCGGGACACCCGCTCATAGGAGAAGTCCTCTTCGCCCGCGGTACCGGGATAAAGCGCCTCGCGCACGTACTCCCAGTTCGTCGGCGGCCCGACGCTGAATCCCGGGTTCAGCCGCCCCCCGGACAGGATGTCTACGGTCGCCAGGTCCTCGGCAAGCCGCAGCGGGTTCTCCCAGCCCAGCGGGATCACCGCGGTGCCTAGTTCGATCCGTGAGGTGCGCTGCGAGGCGGCGGCGAGCACGGCGACGGGGGAGGAGATCCCGTACTGGAGGTGCCGGTGGCGCACCCACGCGGCGTCGAATCCGAGCTGCTCGCCGAGTTCGATCATCTCCAGCGTCGCCTGGTGCCCGGGTCCCGGATCCCGCCCGTCGAACAGCCCGATCGTCAGGAATCCAAGCTTCTCCAGGGCGACCCCCGGCTGCGGCATCGGCTGTCCCTTCAGGAAAAGACTGACAAATAAGGTAACAGCCGGTGCTGGTGCGCTCGCGCGGAGCCCGCCGCTCATCAATACCTCCCAAACAGGTAAATGCTCTGGCATACTGCGACGGACAACGGCCGCGATGGGAGGGCGCGCAGTGGATACCCCCTACCCGCTCGCGCCAGCGCTTCCCGGCAGGTGACATGATCCGCTTCAGCCATGGCGCAGCCACCTCCGTGGGCCGCGTCCGCCAGGTCAACGAGGACAGCTACCTCGCGGTGCCGCCACTGTTCGTGGTCGCCGACGGCATGGGCGGGCACGGCGCCGGCGACGTGGCGAGCAGGATCGCCATCGAGGAGATGTCCGCCTGCGTTGCGCTCCGGCCGCTGTTCGCCGAGGCGGTGCTCACCGCGCTCGAGCACGCCAACCGGCACATCATCGAGCGGGACGAGGCGAACCGGATGGGCACCACCGCGACGGGGCTGGCCGGCCTCGAAACGGCTGGAGCTGATCACCTGATGGTGTTCAACATCGGCGACTCGCGCACCTACCGGCTCGCGCACCACCGCCTTGAGCAGCTCACCGTCGACCACTCGGAAGTGCAGGAACTTGTACTGGCCGGCGTTATTACCAGGGAGCAGGCACGGACCCACCCGCGTCGGAACGTCGTCACCCGCGCCCTGGGCAGCGACGCGGGCCTGCTCCCCGACCACTGGCTGCTGCCCGCGATCAGCGGCGACCGGTACCTGCTCTGCTCGGACGGCCTGACCAGCGAACTGCCCGATGACGCCATCTGCGCGCTGCTCGCCGTCGGTGCTCCGCAACAGGCCGCGGAGGCGCTGGTGGCGGCGGCCTATGACGCGGGCGGGCGCGACAACGTGACCGCCGTCGTTGTCGACATCGACTCCGACGACGACGACCCGGACGAGACAACCCTGCCGCGCGAAGTCCTGTCACAGCACTGGCGCGCCAGTGACTGACGTCAGCTACGTGCCTGGCCCGCTGACCGCCGTGACCGGCGACCACTGCTGGGCGCTTGTCGAGGCCTCGCCCGACTCCCCCGTGGTGACCAGGATCTGGCAGCGACTCGGTTCGGCGCAGGCCGCGGAGGCCCTGCTCGCAGGGCTGCTCGCGGACGGACTTGGGGGCGTGCCTGGCATGGCCCTGCTGACGGCGGGCGCCGACGGACAGCACCGGCTGTTCTGCCGTGGCGGGGTCGGTGCCACCATCGAGGCACAAGCCAGGTCTGAGCGTATCGACGGTTCTGGACTGCTCACCTGGCGCGAGCGGGTGGTCGCGGGCGCAGAGCGGATCTTCCTCGGCGAGCCGCCCGCGGACACCGCGCTGCGACTGCCCGCGACATCCGGCGTGCTGCTCGCGGGCTGCGTGGTCATCGACTTCACGAACTTGGCGTCCCGGGAAACCGCGTCGTACGGTGCCGTGCAGCCCAAGAAGACCATCGTCTTCTTCCCCGACACGATCACGGTGCCGCCTGCCGAGATGGGCCACGCACCGGACCCGGCCCAGGCGGACGCCGCCCGGGCGGGTCAGGCCGCGGCGGGCCAGACCAGGCAGGAAAACCGGGATCACGCCAGCGCGCCCGCCGCCCCGGTGTCTTTCCCGGCCGCCCGCCCGGGCGGGTCCGACGGGCCGGGACCGGCCGCTCGTCCTGTTCCGCCGCCGCTGGCGGCCGGGACGGCCGGAGGCGCGAACGGCGTCCCCGGGGACCTGTACGGCGACGGGGACTACGACTTCTTGTGGGGCGCGACGCAGGCGCGGACCGTTGAAGAGGCCGCGGTGCGCGGGCCGGGCGACGGTGACCTGCTTCCGCCTGGTCACTTTCCGCACGACGGCCCGCCGGTGGCCGGCGGTCCCTGGGCCGGCCCGGTCCCGGGCGGGCCGCCGTCGGGCGCGCCGCCGACCGCGCCGCCGTCGGCCGGGTACCCGGATCCCCCGCCGCCGACCCGGCTGTGGCAAGGCCCTGCTGAGCCGCCGCCGTGGGGCGGGGTGCCTTCCGGTGGCCCGGTGCCGGACGCTCCGCTGCAAGGCCCGCCGGTGCCTGGCCCGCCCGGCGGGCTGATAGACGTCCCGCAGTGGATGGCGGGCCCAGGCGAGTCAGCGGCCACGGTCAGGCGCGGCGACCTCCCTGAGCCCGCCGCACGGACCGCGCCGCCGGACCGCATCGGGCCGGTGGTTCCCGCCCTGATCTGCCAGCACGGGCACGTGAACCCGCCGAGCGGCGCGACCTGCCGCCGGTGCGGCGCGTCGCTGCCGCTCGACCCGGTGCCCGTGCCGCGGCCGGTGCTCGGCGTCCTGCGCCTGTCGGTCGGCGACGTCATCACGCTTGACCGCGGGGTGCTCATCGGGCGCAACCCGCGCCCCGACTTCGCCGGCGCCGACGGCGAGGAGCGGCCGCACGTCGTCAAACTGCCGTCCGCTGACGGCGACGTGTCCCGCACCCACCTGCGGGTCACGCTGGATGGCTGGCATGTGCTTGTTACGGACCTGAACTCGACCAACGGCACCCTGGTGACGCTGCCCGGCCGCGAACCGCAGCAACTGCGGCCCGGCCAGCCGGTGCCGATTCAGCCGGGCACTGTCGTCACGCTCGCCGAGGGAGTCGACTTCCGCTACGAGCTAACCGATTGAGCCGAACCCTCTCGTCTCTGTTGGTTTCTTATTCTTCTTTGATGGCATCTTATTCTTCGCCGTAGCCGGAAAGTGTAGAAAAAGCACAGCCGGGGATCGGCTTGCTCTAATATGGGCCGAGTTTTCCGCTGGATGAGGCCGCGGAAATAGCCGGAAACTCCTCGGCCTGCCAGACGGGGGCGCTTGCTCGTGCGGGGACGTGGGCCAGGAGTATTCCACGCAAGGTAAAGGGGCTTGCGCAGCATGGTGCTTCGTCCACGCCGACTCGGTACGCGCGTTTTCGCGGCGCCCTCTCGCGGCTCGCAGCGAATGCTGATTACGCGCAGGCCCGGCTCCGCGCGCCGCCGCGGAGAACCTGACCTTCGCCGGAGGTGCCGGTGAGCCAGCCCCTGGTACCGGAAGTCGAACCGCCTAGCGGTTACAGCGGCTCGTCCTCGGCCACCTACGGCAACGGCGAGACCGAGACCATCACCGCCCACCTGACCGACACGGCGGGCCAGTCCAGCGCCACCGCCACCGCCTCCGCGACCACGGCGGCCGCGCCTCCCGCGGCCGTGACCGTCACCCAGGGCGCCTACGCGACAGGATCGAGCGGTGAGTGCGCCAACGCCAACACGTGCGTCGAATTCGACGTGTCGGCCAGCAACTTCACCGCGAATGCGGTCCTCAACTACACCTGCAGTGACAACGGCAATCAGTGGTTCTCTGGCGACGTGGTCGTGGGCGGCACGGCGAAGGCGGACGCCAACGGCGCCGACAGCTTCGTGACGCGCTGCATCGCCGCTGCGAGTGGCAAGGCCACGATCACGATCCAAGTCAGCGACGGCACGCACACCGCCTCCGGCAGCGTCCACATCTAGCACCGCGGAGGAGGACCGATGACCACGGCAGCCGTCGGCGCGCACAGGGAGGCGTCCGGACGCGGGAGCCTCCTGCGGGGCACGCGATGAGCAGGACCCCGGCGCGGGACGGCAATAACGCCGGTCCGCCCGGCCTTTCCGGCTACCGCTTCATCAAGGACATCGGGGCGGGCGGCAACGCCCAGGTCTACCTGTACGAGCAGAACCTGCCCCGCCGCAAGGTCGCGGTCAAGGTGCTCAACGAGTCCGCGCTGTCGGAGGCGGCCCGCCGCCGCTTCATCACCGAGGCGAACGTTACGGCCGGCCTGCCGCACCGGCACATCGTCCAGGTCTTCGACGCCAAGGTCACAGACGACGGCCGGCCTTACATCGTGATGCCGTACTACCCGCAGCCCAACCTGTCCGTCCGCGCCCGCCGGTCGCACTTCTCGGTGGCCGACGTGCTGCGCATCGGCATCCAGATCGGCAGCGCCGTCGAGACAAGCCATCGCGGCGGCGTGCTGCACCGCGACATCAAGCCGCAGAACATCCTCTCCGATTCCTACGGCGAGCCCGCGCTGACCGACTTCGGCATCGCCACGACGAAGGGCGGCGACGGACCCGAGGGCCTGTCCGTGCCGTGGTCGCCGCCGGAGATCCTCTTCGGCACCTCGGCCGGAGACCAGCGCGCGGACGTCTACTCGCTCGGCGCCACGCTCTGGCACCTGCTGGCCGGCCGGTCGCCGTTCGAGGTGCCTGGCGACAACGGCACGCTCGCGCTGATGGGGCGGATCAAGTCGGACCCGCCGCCGCGCACGCAGCGGGCCGACGTACCCGACAGCCTGGAACGGCTGCTGCGCCAGGCGATGGCCAAGAACCCGGCCGCCCGCCCGCAGTCCGCGATGGAACTGATCCGCGGGCTGCAATCGGTCGAGCAGGAACTGCGGCTGCCGCTCACCCAGCCCATCCTGGCCGCCGACGAGCCATCCGGCGACACCCAGGGCAGCGACACGATCGCCCTCCGGCGGGGGCGCGGCGGCGAGGACACGTTTACCCGGGGGTTCGGCCCGCCCCCTGGCGGCGCGGGGCCCCTCGACCAGCCACGCGGGAACACAGTGCCACCAGCCGCGGGACCCGGAGGCCCGCGCGCGCACGCCGGGCTGCCGCCTGACCTGGAGCCGGACCTTCGCCAGCAGGCCCCGCCCGCGCGGGGTAACACCAGCCGGTCCACCTGGGGGTCGGCGCCCCGCGACGACGCCACCGCGCGCGGCCCGGGTGCCCCGGGCCCGTGGGCACCCCCGCCGGGGCCCGGACAGCGAGCGTCTACGGCCGGGACGCGGCCGGCGGATGACAGCGACAAGGCAACCCTCAAGCGCGGCCCGATCAGGATTGACCCGAGCGGCCACGCGGCCGTCACCCGTGACCAGGCCTCGCACCAGGCACGTCCGGCCAGGCTCGAGGCCTGGGCGAGCGCGCCCGCTCCCGGAACGGCCCGGGTCCGCCATTTCCCGCGTGAAGCGCCCGAGGGCGCCACGGTGGCCCGGTCACGCGCTGCCGCGCCGGGCAGCGCGGACTTCTCCGGCCCTACGGACGCAGGCCACGGCCCCACGGCTGCCAGCCCGTCGGGCGCGGCGGGCCCGGGCCACCGGAAGCGCGGACAGGGCCGCGTCCTCGCGCTCGCCGGAGGCGCCGCGGCGCTCGCGGTCGTGGCCGGCGTCGCCGTGGTCATCCTTACCCACGGCGGCGGCCAGCCAGGCAACGCGCCGGGCAGCAGCCCGGCCGCGACGCAGGCGGGCGGTGCACAGAACGCTCTCGGCCTGGATGCCGCGCCGGGCACGCCCGTCATCAAGGCGACCAGACTCAGCCCGGCGCAGGTCAGGTTCACCTGGACCTACGACAACTCCGCGGCCACCGACGAGTTCGAATGGAGCGTGGCCGGCACGGTGCCCGCGTCCACGGGAAAGGCAGCCAGGCCCGAGCTTGTCGTCACCGTGCCGGCCGGCGAGGTCGCGTGCCTCGAGGTCAGAGTCGTGAACACCGACGGCGCGGCCTCAGGCGAGTCCCAGCAAGTTTGCTCGCCTTAGTGACGCCGCACATTGAATCGATCTACATCAAATCTATATGTATGCGTATCGATTTCGTGACTTTCTCGCATCGCGCGGAATTGGCATTACGTGAACGGGGCGATTGTTTGGGCGTTTGCTCTGTTGTTCAGTTTTCTTCGTATTCTACGGAATTGACGGATTTCGTGGAATCGGCGCATACAGGTCAATTCATCCTTACGATCGACTGCGTGCCTTCCGCCGTGTACTGACGGCTGGAATTCTCTGGTATGCCGGCCGCCGTGAGGGGGCGAGCGGCATGTGTTTGGGATCTGGGTGCCCGGGCCGGCTGCCCGCGCAGGGGGAGGATCTTTCGCCACATGCAGGTGCGTCGTCTGGCAACGCCCGCAGTGCTCGGGGTCGCGGTTGTCACCGTGGCAGCGCTCGCCGCGTCCGCGCACGGCTTTCCCCTGCAGCACGTGAGCCTGAACGACGGCAGCATCTGGGTCACCGACAACACGGCCGGGCAGGTCGGCGTCGGCCGGTTCGTCAAGCCGATCGGCCAGGCCGCGGGCTGGGTGGCGCCCGCGTCCGCGACCAGCGTCGACGTCTGGCAGGACGGTCCGCTCGTCGCCGCCTACGGTGCCAGTGGCGCCGGCGGGCGGCTGTACGCGGTGGACGTTGACGAGACGAACCTGGCTAACCCCGACGGCACCGCGATCCCTCAGATCACCACCCCGGACACCAGCGGGATCGCGCTCGGCGGCGACCCGGACGGCACGACCGCGGTCCTCGCGGTGCTCGGCACCGATCACTCGCTGCGGTCCGCCACCCTGACGGCGGGCGACAATCCGGACCTTGACCCCTTGGCCCAGACATCCGCGCCGCTCGCCAAGGGCCTGCCGGGCAACTCCGCTGTGGCCGTCGGCACCGATGGCACCATCTGGGTGGCGGGCGGCGGCGAACTGCTTGAGTTGCCTGAGGGTGCCGCCACGCCAGTCAAGGCCTACCTGCCGTCGGTCATGCAGGCGACCGACCCGGTGCAGGTCACCACGGTCGGGAACGTGCCCGTCATCGCCGATCCGGCCGCGGGCTGGCTTTACCTCCCGGACAGCGACCGGACGGTGCAGCTGCCGTCCGGGGCCGGGCTCGAGCTGCAGCAGTCATCGGACGCGAGCGACGTCGTGGCCGCGGCCTCAACCACGGCGCTGTACAGCGTGAACCTGTCGACCGGGTCCCTCCTCTCGGTCAGCGGCGGCCACTCGGGTACGGTAGCCGCCCCGGTCCAGGCCGCCGGGTGCATTCAGGCGGCCTGGGCGGCCGGCGAGGACGGCAGCTACGTGCGCGACTGCGGCACTCCGTCCGCCGCCACGGCCGTGGTCCAGTCGTTCAGCACCGGTGACGCCAACCCGCAGCTCGTCTTCCGGGTCAACAACGGCGAGGTGGTGCTGAACGACACAGCCGACGGCGGCGTCTTCATCGTCGATTCGAAGGTCACGAACGTCACGCCGCAGTGGCAGCAGGGCAGCGGGATCAAGAGCCCCGTCGTGACCCAGACCCAGGGGACTCAGCAGGACCAGTTCCGCGCTGACCCGCTCACGCAGGGCGTCAGGCCAGGCACGACGACGGAGGTGCACGTCCTCGACGCGGTCAAGGGAGATCCCGCGCTGACCTACGCGGTCACCGCTGTCGGTAGCGCCGACCAGCCGGGCGTCACCCTCTCGATCGCGCCGGACGCGCAGACCGTGCTCGCCACGGTCACCTCCCTGACCAGCGAGGCGCACTTCCAGTACACGGTGGATGACGGCCACGGCCACAGCGCGGCCGGCGAGGTGACGCTGGTACCCCGGTCGCCCGCGGAGAACAGCCCGCCGGCCCTCAAGCAGAATTACCAGCCGCCGTCGCTGTCGGTCGCGTCGGGCGGCACGCTGATCGTCCCTGTCATCGGGGACTGGCGCGATTACGACGGCGACCCGCTCTACATCGACAGCGGCTCGGTAACCGCGAGCGCGGGGTCCGCGGCGGTGACGACCGGCGGCGCACTGTCCTTTACCGCGCCGCGCACCCAGGCGGGCGAGGAAGTGACGCTCACCTACGGTGTCAGCGACGGCCGGGTCGCCAGGCCTACCATGGCCGCGCTCAGGATCTCCGTGCTCGGGTCGTCGTCCACGGCGTTCGTCGCGCCGGTGGCCGAGCCCGACGCCGCGCAGGCGGTGGCCGGCACGCCGATCACGCTGCAGCCGCTGGCCAACGACATCCCCGGCGTCGACCCGACCAACCCGCAGGCGAAGCTCAGGCTCGCCGCACCGGTCACCCAGGTGCCCGGCGCCGTCGTCTCTACCGATGTCGCCGATGGCACGGTCACGTTCACCGCACAGCACCCGGGGGACTTCTTCCTCAGCTACACCGACGCCTACGGGGCCGCGCCGACCGCCAAGGGGACGATCCGGGTGCACGTCATCGCGACACCCGCCAAGCCGCTGCCGCCGGTCACCACCCCGGACGTCGCCGTGCTGCACGGACAGCAGCCCGCCCTCGTCGACGTGCTCGCCGACGACTCCGACCCGCAGGGCTGGCTGCTCGGCATCACAGACGCCACCTCCGGCACGACCGGGGTGCACGTCACCGTCATCGACCAGGAATGGCTGCGGATCAGCGCCGATGACCCGGTCCCCGGCATGACAGGCACCGTCAGCTACACGGTCAGCGACGGCAAGGGCAGCGCCACCGGCACCGTGTCCGTCTCCGCCGTACCCGCCGACCCGGGCGACGACCAGATCACCACGACCGACGCCACGATCACGGTCCGGTCCGGTGACAGTGCCGCCGTGCCCGTTCTGGCCGGCGATGCCAGCTCGACCGGGATGCCGCTATCGCTCGCCGGGACGCCGCCCACGGCTACGCCGCCGGTCCCCGGGCTGGTCGCCGGCATTGAGGGGAACGGCATCAGGGTCGACGCGCCAGCCGGGATCAAGTCCGAGGAAGAGACGGCGGTCAGCTACGTCGCGACCGACGCCGACGGCACGACCGCGGCGGGCGAGCTTGACGTGACGATCATGCCGCCCCCGTCCAAGGCCGACCCGGACCAGGCGCCTGTGCCCGAGGAGATCGACACCAGGGAGACGGCGGGCGACGTCGCGGTCATCCAGATCCCGGTATCCGGGGTCGACCCGGACGGCGACTCGGTCACCGTCACCGGCGTGACGGTACCGCCGACGCTCGGCCGGATCGTCGCGATCGGCCCCGACTCGATCTCCTACCAGTCCTATCCCGGCTCAACCGGGACGGACACGTTCACGTACCAGGTCACCGACCCGTACGGCCTCACCGGGACCGCGCAGGTGCGGATCGCCGTGCTGCCGTCGGGGCCGCCGCAGCCGCCGGTCGCGGTCGACGACGTGATCAGCGCGCCGCCGGGCGCGGCGCTCCACTGGAACGTGCTCAGCAACGACTACATCGCGCCCGGCGACACGGTGACCGTGGAGCCGCTCGCCAAGACCAACCCGACTGCGCCGTCTGGCGTCAAGCTCACCGGGCCCTACGTCTACCTGCGGGCCCCGGCGGCAGCGTCCGACCCGCCGGTGGAATTCACCTATGGCGACACCGACGGGTCCACCCCGTCGCTCGCCCAGGTCATCGTGCACGCGGTCCCGGGCGCAAAGATCCCGCCGGTCGCCAACGACGTCATCGCGCCGCTGCCTGCCGCCGGCGCGAAGACAGTCACGGTGAACGTGCTGCGGACTGACGACGACCCGGTCGGGTCGCCGGACGACCTTAAGGTCAAGTGGGCGGGCACCGGGGCCGCCGTGGACGGCGCGGACCTGACGGTCAAGCTTGCCTGTTACCCCTACGCGGTGCCGTACGAGATCAGCGCGCCCGATGGGCTGACTGCGACCGCGGTGGTCTACGTTCAGGGCACGCTCTCCTGCGCGAACTCCGCCACCATCACACTGAAGCCGGGCGCCCAGGTCAGGGTGCCGGCGAACGGGACGGTCAACGTTCCGCTTAGCTCGGTGCTTACCGACTCGGCCGGCCGCCAGCTCAAGATCACCACCACGACTGACCTCACCGCGTCCCCGGCCGGCGACCTCGCAGTAAGCGCGAGCCAGCAGACCGCGTTCACGCTGCACGCACTCGGCGGCTACACCGGGCCGGGCGCGGTCACGGTCCAGGTCTACGACGGCCAGACGATGCAGGACGGGACCATCGCCACCGTCACGATCCCGGTCCAGGTCGGTTCCGGCGCGCCTGTCATGCACTGCCCGGCCACTCCGCTGCAGGTCGTCGAGGGCGGGGCGGCCCAGTCCTACGACATCGGCCAGCTCTGCCACGTCTCCGTGGACGTCACCAGCGCCCAGGTGCCGCACTACACCGTGACCTGGACCAGGGCGCCAAGCGGCGTGAGCGTCACGGTGCCGGGCGGCACCAGCCTGCAGCTTTCCGCCACCAGCGGTGCCGTCCCTGGCCGCACCGGCACGCTGAAGATCACCCCGGTCGGAGCGACCGCGGGCGGCACGCTCAGCATCGAGGTAATCGAGGC